>Ga0181612_172286_pt1 | contig 20763 bp, 8 predicted proteins | sample HoacroProtozoa21_FD_119630 | JGI IMG/M metagenome (GOLD analysis project Ga0181612, IMG submission 119630) | Hoatzin crop microbial communities from Cojedes, Venezuel. Combined Assembly of Gp0051906, Gp0051904, Gp0051908
GGGAGGTTGTGGAGTCTCCTTCTCTGGAGATATTCAAGACCCACCTGGAGGAGGCCCTGTGCAGCCTTCTGTAGGAGACCCTGCTTCGGCAGGGGGGTTGGACTAGATGACCCACAGAGGTCCCTTCCAAACCCTACCATTCTGTGATTCTGTGATTCTGTATTTCAGGTGGTTTATGTCATCATTCTGTGGGATTCTTTCCTTCAGCTTTGTGAACAATCTCAGAATACAACAGTGAAATACTGGACTGTCAAATTTAGAGATGAAAGTCTTAAAGCTTGCAAAATAAATCTGTAAATATTTCACGTGTAACTAAGCTTCTTGTTACATTGTGAGATTAGCTGGTGTTTTACGTAAAACTTTGAAGGCTCTTAAAGGCCTCTGTGACCCCAGCTGAACAAAGCTGTAAGGCACTCAAGTTAATTCAGCAGAAACAGATCCTGTATTTAAACACTGTACAAAACAATGACGTCTTCAAGACTGGTGTAGTCAGTACTTAATATTTTTAAGGTCTCCTTATCCTCAGAAAGTCAGATTTGATCCTTAATGTGTGTGGACTTTACAGACTAATCTTTTAGGCCTGGGTGAAGGCTGACCTTACAGTATGAATGACACTCAGAGTGTCTCAGAAACTCAACTGCTGCTGAGAAAAAATTTTTCTAACATAATGAAGTGTGTTTTTGCACTGACCTCCCAATATATCAGTTCTTTGCCAGTATCAGCCTGGCTGCATTTGTTTGTAGCCTCAGCATAAGAGGTTTTATGTTTCACTACTACTTGCCTGAGGTATTTTGTGGCATTTTTGGATCACAATCTTGTCTCATCCCTGACACTCAAGAGCAGTGTATCCAGGGGCAGCTTGTCTTATAGGAGGAAATAGAAGTGTTCTTTTCCTCCCTTTGCAATCTTGCAGATGAAATGTAACAGTTGCTGAGATGAAGTGTATCTTAAGAGAGGCTGGGGTCTTGTACTGAGGAAATTACATAAGATGTCAAAAAGACGCTTACTTCACAAGGTAGGATAAGAACGGTAGTAATTATATCTCAGATAGAATCAATAATATATTTAACTTTCAAAATCTCTGACAAGCTGTGATGGGGGCAAAGAAAGCTTCAGCTTGTGTTTCGGGACAGCAAGTCTCATGACAGAAATGAAGTGAGTGTATGTTATGTAAGTAATTTTTTTGTGCATCTTTGGCATTGCAGCACTAATAGACTTGCTGCCAGGTATTCCAGGCTGCAGTTTGTCACGTCTGACTCCTTAGTCTTTTAAAGCAGTTGAAGAAATGGCCTTCTGCAGGTTGTCAGTGTCAGATACCAGCTCACTCGCATAGACAAAGATCAAATAGCTCCTGGAGAAAGCGTCTTTCAAAAATGCAGTGAGCTCCACCATGAAAGATAGGTAGGTAGACAAGTGTTACATGAAATCATAATGTTAACGTCGACAGGCAATAATACCACTTCATCTGTGACAGGCTCTTTCTTTATTCTGTGCTTTTTAATAATTTCATGCTATAGTGATCTCAGGATCATTTATTAAACTGTTGAAACAAAATCTTTTTTTATAGGCCAGAGTTAATTGCTCTGATAGCTACCATCTTGTCATCTTATAAGAAACTACCTCCTGGTTTAAGATACCAGCACATACATTTGCAAGTATATCCTGGATCAAACATAGGACTGGAGCCCATTAGGGAAAACATATGCAGGTGTTTGCCATGTGACTCTGGCTTTTGAGATACATAATACATGTTCGTTGAAAGGGCTATTACCAGTGATCATTTATGAAGTCCTGGGATTATCTAGATGAGCATTAAACTTGGCTGGTTGGAGACAGCTGATCCATACTTTTGACTCTGGAAGCTACTCCAAGGCCTGTCATTTTTTTCCCCCACTGGCCTCCTTCAGACTTTGCAGTTGATTGTGTCCTATTTCATACTTGGTGTGATCTATATTTGTGTCGCTGTGATATGCTGATAATCCCCTCAGTTGTTCTTGTTAGTGCTTATGTTAGGAAGCAGACAACTTATTGTTATGAAATTATGTGAAAACAGGCCTGTCTTTAACACATTGATGAAGATAACAAAAAATAACTACTGACAAATTATTTACTGTTTTCCTCTTCAAATTTGGTAGGGCTTTGGTACTTCAGGAATTAAATAAAGCTTAATTTTTAAAAGAGAAAATTCACTCCTGCAAGACTAATTCAGGATCTGTGTAAGATGCAGTCTCACTTTATTCATGTGACTTAGTTCCATAGATTTCAAACCGGTGACACGCCTAATACTGTTTCCAAAGTGTGTACTTTAGTTTTTCAAGTAGCATTTTAGTCTTAAATAGACATATATGTTTCCTTTTCCCATTGTCCCTAATTATTTAAACTTTTTTCATGACCTGACACTATCCCCTTACAAATTAAATATGAATTATTAACGTTTTAAGAGTTTAATCCCACTGATGAGCAGGTCCCAAGACTGATTTCAGATGGAGTCATATGCTTCCGTAGCTTTTAAGTATCTGTACGTCTGCGACTTACTCAAGGTACATTGAATGTCTATTGGAAAGCACAAGCTGTTGCAGCCCTCTGCGTCATTCTTTAGATTAACTTGACTTTGTGTTCATTGAAGCAAATGGTAAAAATTGCGCTAGCTTCCATGTTCCAAGTTCAGACTCAGAAGGAAATGCATTCTTAACATCCTGAAGCAATAACAGTGCATAGATATTTAAGAAAAAGTCAAGATGATACAAATGAGTCTTATAGGTACAGAAGACACATATTTTTTATATAATAAGATTATAAAATATTTTATATGCTTTTACAGTACTGAATTCTGGCTTCTGTAGATCTGGTGTGGACTGCAAAACCAACAAAATTCCTGTCTGAACTTTGGCTGAAGTAATACACAAAATCCACTAAAAATATTAATGCCATGCTTTGATGGAGAATTTCCTGTGGATGTTGTATATTCTGAGATTTTTCAGGGGTTTCCACTTTTCTTTGTCCTGTATTTTCTCTGTTAACTTTTGTCTCCTCACTCATTTCTTGCCCAAGCAGCACTCTAAGGTAGAGGTATGGTATACAATGTACAGGAGTGGGCTTAACTGGCAAAGCTAGTGCAAACAGCCAGCAGAGCTGAACTCCAATGATATTCCTGTTTGTAGAGATGTGTTAATATTTAATCTTTGAATTCTCTTTTGTTTCCCCTTGCAAAGCACTCCTAACCAAACTTCCTGCTTTCCCTGTCCCCTTATGTCTCTCTCTTCAAACCCCATACTGCGAGAAAAGTTTGTATATGATGGTGGTCAGTAGAGCAATCCTGAGGAAGAAGCCCTTGAACGTGAACATGAAGGCCTTCAGGTAACGATATGTGATGATGCGCTGATTGTAACTGGGCATTAGTTACACTCTGAAGATCCACAGAATAGGTAATGGTAGGAGTATCCTTCTTCTGGAAAACACATTAAATCACCTTTTCTAAATAAGTTATGTAGAATATTGTTTTCTTGTCTGTACTGTCCAAAGCAGAAAAGGTATTGCTGATTTGGGATAATCTTTAGGATTCCTCCCAGGAGGACTGCATTATCTGTTGCTCTTAAATTGAATTTTTATGTCATTGTTTCCCTGAAAATGTGTCAAATGCCAACACAGCGTCTACTTTCTACTAATTCTCAGAATGCCTGTCTTAGCTGAAGTTTAGATTTTCAACAAGTGTCATCTTAAATAGCAGTTACTTCATTCTGTTTTCTTACATAAAGCAAATTCTTTGAATACCTCTCTATCTCCATGTTTCAGACAGATATTTTGTGCTCAATATCTTTTTCAGATATTATTTATTGTGCATAATTCTGAGTGACAATGCAGAGTGACCTCTGTTTTTTTGCTCTTCATTGTGTCAGAGTGGTGCTGGATTCCTCAGGCTGAGAAGTGGCAGAAGATGTTTATTGTCCCTTTGTACTCTGCAGATTTTGTAAGACGTTGTTCTTTAATCTGTTGGCTTCCTATAGCTGAGCCTATGAGGGCTTTACATCACAGACAATGTCCATTTATAGTGCAAGAATGAGTTACCCACTAATGAATTCATAAAGCTCATACCGAGGTTGTTTCCATACTATTCTTCATGAAACACTTTCATTCAGTCTGGGCTGAAATTGTTTCATTCTGCTGTTTTTGAGGTGAAAAAGTTTGTAACACCTTCACCATGTATATAGATAAATTGAAATACACCTTAAATATCAAATTTCATTGCTGTTCTAGATTTATGCCTGCACATTTGAAGAATAGTATGTGTTGTTTTACTTGAATCATTTTAAAATCTAAAAAATTTAAGATCTGAAGATGCATTATTTGATCTCTCATATTTCCCTTTGAAAACTTTGCAGCCGTGGGTGAAATCCAAGACTTCTCCCCTGATTTCAGTCAAAGTAGGCTTCAAATAGGTGTATTTGTCTGACATTGAAGCCGGAGATGACACGGGATCAGAGCACATATTTTAGAGAGAAAAAAACAGTACAGGCTTTAAAGAAGTTTTTAAAACTCTGTTCTAAAAGTTGTGATGGCCTGAGAGTTTTATAAATTAAAAAAAAATAAAAAAATTGTAGGATCAGATTATAGTGTTGTGTAGTTACTGGTGCTTTCCTGAGAGGAAATTATGTTATTAGCTTGGGATTTTAATGTTTGAGTCTAATAATGCAAATCGAGATATATTTTTCTGACATTTAAAGTACGAAAATACACAGGGGGTCAAAACATGCTTCTAGCGTTTAATTTACTATACAATGTTTGATCATAAGACTGCATTTTTAAACTGTAATATTCATCAGCTTTGAGATATAACATGTTTCATATGGGTGGCACAATGGTTTACCTGTATAAGGATTGTGTCTTTACCATTTGTTTAGATGTGTCTAGCAATCTATGTACACCTATATTTATACACACACGCATACACTCACACACATATATGTTCTTTTTACCTTTCTCCTTTTCAATAAAAAGTTAATGATGGCTGTCAACACACGCCTGTTTGTTATGTTAATAAAGGAGAAATAAAGCCTCATAAAAAGCAAATTTGAATTAGAAATTAATCCAAATGTATACAATTTAGAAAATATGGTGCTGATTATAGAGTTGTTGTAAGTTAGTATAATGCACTGATAGGACTATAGAATATGTCTCTCACTCTCTTCTGTGTCTTCCAGTTTCCTGAAGAGTTTTAGCTCTCTATTTTTCTGGTCCCATTTAAATGAAATGTTTATGTAATAATGATTATAAGACTGTATCTACAAGCCATTAATGACTCTGCAGGTTACATTGAGAACAGTGCCAAACAGCACAATCCATTTTCTCCTGCCTTTTGGAAAAAAAATGCAGAAAAGGCTCTCTCTGTTGCAGTGTTACTCTACATTAAGGTTTGAAATATACTTCTGGGAAGTCGGTCCTGGATGGAAACGTATCTAGCACACGAATAAAGCAAAATATTCTTGAATATCAGCTAGACTGGATGTTTTTTGACTAGCTGGCATAACAGTATATGTTCACATGCAAAAGTATTGAAACTACCATTCTTAACTGGCATATTTTTATGTTTGACTTCGATCCAGTTTGAATATTAATATCAGAGAAATAAGTCCCTTAGCTGAAAATATGGGCTTATCCTAGAAACGCTGATTCAACTCAACAACAGCAATGCAAATGTTACTATTCTAATAAAAGAAGCAGAGGAGATTTCAATCTGTTGTCTGGGAGCCCTGAGCACATACACGATGATTTATGGACAAGCAGACTACCAAACTAAATGCCTTTTCTAGCAAAGGTACATTTTTCAATACAATGGTTGCCCCCACAAAAGATTCTGCATTCTGCCACAGTACCTGCTGGGAAAATATAAGCCTTTTCTGGTAGAGTAACATTGCTATCCAAGATTAAAATCTAGGAAACTTGTCAACAAAAAAGAATGATAATACGATGGAAGATACAGCTATCAAATGAAAATGCCTTGCAAGTAATTTTTGTAATGGTCAATTCCATGTAATTTTCTGTTTCTTTTTTCCCGTTCTAAGTGAATGAGGTGATATGGAGGTCATTTTAATATTTTGGGTAAGTACAAAAGGAAAGTATGCATTTGAAACTAAAAGTAAAAATAAGTCATTTAGGACAACTGTGACCAGACTTCGACCTCACACTCTTTGCCCCTGTGAGTCACTGGCCACTGTGAACATTTTAATTCAGTGCATGAAAGCAAGCTTCTTGCATTAAACTGGGAATATGCTCTTGCTCATTGTATCAAACTTTTAAAACTACAAGAGCACAGTAAGAACACACGGATGCTTTCCTTCAGCTATTAACAGTATTCAGGTCAGGGAGTTACTGAGCCAGAAATAGTGTTTTACACTTAGGAGCATGCTGAGGAATTCTTTCCATTAATGTGCCCAGTTATTTTTAACCAATACAAGCTTTAGCCTTCATAACCTCTTGTAGTGAGGGCATGCATTTCATGCCAGCTGCAGGGACAGCTCCTTTTTCTTGTTTGAATCTATCACCAGCAGAAATTGCGTTAAAGTTACCTGTGTAGAAGAGAATATCAACGCTCCTCAAATGAGATATATAGTACACCTGTCAAAATGCACTGTTCTAGTAGGTGCTCAGAGCTCAATCAGTTATTTCTGAAGTTGTGTATTCTTTAGGTCATCCATAGCATTTTAGCTCAGGTTAGAAGGAACAAGTGGGGAAAGTCACTTCCTTGAGAAAAATGAATCTAAAGGTTTAGACACCAGCCCAGTCTTCAGCAGAGGGGTCTCTTATTTTTGTCTTTCAAAATTTTTTTCTTGCTTGTTTTTTTCCCCTGTTGTTTTTTTTCTGAGTTTAGAATTAAAACAATTTTTCTTTTGGAATGCACATTTTAATTAAAGCAGATAGTATATTTCAATAATTTTCCTCCTATGCTTCTTTTCAGCTTTGAAATATAATAAAATTATTACAGTTTTCTTGTCTGTTTACTTTTTTTATTTTCACTTATTCCACCTGTAGCTTTTTTTCCAGCTGGTAATAGAAAAAACAATGTATAAGTTCTGTCAGCTCTGACTTCTCATAACTTCTGTAGTCAAAGAGAATTTTAACTATATCTAGTATTATTTCTCTGCTGATGTTTTTACCTAATTTTGCATGACAGTCCAAAACATTAGCTTGTGTATACCTGGAACTATTATGAAGGAAGCTAAAACATATTATTAGTTCATTACAATCTATAACCGACTACTGTACTTGACTCTGCTTACCCAGAAGGATAACGGTGTTGTTCATCTGTCCTCTCTTGAAATGGCTTTTCTAGTAGCAAGCATTTTTAAAGTAGGGAGAAGACGATATGCTTGGAAGGAGAGATTTTAACTTTGAGGCTTGATTTTCATGAACAAGCGTGCCTATCTTGGGAGCAAGTAACTGGCTAATGAATCACTCGTTCACCTGTGTGATTTGTTCATATTTCTTCATTTCCTCCTGTCACACACAGATTTTTGTTGTGCATTGTGAGATCCAGAATAATGTAGATGCGTTAGACATAGAGTAATCAGACACACAATTTAAAGAAAAATAAAAGACAGAAAGAAAGACCAAAATGAGTTTTCATTGGAAGAGCCAGGAACTGCAGAGAGAAAATCTGAGAAAGCTGTGCTACTTCACTCTGTATTTTATTATGTTCACATACTATTTTTGGTGATGTGTGTTTTACAGAGTCCCCCAAGATTACTTGCAACTTCAAGACTGTGACACCAGTGTATAAACCTCATGCCTTTTGTTGTATGGCTCGTAATATATTCATGTGCTCAATTTAGACCAGTATGTTCGGGGACTGAAACTCTCAGTTACTCAGAGGTAATAGTTGACTTTTAATGCCTTCAATTCTAATTGTACTGTACTGTAGTAAATGAAGAGGAATCCGAACAGAGACAAAAATATTTGGTCTAGTGATGGTTCAGTGCTGGATTTGTGTATGAATTTATATATGAATGACCTTTCACAGAAATCTGAAAGGTCAGGCATCAGGTTTGGGACTGATATTCTTGCAGTTATCTGCCAAATAAATAAAGCTGACACATATATAGGGTAGTATGGGTAAATCCATAGATAAGTTGTCATCCAAAGATTTTGGAACAGTTTATAGCATAAACACTCTGGTGCCCATACAGTATCGATAAATGTTCACTTTTGAGAGAGCGCTATTTTACAGAAAATTAGATTGCTTCTTTAAGACAGTACTGGAAATTAGTAGCAACAGAACTTCTGATGAAATTTTGGCTTTGTTGAATCCATTATCATACTCTTTGTTGCTGTTGACAAGGCTACAGTAACACTGTGCTAGGATTTGTCTGTGGCCGGCAACAAAAGCGCCACGCGGCCGTCCCTCCCCCAATCGGGGTGTGGAGAAGAATGGAAAGAAACAGTCAGAAACTGGTGGGTCAGGATAAGGGCAGTTTAACAGAACAGCAGACAAAGGGAACTATAACAACAACGATACAGAAAAGGGGAATACACAAAACAAACCCGCAGAACAGAGCCTGCAGATCAGAGCCGCTCTCTCCCAAACCTCTGCTGCGTGCTCCCGAGCCATGAGTGAGTTCCCACTGCTCCAGCTCCCCCCCCACCGGAACCCAGCATAACGACACATGGTATGGAATACCCTGCTCTGTTTGGTCATGTTAGGTCAGCCCAACCGGCTGTGCCCCTTGCTGGATTCCGGTGAAAATTAACCCTGTCCTGGCCAAACCCAGAACAACTTTATTATTCACAGTGTCTACAGCAATATGAATACATATGCCTTTATTCTAAATGTGAAGGTATGTGTGAATGGCAGTGAATACCTTGTTTATACAGAAGTCCAGCACTTTGGAAAGTGTTGATGGACATCACTTCAATGTCTCTTCCTCGTCTCTCTCTATCCCACAGCCAGATTTCTTTGCTCCCTTCTCTTGATCCTTAGACTCTCTTAGGGAGGAATGGAATGATATTCACCTCATCCCAAAAATACTAAATGAGTATCAACAATTCTTAGCATGTGAAATATTCCCCAAACTGAGATTAGCTGTCTGTGAATGAGGGGCTCCTATAGGACAGCCAGGGTTAGGACAAAACTTCCCATGGGAAAGGGAAAAAAACGCTTGCTATTTTGGTGGTTGTTCTGGCATTAGTTCAAAAGTGTGTTTCAGAGCCTTTTAGGTGGGGTGAGATGTTTCTTGAATATCTGTTTTACCTGACAATTTTGTATTGCTTCCTGAAGTAAACAAACTTTATTATGCAGTGCTATGACGCACAGTAGTTGATTGGTGAAAATGATATTCTGTTCTCTGATGATGACAAGATGTCAACATCTTGTTCATATGCAATGACCATCTGTGGTTTCCTGTCAGGTGCAGCATTTTTGGGAGCTGGGCCTCTATACTGTGCTGGCTGCAACAGCATTGCCAGGGATGGAACTAAGCTTTGCTGCCTATTTACTACACAGTTGTACACTTTGGCTGTTGCCATTTTATTGTCTACTGTAGTTGCCTTTGATCATAACAATTTAAAGGGAAAAGTTATGTTTGTGTTTACATCAGTCAACATTATCCTCAAAGGCAGAATTTACTTGTGATTACCCTACAGAGTTCTAAATACTATGAGTCTATTTTGATGACAATTGTGATAGTTGTTCTAACTAAACACTGAAAATACTTTGATAAGATAAAACTGAACAGGGGATTACTTCTGTAAAAGGACACAGACAGATATGAATGAGCGTGAATAAATTAAAATATATGAAATTAAACAGACCTTAGTCAGTAAATCTCTCTTATATTTTCAGTTGCAATATATTTAGGGTAAATAATTATGTCAGATTATTTTAGAGGTACCTCTACATCTAAAATTGAGGGACATGAATCAAAGTCCAAGGAGCTGCAGAAGGCAGAAACAACACTTTTCTGCCCAAAAACAAAAAAAAATTTTCTTTTTGCAAACTGTAATTTAGTATTATGACTACATTTACATGTCTCTATTCAAGAGTGATTTTACCAAATAAAGATTAATCGAGGCATTTTATTTTCAGTGTTATAATTAAAAGCTTCTAATTTATAAGGAAGCATTTTTTGAAGCAATTCAAAACACTAGTATAATGTAAAGTTTGGGCAGGAGAAGTTGTAAATTATTTTCACCAGATCTCAGTGAAATGATGTTATGTATAATAAAAAAAAGCTCACGAAAAATACAAGCGTCATTACTTAAGGAAAATAAAGCTCCTATGAAGCTAAGAAATGTGAGCTAAGACATAGAATTATTTTCCCATTCTTGATTAGAATTGCCAGGATTTTTTTTTTTAGGTGTATTTAAAAGTGATACAAAACTGTAGGTGAAATAATGTAATGACAGATTAAACAGTGATACTGCCTCATTTGAAGCGCAACCGCATCTAATTATGTTTCATGATCTATGACATATATAGTCAAAATTAAAAATTTTAAGGCAATGTGAGATTCAAATATGATGAAAGAGTCAGGAACAACGATTATTCATTCCTGCAAAGGAAAGAACTGAAGAAAACTGAATGACAAGTTTGAGACTACATATATTGAAAAATAACATAATCTTCCTGTTCTGCCTTATCTGGTTAAAAGGCTGGGGTATGCTAAATTCTTGTAACACATTATCAGTAAAGCTAAAATTCAGATAATCAAACAGTCTATAGAAAATAAACTGAGCTTCGTGGGGGTTTTGTGGGGTGAGTTTGTTGTGTAGAGCATTCTTCTTGGGATCAGAACAAAGCTGAAGATTTGTACTGATGAGCTGTACGAGGTTATCAGGCAGGTCTCAGATATTTTTTGTAAATTTAACTATTATAAGTAAACTGGAGAATTTCAAACATAAGAACAAATATTTTAGGCTGAATATAAACTTAAAATATGAAATGTACGAAGTATACAGGACTTTGGATTGGAGGAGTTGTTTGTTCATTGTTTTGAATTTTAGCAGAAGTTTTACACAGTTAAAATAAAAAAATTACTTTGATCACTTTGCTCCTTGAATTTTGCCATTGCACATGTCATGAACCTATGCCTGGCCTGAACTAAGAACACGACTTTTAAGAACAAAATTATTCCACTGACTCATTTCTAGGTAACAAAACTATGCACAGTCTTTTAGAATATGTTCTGACACAGGCTAGGAAAAAACAGGGTAATTCTAACATGTACTTTTTTCTGTAGATGATAAAATATGCTGGAGTTCTTGTCCACACAGTCCTAGAATATAGTGGAGGTCACTGTTGTTTATATTTGGTCATTGTCTCATTGAACAGTCACAGCAGTTTCGAGAAGTATGGGTGGTACAGTGAAATGGTTAGCTTGTAGAAATCCACTCCATAAAACATTACTTTAAATCATTTTGTGTAATTTTTCATGCATTCACATCTTAGTACTGAGATATCTACTAGAAAATCATGGTCAAAATTGTGCATATTGATATGTAAAGACTCACAAATATTGCTTGAAGAGAGGACTGATGGAAAAACACAAAAATGAACAGTGATAAAAAGCTGTGCTTCTTGAATGCAAATGATAGCAAAAATATTACCTGAAAAGTGTAATTGTTTGCAAGCGTAAAAGAAATAGATATTGACTTGCATTTTTACATTTCCATGAAAATATGCACTCTTTGAAAAATGATAGAATTCCAGAAGGCTGATGTTACAGAAAGGAGGAAAAGTGTTGAATCCATAGAAGTAATACATTACCAAAAATGCATACAAAAAAATACATTTTTCTACTCTTTATACCAAAGCAAGTCTTCGATTTCAACATATTCTATATCTGCATAACATAACAGACAGAAGTTTTCCTACATTTTTCTTGAATTATTAAAAGGTAATCTAAGGATGATAAAGAAAATTCCTGTGTTCTTTTTCTTCTCTCTTCCTCTGCAAATCTTCTGTCTGAAGCATAAACTCATCTGTTATTTTGCAGAAAGTAAACTTTTATTGACAAAAATCAGTACTTTAGGTAGAACTGCTATTAAAATAGTGATTTCCATAAGTATTCTCCTGTGGGTTCCTATATACATCTATTTTGCTGTAGCACATAGCAAAAATAAACTTGGAAATTCTATACTTATCTTCAACCAGAGAGACTTTTTTTACTCATCTTTTTCGTGCTTATCAAATTTTCTCAGACTCAGTATTATTATTACAGAAGTTGCATTGTCACGGTTTTGGCTTTCCTGTAACCCTTTTCTTTTCTCCTTTTCTTAACATGTTTGAATGGTAAGGACAAACCTGAGTATGTAGAGAAAACTCTTCCTAAATACCATCGAGTTGTTATGCGATTACTCCAAGTCATAGATGAAATTCATATTTCCTTACTTAGTCATAACTATGTCTAGAACATATTTTATTCAGGCTAATCTTCCTTCTAATCATTAGGGGAATTTCAAACAAAATCACTTTAGTTTAAAATTCTAGATTAGCTGTCAAATACCTATACATCTAAAATTGAGGGACATGAATCAAAGTCCAACGAGCTGCAAAAGGCAGAAACAATACTTTTCTGCCCAAAAGTACTTACAAAAAGTTATGAAGACTGCACAGTTAAATATTATTCACTTCCTTATCATCCTTTCAATTCATACTTCACCCAAGTGTTGTTTTTCCCAGGATGAAATCTAGTACACTGAAGTAGAAACTCCCTCTGTAGGGCAGAAATTGATTTATGATGTTTGATTTCCTTCAAGTATTTAAAGCAGATTAATTGCTTGCCTGAAATTATTTCCTACTAAATGAAAAAAATCCACATTTGATATTTTATTTTTTATGGTACTGCATCAAAGTAAGTGGACAATTTTCCACTGATGTCAATGGGCATTGAAGGTAATACCAAGGACCTATTGTCCAGGCCATTTCGCACATGCTGGTTTCAAGAATAGTTCTGCATACACAAATATTTGAGGATTGAGTTTGAAGATGAAAAATTGCTTCAAATTTCTAACATATTCATTTTAATACAATGTTTTGCTCCTCTTAATCACACAGGTTTCTCCTAGGACTACTGTTCTTTGCAGTAAAAGTTAATATAGCTCTGTGGTTTCCATAGATATGAAGACAGCTTTTCATACATACTTACAGCTTATTGACCTAAACTTCCAATGCCTTAGTTATGAATAACTCTATACAGAAAATGTTTACCATCCTCTATTCCTAACATAAAGAATCACATGTTGTATTTATAACTTTAAAAAGACTTTGATATTCATGTAAATTTTATTAAGTTTTATGTGTTTATTGAGAAGCAGTTACTTCAGTGAAACAGATAAGCTTGATAAAAAGGCACAGCACAGATTGAAATAATTACTTGTACCAAAAATTGCCAATTTATTTTTCAAAGAAAAGTAAATTATCAAACCAATATGTAACAAAACACTGAAATATTTATTCATGTGATCTTCCATGAAAACAGAGAAGAAATAATATAAGAAAAGATTAACCGCAATTCAATTTTTCAGCCTGTGATCAATTCTGCCATGTTCTGAGTGGAAAGAGGAATTTGAGCAAATAATTCATTTTTAGTTCAAAGAATGTTTTAGTGGTCTAATAATACAAACTCTTAATACAGAAAATTAATGCCGTTAATACCAAAAAGCATTATTACTAATACAGTTAAAACGGTTATATAAAAGCTTCCTAGTATCCTTGTTTTATACATTCCTTCAGTGTTCCTCTGGACTGACACCTGAGCATTCCTCAAGAAGGGCGGGGGGGGGAGGAATCAAGTTTGATGTCCAGGCTCACTGCAGCATATACCAAGATCAATGAAAGAAGCTAGGTTTCCTGTGGCTCAGATTAATACTTTATCATGGAATCATGATGGTTTTGTTTATTACAGTTCTGTTTTTGGTAAAAGCTTGCAATATGGTATAAGTAATTTTCTTTACTGAGCAGAATTCTCACCCTGTCCCAGTATCAACATGAAGACTATTCAGACCCTTCGCACCCTGACATTTCTATGAATCAGTAAGTGAAAATGCATAAATCATGGAAAGAATTTCCCTAATGCTGTTATGTAGCTGTCAAACCATTCCCTTTTTGTAAAGAAAGAGCTCATGTCTTCAAACTCTGGCTGTCTTCAGAGCACTTGAGAATGACGTCAATGTCCCAGCAGAGTATATGACATCTTTTTTCCAATTACTTAAAATCAGCTAATATTTGAATCAAACATTATGAGACACCTTATGGACAACGTCTCTGCAGTCTTGCAAATCTGAGTAGACTGGCCCCAGTACAGCAAAACACTTACTCACATGAGTGGTCTTATTGTCTTCTAAATAATATATTTTTGAGTTTGAAGGCTGTTACAAGCACAGCTGGAAGCATCCTAAAAATATTTTTTGTTGATGTTTTGTTCACATCTTCACCCTGCTTTGCAAACCAGACTTTCTAGTGGACAGTCTGAAAATTTAAAGTGGATATTTTTGGAAAAATCTTCAGGTTCCTTAGTTTTTACTTTTAGTTTTCTTTCTGTTTTTTAGATCGATGTTCAGAAATTCAGACCCTATTAATAGTTCAGTTATCCTTGTTAATTACTTGGCATCAGAGAAATTATTACACATTACATTTGTGTATGATTGATGTTTCTTCAGGCTTCAATTGTTGATGTGAATTATTAGAAAAGCAGTAATACTTTAATGATTGAGGACTGAAAAAATACTTTCAAGACTGGAAAACAGTTCCTGCACCCTGATTCTGTAGGCCAAAAAAAAAAAAAAAGATCGCAAAAAAAAATAAATAAACCCACTAGTCATTTCAACAGTTTAAAAGCTAGAGTGATCATTAGAGTAACTAGGGCAGGAGTTCCAACACCTACTAAATGTGTTTGAATTTAGTATTGATTTTACATATTCATTAGCATATCCAGTTATTGATCCAAAGGTATCAAAACAAACTAAAAGAAAAAAAGTTGTTTTTCATAAATACTATTGGCTAGATGTGACATACTGACCGGAAATTGTTTTCAGGTCTGGATTATGAAGGTCTCTAATATTTTGTTTGTTTATCATTTTATTCTTGGGAAGAGTGGAAATTAATGGAAAAATGTTAATTAAAATCAATAAAGAAAGAAAATAACAAATTGGAAAAGATGGCAACAAGAAGATTTAAAAACATTGATAGCCAACACTACTCAACATCAACGTCAAGTCTTCACAAAGTTACAATGTCCTTATTTTGGTTGATTTAGGTTAAATTGATTTGGGATTAATCCAAAGACAGTTTAACTTGATTCACTTAAATTTACTCCAAGGCAAACATTGAATAAAGTTTTAACCTGATATCTTTATCTCCATAAAGAGCTACAGTATCCTATGAGCAAAAAAGAAAGTTTTCAGAATTGTTGTGCGTTCCTTTTAAAAGGATTTCACAAATATGACTCTAATTCCTGCTAGTTTTCAACAACAGTCAAGAATCCTCCCATCTCAAGCTCTATTTAAACAATGTCTTTATTACTCTTCAATTACTTTGCCTTTTTTTTTGTTTTTTTGTAAATTTTATTTCAAATGTGTGTGGGGAATTCCTTACCTATTTTTCTCTGAGTTAATTAAGTCTCAGTAACCTTTTGACAATACATATATCCCTCACAAAATACTTTTGTCATTGTTTCCAGGATGAAAATAATTGTCTGCTAGAATACTAAATAATTTTCCCAATTAACCACTTGTCCCAGACATATGCCAGCTATTTATAGCAGTAATATTTTAAAATTGTTTAATAATTTTCTTTGTTTTGCACATATCGCATCAATGCAGATGCATATGGCAAAATGCATCACAGTGTGCAAGTATAGTCTTGACCTTACAGATCTTTTGAAAAAAAGAGTGCACATCAAGCTGCAAGAAATTCAGTTTACTTACCTTGAAGACAAAAAAGATGAAGGATTCAGCTAAACCTGGCTGGATTTGACACTGTGGGCTGCAGGGACACTAAAGATTTCAAGCTACTTGCTCACACTGCTAAACCATCACCCTCCAGAAGAGGCTAAATACTCCACTGTTGTTGTATCCGTCTGTTCATTCAGATCTTTTTAAATTCACTTTCATACCTGAAGAAAGAGCTTTCTGCTAATCATCTCAAGTATCCCAGTCTTTTTCAGTCCTCCTTAGTTCAAGTAATTGAGAATCTCTCCTTACTTTACATTCTGTCAGAGAATAAAATGAGAATAAAGAGAAGGGTGTGTAACCTCTACCTCTGTTCTTCAAGATACGAAATTTATGGCATGAATTGTGACTACATAGTACTATATATTTACAGACAATTATATACTTATCTGTAACCATTGGCTAAAAGCTATGATAACAGAAAGATTCAAACCTGACAGACAAGTAAATAAGATTGTGTACTGATCTCCTCAAAAAATATGTATGCTGAACAGTCAAGTAACCTCAAAACTTTCTATGCTCATTTGCCAACTGTGACTATTCCAGAAGAAATATATTTGTACGTATGTTAATTGCAGACTTTCTGACTGGAGTAATTCGAAGTCCTGTTGGCTAAAAAACAAATGGCCTTCTTTTCCCCTATGTATACATTGAACGCCATCCAGAAACACAAATGTAGCAGTAACTGTTAATATTAGTAAGACCTTGTCATATTCGGAAGGTATTTCCTTTATTGTTTTAAAGAAAAAATGAGGTTAAAAAGAAAGAGTAAAATGAATTCCCCAACTACATGTTTCCAAGATTAAACATCACAGAAATCATTCAAACATCACAGAAATTATCAAAATTTGCATGATTTATATGAAAATAAATTCAATAGGTAACCGTACAGCTAAGGATAATTGATGACTGTGTAGTTATAATGGCAAAATTATGATAGAGACTGAATTTTGTGGAAAGAACTCACCATAAAATAGAAGAGGAAAAGTAAAAATTCTCAAAGAAGTAAATGCTACCTGGTCTATTTTAGTTATTCACGAAGGCTTTTAGTGAATATATAATACAGGAGTATTTTGGAATAAATCTAGTGCATACTGCAAAAGGAGGCACAAAAACATCAAGAACAGTGTAATGTCTGCAGCATTATGATCCTTCAAAACCATCTGCTTGTTATCTTAAATATACTGCGATTTTCAACAATATTGCTACTGATTTTAAGCCATAGTGTGCTTATTCTGCTCCTTGAAAGAAGTTAATAAAATAGCAAAAAGTAATAAGGACAGAAAAGAGAAAGAAATCCAACATTCTTTTAATTTAAAAAAAACCCCAGTTGGTTAATCGGTGAAAATTCCACAAATATATTTGTGAAACTTTGAACAACTTGATATCTGTTCTTCACAGTTGTCCTCAAACATTATGACAGTTGTTCCAATTATTACAAAAAGTGACATTGTATTTGTTTCTATTACTACACTGTTCTTGTATTCACTTATTTCAAATAAACACAGAAGGATAGACTTGAATATTTAATTAATTAGGCTCAGAAAAGAGAGTTTGTAAGTCTGTACTATATGCACACACACACAAAGATTTAAAATAAACCCAAATAAAGTAACAATAAAAATGTAACAATTAAATTTGTGCTTAGGACTCTTCTACGGAATTCACTAGTCTACAAGACAGCAAACAAGTTTCAAAACATCATTTCTTTTGCCCTGTTTCCTGTATTCCCTGACCATAAAGCTATAAGGTATACTAAGGCTTTGTAGATCTCTCAGGATCTCCTCTAATAGCTACCACATTTTACGAAATTTAACCAACTTAAGGTTTTCAAAGGAATCATAGGCATTTTTTTTCCTAGCCACCGGGACATAGAATTACACATACACAGTACCTCTGTCTTAGTATCTAAATAAATATAAATTAGAAGATGACAGCAGGAAGGCTGAAGAGGATATCAGCTCAGAAAAACTGCAATCTGAAGTTTAGAAAACTGGTTTTAAAAATAGGAAGCCGATACTCAAATTTCTGTCCAAAAACAAGAAAGGGTTTTTGAGTCCTTCACATTCAGGTGTAAATTTCAGTCAAAAAGGTTAGAAGTGGGCTTACTTCTCTATACTAAAACAGAATGAAAAGAAAACAGAAAAGCAGAAGTATTGGTACAATAGTACAAAATATGTTTAATATGCAGACCTACTCCAGAAGAGTAAAATCTACAATAAATAAATAGTCTTAACTCCTTTTAATCATTAAAACTTACATCATATACACAGTACTTAATTTTGGGTGATCGCTTTCTTACATAATAGTTTCCTACTCTTTTAAGAGACACAAAAATGCTTGCTTCCTTTCTGTTGAATATTAGTGGTTACTCTTAGAGCAAATTTGTTTGAACCCTATCTTGTGCTTATTTTTTTTTGTCTTGAAAGATTTCTCATATATTTCTTTAAATCGTGATGCTTGAATTTAAAAAAAAAGAAAAAAGCATCAGGTATAGGCATAGCAAAATGACCGATTAATAGAGCCAACTTTCCTATGTATAAACTGAATAACCAGCTTTGTACTTTATAATCATACTTCACAGATAGATCATTTACTCCATTACTGCTTCTAGAGACAAGAAAGTAAGTATACTAAAAACCACAAAACACCACAATAAAAATCCCTTCTATATAACCTCATTTCTATTTGCTAAAATAGCTTGAAAATTAACATGAAAAACAAACTACATGAACTTCAAACAAACAAATTAAGGAAAACATTTTTTTTCTATTCTTTTGAATACGTTAACCTGTGTGTCTAATTACTGCAAACTAAACTCACTCAATTCTTACAGAACACAAAAACCATACAGCTCAACCCTTCTTTGTATCATATGACACTGTGTGTTAGGGAGAGTTCTCTTCATTAAATGTCAGATTATGTTCATCCTATCATTCTGTCTTTCTCCTATCTTTCCTTTAGGCATATAAAGCTGTAGACACAAGCTGTATCAAGGCAAGAATACATCAGAGTATTCCGTCCTAAGGACTGGGCATGGATACGTTACATGTCATACCACAATTGTTCAAAAGCAGAGCTGAGTCATATGATGATTTTTACTATCCGATCTGAGTATTAATTGCCATATTTACAATATTTTTCCCTCATTTTTCTCTGTTGATTGTTGCTTCTATGTTGGCTGTCGATGCGTGATGTTCTGACCCTGTTAAAGTGAGTGTGATCTTCTTCAAATACCGCTTAGGTGTACACAGATTCAACATGTTTCCGAGGATAGTGGCCTTTTTTACATGTTCTTCTGTATTACAATGCAACAGATAACCAAGGAGAAACGTTGAAGCAAGTGGTACTGGTGTTCAAAGAGCAGTACTCCCAACTCATGGATAAAACAGAGGGGCAGAGCAAAGAAGGAAGATACAAAAAAATTCCGCAAAAAACCTCAAAAAACAACAATGGAGGCTTGGAGAGGCTAATATATGGAGAATATTTTTTAAAACATCAAAAAGGGTGAAAAGAAAGACAAGAAAGGTCATAAAAATGAATAGGTGGTAATAGGGAAGAAGCATTATTTATAGTACATGCTACTCATCCCACAGTTTGGGATTTCATGGTTTAGCACAGCTTCATGGACATTTCTGAAGTGCACCACTTGAATTATATGTTTCCCTGTCGTCTTCTATTTCTGTTTAATGCTGCAGTTCTAGAGGAGCCTAAATACCTGTAACGCAGATTATTACCAATGCTACTAATTTAGCAGGTCTAATTTTTATTGGGAAACTAAAAGCTCTTTACTCAAAAAAATGGATAAAAAGTGGTATCTATGCTTTCATGCAAGTATAAATAGAATTCAGACATTGTGCATTAGCACATTTTCCCTTGTCAAAGTATAATATTCTCTTAGTTTGACCAGAGTGCCATTCTCAGCCTGCCACCTCAAGGGAAGCTGCTTCGGTAATTAGTCGTTGAATGTAAGTTCAGAATTGAAAATAAAGTTCATTAGCTAAGTTAGAGTTAGATACATAGGCCATTTTTAACATCTTTGAAGCAGTTTACACAGATATTGTTTCCTCCTCTGTTTATTTGAGACTCTGAAGTGCTGATCAATTTTGTTAAGGGTTAGTTGAACAGACCAGACGGGAAATCACTGAATTAGAGATCCATTAAAATTGCTAATTGTTCAGAAGTTAATTATTCCAAGTTACAACTTTGTTTTGGCATCAAGTTTTCAACATTTTACACTACGTGCAATTACTATTACTTGTCTCATGGGATTTGCTATTTATGATATTCTCCTGTGGTTGAAAAGAAATCTGATGGCGGAAAGAAAACAACTTTGCATTCAGAAGATGAGTTCAGATTTAGTTTTTTTTGACCAAGGATAAATATTTCACAACCTGGGAAAATACTCAGGGAGCTTAAAATTATCTTTGCAGCTTTTTTCCTGCTCTCAGGATGTAGGAGGGTAGACAGATATGATGAAATCCAGAAGATAACAAATGACTGACAAAACAAAGCAACTCACTTTTTTTCGCCCAGTTATTTACCCTTAGGACATTATTTTTATCAAGTACTGAACTTTAGGTAGGTAGCCAGGAGATATATCCTCAGGGGTGAATCTAGTAGGAAATGATAAAAAAAAAAAGTTTAAGGTTTAAACTAGTTTAAAAAAAAATCTTTAAAGTGAGGAATGGCAGGACTATCTCACAGAATTTTCAGATGTGATATAAATATGCAGCAGGCAAATGACAACATAGGCATTGTCCTGGGTTCGGCCAGGACAGGGTTAATTTTCACCGGAATCCAGGAAGGGACACAGCTGACCCC
>Ga0181612_180124_pt1 | contig 20763 bp, 7 predicted proteins | sample HoacroProtozoa21_FD_119630 | JGI IMG/M metagenome (GOLD analysis project Ga0181612, IMG submission 119630) | Hoatzin crop microbial communities from Cojedes, Venezuel. Combined Assembly of Gp0051906, Gp0051904, Gp0051908
GCCTAGATTTCAGACAAATTAAATACGTAGCCCCAGTCATCCACGCCTGGAACAGAAGGTTTAACAGGCAGATATACCTCAATAGCAGAATAGTTGATTCTATTTTTCTGAGAAGGATAACGTGTGACTACAATACTGCAATAAAAAAGTAATTTAGTTGGGCTGTCTGAAACCTTGGAAAGTTTGCCATGCGTTATATAATGCAGGGCTTTCAATTTAGCATTGCTTCCATCCAGAACTGGTGAATGGTGTTGACATCATGAACGAAATGAACATAGATTTACTCCTCCTTGTTTTTTAAATACCAGTGTGCATCATTATCCCTGCCACAGCTGCCAACATTTTGTGCTATGATATGTACCCTTGGTAGAAGCAAATGTGTTATAAATATTCCGAGAACAATTTACAGACCTTTAGTCTAGTAAACAAGAGAGAGAAGGGACCTGTTCTCACCTGTTTGCATAAATGCTCATAGGGCAGAGCAGGCCCGATTTCAAGGGCAAAGACAGTTGGAGAGGCAGGCAGTTGTCTGTGAAAGCAAACACGAGATAGGGATGGGAAACCATTCACCGGGAATAGAAGGGGGATGGAATCATTGATGTGTAAGTAACCTGGAGCATCTGCTGGGGAACCAGGAATCACCATGGGCAAGCTGAAAACTATGAAGAACTGATGAAAACAGGGTAATCTTAACCAAAAAGGAAGAGAAACTTGGAAAGCTTGGAAAAGAAAACAAGCTGTCCCTGCAGCTTTTGTTGTATCTACATAAGCTTCTCTTCCTGCACTGATGGAGCCATTTCAGATCCTTAAGTAAGTAGTAAGCAGCTAGAGGAAGTGATATCTCCTGGCCCTTGCCAGTCTAGGGAACAAAGTGCACTATGTGCGTTGAGCGTGCAGCTGCCATTTAAGTAGAACACATGGAACATAGGGAATTGAAAGACTCAGCTTTGAAGAAAGGCAACATAGATCTGCATGCACAGATGGATAGACACTTCTTTCCTACTAGCAGGAGAGTATGTCCATATCCAAATTGCATCAGGCCTCTTGTATCTTTGAGATCTAGAACCAGGCTTTACTGCAAGCTTTGTGCCTTGACCCCATTTTATTACAAACTGAAACACTGCTGGGCAAGAATTAATTTAAGGATAGCCTGTGGATTATTACCAGTAGGATATGACAAATTTTAAAAGTTCTGATAACATTAACTCTTCAATTTGTCCAATATTCTGTTTTTGACCATATCAGTTGTAATCCTAATCGATTACCGTAATAGATTTCAAAACACAGAAGTCACTTGGGAATTCTTCCATCTAAGGGACTGGCAGGAGATGTGCAGGAACAACTCTTGGAACTATTAGATAAACTAAACAACAATCAAGAAAGAGTCTGGCTTTATTTTCAAAATATTCCAAAATCTCTATGATATTACAAGTGAAGCCAAGACAGCTGCACTAAAACACAGACACAGCTGAGTGATTAAAAAATCCAGAAAATGTTACTAATAGACTTTATTGGAGGGGTTCCTAAACAAATATTTATCTCCAACACTGAACAGAAAAATCAAAGCTGGTTTGTAGTTTACAAAAACTACCTGTGATAAAATTCCAAATAACGAATGACTGTAACACTTCACAGTAATGAGCAATCTTTAAAGTCAAGGCAAATATTTTGAAATTCAAACTTTACCAGTAGTGTTTGCAAAATTTTTTTACCAATATGTATGCTAATTATTCCAGCCCAATCATATGTACACATTTCTAACACATCTACAAACAGTTGTGTATGTAATATTACTCAGCAACAAAATCCCAAAACCAAAACCAAAGCCAAAAACCCCCAGTGAAGACAGAAGGAAAAAGGGAGATATCCACCCTAATTTAGTTGTGTCAGTGAAAGATTTTACCATCTTTTCTTACCATACAAAACCCCTCACCTTCTGGGTCAAATAAAGCACAGAGTAAAAAAATCAGAGGATACTATTAACCAGGTTCTGTGTATCTGATGTAGATGGCTCTAAATTTCACAACAAACCAACAATTCAAGACAAATTTGTCAGAAATTTCTTTCTGGTTTATAAATTTACCTGATAAACCTGATCCTAGATGAAATAAATCTAGTTTTATTTATACCTTTCTATCAGAATGATCTAAATTCCAAATATCATTTTAGGGCAGAATAAGTTGAAACTCAAGGACTCTAGAAGCTCTGGAAATTCATTCTGCAAAATGGCTATTCAAAGTAGAAAACAATAATGAAACTGTAAGAATCAAAGACGAGAAAAAAAGTGTGGAAGTCCTCCAAATTTCAGAATTCTGACAACCATTCCAGGAGCTGAACATTGCTGTGCCAATTTTTGTCTACAAGCAAATCCACCCTCCGTTACAATTAGAAAGTTTAAAAAGTAAAAAATGGAGGAGGGTTGGGAGAGGGAGGGAGAATAGGGATTCTTTTATATAATTTTATCACCATGTGATTTTTTTAGTGAATAGTTACATTTGTTCATCCTGGGAAATCTTCACACTTCAGACAGATGTATTCAACCACTCTAAAGGAATATCTTTTTTAAATGTCATCTGTTTATAGATAACATCTTCTGGTTCCAAATATTTGACGTTCTTAGATGCTGGATTCCAAAGGTAAAAATTTCTGTTTATCAGATATCCTTTGGATATTTCTACGTCTCTTCTTCCAATCTTGTCAACACTCTGGTTTGTCTTACAAACCCCAACAAATGCAGCTATCCACATTTGACAGAGGCACAGAGAGAATACATGGATAGTTCAAGTTCGACTAGGCAAGGCAGGAATTTAAACCCTCGTTAATTCCCTCCTTCCTATTCTTTGAGAGAATCTTAACAGTGAATGGTGATAAGGCATCCAAATTCTTTAAGCAGCTTCAAAGATCTCAACCTGAAAATCTTAGAGTAATTTCTTTATAATCCTGTTAAATCACTCTGAACCCACAGATTTTTATCTGTATTTCGAAGAAAACAGAAGACTGGACCTTAATTTTCAAGCAAATGCATTTTACCTGGAAAAGATCTGTAAAAATAATAAGTTGTCTACATATACCATATCAACTTACAACTTTCAAAGTCGGATAATAACGTTGTACAGTATCTGAACTCATCACAACACATTCTGAATACAATCTACAATAAGGACAGGTATACGTAAGAATGAACTGTAGCATGCCAAGTCATAGCACACTGTTGCAACTTTCTGCAAACACACTTATAGATGCTCCTGTTTAGTCACTTCATGTGCAACTACCTGATTAGCATGCAGAAGAGCTTGGCATGCAAACTGTTGAAAATTCTTCCTGCTAACTACAACCAAACATATGACTGTTAATTTTTTTCTTTAAACTAAATGTTATGGAAAAATGTTTCACAACATAAGTGCCCCTCTCAAAATCCTCAAAAGAATCAATAAGGATCATAATTACAGCCATTACAGTAGCTTGACACCTGAAAAATTTCAAGAACACCTATTTTACTGTTGGATTATCTAAGGCACAGAGAAGCAGTTAATATAAAATCAAAGCAAGTCAATGGAAGACTCCTAAGTGACTTCTTGATGACCTAAGGGCTGTACGAGTCATTAGTCCTCATTCCTTTCCCAGCAGTAAATTATTCCTCAAAGGATAAAACGTTAACTTTAAACTATCGTGTTCCTGACAAGGCTAATATCCTTTATATAACCTCTTCGATTTGCTTATCTGTACCAGAAGTGCTGTGTGCATCACTTTAAAAAGCAGCAATCCACAGAAGGTCAAGACCTAAATGACATACTTGCCTTCAGCCTGCAGATGAGACCAAACTGTCTCAGCACAGGCTTAACAGTGAGCCCTTTAACATCTATTGTTCATATCAAATCCAATATCAATTTATAGCTGGGGTACAAAGATGAAAGCAAACAAAAAAATGTCTCAAGCATCTCCAGAAAAGAAGAAAGTTCTCGGAATGTGTTTACTTTCTTAAAAAACTGTCATCAAAATACCAAGTCACAGAGGAAAAACATCAAACTATTGTAAGAAGTGAGTTAAAAACAAGATTATGAAAGTGCAATATCTGGCCAGGTGAAAATATTGTTTAAAACACCTTAAGAAGACCTTCAACCAGTTTCTAAGTATTCTACAGAAAAAACTTCAGGAAAAAATGCACTTAAAACTGAGCAAGCAGTGACAACTTTAATTTATAAAGTATTTTTAGTACCACCAGAATAATTTTTATTCGTACATTGGTCCAGAATTTCCACACCAAATATTCTCAGAAATAAGAACTTCCATGCTTTCACTGACACAATTTAACTTTAAAAAATAACTTCTGGAGGGATAAATAAGATGCAGAATGCTTTCTTTATAATAATTTTCATTAAAATGTTATTAGCTATTCTGTTGCAGAGGAGCTCCAAAGCTTAATAAATATGTGCATTTTTTTAAATTTAAAGTTAAGAATAACTTTTTTGCTTCAAAATTAATATTGGAGCTTTAAGCAAAATTCTGCATTAACTTTCTTCTCTGAAAGCTTTGCCATGATCTGTCCAAGAGCAAGATCAGAACTACAGTCCCCACTCCAAGAAGTCTACATGTATTGACATTAAGCTGTGTGTGTAGCACAGTTAGAAGAACTACATAAAATTATATCATTATTTCAGCCATATCAGGTGAAATTCACTCTAGAAGACTTGAAGGACACCGGTCCTCTAGGCAGAGGTGAGTTTTACCCACTTGCAAGTCCCAGATGATTTGCAGCACTGTAGGTTTCTTTTTTAATTTCAAAATGATTTTAGTACTTGATACTTTCCAGCTGATTGCTTAAAGCTACTTGCTTCACAAAGCAAGAACACTGTGAAGAGGTAGCTGAGGAACTTCATTAGAGCTCATTCAGCGAAGACCAGAAAATATGTATCAATCCAAATAATTTCACTGTAGTTTCAGTGCTTAACTGAATCAGGTATGGAAAGATGATGCTGCGTGGAGATGACAGCCAGAAAAGAGCACAAACATGTATTCTGCTCTTTCTTCTTTGCAAACACACTAAAATCTGAATGCATGAAGATTATAGATGAATGAATAAAATTTCTCTCTCCTTATATTTACCAGATAACATACAGAACACGTTTACACTAGAACAAACAGCAAAGAGCACACCTGTCACATATAATCTGTGCTGCTGCCATGGCCTGTTGTCAGACGGTGTCACTTCTAACATCACAGTATCATCACACTTAAGTAAGTGCAGTGTCTCTATACAAGTGTTGGTCCCAGATGGAAAAATCCATAGAACTGAGAAGCTGCAGATCAATTTCCAGAATACTCTTTTTATACACTCTAATTTGCTTTTTTTCTACTGATCAGAAAAATGCCAGGTGATGTAATAACAACTTTGAACTGACATCCAGTGTAAAACCGCTGCATCCCCTGAAGCCAGTGGTAACTCTGCTTTGGACTTAAGAGGAGTAGAAAATATATCAGAAGTATTTATCAGAGGGAAATGAGAAAAGGATGCAAAACAGAAACTGATAAAATGACATGCAATCTCTGAAAGTCCAAAATAAAACTTTTACCAACATGCTTAGCTTCTTCCAGATAATTTTTATCCTAAAATTTCTCATATGTCTTTCAATTATACTGTCAATAATAAACAGAAGTGATATAAATCAGTTAGGAGGTTGACAAGGAAGAGAAAATTCTTTCTTTTCAAAACTTGATGTAAATCAGATGGAAACAGGCTGCTCCTAACAGGAATTGCAGGAGACAATGCCCTCCGATAAGAGACCCATACTACACTTGAGAGCATGGTGTACTTTCTTTCGGTTGACGTACGCATCTTCCCTCTTTGACAGCCAGCTCTGGTACCTTTATCACCTGCTACAACTACTAAACAAAGGAGTTTATTTTTTGATCCATCAGAAAAAATGCTCAATGTTTTTAGTGTATTTCAGTCACATTTTGCTGACAACAGGCAGGGGAGAAAGCTAATATGCAATACAGAATACAAATCTCTTCAATTCACATATCTTTTTTACCTCTGATACCTGTATAATCTTATTGAATTACATTAGAAGGCATACATATATTCGTGAAGCAGCAAACTTTATGTTGTACCACAACAGTACTTAATCAACCACTCTGGAAATAAAACCTCATGGGTCAAAAAGCAAATGATAACACTTCAGCTGACAGTAATTTTTTTAAGATTTAACTCAACCATGTTTCACTTCTACTGATTTATGGACCACATGTTTGCTGTTAAATGAGATAATAGAATTAATTTCAATTCTTTCCCAAACAGAGTGAAAAAAGAGACAGTATTCATCCATCCACAAAGAACAAAGTCAAAAAAGCGAAAATGGCTGTCACTTTTTAAAGAGGGTGAATAAAACAAAACCAAGCATATAATGAGGGGAAAACCCATCATAAACTATGTATTTAAAATAGCTTTGGGAAAAAAATCTTTGAAGTAATTTTTTTTTCTAAAGAAAAACTTGTTCTGCACATTAGCCCTGTAAACAACACAGCAGTCATGGTATTGTACTTCTTTCTCTGTACGACATTACTTTTACTGTGATTTCCTAAAACTCTTAAAATTTTGTCTGGTTTACTGTCAAATTTTCCTTTGGTGTCCATTGTTCTCTTTGCAATGGTTCACATATTCAGCAGTCTTCAAGATTTATTTTGTCTGTGACACAAACCAGCAGCAGAACTCTGCCTGTTGAACTAAAAGAACCACTGCTCCCATAACATATGGGTGCATGTATAGGAACACTAAGGCGAGATACTCTGGACATATAGTTAAAGCAAAACAAACACATTCATGCTGAAAGGACAATACATGGGATCTGATCTTGGGTAAGCCCCTGTAGCTAATGATATGAGACAGATGAATTTTGAAACAGAATCAAAGGTCCAAATCCACAAAATCACTGTGAAATGAATCCACTCTGCATCTGTCAGGAGTGTTCAGTGCCACACAGAATTGACTGGCGTGATCTGAAAAGCTAAAAATAAAATTACTTAAAAACTTCAAGTTACTTTCTAAAGAGATACCATGGTCAATGATTTGTGAGCCATCTGATAAAGAAATGACTCAGCTTACAACCCTTGCTCAGGAAACCAATATCTACTAGGATAAGAAACACTCAAACATAACAGCACAAGGAATTTCCAGATCAGTACATTTTCCCTGCACATGCTCCATACAATTATTTTAAAAAATACATCTTATTGTTCATCTGATGCCAGATTTTTAGGGTTGAACTCCACTCATGGTTCATTAAGCAAATAAGATTCTTGGTTTTATGCAGTTTTTTTCCAATAACTTCAGTAAGTTTTGAATTAGCTCTTTAAAAATGGAGAATAAAATTGGAATAAAAGAAGCAGCAGATTAGACTAGCTGCTACACTTTGAACTTTTTTTTCTTTTAATTCAGGACATTTCCATGATAGGCAAAGGTTTTCTTGAGGAAACCTGATTCTTTTAGAGGCATTGACAATTCGCACTTGGAAAGCTTTTGTGATCACTCTTAACCATGAGCAAAGAGCACATCTGTAACCTGGTCAAGGATTTGGGACTGCAGTGGCAAGCTTTTCCTGCAGACACAGTAAATGCTATAGTCGCATATGTCACCAACAAACAGTACAATGCATTCATCTATCAATGTTTTTGACATTAACAGATCAGCATTGTTGAGAACTGTATTCTTAAATGTATAAGATTTGCATAAAGGAAAAAGAAGTAGCAGAGGAAGAAGATTCCTCATAACATGGAAAGTACCAAGAAGCCTCTCAAACTTCATTCTAATTTTAAATACTTTCTATTACTTTCTATTTTACTTTCTATTACTTTCTATTTTACTTACTTACTCTATTACTTTCTATTTTAAATACTTTCTATTGCCACTGTCCATGGAGATCACTGTGCAAGTCATATCCAGCCATTTACACAAGCTGCCATAATAAAAACAAAACAAAACAAAACCAAATAGGCATTTCTAAATCTGTGCTGACAGCAGAAACCTGGAAGGTAAAAACCATTTGTTCCCTCAAAGGATGATTAGCTTTAGTGGTGCTAACATGCATTCCCAGCCTCTGGCTTGAGCTGATCAGCCCATTACCTGCTATTCCAGAATAAAGAATGTTTATCCCTGGGCAAAATAAAGTGCAAATCGGGAATTCATCTTGAACATAATAAAACAGCAGGGAACCCTAGTCCTTTACTTCTCTTGGTATACATTAAGAGTCACAGCCTTTTACCCAAAGGGGGTGCAGATACCTCTCCAAGAATATCTTCTGAGAATCTGGAGCCTGATGAATTCCTAAGCCAAATGTTGTTGATGAAAATGCTACAGACCTCCACTAACTGAAATGTTTACCCTCCTCTAGCTGGGCAAACAACTACCAATAGTGTAGATGTGACAGAACAAAGCATCATGCAACTGCTAAGGCAGTGAGTCCAAGTTGAACTCCTCCAGCAATATCACACCTCCAGCGATTTCACTACTAGACATTGACCAGCTGGCAATGGCAACAGTGTAAAAGCAAACTTCATCACTAACTTCAAAACAAACTGTATCAGATTGCAAGATTTCACCAAGGAGTCAGATCCTCTGTCATCTGCTCGAGTTATTCATTATAAGATTGATATCTGTCCTGATTTTTCAAAAAGAGTTGAAATACGCTGAACATCATTTTGCTTTAAAGTGCTAGTGACACCTTCCTCCAAACATACTAAGGATTGAACATTGCTTTTTATCTCAGAGTAAATGTTCACTTAAGTAAGCAACAAGGCAGGTGCAAAAGGTGCAAGGGAAAACAGTACCTAGAGACTGGCTATTTCAGAATTCTGAAACAGGCTGATCACAGGTAGCGGGGATCCGAATTAAATCACGCTGGTTTTACCATTTAAGCGCAAGTATAAATGAGCTGTCACTCTACCAGCTGGAGATTTTATTTCCAAATTATCTTCTCAAATGTAAACACTTAAAATCCACTTTGAATGCACAGATGAGTCATGAGTGTGTTTATTATTATTTCTATTATAATGTACCTTAAATTTGAAAAAATGCTTATTGAACTATTTGCACTGGTATAGAAATAAACAAATGGCATCATTATTTTGTTCTTCTGTTCCCTCTGGTGACCAGCATATCCCAATTGTGCCCTGAAATCCCTTCTGCTAGTTTATCAGTATTGTTTCTTTCTAAATGAAGTGTTACTTGTCTTCCTGGGGGCAATTTATTTCTATCTTGTTTGGTCTGTGTTTAAATAAACTATTGATTTTATTTTCAAGGTAATTTAAGGTAGGAATAGAGTTCTTATTTGATAAGTACCAGCCTAATGTGCTTTGAGTAAACAAATGTTATGGTTTCAATTTGTTATTTTTGTCATCAAAATCGACCAAGCAGCAACCACTCCTCATGTGGCTGGATTCAGAGACTAAATGTTGTGTGAAGCAATAAGTAACATTAATAATTCAGTAAAGTAGCTAAATAATTACAAGAGATGGGACATAACACACTATAGAGGTACAAGAAGTTTGTCATTAAAATATACCCTAAAGCAGGTAACAATTTGGTAGATGCATAAACAAAATTAAATATCATAAATTTTGTGAGGTGCTACTTTTACTATATGAGACCCATTTCTGCTACAGGTGCTGTCTGAGGATGTCCACCTGAATAATATGGTAATGTTGCCATCAGCTGCTGGATTGCTCAGAAATCAGAACAAGTTTGTACAGGCTGTCCTTTCCAGTACCTGAAGTTAGTCATACCCAAAAAAGGATGGAGACAGACAGAGATAAACTATCACCATGCACATTTTTAACCTCCATCTTTTCTACAAGTTTAGAGGTCTAAGCTGTTCATGTTTTCCTAATAAGCACTCCTAGTATCCACGTCTGTCTTTAAAGCACACTTTAAAAATGTATTACCAATTCTAGGACAGGTCTTTTAAACTGCCTGAAGCTTTTACATGTCATAGAACGAAAATTAATATGCTCCCCCACACCAGACTTTCATTTCCAAAAACAGTAGCAGCTCTTTAGTCCATCTTTAACAATAAGTTGCTCAGTTTTTCAAGGGAAAACAGTATAATTCTGTATTTCTTGACACTAAAGCCTGGACTAAAACAAACCTCACCAGTAAGCATTTTTAAATACATACTCAAATATTAAATATTCTCTCATAAAATCATGTTATTCCAAATATTCATAATTTAGAATTAAAGCATCCACAGTAATAGTTTGTATTTTTTTAGTGTAAATTGTTGAAAGGCCCATGAAGCATGAGTAAATAACAAGTAAAGCAGTGACTGCAAATGGCTGGGCATATGATTGAGACAGAGAGACAGCTTCATGGCTAAGGAGTAGAGAGCGGGATAACTTTCAGGAAGACTTGAAAGGTTTCAACAGGTAAAATCAACAGGAAAAATTTTCAGCAAAAAGAAACAGTGACAAATTGTGGCCAGAGCCATCTATTAACAGCAATAATTAATTAGTAGTTACTATTCAAGTATAGCACTTCATTTCCTTTAAAGGTCAACCTATGACGGCACAACTTTTTCAACCAATTGTTTTCCTATTCTATGTTGCACAAAAGAAAAGGACCTTTAGAACAGAAATCTTTAACAAGATGAACTAGATCTTGAAAATATTATTGCAATGCATTAATACTACATGATTCCCTTTCTGTTATGAAGCACACAATCAACAGTCTGCATTTGTCTAAATGTGAAACCAAAACCTATCCAGGGACTGACAGCAAAAGACAGGAAGGGATACGGCTTGTTTTCAGTGTTGAATGTAATTGAGCTTCTACTGCTAAAAAGATTATTTGGCAAATTGAGGGGGGGTCGGGGGGTGGGCAGAGGGAGGAAGGTCAGTTGCTAAAAAAGAAATATTTAAATTGTACAGCACCTAGAAAATGTCACCGGATTCAACTACTGGAAATAACTTCCATGGAATTTGATTTTTATATTATTAAAAAAATAGCAATTAATTTGACCAGATTTAAACACCATCTTAATTCAAGAGCTACCATAGACCCTGAGAAAGACAGGGCCTATCAGTTATTGTTCTCATATTATAAGCCTGTCCTCAAGGCCTGCTACTGACTAAAAGCCTGCATGATATTTCTTAGCTAACGGTTGTTGCACTGAAAGCCTGGAAGGAAAAGTTGTATGAGTAGCTCCCTTTTCCTTCTCCTCATACCTTTAAACGATATTACTAACACAGGCCAGATTCCGCTGCCCAACTGTTCTATGCTCTTCCACAGTGTTGCCATCTTATTACACCATAGCAGGTAACACCATACTTCTGAGAGTCTCAGTTCTTAGAGTCATGCAATTACTCGAAGTCTCCATCTTTTTAAAATTTTCCTTCCTATAGAGTTGAATAAAAAAGCATAATGAGGGAGATCCAAAAAAATTTAATTCCTAAAAAGCAAATGAAAAATTCTAGCTTTGCCTGTTTTTTAAATCTATTGGCTTTGGGGAGAGAATGAGCAGGCATACTCATAAATTTTCAAGATTTGAAGTTGGCATTACTGTCACTTTACTTTAGTGTTTCACACTCAACTCTTTAGAAAATGAAAAAAGACGTTTGAAAGAGAAAATAATATTCTCAACAGCAAAATCACAAACTTTTGAACTAAAAAAGGATACTATATTGCAAACTCATTACTCCATTCTGATACTGCAATCTGACTAGTTAGCAGCTTAGAATATGACATTATTCTAAACAAATGCATAAAAATATCAGCTGAGAAAGATAGTTGGATACAAATTCGAAGAAGAGAATGAAAATGAAAAGAAAAATGATGCATCATAATGAGGAGGAATTTGGAGATTAGGCAAAATTCTAAAGCTGCTTTAAAATTCACTCTGCCAACAAGCTTAGATGAAAGTGACTTCCAAGGATTATAAGATCTCTCCTCTCAGCTGCTTGACATTCATCAGCAGGTGAGAATTTTTCATACTGAAAACAATGTAGTTATTCCGGCAGCTTTTTAAAAGAAAAGGGGAAGGAATTTGCTGTTTTATGGGGAAAGGAAAGTATCAAATACGTTGCAAAGCACAAGAAGAATGCAAACTCTTCAGCTGAAGGACAGAGTTTCCATAAAAAAGAAATACCCATGATACAGTTTTTATATGTCAGGTCACTGGATCCTGCTAAATTGAGGCATTCAGGTGACGTAGCTGAGCAGACTATGTCTGAACAGGAGGCAACTGGTCCCACAGTGCAGAGTTTATAAAACTCTGAGCTTTGCAAAAAATCTTACAGGTGAAGATGTCTTTCTATGTCCAGACAAAGAGACCTGCCATTTAATTCAGATGTTGCCTTCAAGTTTCTAGGTCCAGATAGTCACAAAAGCTGGGAACAAGGACAGGTTGAAGGACACCATCCACTGGATCTATGGATATGCCATGTTTCCAATACAGTAAAACAAACCGGACTAAACATGGCTTAGCTGCACCTCAGTCAGAGTAGATAGCTTTTATTAAATAAACTGAAAAGCAAAAAGAAAGAAAAACCTTTCTAAAGTAGTAGTTGTTAATTTTATTGTCCTTAGATAAAAAAAATAACTGAGCTGGCAAAAACTTTGTTTTCATGGAGATTGATCTTCTCATCGTCTTACCCCTACCTGACGCTTGTCTCGAAAAGTAAAATGCCTGAAACATAAGTAAATCTGCACACTTAAGTGTGCCTCCTTTCAGAAGAATATTCTGTTTCCTCCCAACATTTCTTCCTTCTATTAGGTAACAAAAGAAGAAGTAGAATTTTATAACCATCCATTAAAATTTTAGAACCATTTCAATAACTAGCTTTGCATTTAAAGAAAAAAATCGAAGCCTTCAGTAAGGTCGCTGACATTTAATGAATTATGAAGTGCTTCTTTCAGAGCATCCCAATCTGGTTATCTTGCTAGCCTCATTAGGACTTTTCCATCTAGAATACCAGCCCTTTGATAATCCTGCTTAATCTTGTTTTCCATCTGACAGCTGCCGCAGAGGAATGAATAGAATATTTTAATATCTTTACTGGAAACAATTTTCTTCACATCATTTTGGTGACGTTATATGATATGTTGGGTAAATCCTATGTTCACTAGGTTCTTTAAGCGATACCCTCATCCAATGCAATAACTGTAAGCATGCCATGAATGAGCGAATGCAATTATTCTACAGTCTTTTTGAAAACCAGATCTTCTGCCTAACATTGTATTCTGCATACTGTTCATCATCAGACACAAAACTGGAATAGTTCTTCCTTATGAAATAAGCTGCCAGAAGCCTGTAGTTGGTCACTCAGAACATTTTATTGAGTTGGACTTATTCATTGTCCTTACATGTAAATATAATATACAAGTTGGAATAGAGATGGTAGCTAAGTTCATAGTACATGGCAAGAACACTGAAACACCGTGCATACAAAGACATCTACAGCCACCAGATCATACTTTGTTGTAATCCATTGCTCAGCCCGCATCAGTTCTAGGCATACAGATCTATGTAACAGTGTTTCAAGAAAATAGCTGCTAATTTACTAAAAGCAAGGCCATCAGAAGTCACAGTTACATCTTCTGCAAATGTTCTCATTCCAAATGTACAATAATTTTGTGAATTCCATCAATATCAAAGGATTCATCTTTGTACACATACAAACATACAAATATTGCATACATTCACACATTCCAAACTCACACTTTCTAGTTAAAGTGCAGTTGCCCTACCTAAAAACCCTATGTCCATCAGTTTACAGTAAAACTGCAAGAATGACATATTTCTGCACTAATTTTGCAGCTGGTATGCTCAAGAAAGAGTTGAATGATATCACCATGCCTCAGAGAGACAGGGGAAAGCACTGTGTGAACCTGGAAAGAAGTGGGAAAGAAAATCAAGACGCATGTGGACAGTGGCTTCCTTCAAGCACACAGGTTTCAACAACAGAAAAAGGCTTGGTTTAAACTGCAGGTTGCTGGGAATTCTGCTTAAATAAGAAACAAAGCACAGGCTGAGGTTCATCTGTCATGGAACTGGTAAACACTCCATGGAATAAAAAATCCAGTTCCTTCAAATAAGGTTAAAGAATGAACTAACTATTAATGAGTGGAATGTTACAAAGGAAATGATTTCAAAAAGCTATACTTTGAACGGAAGACTTTCAAAATTGTTCAGCGCTTATCTAATCTTCATTTCATAAAGTATCAGTTCAGTTTAAATGAAATAAAGCCAGCTGACCACTTCCGAACATTTCAGACTGATTTTCTTAAAAGAAAGGTTTTTCTGTTGATTCTCAAATATAGTTCCTATAGTTCTGACATGAATAGTATTGCTTTCATAATTTTCTGGAATTTTATCTTCATGCTTTTAATGTTTCTCTCATATACAAGTGCATATTCTTTCATTTACTATTATTAAACGTTTTAAACAATCATAATGGCATGTTAAAAGACCACAACTTTTGGCAGACTATTTCAGCAAGGAATGTACCCGTTGTGTAGTACCCAAGATAAAATCGCAATCATAACGTGGATGATGCTGTATTGAAAAGGTTGTTCAGATGGTAGCCATTCTTAGCCAGGAGACTTGCAAGGATAGTTACTGAAGTCACTGCGAAGGCAGTTAACAGTACCAGGTAGTTCTGCCTTTATCTGTATTGTGTATAACATGCTTTAGTAGAGAAGAGAAGTAAGGAAAGGACAAACTGCAAACGCTGTAGAAAGTCTAGCCAGGCATACTTCTTTAGGTATTCAACACCATAAGCTCCCTCTACTGGTACAGCTGAATTACTGGATACGATGATGGTCCTAGATTCCGTAGTTTTCGCCCTAGCACATAACACCATTGCTTCTTCATTGTCACAGAAAACACAACTTTTCACTTTTATGGTATTCTTTTAATTCTAGTAATAAAAAAGTAGACACAATTTTAAAATCAGTTCCTTAGAAGACCCGTAAATCTTCAGTATTTGGGCTATCAATTAAAAAAAAAAAAGTTTATTCCTGAGACTCTACAATGCTTTTTCAAATGCTAGTTTCAAACTTGGCAAAGAACAGTAATGCTTGCCAACGATAAGACAGGCTTTTCTTATTAACAGTACTATCGAAAACCAGAATCTCATCAAAATATGCCACAGCACAAGAGCTGATAAAAAGTAGCATATGTGATTAATTAAGGTCATTAAAGTTGGTGAAACATCAGTCAAACGAAAGGGCAAAAGTACCAATTCAAATAATCTGTAAAAGTCTCAGGAAGTATCTTATATACATAAGTGCATGTTGCGCAATGATCAGGCAACCTTAAATCAAGTTTTTCTCCAACTTTGCCCCCTATAGCCAGCCAAGCAATTCATTCACACAGAGGAGAAAAAACCCACATTTCTTAAAAAACAACTTCTTGCAGTACTTTCTGCTAAATATTCTACATTTTTACCTGTAAGTAAAGTAGTCTGGTCCACTCTTGTTAGCTGCATATTATCAAAAGCATTTCTAAACTTATCTTTTACTCCATAAAATAGGAGGTGCAAAGGCTGTAAGATGTTTGATCCTCAAAATTTATGCCTGCAGTCTTTTGGGAACTAACATGGGTGATCATGACAAAAAGATGTATGTCCAGTTTCTGTAGGATAGCCACGCTCATTTGATCAACTATCTTGTGTTCTACATATAGACCAAAGAACAGTAACTGAAGATCTCATTCTTTATAAACAACTGAAAGCTTCACTTTGCTAAGAATTAACTGAACTGAGCAGAATGCCAGTTTTCCTTCTAAAGATTAAATCTCCAGATGCAATAATTGTATCCCAAAAAGCACCTTAAAGCATCTTCACAAATTAGAAGTGGAATGACAGGTCTAGCATATTGTAACTAACATAAACCAAGACATCAGTACAAGCATCATATTGGGCATCAATACAAGCATGAGTAAGGGTGTCCATATAGGAAGTGCTAAATGAGCTGCAAACCAAGTGTCAAAAGTACAAGAGCTGTTGCTTGGTATTTCAGGAATAGCAGGGAGTTTTTGAAAACACGGATCAGATCTGGTTTTGTTTGTTTTTTTAACATGTTTTGACATGCCAGAGCTGGGTCCATTTTGAGTAGATTTTATTTCTATAAAACCCTCCGGCTATGTCATTTTGACTTCACTGTGATCTCTGCAGAGCTCCTGTCTGGCAGCCCATTAAATGGAAAAAAGTTCAATAATCCATTCTCAAACTAGCAAAAGCACAATAAAGTGTTTAACCTCAGGATGTGAAAGGCGAGGCTCCTACCTAGTAGTGTGTGCTTAGTGATGAAACACAAGTCTGGAAACAAGACCAGAAGATACTTATTGAGATCTAAATAGGATCATCTCAACAGGCTTTACTCAAGTAAAATTTGCTAGTGAGAATTTTTTCAAAATGCAATTTTGTCTATTCCAGATGCCCTTTGAATATCCCTTGTACAGCAGGGGCACAACACATGAGCATCGGGAGTGCTGCAGCACAGGAAGTGGTAAGAACATTGTCATTTTATATATCAATGAAAACTAGCTCTGCAAGATCTCATCATACTACCTGAAAAGCACTACTCATAGATGAAACATGAACAAGATAGTACTTTGGCCCTCAAAAGCATGTATATGATTTAACAATTACCACCGTCCAATTTGAGAAAAAGCAGTGGAGCTGAATGGAATTAAGCTTCTGTACAGAGGCAAGTGAAAAACCATAAGGAATTATATAGTTTTGGGCACCAGCTGCAGTCAGTTTTACAGCTCTTCCAAACCCCTCTGGAGCAGCATGCCCAACATCCAAAGGCCCCACTTAACAACACAACAGACAAAAACAAAAATCCAGAAAAGCAGGAGACAGCAATAAGTTTAGGTGGAGGATATAATAGTCCCTCCAGATGCAGCAGGACAGGACTTGCTATCAGTGCTCAGAAAACCTTCCACAGACCACACGCAAGGAAGAGCTAAAATATAGCAAAGCATTCTTTAGGAAAGCATAAAGGAAGCATTCAGATCCTTCAGCAAACACATACACACATTGCTTCCCATGCTTTATGACACAGCCTGATTATAGGACTTTGGCAATGAGTAGTGCCCTGCAACAGCATTCTCTACTGAGGTGGTTTGCATATAAAGTGAATTTTTTCCAGTGCCCATGAAAGAATGGCTAGGAAAGGCATGCCTGACACTATAGCAGTATTTAATGTCACGTTGAAGACAACTAAACACTTTATTACGTGTAAAGTTATTACATTTTAAATAACTACTTTATTCCCTAGAAAAACAATTCATGAAATATAGCTCATCATAGATTTCCTAAATTTTCAAGCTTTACACAAAATCTTTCCCATTCTAATTTGGATCTCCTTCTGACATGCTAGCTAGAGGTTATGGTCATGTCCTAAGCTTTCATCTGAAAGAGAGATGAAGTCCAATTTTTTTTTCTTTTCTTAAAGATAATGACAAGTAAGATTTGCACATGTTTAACCACTGGTTACAAGCATTTCTTTACAGAGGAGATTTGCTTGTTTTGGGTATCACAGTACTAAAAGACTCACACAGATTCTAGTATGGAAATGATAAGGAGTGTTCACTACATGCTTCTGCGATACTAAATTCAATTTTAGCATGGAAATGCAAAGCATTTAAAGGTGAAATGACTTTTCCAGGATCGCACAGCAAATCTCTACCATAACCAGGATTAAGACTGAGAAGAAATTTTTCACTGCTAACCCTCTGGACCATGCACTTTTGTGGTAAATGGTGTGACTCTTCAGCTGCATAGCTCACTGGGAATGTAACAATCTTCATTTACATGCAGCATTATTGGCAGGAAGAGGCAGAGACTATGCATCTGCAGTTCATTTCACTGGACTTTGCAAACAGGGAAATAAAAGTATGGTATTTTATCTGCATTGCGAATAAATTCTTAGACAATCCGTATTCATGTATTTTGAGAGCATGACAGTATCTTTTTAAGCAATTCTAACTGATGCTAACATTATTGCATATGCTATTCTGTCTGTAATTTACTAAAATTTACAATTATAGATAGAAAAATTAACTAAGAAAAACAACCCCAAAAGAATTTTCAGGCAAATAAGAATTTAGCAGACTTTCTACTCTGAAGAACTCCTACTTCAATCATATTAGAATACCTGCACAAAAGGATCCACATGCAGTGGCATTAACTGGCGGGTATTCTATACGTCTAGAAACACACAAATAGAAAAATTAGATTAGGTTGATTATTTACTTCTTCATATTTTCTGTTTATTGCATGCATCTCAGCTCCTCAAAAAGGCACCAGCAAAGAGAGGAGGAGAAACAGGCACCATAACATTTACAGAATATAACAGTCCTAATATTTTTTTTAACTTCACAATAGATTTAAATTATTTCTGCACTCTAGTACTGATGTACTCTTTCTCCACATTCAGACTCTGTACCCTGTAGCTTTCTGCAGACTACATGTGGTAAAAAAGTGACCAGTATAATCTGTCTTTTATTAACATGCAAAACAACAGTACATGCCAGAACTTTGATGAGGCAGTCATAAACGTCAGTTCAGCCTAGTGCCTGGAGGTTTCATAGTCCAGTGCCAGCATGAACTGACACAAAAAACATAATTATTTCCAGAAAGAAAGACAAAAAGATGAAAAAGAGAGAGAAAGAGAGGTAAAAGAAAGTAATGAATGAAGGCAAGCAAGCAAGGAAGAAAGAAAGAAAAGGAGATAGAAACAGTAAAATCCTAAACGCTGCACATTAAAGTTTCCTGAGTCTTCTGTATGTTATGCTCTGTGCTTAACAGTTCAGAATGCTATAATATAGTGTGCTATAATATAAATAGATTGGTGTTTGCTATATATGCTGATATTAATAAGGAAATGTTACACAAAAAAAGTTTTCTCCATTTTTTCTTTACTACAGAAAACACACAATATTACCAATAGGACTTGATGGCAATAAGATAAAGAGTGATATCTGATGGGAATACTTTTTTTTTTTCTCAGAGATAACAGAATTCTAGTACTTCATATTGATAATGACAAACAGCACAAAATCTATGTCTAATTATCAGTCTGAGCCTAACATGTTTTTTCACTCATTTTTCTTCTTCCTTTAGATACAACAAAGTTCTCTGGAAACAAGTGCGTTTGAAAAGGTATTTTAGCAGATGTGAATTTGCCAAAAGATTTGTAAGAGGAAAAAATTCCCAAAGTCTGTTTTCACTTTGCAAGTCTTCCATATCAATATCACTATTACTTCTATGTGAAATACGGCTTCATTTACAAAATTATATTTGCTCAAATGTTGCAGAACTTCACAAAGCTGACGTGTTTTGAAGTTGCACAATCTCTGGGAATCTTACCTGCTTTGAGTTACAGTTAAACTCTTACTCCCTATGTCTTTTCCCCAGCATCCCCTTCACAGGATTAAAAAAGCCTGGTGACTCAGGTGGGTTTTTTTAATTTTCTAATTATCAGGTAAAACTAATTATGTTGTGAAATTAGTGATTTTTATATGAGTTTTCGGAGTTCTAGCATGCTTCATATTCAAAGTCTTCCTTCTACTGTGTATGAAATCCAAAGATAAAAATACATTTTAGCAGGAGTGCCTCATAAAACCAGCCATTTTAGTCAAGATGCAGGAATGTGTGGAAATTTTACAGTTTTAATAGGCCATAACTTTGGGTAGCATATACCACCTTAGTTCCACTGCCTGCAGTACAATGCTGTTATCAATTTACACCTGCAAAGACTGTAGCCTAGTATTTTAATTACTAGCAAGTGAAGGATGCAAGGAAATAAAACTGACTAGGAACAAGTGCTTCACTAAGAGTGAAAGACATTTTAAAAAGTCAGGAAAGCTACAATTGCTTTGTTTCACTCTTCCGTGTTCTATCTTTAAGACACTTTGTTTCTCCCTTTAAACATCCTGGCCCTCTATGGTATTCAAAGGGATTAGTGATGTACTCTGGAAAAAAACATGAAACGTGATTCAAAGTTGTTGTCATCGATCAGCACCACAAGAAATGGCACCAAAGGTCTACCTTATGAGTAATTTTGCAAGCCGTGCTTTTAGCATAATTGGAATGATAAATGAAGATCTAAAGAAGAATTAACATAAACCTCCATGTATGAAATATGAAGTATGAAATAGTTGCTGGTACGCGTCTGTATCTCTCGGCATCGTCCTCGTCTCACTGTATGTGTATCATTGCCTTTAGACAAATCCTTTATCATTGCCTGGCAACAGAAGACCTTTAATACAAGGACTAAGTATGAACGAATCCTTTACACCATTTAAAATGGACCTCAGGAAAACAAAATAGATGTGCAACATTAAATATGCTTGTCCCATCTTCCAAACTTCTTCACTTGACTTCCCCTAGCTCAGCAGTCCCACATTTCTAGAAGCAATTCTAAGTACCTGTGACACTCACCTCTCTGAGTAAACCCTTACTCATGAACCTGAGACCAAACACATTGTGTGACTAGCAAGAACAGCACCCTTGACCTTTAAAGCCCCTGCCCATAATCCTTTCATAATGTGTTTCATTTATACCTAAACAAATACAAAAATCTCCATAAGAAGATGCAGGTTTTGTTTCTCTTAATTTTCTAAAGTTTCAACATGCCACAAGTTAAAACATGCAGCAGTAAAGCCAGTGCCCAGTTCCAGTCTCTGACAAAGAGTGATCCACTCTGCTGCTGGCCACCGTGCCGGATTCGTAGAATCATAGAATCATGCGTGCATTTAGGTA
>Ga0181612_133838_pt1 | contig 20762 bp, 9 predicted proteins | sample HoacroProtozoa21_FD_119630 | JGI IMG/M metagenome (GOLD analysis project Ga0181612, IMG submission 119630) | Hoatzin crop microbial communities from Cojedes, Venezuel. Combined Assembly of Gp0051906, Gp0051904, Gp0051908
CGCCGTCGTCGCACCGGGGTGGGGTGGTGCGCGGGCGGGCGGCGGGCGGGCGCCGGCCGGCCCGGGGGGGGGCGGAGCGCCCCCGGGGGGAGCACGGCACCCGCGAGGGGAGCAGCGCATCCCCCCCCGCCGCCGGCGACCGGGTCCCGTGTTCTCGTTTTGTATCTTTAATACCCGTTTTAAACGAACCTTTTAGTAAAAAAGAAGAAGAAAAAAAAAAGAAAAAGCCGCCCCAGAATCAGTGCGGCAAATAAAAGACCCTCTCATTCAACCGCGTTTCTTGGAGTCGGAGTAGCTTTTTTGTACAGGAGCACAGTCTGAGCGGGCTTTTTCTCTGTTTACAGAAAGGGAAGTCTCTTTTTGGCAGGATCGAGAACGGGAGCAGTATATATATATATATTGTTATTGCTGAAGCTGAACTTTACCGAACCTTATACACTGTATTTCCCGGTTGAGACAGCGTGCATTTATTATTGTAGCTCCGTGTCATTTGGCTTTTAATACAGAGGTTTTCTTTCTGGAGCCACTGTCGCCTTTTGTTGGTCGGTTTCCGCCAGGATGGAAGGGAGGGTTTGGCCGGCCTCCCCGTCTGCAAAGGGGCCGCGAAGCTCCTCTTTCCCCAGGAGGTGATGCTACCGGGGTCATTGGTGGGAAAAGGGGAATCCCAAGCGTTTTCTGTGTGGCGTTTGCCCTGACCGTACCCTAGATGTCTGGCTCGATGCCTGCACCGGGGTTGGGTGGGGTGGGATGGGGAGCATGTCTGTGCCAGAGATCCTCCAAGGCGATTAACTTTGCACAGCTCCACAAACTACGGCTTTCTCCTCGGCTTGCCGTCGGGTGGTTTCGGTCCTGGGAAGGTGAGGCCCACTCTTGGAGATGTGGTAAAAGCAGCATGGGGGGCAAGTCTCTGACTTCCATAAAGTGCGTTCCTCAAAACCAACTCCGATGCTGTCTATTGGTTGGAGGCATGGTAATTCCGTACTTCTTTTTCCCCTACCAGTCCACAGAATTGCTCACAGAAAGCCTGTGGGGTGGAGAGAAGGCAGGAGCAGCTGGTCCAGAGCTAGGTGACGGCTGCTGCTGTGCAAGCTCTCAAAGAAGAGAGATTTTCAGTATTTCTTATTTCTTGTTGGAGCAGACAGCTGCATAGCCTGAAATATCTTTTGTTGTATACTTCCAACTGTTCAGCCTTATTAGACGTTGCTTCGTTTGCCTTAGACATGGTTAGTCCAGCTGAAGTTTCTAAAACCAAAATGTGAACTAAGTGAGAGAGATTTGCAATAGGAATTCTCATTTCTTTGTCGACATCAATGTACTTAATTTGTTAGGAACACATGAAGTCACTCGGGGCTAATCTGGTGTATTTGTAATGTTTTCTTCCTTATGGTTTTGTGGAAATGACTGGATGAAAATTCCGATAGGATTAAATTCTTAGGATTCCTATTTTTTTAATTGAGAACAAAAATAAAATAAATGCACACTCTATGTGTATGCTATCTGGAAAAAAAAATGCAGAGAGAAAAGATTGGCAAACAGCAGAAATAAATCAAGATTTTTAAATGTTCCATGTTACTGGGCTGCTTCTACACCCAGTGCTTCTCCTGTTGGTCTTAATGGGCACATCGCTTGAGTAAACATTGCAGTAGCGTTGCTTTCAGAAAGTAGAGGATCCAGGCACTGCGAGAAACGTTCGTTTGACCTGTTGATCCAAAGGGCACCTTCCCCGTATGTTTCATTTACAGAGCCCCACATTTCTTTCCTCGATGTGGAAAACATCATGTCATTTCCACCTTGTGCAAATTCCTTTGTGCACACACATGCGACGTGCTAGCGAGCAGTTACCTGCCTGCGATCCCCGTCTGACAGAAAAGCCTCTTCGTGCTGAAAGGCAAGGCTAGCGAGAGAACGCGAAGCTGATGTTAACACTCTCCCGAAAGAGAAATGCTCCATGTATGGAACAAGCCTCAGAAGAGCTGCCATGCTAGGAAATAATTTATTCTTTTAAATGAAAATGCACTTAGGCAGGGAGTTTCTTTTTTTTTTTTTTTTGAATGAGATACATTTAGGCAGAGAGTTAACTACTTTTGTTGGAAGTTCTGCTGGCTTTGTAGTGTGTGATGCATAGTTCTTGCTGTGATCCAGGGAGCCTGTGCCTGTGCTTAAACTCAAGGCTGTCCTAGTTTCACCAGTGACGTGGTGGTGTTTTTTTCTGAATTGCATCAACATAAGCAAGAGTATGGTGTTACTTTCTGAAACAGGCAGCTTCAGGTATTAAAGGTTTATTATTTGCAGCACTTACAGACACCTACCAGGTGCTACACCAAAACTCGTACAAAATGGTTTGTGTCTTCTAACTTCTACCGATAATCAGCCTGAATACAAACCTTGTGAAGAGGCAGTGCCACACTCAGATTATTTTACTGCTTCACTTAAAAAGCATGATAGAAGAGATGGATTTGCTTGTAGTTCTTCTATAAATGCGCTTGTAAGTGGAGCTACTATTAAAAATCTGCTAAAACCTGAGAAGTTTAAAACACAGGGATGCCATTAAACAACAAACAAATAAAACCAAAAGGCAAATCTTGTCCAGAATACAAAAAACCGGAGCATTTTCAGGGAGTACTGATCTCGGACAGAATGTGCAAAGCGCACTTCTGGGTTAGGGAGGGTGTTTGCTTAGATCACAGTAACCGTCGGGGTAAGCATGTTCCCTTCGCAGAGGGCGGACGGTCCATGTTTCTGTGCCTTAAAGAGGAATTTAAGGCACAGTGGAGGGCAGAGATGACCTGATGTACAGGGTTTAGCCTGGACTGAACTCCCCCAACCCCTGGGTTTCAGTGAGGTGGCGGCAGGGTTTCTCCTGTGAAGAACAGAGAATGCATGTTCTCCTGTAAAGACCGGAGAGTGGAAATGCATTATGCAGACCATGAGCGTTCTTCAGTCACTATTACACCTAGCATCAATAACCCATAGTTGTGGCTGCCACTATGACTCTAAGTAACCCATAGTTTTGAGTGACAAAAGGCACATGCAGCTTTCGCCCGCATCCATGGGAATTTCATCTGAATCAAACCCAGAACAGTCAAGCCCAGAGCAATGTGTAATGATCCATCTGCACAGCAGCTAGCTTTAGATTCCAACTTTAGACACCCAAGTGTCTGTTTATTTTCTTTTTCACTGGCAGTGGAGCATATTGTCTCTTTACTGGGGATGATTCTGAGCTGTTTTTATTCATTTGGATTTATTTTGAAAGCCAGTTGGTAGCAAGGTCAGCACGAGAGCAGATTAGTCACCCTATATAACCCTTCATATACTCAGGGAGGGCATGCGTATGCATATATATACACATACATCTGTACATGAGGACTTACTGCGTGGAACAGAAGGTCGAAAAGGGAGAAAAAGGATGGTGAGAAACAAATAATACTGAACAAGTAATACTGGTTTTCTTTTGCTAGCTGTGTTGTTGGGTTGTGTTTCCTGGTACGTTATCCTGGCTTTATTTATGTACATGTGTTCGTTGGAAAGCAAGGGATACCTACAAACAGAGGTAATTTCTTGATTTCCTTTTTATGTAATTCAACTATATTACAGATAATTTTTTTATTCCAGGATCCAGGAACTCTCTCCAGAGAGAGATTCAGCGCTAGAAGGTACTAGGCTTGTATGCTAGTATTAGGCTGGTACTTTTTTTTTGCTGTATATTTAGACCTCAGAATTGAGTCTCTCTCCCTCATGTATTTTCTTAGCTACCTTTTGTAGATGTATTAGAAGCAGAAGTATACAGATGAATACGTGGCTTTAGCATGGAGACAGTTTTGCTGTTACTTGGCGCCACACTGATTCCCATAATAAAAATACAAAAATGTAGTACAGTATAATAATAATTATATATTATGTAAGCATACTGTTGTCCAATAAGTTATCAGTAATCAAGAGCGGTTTTGTATGTCAGGAGTATGTGGAAATTTGGGGGAAAATTACCATACTTGGATAATTGTGAGAGCTGTTACTTATTCAGGGTTTAGTTCTCCAGTGCTTTTGATGATTAATACGACTGCAACAGCAGTACTATTTGTGCAGTGAATATTACTCAATATGAGTAAGGGCTACTGAACCAGGCCCTAAAAAAACCTAATTAAAAGCCTTAGTTGGCTGAGTAAGTATTATTCATCTTGACCTCTGCTTGCTGAATAAAAGTATCTCCAGGGCTGTCGTTATGTGATCCCAGGGGATGAACCAATGCCCAGTGAAATCGAATAGTTAGTTGAAGTTTTGTATGACTAAAGAGCAAAAAATCTATTTTAAAGGTGTGTATCTAGATGTAAGAGTAGATATTACATTCTTGTTCCTCTCTGGTTTTTGTACACGTAGTTCATAAATCCAAAGCCAGGATCTCTCAGTCCAATGTAGGGCCTTGCTAGTTTGGAAATTAACTTCTTTCTGAAGCTAGTGTGAAAATGCCAGTTATTTTTCAAGGAATTTTACTGAATAAATGTCTTTTTTTTCCTGGGACATAGGGTTAAAAAATAATTGATTTTTAAAAAAAAATTTTTATGGTTCTGGGAAAATGTGTAAATATCAAATCCTAAACATATTCAGCTTTCAAAACATAAAAAATCTTTTTAACCAGTGATTCATTTTTTAAAACATATTTTTCAACAAAAACATCGGTTTCCGTTTTCCCCTTCACAAGCAGAACATGTCAATGAAGACCACATGTGCATTTGAGTGTTTCACTTTGCAAAAGTGATTTTGTGGGGGGAAAACAAAAATCTGTGATTTGAAATTGATAGCAGCTTGTGACAGATAAGGTGCTATGTTTCTTGTGTCCTCTTTGTAACAGTTCTGGTTAAATAAGTTGTCCAAAACAATTGTAAATTAAAAAAAAATATATATCTTAGCCCATTTGTTTCGTTTCTATTCTGTTATGCCAAGGGAGAAAGCAGCCTGATATAAAACTTGGGATATTAAAGATGTTTACTGGAAATGTCTGGATGGTGTTTAATGAGATTTGTGGCGAGACTAAGTCTCACAATCCAAACATCTTCCAACATTTTATAAAATTTGGATTCATAACTGGCTGTAGCAGTTTGATCACTTATATGACAGTCGGAGTCTCTGGATCTGCATATTGGCAAAGCCAGGATATAAAACCTTGTCTCTTGTTTTAGCTTTCTTATTATCTCATCAGGTTAACAATGTTAGAGCATAACTGGAAGATCCAAATATTCTATGAAAAGCTGTGTGTTTCTGTGTGTTTGACTTGTTCTTAGCATTTGTAGAAAAACACCTGATTAATGAGACATGAATTTAAGATCAACGCCATTCTGAGGAAGTGAATTCACTGGGAGTGTGAAGTTAAATTATATTTTTGTTCCCTGTAAGGTGAGACTTGCTAGAAGCAGTGGGACCTTACCTTGTTGGTGTAATTCTGGGTGTTGCTAAGCAACATGAAGTGGTTAAAATGGAGGTACAGCAGAAGAGCATGGAGGAATAAAGGAAACAAACGACACAGAAAAGGCATAAAGGAGAATAAATGTGCTAGCATATTCTGCAAAGGCATTGTGAAGTATCAACTGGGAAAAAGACAGCAATTAAGATCATAGAGAAAAAAGAAAGCTGATACAAGATGAATTAGAAACTTGATTCTGTACTTCAGTAAAATTTTTCAGTGCTTTGCTTGAGTAATCGATTGCAGTTTTGGCCCCAAATGGTAAGAGTAATGGCAAAAGATAGTAAGAGCCTGGCAAGAAATGGAAGGCTCAAGAAAAACCGGGAGTCGAACCACCCTACCATATACAAAATGAGAAGAGAAATCACTCTACATACTGCTGGAAACCAAACAAAAAAACAGCAAGGCACTCTCTTGCACATACTATCTACTCTAATTTTGCTCCAGATGTTCTTTGAGGTTGTAAGGAAAACATGCTAAAAGTTGTTTTTATGGAATGGTTATGGTTCCTCCATCATATCCATGTCAAATATACGTTTCTCTTTGTCCAGCACAAGAATGTTCATCAGAACTGTATTAAAGACTTTCAGCTGAACTGAAGTAGTGCTGGTGTGACTGTATTTCCCAGGCTGGGCCACTGCTGTTGAGAAGACTATGTGGTGGTATGCTGTTTGTGGCATTCTGATCTATATTGTCAAAACTTTCTCACTCACATATTTTAAAGACTACCAACATAATCTTCCTTTCTTTGTCTCTGTCTTCATTGTCTCCAAAGCTTCAGTCCATTTGTCTTCTGTCATTGAAAACTAATCATTCGTAAGATTTATTCTTTCTTGCTTAATACCTCCCTCTTCCCTTCTCTCTTTCCATAGCATGTTTTTATCTTGACATTTTCTGTCTGCAGATTTCTCACCTGTCTCCCACAAGCGTGTCTCTTATTATCGAGCTATAAAAAAGTACTCCAGGAAACTGTGCCATTGGTTTCTTCTGCCTTTCCACTGTTTCCCACCCATTCAGACCATGCCTCTCATGGCTTTGGTCTGTGATGCTTTTAAGACAAAGATGAACAGGAAACCTTGTGTTGAGGGAAGACCCAAGTGCAAAGTTGTCTCTTCCACCAGTCCTGTGGTCACAGGAGTTCTTCCACACTTCTGCCCCAGACAATGAGCAGGAGCCCTAAGTTATTGTGTCTTCTTCTGGTAAACGAGAAGTGGACCCATTTGAACAACTTCCTTCCTCCTTAATTCCTCAAAGTCCTGTCTCTGAATAACCCTCTACTCATGCACCTGCCCAAAACCCCATCTCATGAATCGTGGGAGCCCTCACATGCCACCTTTCCCACGTATCCTTGATCGAAATGTCAGGACGCGTCTCACCCTGCCTTCTGCTCTGACCGAAGCGGTGTCTCACACCCTAGAGAAGCTCGGCACAGCCAGAGCAGAAGTGATCTCACTTATGAATGGATCAGCGTTTAAAGTTACACTCAGCTCAGGTATGCAACTACAGGGTCAAACCCGTTACTTTTCTGTTAAATGTTGGGTTCTGCAGAAATTGAATGCCCTTGCCTGGATGATGGCACATGGAAAAGTTGTACGAGCAGAAGACCTCGCAGATTTTTCAAGTGCTGGTCCAATAGCATTCTGGTTTTACTAGTAAATGGCAGAGTGGCCAGGCCAACTCATTGCAGCCCTACTTTTATAAGATGATAAATGTGTACAGCTCACGCTGGAGTCTGTGAGGCTCAAGCCTTCTGAAAACAACATGTCTGTCTGTGTCTCTCTAGCTGTGGAGGAAATATTTACCCTTCTTGTACTGGTAGTGAAAGGATTAATGAGCTAAATCCCACGTGGGGTTTTGAGCATGTGGAGCACAATAAAAATGCAAACTATGGACATGATTTTATTCCCTCTCTGTTCTTTTTTGCACTTAAGGTCATGGTTTGAGCCTCGTGTTTTAAAATTATGGTATTCTGCACAATTTTCTCCACAATTTAGCCAGGCAATAGCTGTACTCTGGTAATGCTTTTCCCAATGAAAGGTGCTGCTGTGAGCTGATATATTAAAAAACAAATCATTGCTAAGTGATGAATGTTACTGGAAGAGATTCTCATTAATCCAAAAGTATATGAAAGAATCCCCCAAGGTGTAAGAAATACTTTCTAGGAGGTGAATATATGAAAAAATTGGTGTGGAAGTAGCTGGTGTAGATTGGATCATGGGGCTATTTAATTTCTTTCCTTTCACTGCGTGTTTCATCTCATTTTCTCTGGGGAATGTGAGCTGTGCCTAATTATGCCAGCAATGTACTTGCTTGTAAATGGAAACTGGAAACAAGTATTCTTCAGGCAATACTTACTATGAATTCTTGAGATTTTTTTCGTTTCCTTCAGGACATGTAAAGCACTTCACAATGCAGGGTCACATCATTTTCTTAACCCAGAGAAAACCACTTTTGGGGCACGATGTTTACATGCAACACCCCATCCCTTCCCCAAGATGGGGATTTCCCATGGCACCCCAATCCCCACTATCTATTTGTAGGATCATTTAGGGACTAGGAACATGAAGACAGAGGTCTTATGCCTCTGTGCTCTACCCCAGCCATACATGACCTTTCCCTCTGTCCTGGAAACACAATTATGGTGGATATTACTGTGAATAAATTTACAGCAGGCCCATGCAAGCAGCAGCTTCTCACAAAAACTAATACAACTGTACTAGCAGCAGTTTCTGGAGAGGACTACTACCAGCAGACCTCTCGTTCCTCTTGCCCTCAGTTGACTGCAGTCCATGCCGATGGAGCGCTCCAGAGCTAGGACTTCCTTACATGTCCATATGGGGCACATTCACAATTTAGGCAATGGACGAGGCTTTAGCCTGAAAGCTGTTTCAAGCAGAAAAGGTCTTTAACTGAGCTATTCAGGAGGGTCTGTGCACTGTATGAGCCATGTACTGGCTCAGAGTTTTGCAGGCCTTTTATTATTTTTTTTTCAGAGTTTGACTAGGAATTGCTGTAGATACTACTAGAGAATGCTCCTTTGCCATGCATATAAAATATAATTCTGGAGGCTTTGCTCTAGCTACCCTGATATGAGAGTGGATTGCCTGTGACAAAACTCATCCTCCACAACGTCACTTATTTATCTCCAGTTCTGAAACAGAGACTCATATCCTCTTCCCATGAGATTGCCATCAAAACACTTACAGGCACAAGCCCATGCTGGGTTAAGACAGAAGAAGACAACTCTTTATTTCCCTCCTACATGTGGAATGTTTCATACCTGTGACAGTTTTGAGCTCCCTGAATTCAGCCAGTGAGATTGATACTGGTGTTGCCCAATGCTCACTGAAGTGTTGTGGGTGGAATGGGTCAGACAGATTTACTCTCCTCCCACACATGAAGTACAGAAAGAAAACATTGGCTAATCTGTTTTCCTACATGTGCATAGCACAGTGAAGCAGAAATCAGTGGCTTTACCCGTGTAAGAAAAACAAACCCCCTGAAGCACAGACGCTGAATGATCCAGTTCTTCAAAACAAAACCAAGAACGGTTTTCTGTGCATGTAACTCCTGCTGACTGCCATGAGAACAGCCCCAGCGTGACTGTGTGATTGGAAGGTCTTTCACTGTAGTGACAGGAATAGGATCACTTTTTAAAATTTCCCAATTAATTTCATCAAATTATGTGTGATTCATCTGATAGCTGCACTATCTTTAGTGTCTTCACAGCTATCAATTTATCTCTATTGCTCTTTCTTCCATTACATATAAAAAGATAGTGAGAAACCTATGATGATGTTAATGACATTTCTAGCCAAAAATGTGCTTAAAATCCCAGTTAAACCCTTCTAACAATCATACTCAGAGAGCTCATAAGCTGGAAAACATCAAAGAGTTAATACATTTCTGTAGTATATTTAAAATATCAGAATCCTCAGTGTTGAGGACTACAGGTTGACTGTAGCAACAGAAAGCATTCACAGCAAATTTCCAAGCATGTGTTGTCTGCTGTTACTTGGCAGATAATAGTTACGCTTAGCTATTTCCTAATATCTTCCAATCCCACATTCATGGTAAAACCAATTACTCACAACAATGCACATAAAGTATTTTCAAACTACTACTCTGAGTTCCTCAATGATACAAACATACTTCACCTACCTGTAATCCTGTCTTGAATATTAGGGCTTAAAACGTCCAAAATGTTCTTTCCCTTTGACCATCTTCATTTTCTTGCCTTTATTTCCTGCAGCTGCTGTACTGTCTGGTTTTGCTCAGCATGTTTATAGTTGTGGGTATTTAGGAAGCCATGTAATAATGTGAGCAATTCAGCAAAAAATTGCTCCAGGCAATACTAATCCTAGGCTTGGAGTTAGTACAGGAACAGAGGGTGCTGGAGGTTTCCTTACGCTGCCTGCTGTAAAGTGTGGAGCGCGACTTCAGAAAGGAATGAAATCAATGTTCGCTGCAGTGATTTTAAGAAATTGATCTTTATTCATCAGTTCAAAGCACTCAGTCAAAAGCGTTAGGAAAGGAGGATGTACCAGCTCCTCTGTTTTTAACTTAAGCTTTCGCAGTTGTTAGAATTTGATGAATTTGATAAACAAATGTGTTGAGGGCTGTAATTTTTTATATTACTATAGGATTCTGAGTTACTTCAGGGAACTGAAATGTAGGGGTTTGAGTTACTCCAGAGAAAGTATAGAAAAAATACTTGTCCTGAAAGATGAGATCACATGAAGAGCATTACTGATGGAAAGTGCTGCGCAGCAGCACAGCTTTCTGTGAGTACCACATCTGGACTCACCCAACAGCACTGTACCTGCCAGTTAACAAAACCAAGCTGAAACAGCTGAGCATCCTCCCTGTGAGCACGACAGTGAAACCTCTGAGAGAGGGCAGGCCAAGGGCCAAGGGCAGCAGTCACTACCACCGCTGCAACGTAGCTTCTGTGCCACTTTGAAGGCAGAACCCTACAGCTGTGGGCACGTGTCCATGAGCCGTGGGCACGTGTCCATGGAGCAAACAGCTGGGGCAAGTCTGAGAAGCTGCTTTCCTCTTGTGGCTGCTCGGTGAGAGTTACCATGCTGTGCTAGCATGGCTGTTGGTGTGAACGCTGCTTCAGGAAAAGTGGCAAAATTGCCATGTGTTTAGTGCCAAGGAGGCACTTGGAGCTGCTCTGACTAACTCCAGTTTCTGTGTGCTCAGTCATGCTCTCTTGACTTTTGCTCTTCTCCACTCTTGAAGATAGCTGTCCAGGGAGTGCCTCAGGTGTTTAACAAATACTAATCACTAAAACAAAGTCTTCAGTTTGTTAGCTACTTGTGGCAGCCAGAATTTTTAAAAAGTGTTTCAATCGAGTAAGGCTTTCTGCAGCTGTTTGCACCTTAAGGTGGTGTGTAAATGGAATCCAAATGTTATGGCTGAAGGGCATTTGTGTTGACATTGCCTGTTCCAGTACTCCGGGCTTCTTGTATTTTCAAGGTTTCACACTTTCTTCCCTAAGCTGTTTTCCCACATTTGTGGTTTGGCTTCTAGACCCTACCCCAACTTTGACGGTTTCTTCTTTTCACTGACCCACATATCAGAATACTCCATGCATGACGGTTTTGATTAAGAGTGTATTCTTGTCATGTATTTCTTTGCATATCCTGAATTTTCTTTTCTCCAAGCTCCAGTTGGAAGATGAAGGCAAGATAAACCAACTACTGCTGTTGCTCTCACAGAGGAATCCATTCCTGACTCTAATACTGTTCTGTGAGCGTTGCGTGTACCCAAAGGTCTGACAGTGCTAACAAGACTGGTATTTTAATTCAGCAGTACATTTGCTTATAGTCTCTGTGCACAGATATTTATGCTTCATGTCATTAATAACCAGAAATTGTGTCTAAAGGTTACGCTTATGTGTACATTATACAGAAAATGGCATTTAAAAAACAAGCTATGCCTTGTCGTAAAGGTCAAAGTTGTAATCAGATTACCTTCTACATATTAAGAAATGCAAAAAATTAATGTAAAAATATGTGATATGGATAGTACAAGCATGTGTTTGAATGATAATTGGAGGCAATATTAAGAAAACTGGGCCTCTGTGATGAACTACACAGTGTCTGAATGGTTACATGATTCACACAGAATTGACCATGACCGTGAGAAGGTGTGGGCAGCGTAGACTTTACCACAGACTTTGCAAATGCTAGCACGAGTACCTCTTTGTACAAACCTCAGCAAGTCCATTTAAATGTGCTGCAGGCTCAACACCTAAGGCCATGGCCCAGCAGCATACCTAGCATGTGGTATCATCATGCTTGCTCACAGGAGCCCCACGGAGTTTTCAGCTCTACTGCACCCTTCCAGCTTACCACAGTGCAACATAAGTGGCGCCGTGCCGTTGCTGCCCTGCTCTGCTGGAGGTCTCTGACTGGCTCACCACTCCTTTTTCTCCAAAGACTTTTGACCAGCCAAAATGTCAGGGGCTTTCTGAGCCTAACCTGTGGGGCCAAGGCAATCGAGCTGCAGTTGGTCACCAGTCCCCAGACCATCCTTGGGTGGCTGCTGGGATGTCCTGACTTTGCTTGGCCCAACTCTGGGCTGCTGTTATGTTCCAGATTCTTGCTCCTGGTCGTTGGTTCGGTCTCCCGCTTTTTGACTCTGCATGCTGCTCCTGCCCCTGAACCCCTTGGCTTCTACCTGCTTCTCGGTTCCTGACCAATTCACCTGATCTTGCTTGATCTCTGACTGCATCCTTCACTACTGGCTTCATGGCCATACCATGCCCCTGACCTGCCTCTTGGGAGTTGCAGATGGGAGACTTGGAAGATGGAAGGACTTGTTCCTTTAGTGCAGATAGCTTTTCTCAACCTCATCAAGACTTGTCATAATGATTCGTTTTGGATATAAGTAATTCACAAAGTTAAAAGGAGGAAACAAAAAGTTTAGGTAGCCGCTGCAACTGAGTGATTTCTCTTAGGGTAAAGTACATCAGAGAAGAATGGGACTGCACTGCCAGGGAAGATAAGTGACTCGCAGACATACAGGTATTCACAAGGCACATCTATGTTTGTTCTATGGAGTTGGGGATTTGTTTTAGCAGCAGTGTGATTTATGATGTAATCACACTGTCTAATGATGCCATCAAATATTGGCCTGTGCAATGAGCAGAAGTGACTCAATGGCAAGTTAAATAGCAGAAAGGGAATAAAAATGTGCATTCACCAGCCATCGCATTAATGCACAGTGCTATAAAGTGCCAGTAACATCTCAGTACACACAGGCTAAATAGACTTACCCAAATCAGTTTTATTACCTCAGCATGTGTGTGCTTTAGCCCGCAAACCAAAGCACGGTGCTGGCTCTTTCCCCACTGGGAGCAGAGCTGTGTCTGGCCGTGCTCTGCCAACTGCTTCCCACTCTGTCCACCCAGGCTGCCCAGGGCAGCACCCCATGGGTGGCTGTGCTGGGTGCCATCCACCCCACAGCCCTTGCATATCTATCTGTGATCACCAGCGGCATCCCATTTTCAAGACAGCGAGAACAGTTATGCCAATAAGCCAGTGTCCAGATAGCATCACCTATTTGTCTTTAAAGACCTGCTTTTTAACTGGTTATAGTGACTTAGGAAATGATAGATGTTGTGTGTTACAGTTCTATTAGCCTACCAGGAAGGATGTTAAAAGTGGTCATAAATCATTTGTTATGCAGTGCCTTAGTCTCTAGAACAATCCACACCAAACATTTATTTCCTTAATGAAATGTCCTTTATTCTCTGGTTGACTCTTTGTAACACAGCAAGAAACAGATCCTCTGCGTGATCAATAAATAGCAAGGAGTTGATTCCCTTGTAACTACTCTGGCCCTAGTCCTGCAACCCCAGTGGTTTCAGCATCCTTTCTCCAGATTTACACTTGAGAATATGAGGTCAGACCTTTTTTTTCTCCTGGTAAGAGAAGGCTCTTCCAAAGGTAAAATAAAGTGCCCCTGGCTGTCCCTAGCAATTGCTAAGAAGCTGGGAACAAACTGGTCCAGCAGACTGGACCTAAGCAGCCCAGGGCTGGCCATGAAATCCAGAGGAGAGGAGGCTGGTGGGGCTCCTCAGCCAGCTCTTCTTTATCCTCCCACTGCAGGAGCTGGCTGACAAGGAAATCTCCATCCATAGGCTGAAGAAGGACTAATGGCAGTATGAAATTACTCCGAGGTGTAGACAAACCAAGTGACTCCGCATGGCTGAGCTATAAATTAGTTTCTGCAGCCCACCAGTATAACCTGCTTGCTGATAGCTTATAAATAAGTCAGCTGTAGAGCAGGGTTAATATTTACCTACATACCTCAGACGGGTGGCATTCTGAAGCAGGAAAGTGTTAGAGAAGTGCTAGAGCAAGTCATCATTAAGCCTTTATGCTGGCATATTTACTCACCTGTAATAGCTTACAGAGGTGCAGAAATACAATTAAACTAGAAGATATCTGTAGCTGCTTTCCTCCTGATAACACCTCATCTCCTCATGTATTGATTTAATGCCTGTGCTGGTGGTGTAACATATGTTTGGCATGTTTTACAAGTACCAGCGTGCTGACCTGATTTCTGTGTATGGATTCTGCCTGTTTCTTTGTTCCTTTGGTTGGTATTTATTTATTGTATCTGATAAAATATAAAGAAGCTTGCCAGAATCTCAAAGGCAGGGTGGCTTATCCACAGCTCAATGTTCGAGTGTTTCTGTAAGTGAAACGTGCTGTGGGATTGGACTTTCTTGGCAGTAAAAGTATCCTTCATTATACTTAATCAAAAGATCATTAATACCAACCTTTAGCCCTTTTGAGTTCTGTGGTTTAGAACAGAGATGGGCACAGCGCAGTCATTTCCATTTGCTCTAGCTGGAGAGATTTTTTGCTTTCCTGGTGATACAACTGTTGCAATTTGCTTTTCTCTTTAAAGACAATAATAAGGTACCAATGTGCACCCTTATTACTGTTTTCTGTTAGCCCTTACAAGCAGCCCTGCAGTTTTGTTACAGGAACTATCAAAGGAAAAGAAACACACATACGTGTGTGTGTGTGTGTGTGTGTGTGTCACCTCACTACAAGGAAGAAAATTTTGCTGCTGGCCTTTTGCATAGGTAATATTGGAATAAAGAATTACATAAAAAGGAAAAGGAGCGTCTCTGGCACAGAACTTAGTATGTTGAAGGGACAGTATTATTTTGAGCGATGCAGTCATTTATTACCCTCTGAAAACCTAAGCTATAATTTTGCTTGAATTATATAAAACCTGGTCATCACACACAAATTCTCCACATCACCAAAATCATGATGCCGCACGGATATCTGTGCCGCACAGTCAGCTTGGACTGCAAGCAAAAATCTACCTTTCACCAAGGTGATGTTCCCTCTCCCTTTCTCCCCCTTGTCCTCCTGAAAGGATTCATAGGAAGCAGGACCCAGAGCCAATTCCCAGCAGATGACAGCTGGAAACAGGGACATTTATATTCTGCATAAACGTACTGTCTCTCTAACATGGCCGTTAGCGCTCGCAGTGATATGCTACAACTACTAAATACGGGCTTGTGGTCACAGCGCTAATTGGATGTAGCGGTTCAGCCTGCTCCCGGGTCTGCTCTTTATCTTAGCAAACTAGGATGAGCGGGGTTAGCAGCCCCTGGCACCTCGTCCTGCCTACACGGCGGATTTGCAAACTTGAACGTTTCGGGCTGTGAGAGCAGGAAGCAATTTGGAAGCACTGGGTGCAAGAAACAGGTTTGCATTGCTGTGGATGAAAAGGACGAGGTGTTGTGAAAGCACTATTTTAGATGTCTATTTTAGGATGAGATGATCTGTGCTCTGTAAGTGACTATTTCCGTCCACTGTTAAGGATGAAGCCTAGATGGGGTATTTTCACAGTAGATGTCTACAGATTCTTAGACGAATCCCACCCCTAAAGCCAAATCTAAATTTTGCCGTATAATTTAAGCACGTTATTCACTGTCCTTCTCACCCCCTGCCCCCCCAAACAATTAGTCCCTTCCTGCTTATAGCTACCCTTGAAGTATTTGAAGACCCTTCCTACATCACGCCTCGATGCCTTCTTCTTTGGCTAAAGAACCACGCGTCCTTCCGTTTCTGCTTGCTGGTCTTACCTTCTAGACTTTCAAATTTGTGTCACTGGGAATCTCTTCAGTAAGCTGGCCTTCCCAAGGCGGTCCATCCCTGGGTGTAACACACCTACACAACTTGCATTTAGCAGACCTCTGCCGCTTTAGGCTTCCTGCAGGGCTGCACTCACTTTGGTACAACAGATGATCTTGCCACGCTTCCTACCTCATAGCCACTGCTGGTGTTGGAGTACCTGAGTAAATCTCTCAATCCTGACTGCCAAAGCCCTCCTCTCTCTCATCACGCTATATAATGTAATTCTATGAAGAACAGAACAGGAATAGAATATAACAGAAATTATATTCTATGAAGAATAAATCACCTTCTATGAACTCCGGATGGAATTCAGAAGCACGCTCTACAGAAATATGCCTTTTGACAGTGAGAGCAGGTTCGTCATCAAACCCCTAAGGATGCCAAATATTCTGTTTTCTCAGCATCCAACAAAAGGGACGAACTCCATCTTGAATGTCCAAATCATATCCTTTCTGTTCTAAAATAGCCTGCAGCAAAGCAATAGAAAATAATTGATTTGGTAGGTCCAGTTTCATGCTGTATTCAATTCCAGCATTTCCTGAAGAGTCTTCAACTAACAATATCTTAAATTTATACTGTTGACTTAAAAAGAAAGTAGCCTTATAAATGGATGCCCTATCTGAGTGAAGTCAGGCAAACATCTAATTACTGCTGCAGATTTTCAGATAGCTGTTGTTTGACCCATGAAGACATTGAAAAGTCATCCCCTCCTCTAACAGACGTTATCGATAGAGGCAGGAGCATTGTCTGAGCCTTGGAAATAGCACATATAACACCTTAGTTAAACTGGTTTCCATGGTAACAATTTCATGTCATTGAACATCATTAAAGACTGTAAGAAATACAAACTTTTTAGTTAGCTTGTCTTCAGGGTTTTATTGACCTCCCTTTCCGAATAACTGTTCTCCTGGGGGATAAGACTCAGGGCAAAAAAAGGGATGCAGGCAGTGGACTGCTTTGCTATCGCATTATTAGCAAACCTTCCCTTTGATTTTTCAGCTCAGGATTTCAGAACAAACTCTGTAAATATGAGTAGGCATGGAAACGTGGCACAGATATTTCTGTCTCTAACAGAAAAATAAGGAAACTAAACACAACTGCAGTTAAGTAGCTTGTCCAGAGGGTAGAAAAAGGGAAGCATGAGGAAGCTGAGTGAGAAATTGTGTGCTGTGATGACTTGACTCCCCCATTTAGCATCCTTGCCAGAATGCTATTGTTCCACTCCATGTTAAAGTGGGATAAAACCACTGTCAGGCTCCTTTGCCACTGGCCCCTCTGGCACAGCAGAAAAGATGAAAACCCTGGCAAATCTCAACATACGTGAGTAGCTTAGCTTTTCTTACGGGAAGCCCTAGCAGTGAAAAGGAGTGAGATGCAGTAGCAGGAAAATTCAGCAGTTGTCTGTGATTTCCTCTGTGCGCCGGGGTTTTTTTTTTTTAGCTTACATAATTAACATTTGCTTTCTTACCCAATGTCTGCTTTCATGGGCAATGTTTGTCACTTCTCCTGTTAGGGCAGGATTGCAGCCCCAGAAATGGGAGCAAACCATATCTTGACTCTGGCTCTGGCTGTAAAATCACAGTGGCTTCTACGTAAGGCTTGTCCAGCAGCCTGAAGGTCTCCTACAGCAGGTCACCTGTAGGGACTTCCACAGCACTGAGGAAAGACCCTTGAAAACTACTGCTGAGGAAGGATGTCCGTAAGAAGTACCCTGTGGCCACGCTGCTGTGGTTTTCCAGGTGCTGGGCCTGGTTGAAAGAATCCATGAAGCTCTGCTCCTCTACATGCCATCTGCAGCAATCTGGGAAAGGTCCTTCAGAGGGGGAGGAGGACTGGGGAAAAAACATCTCTGGCTTTTTTTGGGTCAGAACCAAGCCTACAGATGTAAATATTTTGCACTTTGATATGCAGATTTGGTATTTGCAGATATGACTGCAGGCAGCCCGTTACTCCAATGTGTTAAGCTGGGGTGCCAACTATACCCAGAAGGTGCAGACTGCATGTTTCGGAAGACAAATGGTTCACCAGCGGAGATGGGCTGCCGTCCTACAACAAACAGCTAACCGCCTGCTATTGCCAGCAGGATGCCTGCAGAGGAATCAAAGGAAGGGTAAGGGTTTCATTTTTTCCTGGTGGAAAGCTGTTTGAGGGGGGATGAAATAATACATTGTATTACTATAGAATTATAATACAATTAAGAGATATCCCTTTTGGACTGACCCCAAAATCAAGCATTGTGTTTCACACCAAAAGAAAAGGCTGAGAAACTGTGTTTCAGGTTAAATGAAAGAATTTATAAAGCATTTCACAGAGGCCTTTGGCAGATTTTGCTGCAGCCTGAGGAGGAGGAGGAGGTGGAACACAGCTGGGAGGGAGCAAGAGGAAAGGTGACATTCCTGTTTCTTTAAAAAATTCCAAAATTACTCATATCCAGGTACAGCATCACACTGTTTGTTCTGGATACTGAAGACTGACATGGTCATAATATTTCTTCTTCCTTCCCACAGAAGCCTAGCATTTGGGGTATATACCCTAGATGTGGGAGGACGAAGTTGGACTTCCTCATCTCTGAGGTGAATGCTGTAGCTCAAAAATATATTTCTTTAAAAATACACTAAAATACTTGAAATTACACTGAGCTAGCAACTCAGTAACCTGGTGGTGATAGGCTCAGCAGGTGAAGGGCTGGTGGGTTCCAGTTTCCAACTCACTGAGTAGTAAGATGTGGATTCTCCCACACGGCTGCCCAATCTAGTGAAAGAATTAACACCACCAAGTGTTTTCCTCTGTTCTCTTTAGCATTACAATGCTGCAGCAGAATGAAACACCAAAAACTCAACATAACATGATCTGACATTTTCTAAATATTTGTTTCTGCCCAAATTGTTCAATAAATTCAACATGAAACTTGAATAAGCATAGCGGCTCCTAAACTTTCTCTCACTGACAAAAAATTATTTGCTACGAAAATTGATTTAGGTACCCACTAGGATTGAATGAGACATGAAAAGTTTGTTACATTCACATTCTGGACTTGAAATTTCTCAAAAACAAACCAACAACCGAAAAAACTTAGCATTACATGTTAATTTTTTAAAAACACAGTTCTGCCTGCTGGACTGAAAGGAAATACAGGGGCTTTGAAATGAGGGAAACTGCAACCACAATCCCACCTCCAGCTTTGTTAGCTGAGCTCTGGGTATTTCCCCAATTACCCAGCGATGTGAGCTGGCAGGCCAGAAGGCCAGCCGTATCCTGGGCTGCATCAAAAGGTTATTGAGCTGTTTTGGCCAGTCCAAGGCTCCTTCCCTGGCTGTGTCTGCCTGATGGAGCTGTGCGGAGCTGCATGCAGAGGGGTCTGGGGGGGTCTTGGCTCTGAGACAGGCTCCTTTTCAAGCTGCAGTGCTGCTTGCCCAGGAGCTGGTTGGCTGAGCTGATGGAAACCCAGGGTGAAATAACATACACAAAACTTTGGATTTCAATTATCAAAGCATTTTTCATCTGACTTTTTTTCGAATGACCTTTTAAAATGAATTCAGCCTTCTTGCCGTATTTATTATCAGTGAGAAAACATCCTTACCTTTAAGCCTACCCATGATGTTTTCCTTCCCTTTTTTGCTTTCTCTGCTTCGCTCTCTCTATCAAACCTTAGCAACCCTCCTAACTTTCTCCTTCTCTTGCAGTAAATCCCAAATCTGAACAGAAATGTGCCTCACTCCATTGGTACAACTAGGGACCCTACCACTTACATGGGCATTAACTAGGGTCTCACTCAACACTGACACTCATTTCAGGTGAAAAAGTGATACAAAAGAGAAGGAGGTCGGCAGACCTTTCTGTGTTGCTATTTCAAATTGTGTATGTTATGTTGGATGCATTTTTGTTCTCTTTAAAAACTCAGTGTCCTTGCTTAGTCCTAAAAATTATTGTCCAAAACTCTTTCTGCTTTGAGGAAATTAAAAGCTGTGACTAAGGCACGTCTTTATCAACATCTCAGATCATTCTTTAATGAAAAGAACAAGGATCTTGTCTCTTTATTTTCACACAGGCTTCAGTTCAAAGCAGCTTGCTTGAGGATAGCATTTAATTGACCTCAGTGATGGAGCACTTGCAGGATACCTCTTGCCTAGCAACAACCGCCAGGTAGGGGAGCTTTAATAACTGCTGGGCTTTAGAAACTGGAGAATGCTATTGTGCTGCAATGGTGGCTTCTGAGGAGCCCAAAAGTGAGCCATCAGTGCAGGCTGGCTCCCTTAATGCAACCTTAGACCAGGGAGGCTGGCTTGTAGGTCACAAGCCCTTGCATTTCACTGGCGACTCAAGCACAGCTCCACTCCCAGGCCCTAGCAGCAGGGTGGTCCCCGTGCAGGGGTGCATTGTTGCTGCAAACATCAAGAGGTTGCTGCTGAATCTAATTGGCATGCCCAGCCTTGCCCTGTCCTACAAGCTGCAAGGATACACACAAGGATAAGGTAGTTCTCCTTCACCCATGAGCCACTGCTGGGGCTCCTTGGCTCTCTGAGCAACATGGTAAAGGTGTTATCACTTTCAGCTTTGCACAGATGTCTTGTAGGTCAGAATGTACCTTACCCAAACTGGTTGCATGGTCACATATAGAGGGTAGTGGTCAACGGTTCAATGTCTAGGTGGAGTTCGGTGACAAGTGGTGTTCCTCAGAGGTCCGTACTGGGACCGGTACTGTTTAATATCTCCATCAGTGACATAGACAGCAGGACAGAGTGCACCCTCAGCAAGTTTGCAGATGACACCAAGCCAAATGGTGCGGATGACATGCCTGACAGACAGGATACCATCCAGAGGGACCTGGACAAGCTCAAGAAGCAAGCCTGTGTCAACTTCCTGAGGTTCAACAAGGCCACGTGCAGGGTCCTGCATCTGGGTTGGGGCAACCCCCACTATCAATACAGGCTGGAGGATGAAGGGATTCAGAGCAGCCCAGCCAAGAAGGACTTGGGGGTACTGGTGGATTAAAAGCTTGACATGAGCCAGCGATGTGAGCTGGCAGCCCAGAAGGCCAACTGTATCCTGGGCTGCATCAAAACAGCATGGCCAGCAGGGCAAGGGAGCTGCTTCTGCCCGTTTGCTCCGCTCTGGTGAGACCCCAC
>Ga0181612_135064_pt1 | contig 20762 bp, 8 predicted proteins | sample HoacroProtozoa21_FD_119630 | JGI IMG/M metagenome (GOLD analysis project Ga0181612, IMG submission 119630) | Hoatzin crop microbial communities from Cojedes, Venezuel. Combined Assembly of Gp0051906, Gp0051904, Gp0051908
TCCTTGTTTGTTAACACGAGGTCCAGCAGCACGCCTTTCCTTGTTGGTTCCTCCACCACTTGCATCAGAAAGTTATCATCGATGCTCTGTAGGAACCTCCTGGATTGCGCCTGCCTAGCTGTATGGTCTTCCCAGCTGATGTCAGGGTGGTTGAAGTACCCCATGTGAACCAGGGCCTGTGACTTTGAGGCTGCTTGCAGCTGCCTGTAGAAGACCTTAACCTACAACTGATGCAACAAGCCTTATTCAAGACTGTACATGACTACATATGACTAAGCCACTTAAATAACTTAAATCTTGTAATTCAGGATTTCTACCTAATATTGGTAGCATGCACTTTCTCATTCTTTTAATGCACTTGCAGAGCATAGATGATCAATACATAGACTAGACAATGAATTATAGCTACTGAATGTAGCCAACAGAATCAGGTTTTTAAGTGACAGAATTTTAACAGCTCTGAAGTTGCACTAAGTTGCCCCATTTCATGGACAGGAAATTATTAACTTATTATTAAGCTATCTTGGAACTACTTTCTCTGTTACTTTACGGTACCGCAGAACATCTATGCCAAAACACAAGCCAAAATCCTCATTCTTGGATTTGGCTGTTTGAGAGGAATATGAATCTGTACTTGCAGGTAACTTGAGCTTGGCCTTCCTACAGGTCTGTTACCTCCCTTAAATCATCAGCTCCCCCTTTTTTCTTTCTAACTAGAAGATATTATGGACTATGTTTTAAACTCTGAGAGACTTAAATTCACATTTAACTGTCTTTAAAAAATGTGTCTTTCAGGTAAATCGAGTCTGATATAACCCAGTCTACTGTACTGTCTGAAATTAAAACACAAAACACATTGGATGTATTTCCATCCCCCTGCCGATTCTCCTAAAGAGCTGGAATTCAAATTCTGCTCTGTAGAAGAACAGAATAGCACAGGATCAGCCCAAAGATCCATTCAGCCTAGAACACTGTTGTCCATTGGAGCTAGGTGTGTGGCCCCAGGAAAGATGACAGAAACAGGGTAAATACAGCGCAATCCTTCCCTGGCATGAAGTCCCACTCAGTAGAGATCATCATTTTAGAGAGTTGCTGTATAGGAAAGTTGCAACTGGATCATCCTATTTAATACAGCCAAGGCTGGGTCTGTTTTCCATGAATTTAGCCATATTCATTTTTTTTTATAATTCAAGAAATCACAATATTCTCGTAATGAGTTCCACAGTCTAGTTACACATTTATATGAAAAAACCCTCTTCCATTGTTTTACCTTACCTTTGCTCAAGTAATGCCAGTTTGTGCTCCCTGCTTTTCCTATGCTGAGTGAAACTGAATAATTTCCCATGTTTATCTTCTCTACACCTGCCTCTTTTTATATGTCTCTTTCATATCATTCTTCACCTTCTTCTATTCCAGGGTGATAAATCTTAATGAAATTAGTCTCTCCTTGTCTTTAGTGTTGCCCTGTAACTGCTTTTTGCCATTCAGTTCATCTTGGCAAACTCTTACATAGCAATTTTGAGATGCAGTTTTAATTTGGCTTATTTTCCTCACAAAGGAGCTGACAGTTCTTCACAAAATAGAATATTAAATGCTTTATCCAAATACTTAATGTCATATGTACTGAGCTTTTTTTATGAACTAGAATGTTTCCACGCATTAAGAGAATTCCACGTATTGTCTGCCTAGGGCAGACATGAAGAAACACTCTTGTACAGCCATAAAATGACTATATAATTTTTTTATGTCACCACAGTGTTCACCAAGACTGAGACATTTTAACTGACATACTCCCTGTTAGTAGTTGAAAGTGTAACTGTTCTTTTTAATCTTTACCTATCTTCCCAACCCTAATCCCATATTGGAATTTGTCCCAATATTAGTATGCATTTCTGGTCTACAATCAATATTTGAATCACCACTGGTCATTTCTAAAAATCGTCGCTAACGTCAGACTTTCTAATACATCTCCTTATTTTGTTTAAAAAAGGAATTGCTATGGGTAAATAGTTGTAACCTGAGTGACAGTGGTTAGGAAAATCCAGAGAACAGAATTTCTCTGAGGTATAGTTGGCATAATTATTGCCTTAATCTAAATAACATACAATTTTCTAGTTTTTCTCAGTGACACAGTCTGAGAGCCATTGACATAGCTAAGGGCAACAAGCAAGTACAGAGAATGAATGCTCTGATTCGGTTTATGTACTAGGGCAGCATGAGCTACAACTCTAAATAATTAAGAATTTTACACCAGGATTAGTTATTTAGGAGCTGGAGAACATGTCACACAATAATATTATTTTTTCAGTGAGCCACCACTCTGTAGTGATTTTTGGTGGCGGAGGAAGTGGTCATACAGATCAGACAAACACCAAGTGAAAAGCAGTAATTAAATTTTGGGCCACATACCTATCGGTACACATAGTCTTACTTCAGTAGACCTAGGCTAGTTTATACTAAAAGCCATTAGGACTTCAAATGGATACCAAACTCTTCCACCTCCCGCTACAATAACATCCATATGGCTTTCTACATATTGTTGGAAATTCAAATCACTGAGGAATTCCATGCAGTGCTTTTATCCTCTCACCTAACAAATCATCTATAAAGCTAAGTACCCTTCACATGGTATTTGTATTAAGGGGTCATCTACTGTTTTCACAGACAGCTATTTGTTATTGGCATGTTTAGGTTCTGCATATAAATAGTACAGATTTATAATCAAATTTTTTTTTTCAAAGTCAAAACATTTAGAGGAACTAGATGAAAAAGTGACCAGAGGCAAGTCTTTGCCATCTACTTTCCCACTTCTCCATGGCCTCTTCTTAATGGTAGCAGGCCATCTACAGATTTCTAGGAATTAAGTACACATCTACCCTTCCCACAGGGCAGATAAATCAGAGTTTATGCAGTGGGGTTTGAAGATTTTTTTAATACACCTATTAGTAGAGGTAGAGGAAACAGAGCAGGAGGGAAGGGATAAAAGCCTGCTGGCTCTGAAGGTTCCATCCTGTAAGTTCGGGCAGATGCATGACCCCCCTCCCCCTCCACCACTCTATGTCAAAGGTGACATCTTTGCAATAGGTAAGAGTACTTTTTTTTCTGTGCCTTGTAAAAAACATTAGGGCAGATGAATGAGTGAACCAGTCAGGGAAAAAATAATTCTAGATTTGTCTTTTAAAATGGACAATAGGAGATGTTTTTGTATGACTGTAAAAACAGGACAAGCATACATGGATATTTCCTACAGTGCTACACCAGATGCCAGCAATCTGTGATTCAAGGACTCTCAGAGCAATAGGCAGCTTCATTTTTAACTCAGTTGCTCTCCTTTGAATTCTGTCACTTTACCAATGATGTTTAGAACCTCTATAAACTTTTTCCCCATAGCCTCCTCAGTCATGGTGCTCCACTTTTGACCACATGTTGTATGAAGGAATATCTTTCTTGCCTAGTTTCTAAGCAGGATCCACAAAACACGTGAGCAGAGCAAAGAGCAGAATCATCACCTAAAGCCCAAACGTCTTGAGTTCTTCAGAATGCCAAAGGAAGTAAATTCTGAAATGGCCTTCAGAGTCTGGGCTACCATTGTATGCTGTTCATTTTCAAACCAATGGCAATGCTAACAATTATTTCAATGAAAGATTAGTCAGCTTTTAATATCATCCTATTACCTCTAACAGCTCTTTTTTCTTTTTCGCTATGTAAACTCTGTATCAAAGCATCAAAGCAAAGATATTAAACTTGTTCAACAGCTTTCTTTGATTTTCTTTCGCTGGATAAGAGGCTGACTTAAACCTCATCATTAAGGGTCACATAAAATGAAGAGAGCTAGAAAGGCTTCACACACAGACTTGGAGACGTTTCATGTAACAACAATATGCTTGCAAGGCTGAGCTTTTCTTTGCTAGCTTATGCAACATATTACTTCTTCTGTGAAGCTGTTGAAGATAGCACAATAAAAGCGTATTTTGTGAAGCGCTTCTCATAAAAAAACACTGTACTATTGCTTTACATAACTCAACATCTACAAGCAATAAGTAGGAAGAGCCAAGAGGGAATTCAGTTTTTTCTGATCAGTGCAGGAGCTGACAGAATAGATGTGCTCTGGGAGTCTGGAGGTCAGGGAGGATGTTCTGCACTGTTGGTGTAATACAGGATTTACTTATTTTAAGTTATTTTAAGGTAAATGGGATTTTGCTTTAGCAGAGAGAATTTGAATTACAGTGCTAGTACAAATTACACTTAGCAAAGTGCAGCAATTGCAGTATTCAGTTAAATCACAACACAAACAAGAATTTCCTTACTGAGCTCTACAATATCCACACCACCACGACACCAGACATCCCCAGTCACCACGAAGTACACACGGGTTGAAATCAGCTGAAGCCCATTGCTCTCCTCAAATGTCTTTTTTTTGTTGCTCAGTTTGGATTCTCTATGTGACATATTTTTTGCATTTTATTGATTAACTAAGTGACGAACAGGTGCCAAACAGCTGATATAACCATTCATAGAGAGCAAAGGCTCCCCTCTGGTCCCCTTTGCCATGAGTTCAGCATCCTTTACAACAGCCATGGTCAGTCACTCCACACATTCTCCCCAAAGCTTCATAAGCGCGTTATTCTTGGCCATCTCCTCTGAGTCTTCCATTGTCAGGCCTCATTGATCAGTCACAGGTGGCCATTTCAGAGAAGGATAAAGAAAAAAGAAAGAAATTTACTAAGAATACAGAAATGAAAGCAAAAAGTGTTAAATTCTACCAGATAATTGCAATCAAAGGCCAGTGAACCAGAATATAATATAAATGAGGATGAGGAGAAAAAAGAAGAAAAGGTCAGAGGAGGTGCAGCAGTTGTACATGCCTTTATGTAGGTGTAGACACATGAAATATCCAAAAGGCTTTGGAGGGTTTGGTTTATCTGTCAGCTTTATGTTTCTGAGACAAAATAACTTCCTTCTTTCTGTAAGTCATACTTCCCTGCTAGACTCCAGCAGGTTAATAAGAAATCTCTCTTGTTCTCATACACCTTAATAATTTCAAAATCATCAGAAGTTTTTGCTTAGTTTAAAATAAAACCTTTTCTAGAGCTAAAGCTCTAGATGCCGGTATTCTTGTGAGAATAGAAGGAAATCAAAGTAAAGAGGAGGGTTTTTATTTGGTGGTGGGTTTTTTCCACCTCTCTGCCTCTAAAAGGGTTAACTTGATATTTGGACTACAGTTCACAGTGGGGTAAGGGGAGGATGGGGGGCTATTGTTATATGCAGACTGATTTCCCCATTTCAGTTCAACAACATTTTTAAGTCTTTGCCATTTGCCCAGCAGCTGTGTTATCTCATAAACACAAGAATTTTCACTAAGGGATGTCAGCCTCAGCAAAACTGTAACAAACAAACAAACAATTTAAACGCGAAGTTTGATTAGCTGCATAAAAGAAGGATCCGTACTATTTACTCATCCACCCTAACAAACCTTCATCTTTTGTAAGCCTCAGACAATCGCTTATACCCAGTGATTGCCTACTGTTTAACAGCAAAAAGGAAGTGTTATGATTGCCAGTTTTTTCAACGTAAAGTCCTGCACTTCAGGCACTTTAAATAATTGGACAAAATGACGGTATAAAACTCATCAGGATACACTGCTGATTCACTTACTATCATCACTGATTGGCCCAGGTGCATTAAAGCCTAGCAGTTGTTGTTCGTTCCTGTTTTGTTTTGCATTTCTCCCTCTTCCTTCGTCTCCTTCATGTGGTTAAGTGTTATATTATTTGAAAAATTAATTTAGAAATAGCAGCATGTCAAAGCAGTTCTAAATAAGCACAGTTTCAATTTAGAGTAAATGTTTAGGCTGAGAGACAAGAGAGACAACCTAGTTTAGCAGCCAAGACATTGGCATGGTAGTTAAGAGACTGATTCAATGTTTAGATTTCTCATTTATCATTTCCACCTTCTATACTACGCTTCTGTAGAATCTCTATTTGCACTATAAGACCAACCGGATAGAAACTGTTTAGATTTTATGCATGTATAGTGGTTAGTATGATGGTATTCTGAAAGTAGTTAGAGCCTTCATGTGCTGTCATAATGATAATAGCAAAGGTAAGAAATTTATTCTGCTGAAAAGCAACTTGTGGATCACTTATCTATTTTGAATGCTTACAATAATTTTCGAAAAGAAAGTGGGAAAAAAAAAGTTTATCACATCTTTTGTCTTATAATGAAAAGAACCAATCTCTCCACTATGCAAACAGCTTTCAAATAGCTTTTACCGTCTCTAGAACTCTGACATCACAGAACTCAGTTTTCTCAACTCAGTATCACATCATATATCCAGCCAGCTTCCTAACAACTTTTATCTAACACTGAACACACTCAGGAACACCCAAAACAACTCCATGTCTCTGCAAGTTTCTGATAACTCACAGTCCAGCTGAGCTGTAAGGGAAGAAATATTTCATAATCACCATAAAGAGAAAGACAAATCTACCCAAAAGTGCACTAGTGGGAATTTAAAAACCTTTCAAGCAACATTACAGTTACCAGTAGTATAAGCAATAATTTTTCGGATGCTATTTAAGTATAATATCAATGACAGTGGCCTAAGTATTTAAATGTTATTGTGTTTTAAACTATTTGAATAGTAAAATTTTCATAGTTCATTAAAATACATACTACATTTTTCCTCTTCTTCATTAGGGGATACGTTTAATGACATTTGATGTAAGAACCAGACTTGCCAATTCTTTGCTAAGTAGGAAAAAAGTATACATTTAGAAGTCATTAAAATATTCTCTAAGGTATAGGAATCCTTGTCGAAGTATCTCATCTAACCCTTCTCTGTATATTAACCCACAAAGCTCAAAAGCAGCGTATGATTAATAATTAACAAAAAGTGAATCAGTCAAGTCAAGCATTGCATTCCCCTATTTGTTTCTTCTTTAAGAACATGCACCAAGTTCTGTAAAGGTATCTATTTTCTCTTAACATTTAGCAATAATTTCAAATTCAAATAATTTTCAAATCATTCTCATCCAATGGACTACTCCTGTGCTGCAGTCTATTTTTCTGTTCACAGTGAATGGACGGACAGCTAAGTCACCTGGTATTGTTTTTTTTTAATTTGGCTGATTGCCTAAAACTTTCTTAATCAAGAGAAAAATGTGGTTTAAAAAAAGCAATAAATGGTTCTTCTACTATCAAAAGGTTAGCCGCTTCCCAGTAGATTTCAGGAACAAAAAACAATTTAGACCTATGTCCAGAAAGAGCCACTGAAGAAAGGTAAACATAGTTGAAGAGAAAACACCAAAATTCTTGGAACTTAAATGAAGGCTGTTTTCACCGCATTCAATCAACAAGATACCAATTTATGAAGTGTTCCTAGATTTCCTGATCATCATCAATTACTAATTTGTTGGATTAACACTGAGTTTGTTCAGACATCCAAAGGGGCTGTGCAGTCTCCATGGGGAATGTTTACCAAATGGTAAGCCCTATAAAAACTTTTTACAAGTACTAAAAATACTAAGGTGGGATGAAACCCACCATCAGTCATGCCAAGGTGTTAGACGACATCTATCACAATAACCTATCTATACAAAACCAAGGGCCTCGATGTTTGCAGTCATCTATAGCTATAGGATAATAAATAAAAATCTGAACCATATTTGGAAACAATATCCATAAAATCCATTGGATAAAAGGGAAATGTATGGAAAGAGAGATCCTTCTCTGATGTCTTGGAACAGAAATCCAATCTAAGTAACTTTTCCACCCAGGTGATATTTGGGTCAGCTATGACCACTTGATTTCTCAATTTGCATAAGAGTTCTTGAATTAAAAAAAAAAAAAAGGAAAAAAAGAAAAGATAACCAGCAGGTAACTAAGATATTAAAGTGGACACTCTAGGCCTCACGCTGGTGACCTCCTGCTCGTGGTTTAACAGGTTAGCTAAAGGTTATGCAGTGTGCCTTTACAAGTACTTGCTATAAATCGCTTCATTCTTTGAAGTAAAAACTATTTACTCAACATTCACAGCAGAAGTAAGTTATATTATTCCAGAATAATATCCTACTCTCCCCAAATAAAAAATATTAAGATGATTCTGAAGGAACTGAAATTTACTGCTCTTCTTTTCCGGATATGATTATACTCTCTTACTTTTCATTTGGCTTATTCAATTTGCTTAAGGTCTCATTCCAAGTTAACAGAAGTGAACAGACTCTTTTAATTAACTGTTCTCTATACTGATTCAGGCCCTAAATCTTCTCCCCATAAGACATGTCTTCCAGCTCTAAATTGTTATATCCTTTTTGGAATTTCAAAAGGAGTTTCCTGCAACAAGATTTTCCACATCTCTAGCAGAACTTCTAACTGATAAAATTACTATGCAGCCCTTTTAAAGATATGGAAGCTCATTTCTAATTCAGCTAACTAACTTTGCCTAAGACTTCTGATATATTTAGGAAGGAGACTTTCAAAGACACAAACAGGAGCCAGGCACCTACGTTCCACTGATAGCTAATAGGGACTGGGCACCTGTGCATTTGAAAATCTCCCCCCAGTCAATCATGTTTGACAATTATTCATCAACTTTTCCTACTGTTGTACTGAAAAAAATGTGAGCTGTCACTTTCAAGACTGTTCCTGTACACAAGAGAAGTCAAATCCATATCGATCAAAGTGACATGTTTGTAGTGCAAAATAAACTGAAACATCCATATAATTTATGGCTTGTGATGTTTGGTGATAAACAGATGCTTTAATTAAGTTTGAGTTTCAGAGCCTTTAAAACCTACTGCCTGAATTCTATCACCTATAAATATAGAGGCCTTTGGAAAGGGGAATAGATAAGCATGAGTATTGATTTTGGTTACAGATGTGGCCCTACGTCCTGGAAGTTACAGCAAAGCACATAATGCTCGCTCCTCTAAACTAGAGTTAGGTGCAGAAAACAGTCTTTTATGTCCTGTTCAAGAGAACAGAAGTGCTGAAAACTTACAATAGCACATTTTGGCAGAGGAGGAAGTTAATTAACTGCAAAGATACAGGGTTTCCAAACAGCATCTGGATACAGCAGTAACCTTTAACCTTGTCATCACTATGGGTGTGCCAGGCATTGTTTATCAGAAGTTTTGGTAATTAGCTTCTGAAGTACAGAAACACAAATTGCAGGCGATATCACGGGGCGGATGCTGAAATAGATGAGCACCTCAGTTCCTCTATCACATAAAAGGCTGAAGACTTTGGAATCCATAGTGCACTTTTACACTGGCATTTCCAAATATTTCTGCAGTGAGTATTAAGCTTGCTCGTGCTTAATTTTGCCTGCTTTTAGGTGGATGAAAAAGAGGCACTATATGCTTATGGGTAGAATTAATGTCGCTTAGACACATAACTTTTGGATGGCTATTCAATATAAGCTTATTCCATATTTAAGGGAGAAAAACAGGCAACTACAGTGAGAATTTCATACTATATATGTATACATATATATATCAAAAAAGCTTCACGATTTGCCCTTAGGATGCACCCATATATCTCTGTTGATACAAAGAAAGGCCACAGACTCACTCAGACTAGAAGCTTAATTCCTAAAATTTATTACCTAAAATTTATTGAGGAAGACTGTACCCCAAAAAACTTCTTTAACTCTCACAGTGATCTATTGGCACAGCTGGACAGAGAAACCTAAAGTCCCAACTAGTTTGTTGCAGCTTTGGTTTACCTTACCGTCTCTGATCCATCCCTCAATAAAGTCTCTAGTGATGGTACTATTTTAAACAGTTTTGTAGGTTTCAGGGAATGAGAAATGTGGAACATATTTTTGCTACACTATGAACAACTCTTAGATTAATACAATGGTTAAGATGAGAAAAAGCTATAAGTGTAAAGGATTTGTGATCAATTATTTAATGAAATTTACTTATTTGTCAGTCTCATAAAAAGATCAGATCTTGCATCATTTCAAGGCAGAGGCTGTGGCCAGTTTTGGCTGTTGGAGATGTCTAGCTATCAGATATTTGTTCTTGTTCAGGCCTGGAACTTAACATTAAATGGGAAACTACTAAATTGTCTTCAAGCTGAAAAAAGTTTACCAAGTATCATTATCAAAAAACAAGCCTGAAATCCCTCTAACTCTCACGACACATTCCCTCTACGTAATCCTTAGACATCTTGATTACTAGAATAGATTTTACGTTGTCTTTCTTTCCTTTAAGAGGTGTGGTTTATAGCATATCCCAACTAGCTCTGATACAAATAAGATAAAACCAGTGCTAGATATTGCTGAGAAGCGAAACAACCCAGTAAAGAAGGCAGAGATAATGGATTTATCTGGAATCTGTTTATTGGCTTTCTACCTGCAAACTTTGCCATCAAGACGTAATACCTTCAGGTCAGAAACAGGTTATGCTGTTACTATCCAGAAACTGACGACACTGTTTTGAAGAAAATTCCACCCCCCCCGCCCCCCGCTTCTTTTAGATGATGAAAACTTTCCAGAGTTTCTTCAGATCTAACTCTGCTATGAAATTTTGAACCTTCCATGTCCACTTCCGAAATGTCAGTATTTGGAAATATTAATGCGCCATATTTTACCTAACTCATCTCAGTTTTGATATAGCAACTATTTCTGAGACTATAGGGCTGAGCAACTAATTTAAGACTACCAACCAGCCTGAACCTATTTGTCAAAGCTGACAGCAAAAAGAACTTTAGTTTATTAACTCTGACCTGTCACACAAAACACTCAAACATTCACCATGCTTTTAGGTAATTTTATTATTGCTTTCCAGGTATTGATAAAAAAGGTGAACATCTCTCACCATTGTGATGATCCAGGAAAAAAAAAAAAATCAGGTTCAGTGTGAGAGCTCAACAAAAATTCGGTTCAGCACACAATGCTGGGTTGTAGGGGAAGGCCAAATAGAAGGAATATTAAGGGTTAGGGAAAGACTGGGAAAGTCTTGATTGTTGGTGTATTTTAATTCAGTTATATACACATATGGCAGGTCCTTACAGCTAATTGGCATATATTTAATTTTTGACATATGTTGAAAAAAAAAGGAAGGAGCAGGTAGATTTTTTAGGAAAATCATGTAAAAAAAACTTTTCAATGATCTACAGAAATGTTTATTTTTTTTTTAATTCAAAGGAGGAATTAACTACGAGAGAGAAAGAGAAACAATCTGTGAAGACCCCAAAGAATAATGTTTTCAGAAAAGATAAAATTTTTTATGACATGTGCTATTCTTGAAACCTCAAAAGCATGGAATTTTAAATTGAAATTAAAAGAAAATACATTAAAAAAAAACCCCACATCGGTAGTGATTTTCAAACAATAAACAAATAACCTGTGGAATTCATTTTGACGATACTACCATGGAGTTGATAGCATTAAAGTACATCAGAATCCATAAACATCCAGTCTACAAGGAATAATTTTCCATACGTCAAATTCAAAGCATCTTGACAATAAAAGAATGGATTCTTGATCAGCTTAAAATTCACCTCATAAATATCAGAGAAGTCAAGCAAGATATAATAAATTGCCTGAACTGAAGATACGTCACCTGGAAGACCCAAGCTATTATCCATACTAGGAATATGACCCAAAATATTTTTGTGTTGAAGTGGCTAATTTAGAGCTGAGTTGCTAGCAGCTCTTCAGCAGCAGAACTCTGCAGGTCAGTTTTGCGATCTGAACAATTCAAGCACTCTCACTGCAGAGTTCAATGAAAAAGGAACATTTTTTGAAGTGTGAACTGTGTATTGTTTGGTTTGTTTTTATTACTAAGTTGACAGGTACCACTTCCAAAACAGTGGGCAATACAGATGAGAACTGAGCCAAAGGCTCTACCATGACACAAGTCACTGAGTGGTTAAAACTGTGGATCTATTTGTCTGGAAGAAAGTTCCAAACTTGTTTCAATGTCAAGGACATTTTGTCAAGACTGCTATGTGGTCCAAGGGAGTATTAACTGTTGAATTTTCATCTTTTCTTTTCCTTTCTTTGTTTTTCTTTTTTTTTTTTTATATAATAGGCTGAAGGCTGAAAAAACGGAGACACATAACGTTTTTGACAAGGACGACATCTTCATTAGGCTGAAGAGTTACGCTAGATCTCCAAGGATTTTACACCTCTACACAACAGCCAGTGTGTTTGTTTATATAGATATGTGTTCATCTTAGCACTGAACTCCTCAATGTGACTGGGAGAAAGTGAAGAATCTTCACGTTGCCTGAATACACTTAGCTTAACCATAGAGGCGAAGTTCTAAATTTGCAATCTTTGAGAACAGTATTCGGTCTTGAGAAAACTGTTACACACAAAGTCGCCTATGATCAAAAGAACTGCCAAAAACTTTTTTGTTGGTTGGTTGGTTTGGTGTTGGGTGGTGTTTTCTTTTTTTTTTTTTTTTGTAAGGACTGTCATGCAGCTAATTGGCACACAGGTTGCACTTATTGAAGAGGAAGTGATTTCAATGTATATGTATCTTCTCCATTGTTTATTTAAATAATTACATCTCAGTAGAAAAAAGACAGATGGTACAGCAAAAAAACCCCCAACACAGTAGTGCTCTTTTCTGGCTTTGTAGTACACTTCACATCTTTCTCTGTACTTCATGAAACTATTAACAGCCATGTCACATGTTTAAATCAGTAACATCTTACCATCAACGCTCACTAATTTCCATCCATTCTGGATGTAAATAATAAGATGAAGAACAGAAGAGCAATTCTTACATCTAAGTTGCATAGTATATTAAGAAAAAACAAAATCCACTAGTTGGATTAATCATATATTTCACAGTGAGTTCCATCCAATTCACACCATTTCTTGCATAATACAATAAGAAAGTGCTTTCTGACTACTACATTGTCCTCTTAGTAAATACTATAGCTCCTTGACTGAATCTTTGCAAAATTGTTAACTCTGTAAAGGAGACTCGGAGTCAGTTTTCACATCTCCGAGGTTGTTTTCATGATCCACTCTCATCTGATCCAAAAAAGTTAGCATAGTTGATAGTATAAAATAATTTTACAGGCACTAAAGCTGCCAAAAGGAAGAGCAAGTATTTGTTCTCTAACATGCTTTACTTGGTTATCCTTGTCTTTTTTTTTGGATGAGAATGATTATGATTACTATTATTTGCTGATTTTAAAAGGTGAGATGACACAGGACAAGTTACAAAACATTTTGTACTGGATTTGGCAAAAAAGTCTAATATTTTCTCAAAGATAAATTGTTGCCATGGTACTCCTCACAGATTTTGCATCACAGACAGATGAAGAATTTAAAACAAAGATGCCTCTTAAGAACTAAAACACAGGGGAAAAAAGTATGTTGAGCCTTCATTGACCTATCATATATCCATAAGCATGCCAAATTTGTTCAAAGTGGAGAATAATAAGTATGCTACTAAAAGTTCATTATGCTTTGAGTTTGATTTCCTCTCTTTCCTCTATCTTTAATGGCATTCAGTCATTCAGGAGCAAAAGCTGCTCAAAGGTACCAAATTATATCTAAATGGCCCATTTTTGTACATATTACAGATACTTATCACATTATGCATAAAAAAAGATCTTAGCAACTGTATAGTCAAAGCTGTCAGCTTGTGGTTAGCTTGAATCTCTTAAATGTCAGACCTGGTGAGTCTTTTAAGTCATATGAGTTGTTTCAATGATTTAGAAACGCAGCCAAGCAAATGCTGTGCACTGTTTGTATTAACAATATCAGCTCAAATACGTACATCCATTCTAAACTTAGATATGTCTACTCTGTATATACAGTACATATCTCTATCAAGATAGAGAAGAATAGGTTGAATAACTTAAACCTGACAGGCCTCGACTTTCCAACTGTTTGGAAGTCACCGCTCATGCTGGATTAAACAGCAGCAAAAAAAGTAGAAGGCAAATGTTGTCTTTGGAAATTTTTATTTTATATTCATACATAGAATATTAATGATACATGTATTGATGTGTAAAGAGTGTGACTATACTTCAGTTCAGTTTTGACTTTAATTATTTAGACTTCATCATTGGTGGATGATTGTACATGTTAGTCATAGTTTTGGAAGAGTTCTTTAGAAAAACCACTACGAACTACAAATAAGAGGCTAGGTATAACAACAAAAAAAGGGTTAGAAAAAAAAAGCAAAGCAAGTATTGTGGCTTTGCAAAAGCAATGAGAATTTCACACTCTGTAACAATTCTTAGAATCTCCAAATGCTCTCGTGAAAGGGAAAGTACAGCATTGTTGAAAATGAATTATGATTCTCATTTGTTACCAATTAGTGCAAATGAATCAAAGGAAATTCAACAAAAAAACAGTCTATCTTATAAACACACAGATACAAGTTTGTTAAATATACAACAAGCACAGACTGCTTTCTATTGCATTTCCTTTCTTCTGTCTATCCATGCGGTATAATGAGAAAATCCAGTATTCAAAATCCAAATTGAACAGCAGGATGTTTAAAAGCAAGATCTAGATTTTAATTTGAACTGCCTTGCTTAACATCACTCCTTTTCATAGGTGAGAGTACTAAAATATAGAAAAAATACATTTTTTCTATATTTCACAGAACAATAATCTTAAGCTTGGAAAATACAAAATGAAAGCATTTTATCTCTGAATATCTTTAATTCTGATTATGATTCAGAATATATAACCTGCTTTGAATCATGACAAGATCTCCACATCACAAAGCTCATACTCATAACTCATACTGAAGACAAATTAAGTACGACCTGAATCTGAGTGGCTGGATGTAAGTGGATTGCTGAAGAAGGGGAAGAGAGCAAGAAAGTATACAAATATCTTCATGATGAGAGTCAAAACCAATCAGATAAGGGTCTGTAAGGTTGATGCCATAGCTGCTTTAACATAAAAAATAAATAAAGGAACTGTTATACTGGAGAAAACAAGGTCTGCTCTAAAGGGGAGTCAAATATTTGCAAGAAATGCAAATAGTGTCTGAATTTGCTTGAACTTTTACAGTCTAAAAACCTGAACAGTCAACTCCAGACTGAATTTAGCTATTTATTCTAAAAAGGCTGATATTTTTTCCTTCTGGTTTGGAGTTTTATTGTAAGTCAGTCTCATTAAAATGAAACTTGTTCTCCCCCTTTCAAAGGCACTAAATGCATTCTGTATTTTTATGATAACACTAAGAATGTTCAGCACAGTTTAGTTGATTCATTTGACGGAATGTATTGAACACAATGGAGTTTTCCTTTGAGGCTTACAGTTGGTTATTCAGTGAAACTCAGGACATCTGTATCAAACTGATCAGAAAGAACACTAGAGATGCTGAGCTGAACATTTTACGTTGCTTTATCCTACGCTTAAATCAACAGCAATCTATGTATTTCTCACTAGGAAGTGTTTTCAAAAAATGGAAATGGGAAACTGCAGTGGAGATCCAGAATGGGACCAGTACTACATTCGTTTTCTTGGTCTGAGAGCTAATAGCAGCCAGACATGAATGTAATATTATTCACAGTGCGTAACTGCAGATGTGCCAGCTTGATCCTCTAGCATGCCACAGTTTGATACCTTCTTGTAAAGACAGCACATAGCCTTGGGCACATGAACTGTGCTGTGAACTGGAAGAATAAAGAAATTCTTCAAAGGAAACTATGTAATTTTTTTTCCTCAATGGCATGAGCTGTTCAGATGCATCATTAGATAGATTACAGTAGAAACTCAAGTAAACTACACATGAATAAGCCTGAAATTACCAAAAAGGCATGAAGAGATTTAAATTTCTAGTCTTCCTGGTCTTGGATGCCACTGGTGTAAATGAAAGAGAGATAAATTATGCGCTAAATTGAATAATAACACAGCTATATGTAAACAAAGAGTAATAGGAAGACGGTGCAAGATGGTGCTAAAAATGAAACGAGCATTATCTTTATATTGGGGAAAAAAATGAAATTAAGCAACAGTCATTCTAAAACTATTTTTGAGAGAATAGTGAACTTGAGACATCTGAAATGAATAAATGTACACCAAAGTTAGGTTTTTTTTATTTCACAAACATTTTTCAGAATTCTATATTCAGTGATATATCAGTTCTACATTCCCCCTCATTTATGAATCGTGGAACAGGTGGCCCATTTAACAGGCAAAAATATCTCCCAAAATCATCTTCTTCCATGGTCTATCCACTCTAACTTTAGAAACCACATCTCTGACTATATCACTATATTCTAGCAAAGCTCAAGGGAAAAATTCAAGCTGTGACTTCCTTATTATAAATGAAATCTGATGATCAGATAAAGGGTTTAGATCTCTGAAATTAGCTCCCCACTTGATTAAGCAAGCTCAGGTTTGAATACAATTTTGTTGTCCATTATATAACCCTTTTTTCTTCTACAGGATCTCAGGGAGAAAAGAGATTCCTAAAGATGTCTTATGCAGTGCATTATGTTACATTTAAATTCTTTAATGTTTGGACAAACAATCAGTTAGCTAATGTTTAGGTGAAAATATAATGAATAAAATACAGACATAGTATATCATTTGCTAGTTATGTATGTTACATGTTGAGAAATTTGATTATTTACACACATAGAGTGGAAAAAAAAGGGGTAGGAAAAGTAGGTTATCTAATTTTCAAAAATTTACAAATTAAGAATGTAAAAGCAGCCACAGGGGATTAGAGATCTATATCGTCCAGCATTTTGATTCTGACAACCATCAAACATGATGGCTAGGTAAAGAAGAAGTAAAAGCCATGAAAACATGTTATTTCACATTAGTGTTTTTCCCAGTTTCCAGTGACTTGGGGGTCAGGATGGATTTTTCTCCCATTAACTCCTCCAGTCTTATCTTCAACTTACATAGCCTTTTACTGTCTACAATGTCCTAAAAGGAATTCCCCAAACTAACTACCCTTCACATGAAAGTCCCACTTCCTTTCACTTTCTTCTCACCTGCTATCTGCTAGCTTCATTTGATGACTCATAATAATACATAAACTGTCTATATTTCTTCCATACTTCTGCACATCCTTCAAGTCAAAGCATATGTGTTAGTGAGTCAGGTTTTTCTGTGATTTTTTTTTTTCAGTCAAACAAACAGTTAAATGAAATTCAATATACTTCAGAGAAGCCACAGTCCAGATTCAGCTCAAGCCATGACTAAGCAATAGATAACTTAAGAAGTTATCTAATCATGCTCTTCCTTCCCTTGTTAGCTCTAAAAAATTGTCATTGGCAACCCAACAAATTATAGCAAATGAATCATCAAAAGTTTTAAAAGTGATGAGTGTAAACACAGTGACAAACAAAATTCAAAGACAGTTTGTCAATTTTTATCAGAAATTAAATAAAATTATAAATGTTTAGTGAATAACTTGTGGTAGAAACATCGTGTCATGATTTTCCTCAGGAAGTTTTATACACCTTCTAGCTTTGCTTGGATAGGAAGCATCATGAAAGCATTTGAGAGTATTTTAAAAAGGTGAATGTGTCCATGGGGAAACATGTGCCTGTGGGCACCTGTTAATATTGTCCTCTGCTGGACAGTCAAAACTACTCCAAAATTGTCCTATGTGTCATATTTGTGTCAGTTCAATATACTACTCCAATCATTCTGTAGACACCATGTGTCATTGGACTGTTCCTAATCTATTATTCGTTTTTTGAGTTGCCATGTGTTCTAAATATGTGGCATATGATGCAATAACAACATACTGTTATTTTTCTTCTCCAGCAAGAGAAGGTGTAGGTGTCTCCATAAATAGCCCATCAAGTAAGAAAAGGTAAAACAAGAAGATTGCTGTTTTTTTAGTTTATCTAAAGTTAGTTCTATTCATCCAGAAAACAAATCTAGTTAAAGTTTTTGATAATCAACTAGAGTGAAGACTTATACTCAGATTATATGCTTCCAGTCAGGTCCAGCGCATAATATCTAACTTCCTTTAGTCAGCCTTAGGATTTCAGGTTTTCATTTGGACACAGCAGTAGATGAAGAAACGATGTGGTCACTGCAACTGTGCTGAAGATACACAGGTCAAAATTGCTGGCACAATCATTAAAACAAACAAACAAAAAAAGAGTTTAAAAACCAATGAGATCCAAATGCAACTAAAGATTGTTTTATACCACAAAACAATATTTTGGCCATTCACCTTTCACATGCTTCCCTCTCTGTGAATATAACACAACCTTTTAAATAAATCTTCTTTCACCATTAATCTTTCAAAATTTACACTTTTTTAATACTTGGATTTTCCGATGTTGCGATATATTATGTGACAGTGTGTAACAGTTTAGTCATTTAGAAAACTTGATTTTATTATTTTTTATACATTTCAAATATAAAACTCAGTGTGAGACTACTTCAACAGCTAATTTGACCATCATCACTGGGAAGAGGTATGACTTTCAGCCACAGTAACAAAGAGCTTAAGAGTATAATTTACACACTCAGGTTACTAATGGATGATTATTCTTACATCTAATCTGCCTTCCCTATCCAGGCATGCAGTCAATACTTATTCGAAGAAATTCAAGGAGTCCTGAATCCAAGAGTGTTTTGATTGCACTACCAGCAATTGCTATGTTACCAGAACAGAAAAAAAAAAAAAAAAAAATTAGTAATTAATCTTGACAGCAGGAATGCCAGAAAGCAAGAGAGCACTCTCCTTACCAAACCAGTCATGCTTGCTGTGGTGTTACTACAGCTTGATCAATCCTGATTTCTTCAGGAAAGAAGAACTAGGCTAGAACAACCAACGGTTTTGTCTGATATGAGTCTGCAAAAATTTGGATGAGGAAGGAATGAACCAGTCTTTACAATCACAGTCTGACCAGTCCTACCATGAGGTGCCTCATCAACCAGCCTGAGGCACTACTGCTCACCCATGTCAGTAAATACTTTAGAAACATCATTAGCCTTTCTTCTTTCTTCAGGAGAGTTTTCTACTCTGTGGCTCCCAAGCAGAGTTAGGAGACTTCTGAAGCCTGGCATCCTGTGTCTCCTGGTATTTCAGACTCTTGGTGAATATGGAGAGTTTAGACAATGCCACACTGCTTTGAATCTCATTCCAGTGTACTTTGTACAGATAGCAACAGTGCCTACCATACAGCAAGAATTTCCCAACAGCAATGGCGTAGCCAGATTCAATACTCACGTTAGTTATTAAATATAGACACAATTTCTTCCTATTTCCCCAAAACCTAAGTAACTAGGAAGTGAACTAGAAATACACAGTCCAGTGTAGGAGGGTGGAAAGTATTGATAAGGGTTAGAAGCAAGCATCAATGAGTTGAACCAAGAGGAAAAACAGAGACAAGTAACAACAGAGAGAAGCCTACCCAAATTATGTCAGCCTGCGCTGCTCCTTCTCAGGTTTGAGTCTCTTAAGCAGTGCCACATTGTATACATATGCCAGTGTACGCATAACTACATATCGTGAATGTGCATATTAAACATTAAGTACACCCAAAAAGAGAGGAAGAAGCATTTTTAAGTAAGAAGGCCTAATCCCAGTTCCAGATGCTGATCACCTTTTGCTTGAGTTGTAGATTTATATTTGGACTTCACAGGTCACTCTGATTTTACCACAGCTCAGAACTCGACATAGTTCTACATATTGCAGCACTTCTTTTTTATTTTTAGAACCAGAAAAATCCTTTATTATCCATAATATCTACTTGTAACACTACACAAAATAGCTGGCCCCTGCTAGCAAAAAAATTACCAGGCCAAACTCTTCATCAGTGTAGGTTCAGATAAACACATGCTTTGAAAGAAAGATTCTTTAAGTGTCCATAGTCACTAGAAAGGAAAAAAAAAAAAAGAAAAAAGTAAAAAAAAAAGGCAAAAAGAAAACAAGCCACATGATGTGTTAAATTGCCCAACTGTATGTTGTTAAAAGAAGAATTATGTTAAACAGCATTGCTTTCAGACTACTGTCTTCTGTTTGTTTTATACTTAAGACAAAGGACTCAGTTCTGCTGCCTCGACTACCACCCTGACCAGAGGAGACTCCTCTGAAGCTGACAGAATTACTACTATTAAAAACCATGGCAGGCCCATCTTTTTTACATAAACATTCATTTAAAAAACGTGCTCCAGATTGATGAATACATTACATGAACTACAACTGGACCTGTCAAAGGAGTAACTTGCTTTAAGCTGGGTATGAAACATTTTGCAGCTATCTATCTCAACCATTTTGTCTCGTAAGAGAAGTACCAGGTCCACAAACACACGACAGAGTGTGCAGAGCCTCCACTGTCCAGCAAGCCAATACAAAACAGCAATCTTTGTTCTTGCCTCTTGGACGGCTGTCTGTTCTTGTGTCTAGTATGCTTTGATATTTTTCTTCTGCAAGTCCGTTACTAAATGTTCCGCAAGGCTTGTGTTGTTCCTCTCCAGTGGAATGTACGGCAGGAAGCAATGCGAGCAGTGCACTCTCACCCCCCACAGCTTCCTGCTGCCCTCAGCTGCCCTGTGCATTGTTGGGACAGACCGGGCAGTACAAACCCATCTCTGATGGATGCATTTTGGAAATGGTACCTTTTGCATTGCTGAACAATCTGTCACTTGTGTCCTCCTCTTAAACCTCAAGTTGTACAGATGAAGGGACAAATAAGAATAATGTGATAGATCATACCAGGATGCCGCAAGTGCTCTGAATGCACTGTTATATTCATTCATGATGATGCAAAAGGAGCTCACTTCCCTTACATGCAGGAAAGAGAAATGATGGGCTATTCCTGTTGTATTCCTTGCCCCA
>Ga0181612_175276_pt1 | contig 20757 bp, 4 predicted proteins | sample HoacroProtozoa21_FD_119630 | JGI IMG/M metagenome (GOLD analysis project Ga0181612, IMG submission 119630) | Hoatzin crop microbial communities from Cojedes, Venezuel. Combined Assembly of Gp0051906, Gp0051904, Gp0051908
AAACCCAATAAACCCCAAATAAAAAAACACCCCCAAAAAAACACAAAAAACCCAAAACCAAACAAAAAAAATCCCCAAAACAACTCCAAAACAAAACCCCCAACCATTAGGCAGCTCAAAGTCTGCGCACTGTTCATTTCTTTCTGAAGACATCTGACTATTGATTCTTCTCATATCCTGGTACGCACACCAACAACTAGAAGGTAGATTCGGCTGTCAGACAAATTTCCACTGGACTTCAAGGACAGGGTTGGAAAAGACATTCTTGATCTTTTGAGGCAACTGCAGCAATAGCATCATCTAGACGCCCTTCACTATGCAAGCCTGGGAGACCACAGTGAAAATTTCTCAGGGCAATTCTATAGCCCTGAGCTCGAGGATGCTGAGCAGTATGGACTGTTGGGGGTTATTATGGCCACAGCCGCACAGGTTTGGCTGAACGCCACACCTTAGCATAGAGGCATCCATTTTGGCCAGAATGGACAGACTTCTAAAACATTACTGTTAATGGTATTACCATGAGGACTGGAGAGTCTAAGGGGAAAACATCAGCTTTTCAGATCATGCACTTTGCAAAGGAAGATGCTGCCTAATCATGTGGGACCTTCATTTTCAAAGCAGCCAAATGCCGAATATAACTTAAAGCCTTGACAAGGCTCAGCCCCCAGAGGAGCTGAGCCATCACTGATACTTTTGTATTCAGAAGCCCTTCTCCATTCCAGCTCTGCTACAGTAAAAATCAGAACCAGGCAGGTGAAAACAAGAGATGATTGATAAAGATGACAATTTGGAGTTTCAACAAGAAAAAAATCTTGGTAGTGTTAGAAACCCACACCCATCCATTCCTGGATGCACAGGACATCCCTGAAGATACACACTATGACATGAAAAAGCAGGTCAAATACAAATACTGACAAGCCCACTTAGACCAAGGCAGCATGGAACAATTTCATTGTTTTTTATTCTTGCTGGGACTGGAGTCAGTGAGCAGTACCAGACTTCCAACCCAAGATGCCCCCTCCTCCCAACTCCTGCAGCCAGATCCATCCAGTGAAGTCAGTGAGCAGGAGCCATCTGTTGAATGTGCATTAAGAGTAACATGTGAGCAAACGCTACCTCTACATTCATTGGATTATAATTACACACAGGACTATACTCTATGTGATATTTAGGAGAAAAATTGGGGTGAAGGTAGGACAGGGAGAAGAATACACGTCCTAGACGCCAGAAGTATTTCAGGCAGACTTGCCCAGAACAGGCAAACAAGGAATGCTTTTATGCTTTACAGCTCAGAGGAGTTGACTGTATTCTGCTCCGTGACAGCACAGGTCATGACTTTCTGTACGTTCATTTAATTTGAAAATACAACCACATTTATTACACTGAAGCACTCATCACTTCCAAAGTCTTCATGATTAATGCAGGGAAAAGGCTCGATAGACTGGAGCCTAATCATGCTCTACTTCTGTATCACTTTATGATTGTAGCAATCATATGGAAAGATAAAGGCATTTGTTACCCATCCCACCCCCAAACTGGATGTGGAAATGTTCTACGAAACCAAGCTGATGTGCAATAAAACTGCTGTTCTGGCCATTTACCTGTGCTGAAGCTGATACCTAACAAATGGAACCTCAAATCTGTTAAACAGTGTTACTACCTAGCATGCTCGGGGGAGCACAGAAACCAGTAGGGTACAGACAGCAATGTCACCATGAAGGCTGTTGTGACTAACCTTCACAGCCACCTACACGGCTCATGAACACAACCAGTGTTGGGTCATACAGTTAGATCAAGTCTTTAACCCAGTGCACGTATTTCCTTCTTTTACTCTGATGCATCTACTGCAATAAAGACACCCCACACAGGGAAACAGCTTGCTATGCTGCCCTTCAGTTGTCAGTATCTGAGGCAAGTCACCTACACAAGAAAATCACATCACTGTAGATTATTCTAATGACCACTGGATACCACAGACAGAACAGCAGGAGCAACTCATGAGACTGTGGAATAGCATTCAAAGCTGTATCATCATTACTTAAGACAGTTGCTTAGATACCTATGGACTACTGAGGGGAAAACCATTAAACCAAAGCTGTTTCCTGCCAGTTCTCTTCACACTGGCATCACCTACTTACAGGAGAGATACTACATCAGCACTGCACACTCCCTGTTGCTACCCAAGGTAACTTTTCTGAATTGCACACCCGAGGCCCAAAGACTGCCCTGCTCAAATCCTAGTGACCCCAGTCTCTCAGGGGAGCAGGGTGGGGGAAGGCTCACAGGTCTCTCTAGAAGGTTGGGTTTGTTTCAACTCAGGGAGGCAGTCTCCCAAAACAAAGCAAAAAAATCCTCCTGCATTTATCTTGGCTGGCGTTCAAATTCCAAGTTTGCCCAAAACCTTCCAACCCCCCTGCCCCAGTACTATTCTGAAGGAACACTCTGGACACCAAAGGTCCTGAACACCAAGACAAGGGCAAAAGCCTTAAAGACTTTAAAACAGTAGCTTGAATTTGTGTTATGAGGGCATAAACTGCAACCTGGAGTAACTCCAGCTATTTTCTTAATATTTTAGGTTAAAAAATTCTAGATGCACAAGACTCTCAGAGCAGGATGATAATTCCTCAATACTTTATTAAGGTCTTTAATTTACGTACCATCGCCCTGTCAGCATGTCATTAGAGCATGTAAAACACCAGACAGAGGAAACACGTTGGCTACAACAGTCATAGGCTCTCTGAACATTAATGCAGAGTTCTACTACACAATGCAATCAGAATAAAGTAACAGCCAACCTACAGAGGTCGTCAAAAGGGAGACGAGACCATCCTTCCAGTACACACACATTTTACTCACAGCATTTCTTTATGCACAGACACTCACAATAGGGACTCACCAAGGAGTGGAAAAAAGAAAAAAAGTGAAGAGCTCCAAACTCCGGGAAAGTTCAAAAAGACCTAGTTTGCATACAAAAACTCAGTTAATTCCAGAAGTCCAGTGCAAGTGGACTTCTGAATATTATTAATCAGAAACGCTACCAATTTACCATGCAAACATTTTAATTGTTTAAATTGCTCTCTTCCAAGCATGAAGAGACAGAAGCACCACTCCACAGTGGTATCTCCTATGACAGTGACAAAGGACCACCTGCTTTTAACTTAAATAATAAATTCCTGTTTTGTTCACTGAGGCTGAATACCCACAGGATATTATTAACATTTCCCCTCCAGCATCTGGTCTAATAAAGAAACACAAAACAGCTTTGCTGTAGTACAAAAGTTTACAGAAAGTTCGACAATTTAAAGACAATACAAAATATGTTGTCTGAATTCAAATAATTTATGTAAAGTACATGAATGAGAAAACAATGGTGAGAAGATTTGAGTAACCATATTATCAGATGCATGTTCTTTGTTCCTAGAGATAACATACAGTCAAAAACACATTTATATTTTAATTTACAATAAAAGACAGCATTTCAAAATAAACAATTTCAGGTTTATCAGCCCTTTAATGTGAAAAAATTCCTGTTAACAGAGGACAAACTGATAGAATAAAAAAATGAAGCAATACTGAAGTCTCTGAAAAAGCCTGTAGCGTTTGTTTTTCCTTTTATTCAGGAGGGAGAAGACAACACAAAACAAAGAGCGTTTTTGTTAGTGCTCTGTCTTCTCAGTTCAGTGTTTTAAACAGTGTGATCAGAGCATCCAGGATCACTTTCATCCATTTACACCAGAAAAAAGCTACCGTCCTTGTGAGGAGGCAGGGTGCAGATCAGGCACAGATCTTCCCTTCCGCATGAAGCAGCACCACATCCACACAAGAGTGGATCCCACAGGCGAGGCCAGCTACCCCTACTGAACTCAGAATGGCAGCTTGGCCCCAACAAGCACCTTCTCAAATCACACGTTATTTCTTCATGTTTGCCAAACACTGAAACCCCAGAAGTCACCTTCTTGATTACGGTATCAGACAACAACCTGAAACACCCAAGATTTCTTACCATGTGTCAGTTGCCCTCCACATATTTGTGGTCAACTAAATAGTTTAACAAGACAACACATATCAATTTCTTGGAAGATACTTTAGTTCATTAATTCTTGATAAAAGCATTGGTTGCAGTACAAGTCTGACATACAGCAACAAAACATACTCAGTTTACATGCACAAGCAATTTAACAATAGTACATGGTCTCTCCTATTGCCATTATAAAAATGAACTCTCACAATGACAGCAGACACGGCCTTCTGATTGTTCTCATGAGCTCCAAAAAAAGCTATGAAAACAGTGTTCCAGTTGGTATGATGGCAAAGAACATAGGTTTGGCCACTACTGGAAGACTGCAACGAAGATGCCAGTATCGTAATGGGAAATAGTGCTGGAACTACTGCAAAAACAGCTACAAAAAAGCTATGCAAAATTGTTTTAATGTGTACTTCAGTTTAAAAAAATAACATGTGGGAAATACAGCTCTGTACAGAAACATACCAGAAACAAAACTACGTGCAAATGAAGAAAAGTTAAGAGTTTAAGGCAAGACAAATGTGTGGATGATTAAAACACCTGATCACTGAAGTATTGTAAACCAGCAGCAATCTGTTGGGGAAAGAGTGCATAATTTTCTAGCAGGATTGTTTTTTGTGGGTTTTTTTGTGGTTGAAGCTGGTTTTTTGGTTTTCGATTTTTTTTTTTTTTTTTAATAGACTTCCAGCTTTGAAAATGCAAGCCAAAACTCCTCTGTGTCTGTGTTCTATTCTTGCCTGGCTGAGATTTCTTTCAGTTTTACAGTTTGGTCCAGATTCTCCTGGTTTAATGTACAAAGTACAGTATATGCTGCTAAGACTATTCACTGCAAGTCTTCCAACATCTGCTTTTCAAAAAAAACAGATACAACACTGTCACCTTTATTAAAGATTGATGTCAAAGTTTCAGTACTGCTGTTTAAAAGCTTCTAGAAATGAGAACAGAGAACTCAGATTTATGATCAAGAGATAAGCAACAGGCTCTGTAAAACGTACACGTTACAATAAGACTTTTCCTATGGCAAATAAAAGTCATCAGGGGAGTTAATTTTTATTTTTTTTTTTTTAAATTTCTTTCTAGGTTTCAGAAGTGCTAACAATTCCAGCAATAAAACTTTCAAAGTGCCCTGGCTGTGCTTTTCTTTTCAGTGTCTTTTCCAAACGGTATTCAAACAAGTAAGAAACCCTCTCCTCTAATCAACAGTTATCAGTTTAGCATTATGCCTTTGGCAAGTCAGATCCTGAAATGTGATGAATATATAGTAGTTGTCATCAATTTATTTGTAATCATATAAAAAAAGCACAGTTATATGTGACTGCACTGTCAGATCTGTAATACACCACATAGGACTGCAAAAATAAAAGGCAAAAAAGGAAAAAGGCCTCAAGTCTCCTTTTTTTGTTGTTTGTTTTTTCTACTAGTTGTCTCACAGCAAAAAAAAAAAATGGCAAAGGCATCTTAAATACAAAGTTATGATCTCCAAATCAGGTCCTCTAATCCAGACTGATGGTATACTTCATTATTTAAACTGAACCACCCACTACAAACTTGCAATGTCAGCACTCATTCATACCCTGAAGCATTTCCCAGCCTTGTCCACCCAATCAATTATTCACACCTTACTTTAAGCAGAACAATAAAAAAAAGTTTTGTGGTTTTGAAACAACTGGTCTGAATTCTTTAACACCACACTCAAGACTAAGGAAGACAAAATTAAGGATATCTCAACTCAATTCTCAAAATATTGTTTACAAATGAGAAAAAAAGGCGTGAATATGAAAGCAGAAAACGTGCTAACACACCACTGAAAAAATGGACTTGGTAAAGATCCTACCCTGGAAACACTTACCTTGTCAAAGGATTAAAATGATCATTTCAGAAGACAATTCAGAGACGCTTAGTCAGAATTGTGAAAAAATGCAAACTAGACTCTCCTAGATCAGTGAAATACCCAATCTAAAGGTAGTGCAAAATGATGGCTGGTGAGGGCGCAACCAGTCGTCTTGCAAAGTGAAGGACCTGACATTACTCACCACTGACCTCCTTAATAATCTGCATTGAAGGACCTGATGAACAGCTGTGAAATTTTGTCATGCAATTACAACTGCTAAGCAACTAATATCCAACTCAAGAGTGCTACTGTCATCCATGGTGGATTATTAAAGCAATAATCCATTAAAGAAAAAGTCAAAGGGGAAAGTGGTAAACATCAGTTGCCATAAGAGAAAACACTTCAAAAAACTTACAGTTAAACAAAAACTTAGATGGTATCTTATAAAAAGAAGTACTGAACACAACAACGCCACAATAAATTAGTGTTTCCATAAAACGACATGCTGAAGGTTTTGTTCCCAAGTCTATACATTTTTTACTGTCTGTTAATTCCTAAATATTGACAGCGTAATTGAATTATTGAGGTACAGCAGTTTACATTTGTGGATGTCTTGTAAAAAGGTTATTTTTTTTCTTCCAGTTTTTCTTCCTCATCGCCAAAGAACAACAAAGGAAACATTCCTAAAAGGCAGCCAATGGTCACTCCAATAGCTTTACCCTAGAGAAAGGGGGAAAAAAATTAAGTTTCTCACTGTTCAGTTGTTATTCGTTTGCTGTGTAGTACCAACACTACCAGGAAAACAGACCCTTTGTTCTAGCTTTTGGATAGAAGACCCATTTTTCTTAGCATGCAGACTAGAAACACAATCTATGAGAGACACACAGATACGACAAGGTTATAAACAGTGTACGCTGTGATAAAAGGCAATTCTGAATAAAGAGGAAGGGAATTCCTTCTAACCCATGAAGAGCTGCTCACATGGTAAGGAAGGAGACAGAGTCAAAGGATTAGTAGGATGGCCAGGAAGACAAGGAAGGAAAAAAACCAACACACATTTTAGGTGTAATTATAAATGTATCTGCTTATGCAGGTTACCTAAGTCAGAAACAAGGAATTCTTTGCTAACATGATGGCTTGCAAAGGGACAAAAAAAAAAAAAAAAAAGACTGGAAAACATTTCACAATTGACCCAGATGTAAAAGTCAAGAGGAAAGGAAAGAGGCAAGACATGCAACATCCAAACCACATCACCAGCAGCAGGTGGATAGTGTTGAGAAACTTAAGACAGTGGGTAAAAAAGAAAAAATGCTAGCCTACAGGCCAAGATACTCAGATGTCTTTTCACAGAAAAGTGCTGTCAACGAACTGCAGTGCAATGACAGGCTTTTGCCACGGACTCTGCTTCCACCGAGAAGATTCTTATGCTGGACAGACTACATGGCAGCCAGCTGACAACATGACCATTCTTTGCTGCTCTATCCTTTCATCTATCACTGCTAAAAGGAGACATTTTTCCCCCCCAGCTTCTCCTCAGCAAGTGTTATTTCTCTTCTCTTAAATCTGCAAAAAGATGTGTTTCCTCTGGAAGGTTCATTCTGGCAAAGTGAAAGAAATATCTGTTTCTTTCTTCAGTTTCTTCTAATCTGTTTCGTTAATCAAAATAAACTAATGGGCTCATTGCTGAAGTGGGACTGCTTCAAATGTTTAAATGTTAATTAAGTGATCATCCTGAAAATTAATCTGCAAGATGAGTGTCCCATAACTGTAAATCCAGTCAGTGAATACTACTCAAATGCTAAAATTTTATCCAGGGGAAAGCTAATTTCATATCCAAGCTAATTATAGAATATTAAAAATTAATACATACTAGCACAGGTATATGAATAGCAAGCACATACAAAGAACCTATGTAAACTACTAAGTGGCCATAATTTTAAAATAACTATCTTATCACAGTAGCTAGAGCTCAACCCAGGTATCTGCACAGCATACATGAAGTCATGACAGCAACCATCCACGTTACTAGCCACTCATGGCTTGCTGCATACAAAAATCCACCCAAGCCTGAAACAATCCAGTCTCACGGTGCTCCCTGATGTCAGCTCACAACTAAACCTTCTGGCAAATGTGCAAGATGTTGGTGGTCGTGAAGTATTTAATGGCCAAAGTGACAAAAAGGATTTACCACATATTAGTTGAAAAAAAAAAAAAGCTCCATGGACACAGTGCCTACCTACGGGATACTCACCAAGTGTGCACTGAGACGCGTTTGCCACATATCGGCTTGTTTGGGTGTCAGATCAGGGATCGACAGACCCAGTCGTGAAGCTAGCGCTTCTACATAACCTGCAAGACTGAAAGAACAAGAAAACAAGAACAAACGATTTTGGATCTGACAGTACCTTCTAGCGAGGGAAATATTTGAAGCACTGAACTTAAAATGAATAGCTTTTCCTTCAGCACACTGACAAAACCACAGAGAGATAAATATGGGAAAGTGTTTGGACTTCTGATGGTCACGTTTTGCAGTGTAAGTTAACTAATTTTCTCACTGATTTAATACTCAATATTTCCATAAAAACTTTATGCAGTAAGTCACAACTGGTGTGAATGTTGCTTTTGCAGAGCTTGTAAGTTCCTTTACTCAAGGAAAGATTACACACACATGCACTAGTTAGTAATAATCCTTGCTATTTGCAGAAAAAAAAAAATAGCGTGGGAAAACGAGGCATAACAGAAAGCTTTACTTTCAGCAATTAATCAGAAATTTCCTTTAAAAAGTAAAAAAACCACTCAGTTGTATCTGTTTATATCAGAAATAGGTTGCCTATATCTGGACACATCTCATATACATAACTGTTTTATGTGAGAAGGAAATGTCTTCATATCTAGGCATACTAGTATTCGAGGTGGTGTATTGTGTACAGTCTATATATTATATGATGAAAAAATGGGGGTTTCCATTTTGTATTTCAATGAACGCACTTAATGTAGAAAAAAAATTCTAACGGTTCCTTAAAAGCAAGCACTACCTACAGACTACACTGAATCAGGTTAAGCACCAATCCCAATTTTATCACTTAAAATATGTGATACTGTGATAGCAGGAAAGTTATTCTATTTCTGAACTATAGCACTGCAGTTTTAACCTCAACAAGAGCCACCTGATGTTCCAACTTTTTTTAGCAAGGACAGAATACATATGTACAGTCATGTAATTTACTGAAGCAAAATTCAAGAGGTAGGAAAAAAAAATAAAGTAATTTCGGCAGTTTGTATGTTTTAGTTCAGTAGCACCAATAGTGTTGGCAAGAGATGGGGGGGAAAAAACCAAACAGTCTTAATACAAGTTCAGACATACCCCAGTCCAGCTAAATCTGAAACAAGGTTTCCCAAAGCTGCAGCTGGAGAGAGGAAGAGGGAAAAAAAGAGAAGGCAGCAAGTATTAATTACAAACAAAATCAACTGGCAGCCCTCCCTCCCCCTGCTATCCCAGTGACCCTCACTCTGCTCAGTATATATAGCATAAAAGACTAGAAGTAATTTTCTTTTAGAGTTCTTCTAACCTTATTACAGTTTGTGAAGATACTAGCAGACTAACAAGAGGAAGTGCAAACATTTTTCTCAACTTCTAGGAAGAAAAACTGACAAACACAAAAAGGCCAAACTGACACCTGGAAATCAATGTAACAACTTTTCAGATGAGAGTTAAAAACAGCCAAGCGTCGCTGCCAGTTTCATACAGCTAAGGCTGGGCACCAAGCAAGGCCTTAACAGTGCCTCAAGAGGCACAGGAGCTCTGGAAATCGGAGCTGTTACTCATGCATGTGGCTTTGATAAACTTTGACATATCCATGAACTGTGTCGATTTAGGAATAAATACTGCACACATGACTGAATAAAGTCACACACTTAAAATATGTGACTTCCCAGCAGATCTTACTGAGATAAGCTTTCTTGTGACTGTCTTGCATTGCAAGAGAGGGCGGCAAATTACTAAATTATGAAATTACTCTGCTATATACATTGCCATGTAAGCTATCTGCGTGCTTTCGAGCAATGCTGCACCTGCAGTTGGTGGATCCAGGAGCAGTTTCTTCCCCTCTCCCACTGCAGAGGCACCAAAGCTGTTGAGCAGAGCTTATCAGTTTTGGCCCAGTGCAGGAGCAGGGTGGCTGCTGGGCCCTTCCCATGGTATCACATGGAGGCAGAGAAGCCACCAAAAACACTGGTGAACACAATAAAAGGACACCAACACTGATTACTTAGCACTGCAAGCAAGCAGCAACTTACAAATACATACATATACACGTACATAAATATGAGGCCCTAGGGCAGTTCCATTACAGAAATGCAAATACACTTTCCCAGGTGACCCATGATTTGAACTTTTACATTAAAACCAACAACAAGCACTTCAAAAGCTATCTGAACTGTAATTCCACTTCTGTAAATGGAATATGCCCTTCCTTCAACCACAGGACGTTTCTTTATCAGGAAAAGCAGCTACAAGACCAATGAAGAACAATTTCCAGTCCTGTGGCCCACTTTCCGCCTAGAATACAGGAATGTGCCATATTAGTCTACATATATTACATTTTTCTTACTTGCCTGCCATAGTCGAAATGCCTAGGACAACTCCAATTGACAGTTCTATTTGGGTTCCCTGAAAAATAAAGAGTTTTCTCATTATCTAAGGGATTTGGAGTTAAAATACACGATATCGATTCAACTGGCAAAAGTATTGCTTACTGCTTGCTTAAGTTAAAATTGAAAGGATAAAGGGACATTACTTCTACTAGATCTGCACAACTTCTGCCCTCCTGGCATATGTATTTCCCTCTATGACAACAGCCTACTTCTGATACTCTTAGTATTTTATATTGTTTCATAATGGTCACCTAATGGACAAAACCAGTCTTTATCTCTGCATACTGTTTTCTCCACTGCAATTCTTAGCTGAATGTATAGCTCTGAATGCAAATATCTACAAACACTGAGCAAACAAATAAAATGCAGTACTGTAGTTCCTTACTTTTTCAGCTGAAGAAACACAAAGTCACATTGAACCGCATGATGAAACCGCAGTGTGTTGCCCAAGGATGAGAGACAATGGGTATGAATCAAAACAAGACACATTCCAGTTATAAGAAAATGTTTTCTACTGTGAGGACAGTCAAGCATTGGAAGAGGTTGTCCAGACAGGTTGTGCAGTCTCTGCCCTTGGAGCTCTCCAAGAACCACCACGTAAAATCATGAACAACTTGGTCTAGCCTTACAGCTGACCTCACTTTGAGCAGGAGGTTAGACTAGAGACCCTCAGAAGGTCCTGAGCAGGAGCAAGACTGGAGACCTAGTGGGTCCAGAGTCCGTTCCCACCTGAACTATCCCACAATTAAGATCACACTGTCATTCATAATGCTACACGAGGAAGGGTATCTTTAGCCTTTATCCATCTTCCTGTGCCACTAGCCCACATTTGATCTTCCACATGGACATGAAAATATCTCAAGCGTTACTCAGAAATGCCAGTCTACATCATTAGAAATCAGCACCAGCACTAATACTGCCTGCATCGCACAGAACAAAGGAACTCATTAGTAAAAATCCTGAAGACCTATTCATCAATGCATTATAATCACATTATCATCTGTCAGTACAAAAAGAAAAAAATGTATTGACCACATGATCATAAACGTGTCTTACAGCACAAATTAGGAGCGGAAAAAAAAGCAAGCCTCTTCTTAATTCAGTAAAACTAATTACAATACTGGCCTTCAGAAGGAATAACAGTCCTTTGCATTCTGCAAGGGCTCAATAGAGCATGGACACCTTCTTTAAAAAAGAAAAATTAAAATAGAAATTAGTGAGTTGATACAGAGGGAATGGAGTCTTCCTGAAGCTCTCGTTTACTCATTTAATACTTGAACAATATGAATCATGCCAACTTGATCAAGGAATTAAATAATGAACTTACCGCAGCAATCATAATTGCGTTATCCAAAAATCCAAACCCTACAAAAGGTAATGCATTGTGGAAGAACACTAGAAGAAATAAGTAACAAAGAGAAAATAAATATTTGTAAGAGAGTTCACTAGTTCACACCAACAACTGAAATGTCAGTCTAATACTGCCTTTACGAGAAACAAAGACAACATACATAAAATCCCTGTCCTACTACTACTGTTAGCGATCTTTTTATTTCTGTTAGGTTTTGTAAAACCCTTTGTTATGCAAGTGTTACTACTGGCTTGCGAAGAACCAGTTAAACCAACTTACTCTTTGCAAATACTTGTACAATTTTGGATAGAAGCCACTTATGCCTACTAGTGCATAAGAGAAATATTTACACAAACTTTGATTCTATTTACAGTCCCACTAACTGATGTTGCAGTCATCACTGAAGATTGCCAAGCTGTCTCACCAGGCACCCTGCATTCTTTTCATGCTCAAAATAAAGCCCTTTTCCCTGCAAGTCCCTCTCTATTCCTGTGCAAGAGCTCCATCATCTTCACACGTTACTAAACATTCATGTTTTAGGAATATTTCGCGGGCCTAGGCAATTCTTATCCAAACTCCTTCAGCTAAATCTACAAATGTTCAGGTGGCTTTCATCTGTGTGTCACACAGCATTAATTATCTCACTGTTCAACCCAAACTTCTGTATCTTGATTTTGTTTAGGCATTATCATGAGGACCAGTTAAGACTTGAAGCGGCTCCTCAATACATTAAGAAATCAAGTTCCACCTTTTTGTTTCATGCATTTTTTTCTTTTCATTCCTGAAACTCCAAGTAAATCCTATTTGAAAATATATTCTAATTTCCTGTTCTATTTTCTCTCTCAAGTTTTAGCTTGTAAGCTTCTGATTAAGATGAGACTGAATTTGCACAGCATTGCCTCCAGTTGAGTCTCAAGTTGCAAGCATCATAAGGCTAAATACTGCACCAACAACAGGCTACTTCACTAAAACCAGTGCTTAGAAAGTTAGATCCATTCACCTTTCTTAACACTTCAAATGCATCAGCTGCTTAGGTCTTTTTCCCCACTTCAGATGAGAACAATAATTCCTACATTTTATAAACTCACAGAGAGGCAAACATATGAAGAGGGAAGAAAGAAGAGTGCATGAACCTCACAGTCATGTGAAAACAAACTGGTTTGAGTCCCTTCTGGATTTACTTCTCGCAGACAGCATGAATCCATGATCACAGAAAAAACAAAGCCACACAAGAGATCTTTCATGCTCAGGTACTAGAACACATTTGGACTTCTGTAACTATTCTGTAAGAATACACACAACTTCTTAAACGCACAGGTAAAAGACTAAAGCATAGAATGTATGAATTTTTTTATTATTTTTTTTAAAAACCACTGCAGGACAAAGACCCCCCCAAACCATAAATAACAAAAAAGCACACAGATATGCCCAGTATTTTCAAGTATTTTCAAAAAGTGTGTACCAAGCTCTGGAGCTACAAAGGGAGCTCAAATTCTTACCAAAATTGACAGAATTTTGGAATCCATGGAGTAAACAGAACCCCAAGGACTAAGCAAAAAATCCCCAAAGAAAATAAAGCGTAGATACCTAGAATAGGAAAATCTTCAACTAAGTATGTTTGCTCACTGAGAGAGTATAAAACCACAGAAAATACACTGATTTGGAAACTAAATCAGAATTAGAATGACCGTGGTATTATAAAGAATACCAAATCTATTTCCAATTTATCTGCAATTTTATCCTACTTCTCAGTCCTTTTAAAATATATGTGACAAAAAGCAAGTCAATAGTTTTAAGCTTAAACACAAAATCCTCCACAAGGTACTGCAGCATCAGCACCGCTTGGCTTAGAAAAAAGTGTTTGCTGCTGGCTTTGAACAGCACGCGCTCGTTGGGGCTTTCTGTCCCACTTTCACTGAACGGTGTGCATTCTCCAGGTGAGGTGTTATGAAATAAAGACGACAGGGTGACCGTCGGTGCTTGCTTTCATTTTCTGTTATTTCATACGACAGGGATGAGGACAGACCAGCACTCATAGGAGAAAGATGAAGCAATTCAAAGACAGACTGAACAAATACTGAACCACATCCAAACATTCTTCTTTTACCATGTTTCAGTTGTCCTGGAGATGGTGGTGCAACCTCCAACTTCTCTAGAGAAGTCAAAATGGAATAAGAAAGTTAGCTAGTTAATATCAAATTCAGTCTATTATAATATAAAGTGTTTACCAAATTACTAGCAGGCAAAAAAGCAGTTGTTAAATTTAACAGCTTTAAAATTTGAAGAAAAATGCTTCACATCTACATTTTTATTATTTTTACATAAATACATTAAATGTCAAAAGCCTTAGAATATTACAAGATTAAAATAGTATAAGTAACAGCATACATTAGAAGCAGCTTGATAGCCATCTTTATTACTGAAAATTAGAAAAAACACACTAAATTTAGAAAAATCAGGAAACCTAGAGGGAATTGTATTTTATTATCTGTTTTTAGAGGTCCTCTAAGCATGCAGTACACAACCTTCTTTCCTCCAGAGCCAGTCTGCAAAAAAAACCCCTACCATTTCTGTTCTGGCAGAAGGCATCTTTTAACAGCTAGTACGATAATAAAAGCAAAATACTATGACGACATTAGAGACCGCTGATTTCAGTAACAGCGGATCACACTTGATCATTTGGTGCATGTTTCAGATATCCTGGCATCAAACCATTACGAGCCTGGAAGGACCAGGATGTCACTCCTGAACCAGACACAGTACTCTACAGGAAGCTAATGCAGTCTATTAGAAGTGACACACAGAACGCAGCAGCAACAGCTACCCATTTCACAGGGGCAAGGGAATGAAAACATGCTACTTTTTAAGGCTGTTTTTTTGTTTGTTTGCTTTTTGTTTTTTTTTTTTTTAAGTGGATTTTGAGACTAGGATCCCTTTTTAAGGCAGGAAAAAAGTTGCCCCAATAGCTTTCAGTATTATGAACACTAGAGCTTTTGACCAGGTGTTTCTATGCTTTTGATTAGGTAACTTCTACAAGCAAAGATAAAAATATGGTAAAACATGAGAGGAGCCTACAACACTACCTCAAGGATTCAAATTTTACTTGGGGAAGCCAAGTACATGGAAAGACAGCACTGCAAAACCCAGGCTGTGAATCATTTGAGCAGATCTCTGAACTGTGCAGACCAGAGTGAGTATACCTGCATTCAAGTCATTCCTATATTCAAAGCTATTGTAAAGGAGAAACTAAAATACTCACTTAAAATAGCTTGTGGGGGAAAAAAGTAAAAACCGGTTGGACGATAATAGCAGTATTCAACCAACCAGGACACTGACTTCCAAGATAATTTCATTAGTAACTACTAAAGCTTGAAAGTTGTTATAATGTAAGACCTTAAACTAAAGAGCTGCTTCTTCCCTTTGACAATAGATAAACTACCTAAGCACTACAAACACCAGTTATCATGCAAGTAGAAGAAGTACAGCCCAAATACTATAGAAATACATACAGGTTCCCCATCCACTACAAATGCTGAGGAATACACAGATTCTAACATCAGGCTTGAGGAAGAACAAAAGAACATCCCACGGTAAACAGAGGGGAGCTGTGCAAGAACCAACATTCCACAGCCACAGGCATCATTGGTGCCTGACCGTCAAAAAAAGTCAGATCAAAATTTTCAGCTTGTCTTCAGGAAGGATGAATCCAGGAATGGGACCTATTTTCCCCAACACAAACTACTTCTGCACTTGTCTGCATATGATCTCATTCCATCCCCGCAGGTTAAGCGAAGCTTTTACAGAAGCATGGAAAAGAAAGCTGTCTGTATACACCAGTACTGCCATTTCAGCAGCTTTTCTCAGAGATAGCAAATTCATACAACACTGAGGAAAATCAGAGCCACTTTGAACCAAAAAGATGATCTGAGGCCACTGTTTCCAAAAGCTCTACGTGCCCTCGGGGTGGCCAGGCAACCTAAGCCAGCACCATTACGTTCCTGATGAAGCTTTCCTAACCTCCTCTTGCTCCATCCTGCTGGATGCCAGGGAGAAAATGAAATCCCAAAATCACTAACTCAAGTATAGGTGGTCACTGAAGAGAGTGCTGCCCTACACCGACCAGTACAGTTCCTTGGCTTCATGTGACACTGCCACTGAAACCGTCCCCGCTGAAGTACCATCTATTCTTCAAGCCTAGCTCTCCATATACAAGGACTTCGTGATAAAAAGCTGTAACAGCACACAAAGGTCCAGGAAACACTTTTACCTCTAAGGCAGGCATCTTTTCATAGTCTGCCCTGATTCCGGTATCTAGTCAGTTTAGATAATTCCCAAGTGAAGTATTTTGGGTATCAACACAGAAGATCAAAGACTACTCGGTTTGTCACACCCCACTACAAAGCTCTAGAACATCAGACTTGTGGATTTAACTACAACTGATGTTTGAGTTTGATAGCACACGGCAGTCTACATAATTACACTCTGTTCAGTGTAGCTAGAAAGCTATTACAAAAAGCTAAGAACTGGTGCATAACTGATTTTAGAAACTCATTACCAAAAGGAGGAACTGAGGGCAAGAATTCGGTAGGAGAAAAAAAATAATCGTTTACGTATGTGAATAACGGCAGTTTCAGTCACATTAACTAGAAAGGACAAACTTCCTCCTTTGGAACGTAAGTCAAGGACTATCTTGGCATGATTTTACAAGGAGGGAGGCTGGGGAACACTACTTTGGTGTTAGAGGAGAGACGAGTTAGCGCAAGGTAGTGTCAAACAGCAAGGTATCAAATAAGCAAAAATTACTTCATCATTGACAATCTGCTTTGGTAGTATCGGATTCCTGCTAAATAGCTGTTGTATGAAGCAGGGCACCTACGGTGCTTCGACAACAGTAGGGCAGTCAAACATCAAACGGGAGGTCGCTAAGGACAGTGGCACCACACTCTGGAGACCAGACTGCTCTTGTCTGGCCATAGCGAACTCCTCTGCAGGTAACAGCGTATTCCTGTCATGTCCGTAAGAACTTTCCTTTGTTAAAAAAGAGTCTTGCTACACTCATCTGAAAGTGAGCCTGACATGCAGCTATCCTCCACAGTGAGATAAAAACTAGTTTGCCAGAATTAATCTGGGATCACACGTGTTAATGAGACAGGGATAGGAGAAGTCTGCCAGAAGAAGATCAGTTATCCAGCACAGGCCAATCCTGCCCACGCTGCAGAGACGGAAGCTCCAGTCCCGACACCCTCTCTGCCTGAGCCAGGACAAACATCTCCAGCCCAGAGATGTCTAGTCCCACTCTGCTCAAAGCAGGGCCAAAGTGCTCAGGACCTCAGCACACGGGACCTGTAGGACCAGGCTCAAAGGAACAAGCCTTTAAGCACAAAGCAGTATTCTCCAACAGCTGAAGTAGAGAGCGCTGCCTGCTGCAGGGAATGGGGCTGGACCAGCTCAGCTCTACTCACAGAGCCCAAGGCTTAGTTTAAAGCTGGGACACTGGAAGGAAAAAAAAGAATTAAAGCAGAAAGAATTAAATAACTACTGTAGCACGAAAGCCAAGAGCCATTTTACAGAATCACTTTCAGTATCATCCCTTTAAAGCATAACATTTTAAAACTGAAAGATAGGAAGGCACCAGGGGAACATATCTCTTGGAGAGCCAAAAAAATTCTTTAAGCAATTTTTTTAAACCTCTAGATAGCAAAATGTATTTCAGAATAGGGTATTTATTCACATGAAGCTGTTCTGACTACTTGAAATTTCAAGGCTCAGCAAAAAAATGAGAAAAATCTTCAGAGAGTACAGCAAAGGATGTGTTTTACTGGAGGGAAAAAAAAAAGTCCAAATTGCAAAACCCCCTTTCAAGAACTGAAATCAGGCAGAATCCAACAGTTCAGAGTTTAAATGTCTGGGAAAAAACCCAAAGTACTCCAGTACAGCATTCCACAACAGCCATTCACCAGCTCGTCCTGTGCCACAGTGCTGAATAAGACACAAGAATTCACCTTATTGCAGAAGGAATAAAATGAAATGGCAGAGTAAGGAATACTGCTATTTTCTAACTGACATTCATTATCATAAATGAAGTTATAAACCAAGGTTCAAGTGGAACACAGGTCACAAGCCTTGAATTACCAAAGTCTAGGGAGCAGGAAAAAAAAAAAAACCTGCCTCTTAAATCTATTCTTGATCTTTTTTGAATTTACAGTATCACTTTTTTTGCTAACTAAACATATACTATTTTGGGTTTTTTTTCCTGATAGATAGAACCAAGCGGGATAGAACCCGGGGGGAATATAAAACTGTCGACATAAATAACACCATTATCTACAACTTGGCCCAAACCCAGCAAGTTCAATTAACTCTGTCAACTGTAGCCAACTTTAACCAAGACAGTACTTGCAATTCAGTTTTAAGATTATTTTTAGCCAACAAAAACCGCCAACTGACTAACGGGTAATGGGGGTGCATTTATTCACAGTTGGTGAAAAAAACCCCACTAAACAAAAGCCAGATAGTTGTCATCACGAGTTTTTGAATTATCAGTTTTTTAAGAACGGGCATACAAGGTAACTTGCAAGCCTAAAGGCATATATTATTATGTTTTACTCAAATTGCAGCTAAGATTGCTGTAAAATTTTATAGCTAAATCTGTTACTGTCACCCAAGGGCAGGAAACACATAACAGTGGTAACAGGTACTTGGGCCAGGGCTATCCCAGGAAGAAAAATGCTATAGCTGAGTATTGTTAAATCTAAGACAAGAATATAAGCAGTGTTTCACAGATTTTTAAATAGTGACCAAATTGTTACGATTAATGATTTCACAATGTATATCAAGCAGGTAAGGAGTAATACGAAAAAAATTAATAATCTCAGTCCATTACAACCCCGTTGTATGCTCCGAAGGGTAGTATGTTGTCTGGAAATCTCAACTCCATCAATCCTTTTCCTCCAAAAAGTCTGTCCAGGTCACTTCAGCAAATCATTCAGACTGCAAGGGCTTCACTTGCGCAGAACAAGAAATCAAACCAATTGTTGTGTCTATTATAAAGAGGTACTCCTTTACACATGAGTTCATAAGAGGATCTTTATCCCCAAAATTCGGGATTGGAGCCTAGAAACAAGATGTGTGTTATTGCTCTGTTCACTACCTAGAGGTGGAACCTTAAGAGTAGATTCTGACTATGATGTATGAGTTCATTCATGGAATAAGCTCATAAGGCACATTCCCATCCGCCTTTGTTCCTCCTCTATTCTTCTCAACATTTTAACAAAAACTGCAAAAAATCTCAGTACATACAGCAAACCACAAAGCTGAAAACCCACGTCCACTGATACTCAGTTGGGTTCCCTCAATATTCCAGACGGGGAAAAAAAATCCACAAGTTGACAGCTAAGGCAAAAAAATCTGCATCATTTGTTACAACTCACAAATGGTTTCCTGTTACTACAGCAATCAAGGCATGAAAGGATGCTGACTCGTGCAGTGCTAAATATAGATCTAGCTGTTAGCCTGTTCAGTCACATGCACACAAAAAGAGAAAGCTGAGCGAAGCACTAGGGAGAGACGAATAGACAGAGGACATGACAGAGTAATTTCTCCACTACCCCTGAAAAGATAACTATGTCCAAACAAATATTCTACATAAATACAAATAGGACACTACGAGCATTAAAGCTTTTTTTTTTAAATACTATCTGTAACAATGCAGAAAATTACACAGTGATCATGTTCCACCTCCCTCCCTGAAAAACCCTGAAGTTGCAGAAGACATTATCATCTTTATTTGAAACTATTGTTGTATCTAGTGGACCAAGTGCTGAACAAACTTTGCAGGAGTGCTGTTTGCTCCCTGGCATCAGCAACCAATTCCCTTCAGAACAAAACCCAGGAGTGATTTCAGGCACAGTTCGTTCCTGCGATCCCATCCTAGCAGGTGGGTAGCCCAGGCATATGGGCCCCAGGACAAATCCAGGGCTAAGTGCCATGTACAGTGGATGCAGCAAGCCTGCTCCAAATAAGAACAACGCTATGATTGGGAATACAACTGCTCTGCACCACCTCATCTAGTGGTCAGTAGTTATTCCCTAGAACTGATGCATTTAGCAACGGAAATGTACATTGTTTCTCACCGGATGCAGGACAGTCTAGGTTTAAACATCATAGAAGTTACTTTCAACTTTATCTGCAATGCCTATTGGATGTTCAGCATCAAATATTGTGTGTACACAATACACTTACCCTTTCATCCCTTCCAAAACCATGATACACCATTCATACCCTTTTAATGACGTTTAACAAAACACAGAGACCTAAGGTGGAAACCCTGACCAGAAATCTAGGAGAAAGCATAAAATGCAAACAGGTATCCCAGAGACTCGAATCACTGTAGTCTTCATTAAGAGGGTTTTTTTTCCCTGATCTAATCCAATTCTCTGTCAGTTAAACATCAGCCTTTCATTTCCACTCAAGCAGGTTCACACCAAAACAGATTTAAAGTGGTTCACTTAACAAGGTCTCAAACCACAGATGAAAAAAATTAGAAAGATGCTTGCCTCAAGATTCAAGGGGGTTAATCAGCTAAAATGATGACAATGCAGACAGGACTTGCAGTTTGTAACAGAGATGCAGGGTAAGGACAGAAACATGGAATCTGAGCTGTCTCCTTCAGAAAGAAACAGAGAATGCCAGAAAACCAGCTGAAGTGTTTGTATAAAAATGCCAGAAACACGGTAACATTGATAGGCAAGTGAACAGGAACAATAATGTGGTATTCTGATCTGCGGACTCCAGACATGAATGATTATATGTTATTTAACAACAAAAAAAAAAAAAAAAAAAAAAAACAAAATAAAAAAGGTGGTACTTGAGTACCACCAAGAAATAAATTGGCTGTAG
>Ga0181612_176310_pt1 | contig 20757 bp, 13 predicted proteins | sample HoacroProtozoa21_FD_119630 | JGI IMG/M metagenome (GOLD analysis project Ga0181612, IMG submission 119630) | Hoatzin crop microbial communities from Cojedes, Venezuel. Combined Assembly of Gp0051906, Gp0051904, Gp0051908
TGCCATTGGCCTTCTTGGCAGCCAGGGCACACTGCTGGCTCATGGTTAACCTGTCGTCCACCAGGACACCCAGGTCCCTCTCCGCAGAGCTGCTCTCCAGCAGGTCCACCCCAAGCCTGTACTGATGCATGGGGTTGTTCCCAAGCGTAGCTCCTCTTTGTAAGTATTGGTAGTTTGCAGGTAGCTCTGACAGTTGCCATTAATCTTTTGGAGATCAGTAGCATACTTAACTAGTCAATATGGACTTACCAAATAAGATTCATGCATTTAAGACTTAAGTGTAGATTATTCCTTAGATTTCCAACCATGAAAAAGAGCATGGTGGAAGAAATTAGTTAATTGATTAATGTTTATTTTCTCACACTTTCTGCTTAGCTGCAGTCAGGACTTGTTAATTTTCTTCTGGTCTTGTATGAAAATCAGAAGTGATCAGGGACTGTCACACTTCCTCTGAGGTTAAGTTGCTTTCTTGAACATGTTAGCAGTAGTCTTGTACTGTAGCTAACAGAGATCAGGTATTAAATGACTGTTGCAGTGCTTTTTCTGAGATGAGTATACTGTCTTTGCTAGGGGCTTGACCAGGTAGATAGAAGGGTGTTGGTTACCACAAGATTACCCTGCATTACACAGCCAGTGCTTTGCAATGTCTAACAGTGCAGAAACCCCTTGATGGCAGTTTCATAGAATCATAAAATCATTAAGGTTGGAAAAGACTTCTAAGATCATCAAGTCCAACCATCAACCCAACACCACCATGCCTGCTAAACCATGTCCTGAAGTGCGATATCTACACGTGTTTTGAACACCTGTTTGGAATAGTTGTGGGAGAAGGGTTAACTGTTGTATCAGTAGTTGCTCTCAGATAATTTATGAAAACACTGTCTGCACTAATGAAAATTAGTATCAGTGCCTCTAAAACTTTTAAATGTAAGATAAGGCTGGTGTGGAGTTTTGAAATGCTGAGCAGTAAATATTTTGCTTAAGTTTGCTTTTACTTAAAATTGAATCCTGGCAGATATACATGCAAATTCCATCAAGTACCAATCTTTGTTCAGCCATTGCTATGTGGGTTTTTTCCATTAATTTGAAAGCATTTAGGAAAGGAAAAGAGCTAGTGTTTTTTTGAACTGGGTAACCTAAGGTAAAATTGCTGAATCCATATGTAGGCACTAGGCTGTGATTTGTTTCTAAATGAGCTAATTTTGCTGACACTTGAGGGATCTCAGCGTCTCTGAAATCAGGTTGCATATGCAGGTATTTTAGACATAATCAAGAGGCTGGTGTCGTTCTTAGGTGTGGGTGCCCACCATGGGAACATGTGAGTTGCATTTGCATAGTGGTCTTGGGGAAACTGTTTAAAATGCTGCTGGAATCCAGATTACTTTTTTATGAGAAAAAGGTGGGGCTTTATATATTGGAAAAGTTTTTAATTTATCTCGCCTAGATTTTCACAGGTCAGTCCCAAGTAGCAAGAAAGTCAGAAGGAGTAAGTTCATCGGCTTAAGTGGGTTGGTATCATACCCGTATTCTTAATAGGAGTCACACTTTCTTTACCTAATATAAAACATTATTGAGAATGAAATTTCTCAACTCTTTGTAATGAGACTGGTAGCAAATATCTGACAAATTTCAGTGTTTCCTTCTCTACCTCCTGTGTTAATATTGGCATCTCTTACCAAGTGGAACAATATGCATGAATTAAAGTTTTAGGAAAATATGTTTAAATACACATTTTATCTTTGAGTTGACCATAATGTATTGATGCATCTTAATATCTTTTGGTTTTATAATTTTAATAATACCACTTTCCATTACATAAGCACCCTTTCAAAGGTCCCAAACTATTTTTTTGAGCCCAGGCATTTTTTAGCCCCTGTTTTAAGGCAATAGGCATTTCTTTCTGCAAAAGAGCTCTTACTTGGGGCCTCTAGGAACCTAGAAATGAGTGGTCCAAGGTGATTCAGCAGCTGTGGGAGATTTGTAGATATAATGCCTTTATTGTGGTATCACCCTAAAATTATTGTGGTAACAAAACTTTCATCTGAATTCGGAGTTTACCATCTTAGTGCAATTACAGTGAAGAGTTGCATGGTTTATTCTTGACCAGCTGATCTGAAGCATTTTGTATTTCTGGTCACCATTGCTTCCACGAAGAGTCACGTAGCTTTTGATCACTGTAGGTTTCTGAACTATAGTTTTGGAAAAGATGGTGCATTTTAAATAGTTAAAATCTATTTCCAGCTCATTTGCATTTGAAACACCTTGGTGCTGTAAGAATATCTTGTATTCGTTCTTCTGTAGTTATCAGCATGAAAGCTTCCAGAGGAACAGAGCTGACAAAAACCCCTTGGAACAGCAGGTCGTTTGGCAGCTACTGAGTTCATCATGCCTACTGCCGTGCTATGGGACATTGAACCAGCAAGACAAGAACCTGTGTAGAATATATTTACTCTTTACCTGTTCTGCTGTGGATTAAATGAGAACAGATTGTTGGCTCTGAGCATCTATGCATAAATTCAGTCTGAATAGGATGCAAGTTATGAAATGAGCTCTGAAAAATAATGCTAACCACAGCTAATTTTAAAAAAGGAATATAAATGACAACCTTTTGAGCAGCTGAAGAAAATTAGAGGCTGGTGTAGGCCTCAGATTTTTGCCAGATTTTGTATTGATTTGTGTTAAGGCTAGTTTTCTCGAAAGTTTGTTTCAAAACAGGTGTGCACTCTGTGCATTAAGAAGATATGTACTTTAATCTAAGATGACTACAGGTACAGAAAGCGGTGTAACAGCATTAGTTTAATCCACGTTACTAATATCCACCCCCTCTTCTGACCCGAGTAGACTTTTCTGAGCTTTCTTGCTCCCTGAGTGTGTGTCCGCTTACGTTTTCTGATGTGGGCACTGATTGTGCGCTGGCGTCTGTGCTAAGATGATACGGAAACAGTTATCAGGGTGATGCAACTTTCAGTTACTGCCTGGCTGGACTGGATTTGAACCAGGCAGCTGGAGGAAACAGGTTCATTTTTGTTTTGCCAAATCTTCTGAGCATAAGGATGACTGGTAAGGAGGTGGACTAGAGAACAAAAGTAAAGAATACTAATTGTGTAAGGAAAAAAAAAAAGTGACATAACTCTGAACAAATAGTAGCATGTCATTAGGGATAGTGCTTACCATGCAAGAGAATCTTCTTCCATGCTTGAGGAGAGACAGCTGTCATCATGAGAGGTTCCCTATAATGCTTTCCCAAAGTGTGGTGTCTACATTGCTAGTGGTTTGCAGGCTGCTTCAAAGTGAAGCTTTGAACCTAGGTCTCTGAATCCATGCAAAGGTGTAGATCTAAAATATACACCATTCTCTTTTGAAATTCTCTGCAAAGAGTTCCCACAGTTCTCTTTACTGCAGGGGGGGAGTCCATGCAGAGGAGCTGATTTCAAGAAACCAGGCATTCTTTGCTGTAGACTGTGTGTGACGTTAGACAAGTTATTCTGTCTGCATAATGATTCCTTTACTGTTGAATAAGGAGAATAGCACATCTCTGCCTCACACAAGCTCTTGGTGATTACTCTAAGATATCATGGCAGAGGGAAGGGACAGCCAGGGACTACCATAGCATTTCCTGGTGTTTATTCCAAGTCAGGACTAAGGTGCCCAGGCAGAGAATGTGTGAGAAAATCTGCAGAGTGCCTCCACTGTAGCTGGTTCTAATTAGTCATTTTTATGAGCTCCAGAGTCAGACAAAAATGAGGAGCCCTCCCCTTGTGTAGTTTCCTGTTTGCTGGGTGCATGTAAGAGAGATCTGGCCCTGATGTATGTTAATAACGAGCTGATAATGTAAGCCAGCTGAGAGATGTGGAGTTAGTCTGGTACGCTGCCAAGTGGGAGGTGAAAGTTCAGGAACTGACTCATGTTGCCAAGACCTGGTCCTGTGGAGCAGGTCTGCCCATTAATAGATTGAGTTTCTCATTAGGGCTACACAGCATATGCTTACAGCTTTTGGGTTTCAAGCTGAAACCCAATACCAGTAAAAGCCTGCTGAACAGAGCAGCAGATTTACTGATAAATAAAGGATTAAAGGAACACTTGGCAGGGTTGTTGGACTGGAACCCTGACTGGCCTTTGAAGGTATCTCCATATTGTAGGTCGTCCCTTTAAATTTGTACCAAGGAGAGACTTGTTCTGCTCTTTACCGTGTAGGCCACGGGGCAAAAGCTTTACATAGTCTGCTATGTATCCATCAAGGGTATAAGATGCTTGTATCTGGCTTTTAAATCAAATGCATGATACTGCCTCTCAAGTAAAACATCGCAAGTAAGTTGTTAGCTCAGAGGAGCCTGGTGTAAACAGACTTCCCTCCTGCCCCCTACCCCATTTGCAAGCTTTGTCTTTCCATGGAGAACAAGTACTGTGCATTAGTTTTCACAGTGAGCAGCTCAGTATTTACAGCATCTCTAAAAGTACTACGCTTCCTTTTTTTTGAATGAGGATCTCCAGCAAACTAGCACAACTGTCTGCCTGGGTTACAGCATGTGACATTTATTACAGCTGGCCATGAATGGAGTTCATAGGTGGCTAAAGAGCTTTAGTAAACTGAAATGCAGACAGGTTTAAATAGACTTATAAAAGAAAAAAAACTATATAGCAGTCCAAAAGCCCTACAGCTGAGGAGAGAGTGTTAATTCAGTACTCTGAAACTTCATGGTGGCATTGGTTTTATATTTCTTTATTGAAAGCAAAAATGATTCCCATTAAAGTTTTGGTTCTTGAATTTGCATGACATAATGGCTCTGCTTTAGCTGGCTAGCTTTACCTGGGGAAACATGGAGTCAAAATGAACTGCAGGATAGGCATCGTAAACTGGTCAGTATAGTAATAGTTTCCTTTTTTTTGTAATTAATTGGAATCTATTGTTTTGTTAACTAATGAAGGAGACAGAACTGCAAGTGTGGTTGCAGCAGTGAATTTTATCTAACCCCTCTTCCAACAGAAGAATTTCCTTTGTTCCTGCATGCCCAGAAGCCACGGGCATCTTTAATCATTGCTGCAATTGTATTGTCTTGATCCAATAGCCATGCTAGACCACAGTCTTCTGATGTAAGACATCTGGCTTCAGTAAAGTTACAACAGGGAGAAGGTATCTGGCTTTTTCCTTGCTCAGACATGACGTGACCAGTCAGTCTGCGAGTTAGTTCAACAGTTGGATTTACACTTTATTGTATAGAAATGAACTGTATTTATGCGTGTGTGCACAAATATATATTGCATGTATGCTTGCAAATGCACAAGTACAGATTTCACTATGATGATATGTACTATTGTTGTTACATAAAGAACTATATTGCTTCTTTTATGTAAACAAGAATGAGCAAATTAATTTTTGTAACTCCAGAGGAGGCTATATCAGATAGCATAGGCCAAGCTGTGGTTGTGGAGTCCGCTAGGAACTTGTACAGTCAGTGATGAAATTCCTACGGCAGAGAGACTTTTCTGAGAATGATCTATACTGGATCCCAAATGCTCAATGTGAGAAAATACATCTGTGTATGTGTTAGTATGGTGAGTCATGGCTGCTGACAGGGGGGACAGACACGTTTGGTGTCTTAGGGGCCAGCTGTAGGGGAGGGAAAGCAGTGTTCAAAGCTAGGGTCTCACAGCCTCTTGGACTTGGAGTGCGCCTTAGTCTTGCGGTATCTCACTGACAGTAGAGCCCGGATCGCTTCTGATTAAATCAGTAGCTTTCATTCAGCTGTAAGTCCATCCTCTGCTGCTAGCCTCTTTTTCACCAGAGCTGGTGTCGTTGCCTGCTGCAAAGCCAACAGCGTGTTAGTGCAGCCGATGCTGCCAGTAGCAAGTGGACAGCATTCATTATATTGAGACATCTTTAGCCAGCCACATCAGCTTCTCTGTCCCTTACAGGGCAGATTAAAACACTCCTAAAGCTTAATAGCATAAATCCTGAGGAGAACTTATGTAAACATATTCAGTGAGCACTCATTAATTTCCCTTAGGAGCCAGGCTGAACGAAGATGATTTTCGAAGAAAGGGAAGAATTAATTTTATCTTTAAGGACTGCACCTGCTGGAAAAAAATTGTAGGAGGCACTCTGTGTTTTGTAGCTGTGCGAACTGGGGATCTGTGGCAGGGGCATGGGGGAGGTGGAAGGTTTGTAAGTTATATTAGGAAAGGACAAAAATAGTACTTGGAAAATGTATAGCAAGGCTCTATTTCATTGATTTGCAGGGACGTCTCACTGATTCTTGAGCAGCAGCACATTCGGAGCATGACACATTCAACCTGTTAGAAAGACGGTACAAGTCATTTGCTCTGCGCGATTTTGTGGCACTCAGCATATCAAACTTGCATCAATCATCGGCATTTGTCTTTGCCAATGACTTTAAGGACACTTAGAAGCAACAGTAAGGTAGGATTCTTAGAAAAGGATTCTGTTCCTACCAGCCCTAGAAAATACAGATTTACTCCGTTGTACCTTCAGAGATGTGCAGGCCAACTTTGCCTCTTTCATTAATGCACTCGATCCTTCCTTCTTGAAGACTCACCAGACTGTTGCTCTGCTTTGTACACTGGATCCACGTTCTTGTAAGGTACCTTCATCTAGAGCATGCCTAGTTTTTTGACTTCTGAATTTATTCCTTTGGTACGAACTTTATCTTGGAAAGAAGAACTTGGTCTCATTGGCTTCTGCATCCTAATTCCAGAACTGGAATTTCCAGATGTCTTGTCCCAGACACTTTCCTCAGGTGTGGCACAGTTGGTGTGTTTTGGTTTGACTCTTTCTAGGAAGATGATAGCAAGATAATTAGAGCAAATAAAAGACTTTAGAGAGGGACTTCTAAATCGTTCTTTCTACCTTAAACAGTAAAAACAGAACTAAAACCACATGTATATAACTCTTCTTCTGCATTTCCTCACTATGATTTAGTATTCTGTCAGGTCTGCTTGTGTCCCTCTGGAGGGTTCCTTCTTCTGGATCTCATTCTTCCTCTTTGGTTTTGACTCTCCCATACCCAGTTCTAACACCACAACCACTGTAGTGCTTTGTTCTTCCTGTCATCTCTTCACCCACTCACTTCTCTGTTGCAGGTAAACTGGAGAGAACAGATTACAGAACGGCCGAAGTTCAGCTGCTGTGGGGACTGGGGCTTAAGGACTCCCTCCTCTCCTGCTTCTGCCCCTCAGTACCAATAGTGACCAAACAGACCACCCCATGGCTGCTGTGGAGAGCTGGGGTGCTGCCACGCAGCTTTTGAGTCAGGACAGGACACTTGAGCAAAACAGCAGTTTGGGGTTTGGGGAGTAGCTGCTCACCCGGGTATCCACTGGCTTTTGCTCTGTTGGCAGCAGCAGCTAGGTCACCTTTTAGGAGATATCGCCTTAAAAACATCCCTTAGAAGTGTTATGACCACAATAACACCAGTGCTCTAACCATCCCTTTTAATTAATCCCTGGGAAAGAAGGTGTTTAACCGGATAGATTTCCGCTTGATTTCTGTCCTGCTGCTGTTCTGGTATGATGAGTTGCTTTGTGCTCTGTGACAAAGAATTACTTGGAGGTTAAAGGTGATGCTGAGTTCATTTCCCGAATGGGCAAGGCTATCCCCCACCCCCTCAGCCTCATTTCTTGATTAATCTCCTCATAAATCCTCACTGCATTTTTGAAATTGAGATGATTAGCAGGGTTATAACCAGGATATTGGGATATGCTGGCATGTGTTAAGTCACAGCATTGATGCAAGTATTTAATACATACAAGTATTAAAAACATGCATGCATTACGTCTGTTACTGTTCCAAATTCCTCCATGGAGGAGGAAGAGAGTGTGAAGAAGAGTAAGTGCCTTTCTTCACTCTTAAATTAAATTTTCATATAATAAAATTTTTTTTTCAGAAAAAGTCTTTGGGGCTGGGATGTTGCTAGTGTAGCACATAGTAATTTTTCTGACTTCTATGGAACTTTATTGATTTATACCACTGGTGAAACTTTTCTAAGGGTGAAATTGTGGAACAGTTAAAGCTAGTCTAAGTCAATAAAGCAGAAAGGCTTCTTGAAGGCAGTTGTTTAAAATTACCACTAATCCAAGTCACGTACCCCTTCAGCGAGTTATCAGTGCTTTTGTGTAAATGTTCTCATTATGATTGCAAGTCTAAGGAAAACGCTGTTGAAGAAATGAAACTGCTATCCAGGAGGGGTTTTGCTCTGTTGCAAGTATCTGAGAGTTGCTGGTACATAGTCTGGAGCACGGAAAACTCTCAGCCATACAAGCAAAACCCCAGAGAATCCATGTGGTAGATGGTACATTATTGGGCCTAAAGATAACTCAGATGCCTTTTAAACGTAGGGAGCTTGTGTTAAGGAACAGGCCATATAAAGCTAAAGGCTTATTTCAGCATTTTCCAGTGGTGTTGGGCTTCGTGATGTATTCTTTCCCAGATGTGCAACCCAAGTTTGCAACTCTTTTTACAGATCAGGAATTCCTGATGTTGCAGTGTTCCCATTGGCTTGCGTGGGATTGTTGGCTGTTTGCAGGAGCAAGTTCAAATTGCCCAAGCTCTAAAAAAAATCATGCAGCTTCTGACATGTTATCAATATATGTGTAAAGGAGGTTTGGAAATGGAAGGATTGGATTTGTGAATAACAACATCAAATGAGTCTAAAGATGTCTGACTTCTGTGCCTAGTTTTTACAGAAACTCCTGGGAAACTCCATTTAGTTACACTGGCTCAGTTTCCTGTCTAAATGGTGGGAAAAAAATGTTCTGTCTGCTGTATATTTAGTTGCTGAGGCAGGATGATAGGTCAGGAGGGGTTTGTTTCATGGCAGAGTCCAGAACCCCAAGAATACAGGCCCCAAAATGTGAGATGCCAGTTATGAACATGTCAGGATGTATGCTGAAAATATATTATTAACCCCAGGGAAAGCCTGGTTTAGATCTGAGGGTAAGAAATCCTTTTTTCATTTTCAGCCTTGGAATTATTCACTGCCAGGTTATACCTAGCTCTTTGAGTAGTATCCCTTATACTTGTGCAGTGCGGAGCATAGTGGAGCCTGAATCTTACTGTGGGCCTTTTGGCACTAAGGTAATACAAAGTCCTGTTGTTTATGTTGTTTGTTGGCTTTATTTTTAATTAGCTTCTCAAAATGTATGTATTTACAAGCAAAATTATTCTCCCTTTTTCCTACTGGGTGGTAAGGGGAGAAGCATTGGAATTCATTTATTGAGTCCGCTGTGTCCTCTTTCGACACCTATGTAGCTGAAAGCTCCATCCTGCGTGGATCTGAGCACTGCTGACGCTGAGCCTTGTACTCCTGGTTCTTGTTGATTTTTGTGGCAGTGGAGAGTGCTGAGCAAATAGCACCATTCAGGCTCTAGGACCCTAATCTCTTTTTAAACAAGGAGCCTGTGTAAAGCAATTTAATTTCTAAACAGAGGAGTGAGTGCCTATCGGCATCTAACAAAGACTTAAACAGCAGAGGAAAGCGCAGCACTATTAAAAACTAGCGAGAGAGACACAGAACAAGGAATTGATACATTGCCAAGGCAAGAACTATTTGTTTCACGTTTATAACTTGCATCTTACATGTCCCTTTTTATGACACTTAAGTAATTTTAAAAAGAAATCTAACTGTGATATTCATGTAACTGATCATTGTGATGTTCTGGCCAAGGTCTGAAATTTCATGGGGGTTTTTGTGAGCCATCTTGTAGGGTTAATTTGAGACATCCTCTGCAGAGACCTGTCTTTCACATAATTGTGCTCCCATGAATATTAGACCTCTTCAGCAGAGTGTCTGCAATGGCAGATAAACAGTCCAGATCTCTGAAAAGTTACTGGTTAAGTTAGGAAATCCTGATCATATTGTCTACTTATTCCCCACTTTGTGACTTCCACTGGGTTATTTTTGCCTGCTTTAAAGAAAGAAAAAAAACCCCAAACAGTGTTTTACCTAGTCTTCTGTCTGATGAACTCAATGTGTTTTTTAATCACAAGTCAATCCAACTTAGTGATAGCTTCTCTCATGTCATCGCTAGAGAAACTGGGTTGCAGAGGTTTCCTGTAGCTACCATATGTTTCTGATGGAGCTGGGAATAAACTCTGGTGCCCTAAATCCTGCCCCTCTTCTCTATAGCTATCAGACAGAATCAGCATAAGTATTATTTGCTTTGGACTTCTAGTGCTGACACAATGAGTGAATGCAGAATCTGTGGAGTTTACCACAATGAGGCAAACAGCGTTGGAACTAAAGGCCATCATATGACATTTTGCCTACTGTATGTTGCTCACTGGACACTGACATTTGCAGCTTCTGGCAAGGGGAAGAAAGCCTGAGTACCTGAATGGTGTCTGTATAGAAGTTTTCCAAACCTTATCTCTTAACAAAAGCTTTCATTAGCGGAAATTTGAGTTCCAGATATTTATCTTTGATTCTAAACAGTAAACTAGCTTAAATATGTCAGATGGCCTCAGCAGTACAGACAATTGGTAATGTCAGCGCTGGGAATGGGAGTAATTTCTGAAACCTTCGCTGACCTTTGCATATACACTGTTGTTTTACAGACTTTGAAGGTCATCAGCGAGTCTGAGAAAACAGTTTATAGATTTGAGTCCTGAATGTCAGGCAGTCTTTGAACATGTCTACGTTACATGAATTGAGGGTGATAGAGAAGATAGCTGTGCAATAAAAGGATATTTTGAAATTTCTGCAGTCAAAGGGTGAGAGATATAGAACTGCAGCCATGAAAATCTGGAGCTTGTAGGCTGCCATTAAAAGATTGGCAATGCATTTCCAATAGGCAGTTTTCTGAAAGTTTTGCTTGTGTTTCCAAATTAGACTTGAAAGATTCTCTTTTCTGTTTGTGAAAAGGCTATACGTCACCAAACAGCTATTTGTGGTTTATACACATGTGCCTGTTGTGCCAGTAATCCTGAGGAAAATGGAACAACCTGACAGATGTTGGATAATGCTTTATAATGCAGTGGTCTAATCCTGGTTTCTAATAAATAGATACTAAAACAAGGAGTTTTACGTGCAGTTAATGATATTACTCTAGATGGTCTGCATTATCTTTGCAAGCATGCAAATCATCAGTGTAAGTCTGGGTGAGTTCTTGGCCTCTGCCTTGCTCCCTGGCAGTCAGCTCTAACATCTAACACATTGCATGTAATTTTCTTCATCCACTTTGAATTTCCATCATTTAGTTTCAGTGACCATCCCTTTGTGTTTTAAAGAAGTGCAGGAGTTCCTGGTGTACCATTCTTCATTCCTTGTTTTAGGTACTTTTGTCACTTTCCTGACAGTTCTGAAATGACTGGGTTCTGCATCTGCTGGAGAAGAATGGGCAGTAGTGTTCACTTCTGTAGTAAATCCACGCATGTCTGTTGAGAATTAGTGAAGATTTTGGCTGCAGTAATATAGAAAGGGTAATTTCATTAAGGATATACTCATAAGTATGTGAGAGAAGCCAATTTATTATTGCAGTTTTCCATTTAACAATGTACTGAATGAAATAAGTTAGTCTGTCCCACTGAAATAAAGTAGGAAATTTGTTCAAAATAACTGATGATAGTGTCTCCTGACAGTCTTTATGTGATGTGATTTAACTGAACTCTGATTTAGGCTGAATAAGGTTCCATCTACATCTGTGCTTGAAATGTGTCTAGTTGGTTACCAGGATTGTGTACTCTCATGTATGTGAACAGGAATATACCATCCCAGGTCAGTCAGCAAAACACTATGATTATAAACATATCCTTGGTCTTCAGGTCTCAGTTTAATGAAACCTGCATTCTAAAAAGAACTGAAAAAGTAGTTTTGTTAGCAATCATTTATTTGATGAAATTGCCCTCATTGGGTGCTCACAGAATATGTGAGAATAGGCTGCAATTTCCCTCAGATGTTTGCTATATGGATTTCCTTCACAGATTTGTTTCCACAGTTTAACTTCATGAATTGCTGTCAAGCATTTACTATAAGCATTTGACACTTGACATTGCCTACATGTAATTAGTCAAAGAGTCTCTCTGTTCTCTTACTGGACGAGAAAGCGTATCTGATAGGCAAGAAAGAAATAGAAAATGTGACTTCTGCAATTACCCTGTCATGTAGGTTTTCCAACTGACTTTTTTGAATGGCCGTAGAACTATAGGTTTTAAGCCAGAAAGGAGCATGAGGCTCCAGTGATCACTGTACTTTAATAGTAACTTCTGCTGAGAAAATAATACCTTTCAGAAAGGAATCCAGTCTTGATGTGAAGACACAGACAAGGCATTGCTCCCTTTGTTGCAATAGTTAGTCAACCTCACAGTTAAAAATATGTTCTGCATTCTGAGTTTGTTTGGGTTTAAGTTCCTCTTAGCCTTTCTAACAGCAAAATTCACTTTTCTAGATGTTAAGAAAAGGGGGTTTGGAGGGGATGAGAGTACAGCTAAGGTCGTTCTGAGGTCTAAATGAATGTATTTGCTGAGCTCTAGTTCTAAGCAAAATACTTGCTACAAAGATTTCGTACACTCTGAAGTCACTAAATGTGATGCAGGTATAGAAAATGAAGGGAAGATGAACTAGAAAACATAGCTGTTGACATTTTGTGGTGAAGGAGATGCCTGTGCTGATTTAAGTGCATCTTTCCTACTTTTATTCTTTCCCTACTCTATATTTCCTGAGCTGGAATATGTGATTTGCTGTGCAAGAGCAGGACAGGTTTGTAGTGGAAGATGGAGTCAATAAGAAGAGAATTCAAGGGTAGAGACTTCTGTGAGAGGGTGGTTTGTATAACGCGCTCATAGTACAGTTAGCCTCTCTGGATGCGATGGCAGCATGGGAATGGGAGTCCATGTAAGGAGGGGCAATAATTACAGGATTTGCAGGACTTTAGGTGGTGGTGATATAATGTTAAGTGTTTTGGTTTTTTTTTTGTTTTTTTTCCTGAGAAGTCTAGTGGCATGGAATTTGGGAAAAGAAAGAAGTTAATACGGTACAGCGTTCAGTGATAGCTACGTTTAGGAATGGAGGAACAAGGCAGTGGGTAAAGCTGTTATAAAAAGAAAGGAGAAGATTCTGCCTTAAAAGTTACAGAATTCTTGGTGAAAGCTTCAGCTGTACTGATGTGCTAGGGTAACAGGAGAACACAGAGGGATAGGAATTTGTCTACCACTTTTCAGATGGTTTATTTCCTGGAAGGAGTAATTATAAATGTGCCTTTTGTGAGGGCCATACAAGGTGCAGAGAAAGATTCTCACATTACTCCTTCTTTGCATAGACAGATATCTTCTGCTTCTCACTGGCTTTCTCTGGCTAGGAGCCTTCTGGCTGAGGGGACAGGCAGATGGTTTCCTTGAAGGCTCAGGGGCTCATCAGACATCAGTCAGCGAAGATACATGGCCATTGGCCAGTAATCTCCCACCCACAATCTAAACTCTTAATTCCCAGTCCAAAAGAAAGTTGTTTCAAACAACCTCATAAAAGAATGGCTTAAAAATGTTAAGCTTTTATGGCTGTTCCAGACAATCTAGCACCCAGGGCTCCAGCTCCTTATGAAATCCCCCCAAAGCAAATTCCTCTTACACTGTAGAATCCAAGAAATAATAATACAGATTAGAATTCACCATTTCATACACAGCTTCAATAATGAGCTTGCTAGGTTATAGGAATTTGAGCTGGACTGTCACACTGAAGCCAGTGATGTGCTTAACAGATGCCTGCTCGCGTTCAGATGAAGTGCTGCAGAGGCATATGATGTCGGAAGAAGGATTAAAAAGTCACCAGGCTGTTACAAAGGAGGAGTAATTAGTTGAAAGCCTTAACTTTTGTTCTTGGCTAATGCTAGCTTTGTTTGATGGTTCTTAATCTTTTCCATGCTGGACTTCATCTCTGGAAAAGTTGTAACTCCTGTTTGATAATGTAGAAGGGTAAAGCACTTACTGCCTACTTGTAAGTCAGGGCTGCTGTAATCAGAAATTTCTGAATTCTGATTCTTCAGTACTGAAATGGTGTTTCTGAAGTTCCTTTCTCACCCTTGCCCGTATTCTGGATTTCCATTTCAGTTAATAAAAGTCCTCATGAAGTGGGAGTTTCACTTATTTGAACCCAATTGGAAGGCCAACAAGCATCTTTCTTTAAGGATCAGGACTCTTAGATGAAGCGTCCAGGTTTTTCTCAGGATGTTAGCACCCTTTAGCTAAATTAGTTGAGGAAGTGCAACTTCCATGAAGTAAGTTATATCTGTATAGATCACAGAATCACAGAATGGTAGGGGTTGGAAGGGACCTCTGTGGGTCATCTAGTCCAACCGCCCTGACGAAGCAGGGTCACCTACAGCAGGCTGCACAGGACCTTGTCCAGGCGGGTCTTGAATATCTCCAGAGAAGGAGAATCCACAGCCTCCCTGGGCAGCCTGTTCCAGTGCTCCGTCACCCTCAGAGTAAAGAAGTTCTTCCTCTTCTTCACCTGGAACTTCCTGTGCTTCAGTTTGTGCCCGTAAAAAAGTACTTGAATCTCCACTTATTTTAAATTCTGCTTGTATTAAGAGAACACAGGCAGAAACATTACCTTTCCTTGCAGAATCTCACAGCTAGGCTACAATTTGAGGAAGACACAGAAACTGGTAGGAGAGCAGGGGACAGCCCGCTACTTCCTGAGTTACCCCATCAGTTCTAATGGGTTGACTTGCAGAATAGGGCACCATATAAGAAAGGTGCAAGAACTAGACCCTGAAAAAAAAAGTATTTGAACATGTATTTCTGTAGTTGAAAAATGTTTTATTTATTTATCATAAAAATCAAACGACACAGAAAGAGACATCCTTGGCATAAGTTACATGAGTACCTGATAACTAGTTGCTATTCCCAGTGGCTCAGGAAACCGTTCCAACCTGGGCTATTCTATAATTCTATGAAGTTTCTAAACCCTCAATCAACAATTTCAACAACAAAATGGAAATTACAGACAAAAGCCTTGTATCATGAAGGAGAGCTGTTTTTACTTTGCCGAGCTTCACCTCTCCAGATCCAGATGTGTTCTGTGGTCCTATCACTCCTGAGCAGAGGTGAAAGAGCTCCACTTCGGAAATTAGTGTAATGGTTTTAGTAGTTAAGTCAGAATAAAATAAGAATTTAAACATGCAGACCCACCTAACACAGTAAAATTATATTAGAAAAAATAAATATCTATCCTGCTTCTACAGGTTACTCCTGCATATAGTTGTTTACAGGGAAGATAGTAGGCCTGAGTCTATTCTCCAACTTTAGATTTGTACCAGTACAGTTATAGGGGCAGAACACCTTAAAATAATTAAATAAAAATAAGAAAATTCAAACCTACCTAATCTACCATTTTAACAAGAATGAGATCTCAGGAGTTCTTTCAAAGTTCAGTTAAAAGGACGTATTATGGTGAAGAATTCATGCATACAGTCCATCTTCCTAGCCATCATTCTAACCCTTCTCTATTGTATCTGATCACCTAATAGAGACAAAGTAATCAAAAGAATATAGCCTTATCTCTTGAGGGCATTGTACCCAATTTGCAGGTAGAAAGCTGAAAAACTGACTGATGAGTGACTTGTCAAAAGACATACAGAGAATATCCATATCAATGCCTGGAGTGTAAACCTTGCTGCCTTACCCACTAGCTCCTTCATCACATAGTGGTGAATAAGGACTTAAATAACACCTGTAGCAAAATTTCAGTTCCTCATATTGTTTAAATGATTTACTAGAGCAAGTAACATAGCAAAGTATCATGAGAGCAGCCATATGGGGTCATATCAAAGGTCTATCCAGCCCAGTATCCTACCTCCGGCAGTGCCTGACAACAGATGTTGAGAAGTGTCGCACCCAGAAGGGTTCACACCATTGGAAAAGTTCAGTCTCAAAAGCTAAAATATCCTTCTACTTGGAACATTTTCTTATCCGATCTCCTGAAAGTGCATGTCAAAGCTATGTGGGAAAAACACTGTCTGTGGGCTTTCATATAGATTACGGACAAGCTACGACAATTCAGCTGTAGTTTAAACCTGAGCTCCATGGACTACTGCTGGCAGTCCTGCCAGGTAACTTCCAAATCTCTTCCAGCAGCATTTGTTGTCTACTGAACCCCTAACTCCACCAGATTTTTTAGGAATCTGCAAGTCAAAAAAGGCTGGAGATGGCTTCATTAGACATTAGGTTTTGGGTGATTCTTCTTGCTGTTGCCTGTTTGTAGTTGAGAAAATCCTACCATCTGCTGGAGAGAAGAAAATCTGCTCTGGTTTCTGCAGTTGTAACTGTTCATCTTCCTGCACCTCATGTGCTCGTCTCATGTTTCTTTCAGTTCTTTGTTTTGGTCTGTTTTAAGTTTAAGATGATTTAATTATCCCATGTGCACAATGATTTGGCTAAGTCATTTTGTGTGCATACGCATGCTGATATCTTGGATGGTCACTCTATTCTTTAACTCCCACTGCTGTTTTGCACGGAGGCAAATACAGTCTCACTTCATTCATAGTAATTAGAAGCTCTATGTGGACCCAAAAAAAAGCTTACTTCAGCATATTTTTATTACTTCTTGAGGTATAAGGTGACTTCATCCAGTATGTTTCTGAAAAGCAGGCTTTTCACACTGACTAGAACAGAATATAAGAAAATTAACCCAATAGTAAGGAATGCTGTAGAAGCCTAACATTGTCTGATTGCTTTTGGGCAAAAAGACTTCTCACCCAGAATCCAGCTCTTCAGGACACTTTTCACTGCCAGCTTTCTTCAAGACCCCAACTCAATATAGAGCATGTGCCCATTATATATTTAAAGCATGTAACAGCTTCTCTTTGTCTGTACTGCCAGCTTGGTATTTGTTTCAACATAGTTCAGGTTATCTGAAGAAAGAACAGATTACGGCGACCCTCCTCTCTCTACATTAATGCATTAAATTCCACGTCTTTATTAAAGAAAACAGAAGGCCGGCATATTTGCTGTCCCTAGCACATGGTGTTTACGTCCTACTTTAATCACAGGACACTGGTTCTTACATGCAAGCACACATACATGCCTACAGACTTGTTCATGCATCCTGGCTTCAGCTGCTGGGGGTTTGATGGATGCAGTGGCAGGAGCCAGAACAATAGTTACAGCCCTCTTAGGCTTCTCCAGTAGCACTGTCCTGACTCCTACAGCAAGCCTGACAGCCAAGACAGCAGGAATGCATTCTTGGATGAGCCTGCTGGAGCCTGGCTGTTTCACAGACATTTGTTTCAGATGGATCTACCCTTTTACCCATGTAGATCCTGTTGGTATTTTCTCTTATAGCTAACCCTAGCCTTTGTGCTACAAAGCAGCCTAACAAAAACCAGCAGAGAAGTTTTTTCCCCCCCATTCTCCCTCAGTTTCACTAAGGTCCAAAATGTAACCCCAGAATCCAATATATATCTCTTTTACACTCCTAGTTTTCAAACACCATTTATAATGACATACTATCCAATAGTCAAACTCTTCTATGACTCTGTAAGTCATAGGTTTAAAAAAAAAAAAAAATTTTATTCATTCTACTACGTGTAAAGCAAGGAAACCAAAAGCAGTGTGACACATATTTTGAACACTGCTGTTCTGCTTTGAGTGTATGCAGTAATGCCACCAAAAGAAACAGAATGATTTATTGCCTAATATGTAGCTGTCTGCATTATGAAACAGTAAAAACAAAAAGAAGAACATAAAAATTCAGGAAAGTAGCAAAAGTATCTTGGAACTCATATATTATTTATCTCTTCAAGTACATAAAAAAACCCAGTATGGTTCGCTCTGCATTCTGTGCATCCTATATGCATGTATATGTATATAATACAAAATCATGTAAAAGGACTCAAAATCCTTTCTATGAAAGGGTGAAAATCCATCCTTCTTGGACAGCTGGGGAAAAATTCAAGAAAAGATGACTTCTGCAGTGTAGCCAAAGACTGAATAATCTAACTCTGGCAGATCATGGAGTTCCCAGGGAATTTTCTGCATAAAGGAAGCCAAGTACGAGCTGACGGGAACCAGGGCTCTGGGAGACTTTACTACGAAGTTACAGCCTGGAGTGGTAGCTGCGAGACGTGCCTCCACCGATTTCTGTTCTGCGCAGTTGCAGCAACCCAGCAGCTGGCATAAACTTTAGCCTGACTAGAATGTGTTGGGCATTAAGCAAGAAGATTTTCTTGTTAGAAGCTTGTTCTCACTGCCGTAGATTATAATTTCCTTGCACCATACAACCAGAAAGGAATATAATGTTGGAATCCTTTGATACTTCAGGTTCTAATACAAATGGGTTCTTCTGATCTAAAGCCACATACGGAGTTGAAAAAAATGCTAGAGAAATATTTGTTTGCACCAAAATCCATCCCTTGGTGTGCATAAGGCAAGCGAAACAGGAGCATCACAGGTTTTCTCAGGGAGTGTCAGAAAGCAATGTTGTAAATAATTTAAATTGCATATATCTAGTTATGAGATCCTACTGTATTGCAAGGAGATGCAGGGAAAGTGTAGAAATAAAAAACCTGAAAGAATTAGAACAGCTAATTCTTATGATGTTTGAGTAACAAAGAGTGAGGATAGAAAACACACACTAGAATCTTGCCTGCAGACACACCTCTATTACTTCAGCTAAAAAATGACTTAAATTCACTTCTCTAATGTAACACCCTTATACAGCCACCCACGTTATTTTAGCAGTTATTTGGGTAACCAGCTTGAGAAAAATCAGCATAAAACAACTTAGGGCTACCTACATATTGGCCTGCACTGGTATAATTAAACAATTTCTAAAAATGTCATTGAATCACAGAATCACAGAATGGTAGGGGTTGGAAGGGACCTCTGTGGGTCATCTAGTCCAACCCCCCTGCCGAAGCAGGGTGTGTAGAGAAGACTTGAAATATCTCACCGGACAGTGCTTGATCAAAATAGCAAAAAAGACTTCTGGGGAATCCACTGCTATCAGTTCCATCATTGTGGAAACCAAGGTTAGAGGAAAAGTGCATTTTTTCTCATAGGCCTGTGAGTTAAATGACTGTAAGCATATTCTTGTTTTATAGCTGTTTGATAGCTCTTGCTCCTTGAGACACCTAGGAATCTCAGCACCACTCATGTTTATGCATGCAAGGCCACACATCCCCAAAACGTGGCATTAGAAGAACATCAGTTTTGAGAAATGCAGTAAAAGCCAGGAAATTACTAAGAGAAGGGTGCCTGTGCTGATTAGTTGCACAGTGTACGTGTGGCAAGATGCAGTCTTCCCCCAGTACGATTACTCTTTCAGACCAGGACTCCTGCCTGACACAGCAAAGGGGATGTACCACCCTGCGGATGAGCAAACAGTGAGCAACAGCAAGTAAAAAATAGGTGCCTTCAGAGATCAAAACAGGGATATTTTCAAAGGTAACATATACTAGTAATAACATTTGGACACTGGAAATGTTCATTCAGTTTCAAATCATGTTCCGAAGGTCACCATCATTAAAAATTTGTAAACCTTTTTAATTAGGAAAAAGCCACACCCATCCGTAGAGATGAAAATTCTCACCTGAGCCTACCCTTACCAAATCAGCAAGTTAGAGTTACTGTCTATCACAGCCATTCTGCTTAGCCTTGCTCCATCTATAGATGTCTTGCCCTCACCCTCCAGCTCTTTTCCTCCCAAATCCTAAGGGTTTCTGTTCACCCTGTTTTTTTCCTGTAGCCTTTTCTCTCTCATACTGCATCAGCCCATATTGCTCCCTCTCTGCAACTGAGACAATTTTAGGTACTTCCCTCTTGCACCCCCCTCCAAGTAAAAATTTCCTTGAACAAAACTCAGCATGTAGCACAACCCATCTGCATTTAATGTCATTTATCCTAGACATAATTGTAGAAATCGAAGCCAAAGCCCCAAATACTTAACGAGCAGCATGAAAATAGCTTCCTATTGCCAGCAACAGAGTAAGAAGCTATGAATTCTTTTTTTCTGACAGTATGTTATTTACAGTAGGCAGGCAAGCATGGGGTGATGCAAGTGACTCCAGGCCAAACAGAATGATGGTGAAATCTGTCAGGATGTGAGCTTGTCATCACTCCCTCTCACTGTAAAGCACAGAAAAATAGGGAATGTGGATTTCCTGCTGGATACCTCAGGCTTTCAAATAGCGTATTGTCTACCTTGATAAGAGTACAAAAGAAAGCAGACATCTCTTCCTGCAACGGAGTGATCAGCAAAATGCTGAGGCATGGGTTTTCCTGAGGGTTAAGTTCAGTGTGTTGTGCTTTTCGGCAAAAACCCTTGCAGTTTGGGATGAGTTTCCCTGCCACCTCCTAATGAGTTATAATGCCCAAGATGCTGAAAGAAATAGCAGGCAGATGGAGCTAGTGATTTATGGATCATTGGGAACAGAGGATAGGAGAGTGTGTTTATAGGAGCCATCTGCAAGCTTTATACACTGATCCTACAGTCCATTCATTATATTTGGGTTTGACAGCAGCAACAGGATCCTGCAGTACACAAGTGGCAGTGAACTATAATGAAAGTGTAGTAAGATCAGTTGTAATGAAGATATTAAACTCCCTGGGAAGAGTAGCTTACCTCAGTCTTTTGCTGAAGAAGGAAGCTCCTGCTGAAGATACCCCAGTGTGTGACTCACAGACATACTGGTCTCTTCAGGGCAAAGGTTTCCTGTCTTTGACAAAGTCATAAATCCTGGCATGCTTATCCTCTGTAACTTGGGTCAAAACCTTTGACTTTCTACTTCAATATTTCTATCTATGAAAAA
>Ga0181612_151135_pt1 | contig 20752 bp, 5 predicted proteins | sample HoacroProtozoa21_FD_119630 | JGI IMG/M metagenome (GOLD analysis project Ga0181612, IMG submission 119630) | Hoatzin crop microbial communities from Cojedes, Venezuel. Combined Assembly of Gp0051906, Gp0051904, Gp0051908
GTAGTTCCCTGTGTCCTCCTTCTTGCCCTTTTTGAAGATTGGAGTGACATTGGCCTTTTTCCAGTCCTTGGGCACCTTTCCTGTCCTCCAGGACCTTTCAAAGATGATGGAGCCCACATGGTTGTAGATTAGAGTAAGGACTAGATATGGATCTGGATTTTGGTAATCTCTCTATAATCTTACTTTTTTTTACATGCAGGTAAGTGTTTGTGCATGAACCTGATCAGTGACTACTTATCTCTTCTCCCTGGTATCCTGTGACAGGACATTTGGAAATGGTTCAAGACTGCATCAGAGGAGATTCAGACTTGACATGAGGAAATGTTTCTCTATCAAGAGTGTGGTCAAACACTGGAATAGGCTTGCCAGAGATCTGGTTAATACCCCAAGCCTGTCAGTGTTGAATAGGCATTTGGACAATGCCCTTAATAACATGCCTTAACTTTTGGTCAGCCCTGAAGTGGTTAGTCAGGTGGACTAGATGATGATTGTAGGTCCCTTCCCACTGAAATATTCTATGTTATTCTACTGCCAAACAAAGTTGTTCTCATATGGGCAGAGTCAGCCCTCGCGCAAAGCTTTATCTTCTCACTGTTTCTTGTGACAGAGTCGGGGTGGGAAGCACCTTTTGTGTAGAAGCGTACCAGCTGAAAACTGCTGAGCTTTTACTAAGCTGCAAAACCACTGCAGTTAAATACAAAGCACACTCTAAAGGCCTCTTTCCTCTTCCTCTCTGCCGCCTTCTGGGGTAGCATCCATGCTTTGCAGATGTATCACTGAATGTTGTTTGAATGCTTTGGGCTTGTATGTTTCCGTGAAGTTTCAGCATGGATGGAGTTGTTGACTGTGTCACTGCACAAATGATTTTTTCTTTTTCTTTTCCTATTGCTCTTTTTGCTTTCTTTTGACAGAAGACTGTGCTTTCAAGATATCTGACTTCTTCTTTGGTTGTAGGTGGTTATGTTTAACAACATGTCTTTCATAGACACAGCCCACTACAGCCTTTGGGGACAGGTGCTGAAATACTAGTGGAAAAAACAGATTAGCAATACAATATGCAAGTTATTCGTAACAATATAATATGCAAGTTCATGAATTAAGAGAATTAGTATCTATAACCTTTCTAGTTTCCTATAAACAACAAGAATAGAGCTGAATTTTCACACATCCATAGGGTGAATGTGTCTTTAAGTACTGGTGGGACTCATGAACTATTTAATCTCCCAGCTGCTAATGAGAAGTATTATTATGCTCTGTCCCATGTAGGTGAATGAAGGAGGTAGCTAGGCTTCCTGTGCTGTCAGTGGAAAGGGAGGCAGGTTTCTGCCTTCAAGGTTGAATTGTCCTGCAGAGGATCCGACCTTGCTTCGATATAAAGGGACTCCAGCTTTCCAACTTGGATGCTTGGGATGTCCTGGAGCAGTTGGTGGCATCCTGTGAATGATTTTGTCTCGCTGTTTTGAGCAATAAAAAACCAAAATGTGTGGCTGTTAAACGATCCAGTTACCCCTTCTCAGTGTGGGCTTAATGCTTGAAAACCATGTAAACAGTACAGTTTATAGGGATGTTATTGTCCAAGAGTAGCTTGATCTAGGTCTAACAGGTTTATGTGCGCTGACTGAGGTCTTTGTGGACAGATGTTTGATGTAAAACAGGATTGGGATGTTTAGGCTGTTTTCTAAATGTTGACAATCCGTAGAGAGTGTTCCTTTGAAGCAGGACCTGAAGTTTAGTAGTCAAAAAAACTGAGTATTTAATAACATGATTCCAACAGTGGTATGTAAGATGCAGTCTTTGGGTTATGTCTATGTGAAATTACCATGAACTGTCAAACAGCAGAACCAAAAAAACACAGGTCTCTGAAGAAAAGACACTGAAAGAAAGACAGGGTGCCCAAAGCTTTTAGCTCTATTGGAGAGACCTGAGTGGCAAGTGTAGTGTTATGCAGTTTACCATGCAGCAAATGCCTGTATCTACTTTACCTCAATTATGAAATATTGAAATAGGTAGTGTCTTACTGGATTAGTCTCTTAACACTGTGATCTAGAAATGTAAGTAAAAATACTCTTATTGCTATTAAAGATGATTCTTCAGTTAGCACTGGAATTAACCCATCATTTCTGTCCTTTTATTCAGATATTAGAAGGATGTAAAGCATGAATGGTAAAGAGATGTAGTTATTTGCATTTTAATGAGTAATTGTTTTTCTGGTATTTCTTACTGTAAAATTAGTCTAATGATAATTGCCTATTTTTTACATGTATTTTATACGAACCAAGGATACATGTTAAAAAGTAAACCTGAATATTTATGGAATGCTGTTTGTCTGTAAATACATAAATCTAGTCATTATCACTAAATACATTTATTAAAACTCAGAGGTGGATAAATATTTTCTAAATAAAACTTTCATATTTCTTTCTTTTTTGGTTAACTCTGCTGAGGACCTGACCCTGTTTGGTGCCAGTCATGTACCTACTGTCTCTGAAAAAAAAAAGAAAGAGTGGAGGGAAGCAGTTGTAAAACGGTTGTTATGGATTAATTATCCACATAAAACTTTACTATTCTTTCATAAAGGAGTTGTGTATTGTGGACATAAAATACCTGCCATCTGGTTATGGTAGGTCACTTGTGGTCTAGCTGAAGAGTCAGCCAGGGCAGTTCCTGACTTTTCTCACCTGGAGTTTGTGCCTTTGTGGTGAGTGTGCTCCAGAGACCACTTTCTTTATAGGCAATTCAAGCACAGACCGAGTCCCACTCATTTAGCCTTACAGCAAACCTCAAAAAGGTTACCCCTTGTAAGATCTTGCACCATCCTCTTTGTCTCCTGTGATGTACAGGTGGTACAAACAGGTAGGTTGGTTAGGTGGCTGTTCTGGACCAAGCACAGAATGTCAAGTTGTCCATGTGCAGGGTATACATCCATAGGGATTATGCTCAAGTTTGTGCTCCACAATAACTGTATTCAATTCAGATCTGTCTTTCCTCATGGCCAGGCGTGAAGGTACTCCAGAGGGAGCTGATGTGAATGGATGATAAGTTTGGCCTCCATCCCAGACCAGAAGCTATTCCTTCCAAGTAGTGCAAATGAATCCGCTAAACCTTTCTTAATATATCCTAATTTTTTTGTTTGGGATTTTTTTTCTTACTTTAGTGCTGTTAAATACTATAAATTACTTTGCTGAATTCCATTTCGTGGGAAAGAATGTGTTTAGTAGTCAGTATTAAGACTCAGGACTAATTCTGCATAGCATGCAGCTTACAGAAAAACTTGAATTTCAGAGATGAGGCTGGAGTTTATACGAGAAACAAGAAAATTCCCACTAATTTTCTTTTTGCTTGACTCTTTTGTATAGTATTGGTGATCTCAATTAATTTTGAGTTCTAAGTCCTGGAAAGGTCCACCCATCTGATTTATTTTTAACATTGTCTTCAAGACCCATTGCATGACTTCATTTTTTTGGTATTTGTGAAAATGCTAGAGTATTTACAGTAGAGTGATATCTGAAGTAGAGGCAGAATTGTCACTTCTGTCAGTATAACAAAGACTTTATGAACTAGGTTTTAGTTTAAAAGTTTTAGGTGGTCTGAATCTAACAGTTCACAGTGCTTTTTAGTGTGATCATGTAACTTATTTTTCATCTGAGAAGTCTTTTTATTTCTACCAAAACTGTCAGTCATAACAACCTGAGAAATTTTGACGCTAATAACAATTCATTACTGATTAATAGAGGCCTCAGTGCTTGCTGAGGTAAAAATGAAATCCGAGTAGTTTTCTGTATATACCTTAGTCTGTGCAATGACAGAAGTATATCGTAGTTTTTGACAGAAATCGGGAATAAACTGTGTGTTGTCTGTTGTTGTATTTTTTGTTTGTTTGTTTGGGGAGTGGGGAGTAGCCTCAGAGAAGGTGTTTACATCCTTTTTGCTTACATGACTAACAAGATTTTTGAGAGTTTGTTCATTGTTACTTCAGGAAAAGAAGAAATAAGGATAAAGAATTTCCCTTCTCCCTCGTTTACCTGGTTGTGTTTCTTGCAAGAAAAGGGAGATAAGTTTTTTTGCAGTCTTGTGTATAGTAGAAATTATATAGCAGGAGACAAAAACATTACCTGTATTTGCAAAATGGCTCCAGCATTTCATCCACTTTTTTTTTTTTCTCCTCTAGCTAGTATAAGAGGCTCTCAGGGAAGCACTCGCCTCATTTTCATAAGTAGCATTGTTCTCTTAATTATGTGTGTGCGTGTGCCCACATGCACACACCAGGGACACTCCAGTTAGCCCTCTGACCTTGCCTTCTGGTAATTCCCCGACAAAGCTTTTGGATTGCATGGCCTAAACTTGCCTACAGCCTTGTGCTGCGAAGGTGTGTGTATTTTTTTTTTCTTTTCTTTCCTTTTTTTGTTGCTCTCATTAAGTAAAGGTTCTGTTAATTGTTTATTGGCAGGTCTCCAGTTAAGCAGCTTTCCAGCTCAGGAGCTTTAGCAAAACTGTGTGATTTGTTAACTTTTTGTACTGTACTGCTGAAACTTATGGGCCAAAAATAATAGGTGTCCAGTAGTCACCCAAACTCATGTAATAGTGCCTCCTTCTCATGTAGTGACCCATCTCAGCTGGAGAAGATCCAAAGATGGCCAAATATTTTGTCATTGACACTTGCAATTCATGTGAAGTGTGGTGAAACTGCTTGGTTAAACACATGAAATGTCATTACTACCTAAATAATTGCTTTCTGGCTCCTTTATTGTGATTTGAGCAGACTTTTCTTCAGGTGTACTCATCGAGAGAAAGAGTTGATCCTGTAATCTGTTCTGTCTTAGATTCTTGATTAATTTAGTGGAACTTGATCACTCGGTATTAGGCCTTTCTTATCCTACCTTAAATAATTAAGCAATGCAGGCTTCTGTCATCAAGATTCGTGCTTCTGTGACTGATGCAGGCATGAGATGCATCTGTAATTCTGTTGAAAAGTTTTCTGCAACTTAAAGTGTATTCTGCTCTTGGAGAGTGAACTTCAGTCTTGGTTTCATTTTTTTGTCCCCATTATGAGAGACCCAGACTATCAGGTATTAAAAAAAAATGCCAAACTATCCTCTTCCTGCAAAACAATTATAGGTGACATATTTTTATTCAGGTTATCAAGTTAAGATCTAGCAAATCAGAATGTTCTCCTTCATCAGCTGGGTGGGATAATCTTGCTGCTAGTCTTTAGATGCCTTTTTGTGGGCCTCAAGTACAGTTCTGTGCCAATGTGTAATGGTGAAGCATGGCTATCTGCTATCCTGAAAGAGAGCAACAAGCAGCAGCAGTGTTTTCAGCAATAATGCACTAAATTTGACTACTATGTCCTTGCACAGGCTAAATGTCAATATGCAATATCCTACATTTCTTCTTTTCCTAGCACTGTATCTGATGTAGATATATCTGTTTTAGAGACAACTTAGCAGATGAATTGAACTTCACCCTTGTATTCTGACATCGTTAATGCATCTTGTCTCAGGAGGGATAAGCCATTCCTTTTCTATTTTGATCTTTGTTCCCAAGGGTCAAATCCCATGCCATTCCCATTTAGAATAGCTTGGTGTGGAATAGTCTTTTGAGGCTTTTCGTTGGTTTTCACCAGGAAAAGTAAAAGTTTTTTTCTCTCCCATCCTGAAACACTCAAGGTTAATGTCTTATATTCCTGTTACATCTTGGTAGTACACCAAGCATTTTGTATTAGGTATCTACTTTTCAAAGTAAAAAATAATAGAAAATGTATTTAAATTTTTAGTGGCTGCAGCAGAACATACACAACTAAAACTTAGAAATGCTGTAACATCACGCACCATATGGTTAAGGTATGTACAAAGCACTACTTATAAAGGTCTGGTGATCTAGGAAACAGAAATGCGTAATTTCAGCTTCACTCATATGCATTTAGTTATTACTAAAGTTTGTACTGTATGATAACTTGCTGCAGTTTATTATAAAAAAAAGACCAAAACACTTTCCCCTCCCGGACAAAAAAAAATGCAGTAGTAAAGCACAACTCTTTGAAAAACTTCCTAATTTTTAAATATTTGCGTAGTCTGAATCTTAGTATATACCAAAGCCCTAGACAAGCCACATTATCATTTTTCTACCATATCTCAAATTGTGCTTCTGATACAACTCATAGCAAGCATATGCTATCTATAATTTCTGAGCCAGATGCCTGACACTTTAGGCATGTTTATAAACAACTTCTAATGCATTCAAATGAGACTGTTTAAAATGGGTTCCTCTCTGTCTCATGTTTTGGTTCTTTTGAGCTGAACTAGCTAATGTTAAGGTGAGAAAAGATTACGAGCCCAGTCTTGTGGGGCACTAGGAATACTTAATTTGCACTGACTACAGGCCATACTGCCAGAAAAAAAGCCGAAGAAGCAAAATCTAATGAGATCTGAATACACTAATTAAGCTTCCCAAGCCAAAGGGCTGATATTTATAAACAGCTGTTGTGTTTGACACTCTATTTTATTATTGTTTTTCTGAGTATTTCTTCACATCCCTGTGTGGCTTTCAAGTCTACTTTTCTTCAGTGCTGTCAATAATGTTTTTTGAGGAGAAAATATTTAGGGTGCTTCTGCCATTTTTTGTGGGTAATGAAACAACCTGTGCTGCAACAACCTTCAAACTTTTTAAGACTGATTTTTCTTATCAGGTCTAGTAATTCACTTCTATGGAACCTTGATCTATGTGCTTGATATTTTCAATAAAATGGCAAGTCCATGTGGAAACAGATTCAGTGAAGCATCCAGTCATGAATTTGACCTTTTTTTTTTATTCTTCTGGTTTGATAACATTTTTACAATGTGAGACCATTTTTAACTTAGCTAAAGTGACATTTTTACTTTTTCCATGTACAAACAAAAGTAGAAATGTAATTTCATTGTGCTTTACTTTTCCCATTGAACTGGCTAGACCTTTCCAAATACTTTTTTGAATTATCAAAAGAATGTAAACTCATTGTTTTCTTCATTGTAATACAGTATTTCTGTATTTTTAGATAGACATTGGTGAATGTATAATTTAAAAAATCACACCAAAAAGTGACTATAACCAGCCAGCTCTTTCTCCTAACTATGTTGTGATAATAAACACAGTAATAACATATTCTACTATGAAATATTTATTAAGGATACTTGGGACTGTACTCACCATATTTGTGACTGAAGAATATAGACAGGAAAGAAGTTATACGAGACTTCTGCAACTAAATTTATTTAGTTTGCATTTCATTTATAAGTTGCTACTTTGGAAGCATCTTCAAATACTCTTTGCCCAGTCAAAAGATAACTGAGGTTGGCAGGGATGTCTGGAGATTGCCTTGTCTAATCGCTGCCACTGTTTCTAACCAGGGTCAGCTAGAGCTGGTTGTCCAGAACTGTGTCTATTTGGGTTTTGAATAACTCTAAGGATGGTGTTTCCACAACTTCTCTGGGCAACCCGTTCCAGCGTTTGATCACTGTCACAGCAAAAGGTGTGGAGTGTTTATTTTGTTTCATTTTTGTTTTTTAAAATGTTTAGTTGCGGTTCTCCATTATTTCAGTTTGTGCTTGTTACCTCTTGTCTTTTCACTAGGTAGCAATAAGATCAGACTTCCCAGGGAGGCTGTGGAGTCTCCTTCTCTGGAAATATTCAAGACCTGCCTGGACAAGGTCCTGTGCAGCCTGCTGTAGGTGACCCTGCTTCGGTAGGGGGTTTGGACTAGTTGACCCACAGAGGTCCCTTCCAACCCCTACCATTCTGTGATTCTGTGAAGGAGAGTCAGTCTCTTCTATCTCTTCTCAAGTATTTCAATACATTGACATCCCCCTTGAACATATTCTTTCTGATGCTAAGCATTCCCAGATCTCTCAGCCTCTCCCTGCGCGGCAGATGCTCTAAGCTCTGAATCACCTTAATGGCCTCAGTCATGCCATGGAAAAGAAAGCTGTTTCTGTGGCACAGATGCAAAAATACAAGCTTCCTAAAGGACACTATATCTTACATATCTATTTTTTAATTTTATGATTGCGCAGTATCTACAGAATTCTGTTATGTTTGCTGTTTAAAGCAAGAAAAAAAACGAAAGTTCAGAAAGCATCGCCTGGCCTACCTCCTGCTTTCATGACATCTTCCGTTAAAACAAATGCACAATCCACATACAGATGACTGTTGATAACAGTGTTCTTAAACAGGAGCTGACATTCGAGTTCCCATCAAGTGATGAAGAGATTTTGCATTGCCTTGGCACACAGGAAAGGGGTGAGGACAAAGACATGGGTGAAAAGCTTTCACCAAAAGGAGAGGCATTCCAAACTGACTTTATAATAACCAGATAAGGTGATGCAGGAAGGTAGGAATTTGATGCAGCATGCAGCTGGGAAGGCAGACTTCCACTTGATGTCAATGAGCCATCCTGTCTGTGCCCCTGAGGTGTGCCCAAATGAGCAAGGCAATGCACGGGCTTTTTTATATCTATCCAAATAAATATCCATTTAAGTCTATCTTTTTGGATCCTGGCAAGGAGTGTTATTCTGCTAGTGCAGGGCTCTTCTTGCCTGAAAAGAGAGAGTAGTTGAGCAACTGTTATCCTCCTTTGGATCCCTGCAAGTCTAGTGCTGTGGAAGGGGAGTAGCCAGAAGATTCATAGCTCTTCCTCACAGCAGGTTCTGCTGCTGTGCCCGAGGAGGACCAGAGGATAGTGTTTGCACACGTTCAGGTCACACTTCAAGCTTATTTTAGTCTCAAAACAAGGGGAAGGTATTGCTGCTGCTGCTTCTTCGTCTCTTCTCTTGCTTTTCTTTAACTCACATAGCCAGGAGTTGTGTGTCAGTATAGAATCCATTAAATACATACCATCTCTTTAGCTTCTGTAAATGTAAGTGTGGGGAATAGGAAGTAAGAATTCATCTGCAGAGATATGAATTTGGGAAAGAGTTAGATAAAATGCCAAATTTGAAACACTAGATTGAGATGCATGTTACTGTTAAGGTTTATTACTAAGCAATAAACTAATTAGCAATGATTGAACTTGTGGTTCTTACTGTCTAATTAAGTTATTTCTTAAGGAGAACAAATTAAAACGTGGCAGTGTAAGTGAATGGAGTTAATCCTACAAGATGTATTCCATTAATTTCTAGATTGATTGCCTCTTATTGATAGCCTTGTCTGGGCAATTAAAAATACCATCTACTTTAAACAAACTAGGAAATCTAACATCCCTTCTTAATGACAGTTCTCCTCTTAAGCAACAGCTATGATGTTATTCCCTTTCTTACAGAATTTAGCTTTCTTTCTCTCAATGTAACTGTCATTTTAAAGAATCCAGGAAATTCCAGTCTGGGAAAAGAACCTGGATCTGCAATCCCTATACAGCACACCTGAGAAAGTGTTGTAGATGCAGTCCTTAGTGCACATAAATAAACATAATCCATGGTGTGAGTAATTCCTGTCGTGTGTGAAGAAGAGTTAAAGCATTATGCCCAAAGTGCTATCCTTGTTCCCTTTGTGCTTAGGGGATGCATCTGCATCAGCAAACAGGAAAACCTGGTGAGTCAGCAAAATTCGGTTCTAATTGCTTTAATCGGCAAGGTTAAAAGACAGCCAAATTGTCAGTAATATTCACAGCTCCACAGTCTAGAAGCTTTTGCAGTGAATATAAAGTATTGATGTGGGGTCTGTGATGACTCACTTTTGTAACAAAGTCTTGTCAGTACTTATAAGGGTAATCGCCAATGCAGTAATACATTTGAAGAGCACACAACTAATATTCTTTCAGAAACTTTTAGCAGTTTTATCATTCATTACTGTTGCTGCATTATGTATGTATGGTCTTACTGTCCAGGGACTATAATCACATGTTGCAAACTACCACTGCCTCCAAACAGAAACAAAACTAGGGCCCTGATTCTGTAAAAATGTTGCAGCATTTTACATAGGAAATGTCTAGTCCGCGTGCTTAAACATTAGACATGCATTCAGTAGCACGTTGAATTAGTGCTCGTGTTAAACTCAGAAAGCCTATATATCAAGGGCAATTTGTATTTCCTGGAAAGAAACACAGAAAGAGTGGAATCATCATCCAGAATTGCAGAATCTCTTTAATGAGCCAGTATTAACTTTTAATATTTATCGAGTCAAGAGTTAAATGTCAACTGGTGATAAAATTAGATCATTTTCTTCCTCGAAGAATGATGAATCTTGGTTTTTCTATTTCTGAAACCAGAATTAAGAAGAAGGAAATCAATGCATTTTTTGGTACATAAGCTCACTACAGTAGTCATTCAAATAAGTGAGGCAATTTTCCTTTTAAGTGCAAAAAAGCAGCTACTAAGGGTTTTCTTCTTAAAACAGAACTAGTAAGTGAAGGAAACTGGAAATTCATAAAATATTTCCTTTTTGCACTGACAAAAAAATGGAACAAATAGGCATATTACACTGCATATGATTATTTTACCCTGAACCTATTTTAGGTTAGCTATAAAATTATTGTTTCTTATGTTAATACTTAATGATCTTAAAAGGAATAGCCAAGAGAAATTTTACCATCAGAATCCTACCATTTCTCCTAAAATTAATCAAAGGATGCAAAAAGAAATAGAAATATTAACATTAACAGTTTACATCTCATAGAACTGTATTTAAGATGATAACAATTGGCAAGTAAATTTTATCCATGCTGTTTAGAGTTTGTACATTCTTGAGATGAATAAATTCAGAAGTGTACTTCTTATATGAACTTGGTTGTAACATGAGAACTGGCTTCATTATTGTCCATGCTTACCTGCTAGTATTTGTCAGATATGTTCTATTTTTTTTAACCGGTATTTTACTAACAATCTGTAAAATCTATATTTCATTTCAGCTGCACTAGTGTTAACTCCCCAGTAATAAGACAGTAAATTGTAGTGAGACACAGTTATGGCAAATCCTCAAGTCTTTTGGAAGCACGTCTGAATTTGTGTGAATGTGTGTTAAGTAGCAAAGTGCAGATTAGGTTTAGGCTTGGCTTCCACCTAATGTAAATGAGAGACAGACACCTAATCTCTTAATATAGTAAAATGACATTAAACACTTCAGATAATATTTTGTTTTAGATAAGAACCATGTTTGCATTTATATTTTTAAAACACTTTGAGAATTGCAGGCAGGTCTAGATGCAGGAGTGGCAAAGCTAATAATTGTGGTAGGTTTTTTGTCAAGAGGAGTGTGCAAGGTCACAGCGGGGATTTGTGGCAGTGATAGTGTGTCGGCGTTCTGCCCTGTAAGGGACGCTCTATTAACAAAGAGGAAAAACTTCTTTGCTCATGGGGGCTCTCTGGGTGAACTAAAGGAAACTGTAAAATGTCAGGCGCTAATAACGAGAGATGGTGTTGTTCTGTCCTGTGTGCCACATGGATCAGCTGAGCAAGTTGGAAAGGGAGCTTTAGCAGACACAATTCTTTCTGTTCCATTTCTCCCTTGTCCCTGCGGGGCTCTGAAACACGCTGTGAGGGATCCCTGAGATCTAGCATGGAGAGGAACAGACTCTGTTGTGCTAAAAGTAAAGGACAAGTGGACTCCACAGAAAGAAATCCAGGGAGTACAAGGCAGGACAGAATAAAGACTAGGGCTGCATAGCTAAGGTGAGAATTTAAAACTACGTTCACCTGTTGTGAATGGGAACGTCCAATGAGGATAGGAAAAGGAAAAATCGGTACTTAAAAGAATTGGCTGGGAATTTAGTGTCTGTATCAAAATATGTGTATATCTTCAAAACTTATTCTGCATATTAGTGGAAGCATTTATTTTTACAAGTTGTTTCTGACCACCTTCCTTTTTTTTTTTTTATTATCTCTAACAAGAGTTGGCAGTTAAAATTCTTTAATTGTTCCATTGCCAGGTGTTTGGGGCTGGATGTCGTATTTTGTTAGGCAGTTCTACTGCAGGGGGCACATGCTTTTCAGTTTTAATTGTTGAGCAACTCTGATAGATTGATATAAGTGAATGTCATGTCTTTTTGATCTGCTGGGGTGCTTTGTTTTATCTCTTACTGCTCTCTATAAGGATGACTTGAAGACACTTGTAGATTTTTTTTTTAATGCTTACTGGACATATTTCAGGTTATATTTGACATAAATCATAATGATTTGTTGAATATACCTGCTCAATGAGCACGCTGTCAAGTTAGAACATACTTGCAAATTGAATTCTAGCTCCTTAACTCCACTGGCTGATGCATACAGATTTCAGCTATTATAAGTTTCCAAGTAATTGCATATCTGTTACAGTAGTGCTTAAATTTGGAGTTGTGCATACAAACTGAACCTAGGTTTCTGAAAGTTACTCACACCTGCTGTGAATAAGACAATATTTTTCTACAACATGCTTGAAAGCCTTAGTAGTCTTGCCCTGCACAGTTTTGGTATGCCAGTCAAAGCCGTTCTCTTTAATTTCCTGTAGAAGAGACAGTGACAGTTTAGTGTGGTGAAAATGCTAGTCCCTGAATGCAGGTAACCTGGAAGCAGATTTGATATATATATAGGAAGAACAGAAGCTCAGCTAGAGGTTCATTATGTCATTACTAGTGTTCAGCTAAGTTTATGCTTAAACTGTGACACTTTTCTGATTTCAAGAGGCATTTAACCAACTTACGGGCTTCCTTTTAGTCACATCCACTAATCTAATTATCATGTAAATGCATGACTGCAGTGTTTATTTTCCTACAGCCACTGCATTCCTGTACTGGAAATGTTATTTTACCCTATGTTCTTATGAAGGCCTGCCAAGAACTCTGTAGTTAATGTTGCAAAGGAGATGTTCACTGCGAGAACATTTTTGCCTCTTTTTGTAAGTTTTACAAGTAACAAATGAAGAATTTTTTGTTGCTTGGCTCTTGGTGTGGTGTTCTTTGTTTTCTTTTTCCCAAACTCGCCTTTGTGGAAGGGACTTGAGATGGACAGGAAAAGGTGTTTGTGAACTGTGGACTCTAAAAGAGAGATTTTCTGCCTTTTCAAGAACATACTGAACTCCAGAAGATACCCACTTTGCTTCTGAAACTATCTTCATATAACTTGGTCCTTAGGTGTGTTAGCTTAGAAACTTGTTATGGTATCTGGGAAAATCTGAGGTGTATACTATACACTGAGCTGTGTTGTGTAGATAATTAAGTAGTGGTTAAGAAAGATTTTTTGTATTTGGGATTAAAAAAACCTTAGACTTGTATTTTATTTCTGTGAAGAACCCTAGCTTATTGAAATCTGTTGCGGCTGATGAGTATTTTCATGTCTGAGATGTCTGCAGAAACTGCATGTTGGTTTATAGCAAAAAAACACATAAGCCAAGAACAGAGTAAAATCTATAAATGTGAGATGTGTGCTGTAATTTGTTTTACTTGGTTTTTTATTATTTTTTTGCTCTTTACATTTAACCCTTGCTTTTTAAGTAGTTCACAGCTGCTTTCCAGCTTAACCTCATTCTTTTTTTTTTTCCTTTTTTTTTTTTTTTTGTTTAAACTGCAATGTGTGTGTTAATTCCAGTGAAAAAGGCACTTAGTTTTATTTAGTCCAGTAAATGAGTGATATATCTGGCTGCAGCTCTCTGGAGCTGCTTCTATTAATTTCTTAAAAATTATCATCTCCCATAGCTTCTAACAGACTTATGCCTGCTTAATTAGGTGTTAGACGGTTACAGATGCCACTCACAGCTCTTCATGTTTCTGGGAGAGAGAACACTGAATTAAGCTGTGAACTAATTAGATTTACCTTATTGGGAGTAGCTTTTTGCACTCTACCCTAAGGTAGGGAAAATGAATTTGTTTGCAGCTTTTACAAAAAGGCAGATTAATGGTAACAAGGCTTGGGACAAAAGCTTAAATTTAGGCCTACTAGGCTCTTTTTGGAGTTCTTTCATTTCATACGATACAGGTTACTGGGTGAGCATTTGAAAGCATGTATAACAAGTTTATATTTTATTTTTTTTCCTTTTCCTGTTCACTTCTATTGGCAGCATATCTTAGAAACCCTAATGGCTGATTACAACGAGCAGTTTTCCTTGAAATTTCTAGATAAAACATTGATAAAAGAGTCAGTCAAGGGTTAGCATGTCTTTTTTTACAGATCTGTACAGTTTTCTTTCCTTCATGTTTCTCTGTATGTAAGCTGTTGCACACCCACTATCTGCTAAACTAATTAAGAGATGGTCTTTTATCCTTTTTCATGTGATTAAACCCTTCTGTGTCGCTGATGATCTTACTACCTCTTCCAAGACTGTTTTCCAGTCTGAGTCCTTTGTTCATGTGTAGTGCATTACCAGAATTGTGCATCATGTTCCAAGACCTACAATTTTTGCATTCCGATAGTAGTTTTCTGGCCTAGTGCTTCCTGCTCTCTGCTTAAATACACTGGATACCTATAATATTTCAAGGTTATTTTACAGGAGGTGTATGGGTTTATCCTGCCAGAACAGTATATTTAGTCATGATCTGTATTACATAAGCTCTCAAAGTGATACAGCTCTTCTGTGATAGTCTGGCCCTTTGAGTACTGCTGGGACCTCTAATTTCATTTGCATGTATTTATTTTTCTACACTGTAATTGAATACAGGGTCTTTAACTCATCTTCTAGAAAATTTATTAAGTTTGTATTTCCACTCAAATGCTTTTCTTTTGTACAAAGCACATTGTCATCTTCCGTTTTGCAAGTTCACCATGGATGTTAAGTCTGTTACTTCTGATGTCAAGGGAAAGTTAGATCTGCTACCTCTGTTGCTTTAATGAATGATGCAGTGGCCTATAGCACCCCAAAAGTATTACAAAGCTAATGCCATGTTATAAACAGTGCAAAGCAATAATTCCTCAAATATTGCAGTTTGCCCGTTTCCAAGGCTACTAACTTGATAGAGAAGTTGGGTAATTTTTAACTTGCATGTTGCTGATGACTTGATTGACATTCCTGCTTGTAAACACAATATCGAATTGATTTGCAGTCGTCGTGTTTTCTTGTGGACTGTTTGATTAAATTAAAAATTGACTTTCTCATCACTGCTTATTCATACACAGTGGCTGGGAGATGAGTGGTTTACGCTCATTAGTGAAGACCTTCAGGCAGGACTGTGAACAGGGCAGTGCTTCAAAGTCCAAATTAAGGACCAATATGTTGGGAGGCTGTGTGTCCTCTCCTTCCAGGAATTTAAACAGTTTCTGTAGCAATACTCCTTTGTATGGTACGAATGGGCAAACAGGTTTGAGGACCCATTCTAGAGAAATGTTTTATAATATGGAATTGTAAGGTAAATGATTCAATGAGCTAATTTAATCATATTTTGTTCCAGCTGCAGTAGGGAGTATGACTATTTGAGGGGAGGTTTTTAGGGTTTTTTAAAAGACCATGCTGCTAAGGGTTGTAGTTCTACACAATACAGCCATAGGAAATATGGGTGACATGGGAAAAGAATATCAAACATCATTAAGTGCCTTTTGGAAAGGCACTAGAAAAAATTGTTTGCAAGAAAATATATCCTGCTCTGGGAATTCTGTCTGCCACGAGAATAACCCCATGTCTCTAGTCTGAAAAGAGTGTGTATGTAGATGCAAAAAAAGTTTTTCCTCTTCTGTGACAGAGCAACGAAAAGAGTATGTGGTGATTGTTTTTAAAGACATCATGATTTCCAAAACATAGACAAAAATAATTGGATTAGTGAAACTAGATCTGTTTCTCTCAAAAATCCCATGGAGTTATTGAACTTCAGAGTAAAACCCTGAATTTAGTAAAAACAAAACCCTCTAAGGCCTGCAATTTGAATTTAATTTAGAATATTTAGCAGCAAAGTATGCAAGTCCTTAAATAAATGAGCTAATTTCAGAGAATTTAATACTTCATTTTATTAATGTTTCCAATTTTGAGTGGTCTAAAAAACTTTGACATGACAGTACTAGAATTTAGCTGCTTTGAATAACTTTACTTCTTTGGTGGGGGAAGGAGTGAGAGATATGTATGATAAATGGTAATAAACTTTTTTAATTCTTCCAGATAGGGGGGAGAAAAACTTCAACTTTCTAAAAGCATTTTGAAGACCAGTGTCTTAATTAAATCACCTTTGAAACTGCCTCTTAAAGAGAAAAAAAACCCCAAACTTGCTTTCTGATACAGATACTGGTCAAAAAAAATTCCACACTTTCATTGTCATGCTTGGAAAGAAAGGCTAATTTTAAATGGAAATACTACCTACTAAGATTGGGACTTCAAAGTTAATACTGTATTTTAAAAAGAAATACACATAAGATTCAGCAAACACCTAGATGTGTTTAGGAACAGTATGGTCCTATGCCAATTATTGGAGATAAAAAGCTCTATGAAAATCGCAAATAAACACATCCTCAAAAAATTGCTTGTCCAGTTCAAATGACTTAGTTCTTAAGTTTTTCAGAGAAACAGACTGAGTAGTCTGCTAAATGGTAGAGCAGAGGGGAGTCTATGGGTTGCCCGGTCTATGACAACATGAAGGTAGAGCATGTGTTCTGAATGATATTCTGTCTTTGCAGTGTCAGAGAATCCACAAAAGTTAAGGTAAATAGCTCCAATGATTAACCGCAACCTGTAGAGATAAATAGAAAAGGTTCTGTAATGGCCTGCCCCCAGCTTTCTACTGCTATGTCTTCATCGGCAACATTATGTGGTCCCCTATTAAGTCATCTGGTACAAATTTGGACTAAGACGAAGCCTTCACTAAAGTAAATATTTTTATTTTGTTGTTTTATCAAAGGTTAGCTATTTCAAATCATTGATAGTTCTCACAGCTCGTTTCTGAAACCAGTCCATTTTTCAAGCATCTTCTAAACACAGATACCAGAAACTAAGTGTGTAGTGACTGATAGAGCTGGACATCAACTTTTACTTGAGCTTCGTGAGTTTATAGATGCAAGTGTTACACTTTGCATTTAACCTTTATGTCCTATTGAAAGCTAATATTGAGTGAGTTATTCCTCAGCACCTGTGAGGTAACTCTGAATTAATCCCTAAAATAGGTGGAGGTGGAACCACCAGATCACTGGTGAGACATTCGAGTTTTATGTGATCACTGAGCTGTATACCAGTACTGTTTCTATTTAAATTTTTTTTAAGTCTGCAGTTTGAATTGAATGGTGTTGATTAAAGTAACCTTATTAGAAATTACTAATAAACACTAACCTAAAGCTTGGTAAACACTGTTGTGATTGTTTTCAACATGTATGCTTCCCGCATAAGGATTTTGCAGATAAATTCCAAAACATAATTGTTAGTAGATTGTTTACCCAAAAAAACAAAGCAAAAAATCTTGGAGATGTAACTCCTATGCAGAAATTCATGATCCTAGTAATCAAGGAACTCATTCTCTTAAAAGTGTAGTATCCTTGCATCTATTATAATGGGAGGTCATTCTTGTGACAGCGCCCCAAATCAGATAGTCTGTCAAGTGGTTGCAAGCAAGACGTTGTAGCTCCAGAAGTTACTAATCAGTGGAACTGTGTAACTAATCATGTGAGTGTTCCTAAACTGTCCACTTCAAGGCTGTAGTTCATACCTCTGCTTTCTGCTAATGACTTCTTATTTACAGAGGAATCAGTGATTTTTGTTTCGTGTAGAAAATAACTATGCTGTGGTAACTTGATCACTTACAGTTGGATTCTGAAAGTAGTCTCTCAAAAAGTGAGAGCAGAAAATTGTTTTAAAAAGTACTGAAGTCCCATCTCTGTGGGTTTGTTTGTTTACTTTCACTTAAATAAAAAAGTCTCCAGAAACAAATTTTAGAGTTGGATACTTGTCATCTTAAGGTACTTTTCGTCTGACTTCTTTTATGGGATTGTGTATCTTCCCTCTCTGCTCTTGCAACAGTCAGAAAACCATAAAGCTATTGACTAGAAAGCAAACTGAAAACTAATGGAAAAAGTATTCTTTTTCAGCAGGTAGTTCCCTCACTCGTGCCAGCTATTTATCCTGCTATCACAGCTGCAGAAATATAAAACTTAATTTTCATTCAGCTGACCAGATAGTTTTGAAATGCCCCCAAGAATAACTGTGTTCCTGTAGAGTGATAAATTCAAAATATTGATTGGTGTGCTCTAATGGGAAAATGGCAAGACTCTGCCCAGTATGATTCTCAGAATTGTCTGTAGCGAAGTGAAATGGACAGTGACTTCTCTGAAATAAGAATACAAAGAGGGGAAAAAGTCATTCTCTTCTGTAATAGTTGCTTGCAGCAGGGATGTAGCTCTGATGGTTCACTCAATTCGTGCTACTGCTGTGTGACTTCAGGATGGAGCCAGAGTGGTAAAGATTTGAAATGCATGGTAGGGCCACAGTAATTTTACTTGCAAAAAACCCACCTTAAAAACCACACCCCCCAAAACCCTGAATCCTCCATATCAATTAGGTGTTTTGGAGCAAAGCCAACTCCAGTAAGATCTACAAATCACGGAGTACAGTTGGATATGAACCTGCTAAGCTGATTTTATTTCAGTGGTGCTGTTCTGGATAACGAAAAGGATAAACTTTTTCCTGATTTCCAGCTCCATTTTTCTTTGGATAGATTGGATTAGGGTGAGACTGGGAATAACTTTTGGGGGATATCCTGGCTACAACTTGTGGTATAAAGGGCTGCATCTTGGCATTACACAATAACACAGTACAAAGGAGACGGTTAAGAACAGCCAAAATGCCTATTGGTGATATACTAAATCCAGAAACTATTCTTCAACTGCTTTGCTGTTCTTAAACTTTGTTTTATTAGCTTGTGTAAGTTATGACTAGATGAGACCCAAAAAGGCTTATGGTGGATTTGTCAAATGCTTTAAGCTTTACAGCTGTATGTGAGCAAGTGTGTTAATCCATGTCTCATAAATTTTTCCCTCCTTTGGACTGCCTAACACTGACCTTTGTCTGTGACACTGGGGACCATACCAATTCCTTAATTTGACCCACTGATCAGTGACTGAAGTTATGTTTTGTAGGAGAAACCTAGCAAGATGAGGGAGGGCAGGAGAATAAGGGACCTCGCTTCTGAGGCAAATGACAGGGTCAAAAGAATACATGGCCAGGCAGAATTTGGCTTCTGAGATATAATTTTAAAAAAATAAAAGAAAAAAAAGTCTGAAGATGCTGTGATGAGCAGTTTTAAGAAAGAAAGGTGGAAATTCAATTAGAGAATTTTCATAATTAATTTAGAGTAGATATAGAAGACAAGATTACTGACTTGAAAACAAGAAAAAGAAAAAATAAAGTAGAAGTTGGAGTAAGTCATGTCCAAAAGGCTATATTTTTACTGTGTTTTTATACTTTTTACTATTTATTTTTCTAAATGAAATTGCTACTGCTGTTTTTTGAAAATATAATCACAAATGTGGAAATAAGTGCAAATAAACAAGAAGCCCATTTAAGGACTTCTGTATGTTTTGCCTGTCTATTAAAGTACTGTGTCAATACTTGAAGAATGCACTGAGGATGTTTCTATAAATATCTCACATTGCTGTATTAATATATTAGATTCCTTTCATAAATATTAAACTCTGCAGGAATCAGATCTTCTGCTGTGGGGGCAATTCTGTTAGTTCAGTCTTTTCATACCACTGTCTTTCATATTTCCTTACAAAAATGTCATTTTAAATATTTGGCGTATAACAACAGTGATTGTCTTGTATGTGTTGTATTAAAATGTGGTGACTAGGTCTATTTAAAACTAAGTTCAGGTGCTCTTTGTGAAAGAGACTTTATTAAAAGACTTGTCTCATACCAAAAAAATTCAAAGATAAAAATGGGGTCAGATAGAATAATCTGCAATAAAGAAAGAATAATCAACTAGTTTTTAAACATATTCTTACAGACATATGGAACTAAAAGTTGAGAGGGAGTTTGAATGTAGCTGTCAACATAAAAATACTGATACTTCTGGGATCTGAGCTTTAGAGATGCTGACAGCACTTCTGTCCTATGTGCTCATTCAAAGCTCTTCCTGAAAATACTGGCAGTTTATATCCATGTGAGAGGAGGAGGAGGAACTGTGAAGGAGTCTGGGAAATCCAAGAAATCAGCTCTCATGAGACTTAAGGCTTTGGTCAAGCAATTCAAGACAAGAAACTTTTTTTTTTTTCCTCCACAACTCTTGTTCACTATGTCTGTAGTAGGATGGGAGCTGCCAGGTTTTGGACAAAAATCATAGTTTAAATAAGCTTACAGACCTTAGTGTCAATGTATATGAGTTTTCTCTGGTGGCATGTCTACTTTGACTTCTGTCTGTTTAATTAGTAATCCTTGGCACAGGCCATAGGGTTCAAGAAATCCACTTTTCCCTTTTCAGTTAATAATGGCCTGGTTCTAAGTCTTTCAGGCTGAAATGTTATCTGTTTAGCTCCAGACTGCTCGTTTCAGTAAATTAAGCCAACTGCAGTTGCTTTCATAGTGTTATCTTTGTTAGGAAATCTTAACAAGTACATGTGAAGCTATTTACTTGGATGCTGATGCTTGGTTGAATGGCCCTGGGGGAACAGGGCTGTCTCCTACTCGTCCTTTTTGCAAGAATTGCTAGCTAATGAGTACATTGCTTTAAGATAGTGAGTATTTGCAAAGCACAAGAGAAAAGTGCTAGCCCCTTGTTGCCTCTCAGATCCAGACTAGGTTACAATGCAATGGTCAACCCTAAAGGTATAATTCCCAATCCATGCAATTCTTTTAACTAAGGTTTACTGGTTAATCCCCATGTGGCCAGTTCAAATATGCATATGTATATACATAA
>Ga0181612_177674_pt1 | contig 20752 bp, 14 predicted proteins | sample HoacroProtozoa21_FD_119630 | JGI IMG/M metagenome (GOLD analysis project Ga0181612, IMG submission 119630) | Hoatzin crop microbial communities from Cojedes, Venezuel. Combined Assembly of Gp0051906, Gp0051904, Gp0051908
GAACCCAGCATGGCGACACATGGTATGGAGTACCCGGCTCGGTTTGGCCAGGTTGGGCTTGGGCAGCCCACCCAGCTGTGCCCCTTCCTGGATTCTGGTGAAAATTAACCCTGTCCTGGCTGAACCCAGGACATTGAAGTCCTTGGCTAACTTAAGGCATCACTGTTCTACAGAATGACCCTAAACCTAACACAGGGGGATGTCTAAACTGAGGGGAATCACTAGGAGAGCCCCAACACGTTACGCAGGCAGTTAGCGTGCCCTCAGGGACTTGCAGCATGGTGCTGTGTGTGCGGATGCAGGCAAGTACAGTTTACCTGAACATTCTTCTTGGATTTAACGATGCCAACCAGAAGCTGTAGGAGTTTGTGTAGTAGTTGCACGTCCCCCTGCCATGGCACTCGATGAATGGGATGGCTCGAAACTCTTCCAAACAAGAGCCAGGAGATGCCAATGCTTGGCCAGAAGCTTCTGAGCCGGCACTTGTATACTGTAACCACCAATACATTTTTAATGAGAACTTGTCCATCAGCTTTTAGTAAACTACAGGCAAAAAAAAAAAAAAATCTCTTTCTACAACATACCGTATGTTCTGTGGTATGTCTTGGCGAAAAAAAAGAACATAGATTAGCTTTATCAAACTTATAATGAAGCACAGAAGCCTTATGAAATTTCAAGCACAGCTGGGGCATTTCTTAAGTCCCCGCAAAGGCCTTTTTGTGCTCCGTGAAAAGCCATGAAACTGTAACCAGTACAAAGACTAGAAAGTAGCTGGCTTCCGTCCATCTGAGGACCATAGTAGCTGAATTACAAATAAGTCAAATCCCCTATTTTGTGTCTGTTCATATATTTTGTTGCATTGATTGCTTCTCCAAACGCAAAAAACAAAGAAGGCACTTTCCTTCTCTCGTGCTGCTAAATGCTTGGAGAAATAGCTCTAAAATAATTTATGACAGTAGAAAATTAGCTAGAAAATACCATTTAAATTTGATGTTGGAAACAAAAAAATTATATTAACCAGATGCTGCAAAAATTCCCTCGATTCTTTCCCAAGATTATTTTTACTACTTAGGGCCAAATCCCAGGAGAGACAACAAATTTCACACTAGACCTAAAAGGATTTTACACCATGCAAAAAAGAGGGGATTTTAATTCTGTCTTTTACCCTCATTTTCTGGCATCCCTATAACATCCCATAGGGCTTGGATAACAAAGACGAAGTGCTACATCCCCTAGTACAGATACACCCTTACTCCCATAATCCACTCTCACTTTGCAGGCACATTATGAACTTCCTTCACTCGTATCTCGTTATGGCATCAAAATTGCTGAGGCAGTCTTTTGTAGACAGTGTACTGCTTTTGTTTTGATTTTAACTTTCTGTGGAGTTCAGCCTTGAGATGCGATTTATAAAAGAACTGCCTGGCATGTTAAGTGGGTCAGTTATTTTTGTGTATTTGTTTTCAGGACTGGTTTAACCACTCCACTCCCCAAACCCGTTTCCTAGATCTTAGCATGACACATGAAAATGAGAGCATGCAGTTAATTTTGTCAGACATATCCTATGGTTCTCCTTTTATCTCTTCCTCTTTTCCTCCTAACACCTATTTTTGAGGACAGATCAGAATAGTTGTTCCTATGCTTCTGGCACTGAGTAAGAGTTAACAGAATTATTGTCTACTTCTTGGCAAAGGAAAAAAAAAAGAATTTAACAATTATTAAGAACCAAATAAGCTATGAGCAGATGAAAATGCCAATGAAAGCCAGAGGACATAAAATTAATAATTCAAGTCTTGATATCCTTACCATAACAAAAGAAAAACCCTTCCAGAGAGACATCCAGCCTTCTGGACATGCAGGAACTGCAGTTGTTTGGCTGTGAACTGCTATTACCATTGCAGCTCCTTCACAGACAGCACACCTGTAAGAAGAAACATACATACATTCAGTGCAGGTATGAGGGAAAACATGAAAGCAGACAAAAATTGTATCTTCTAGGATGGTACCTACATAATGGCAGGGCTTACTATAAACATTACAACTTACACAGGTTTTCTGTTTAGTGAGGAGACAAATAAATTGAAGGTAACCCAAGTACCTTGCTTTGCAATCTCTACTAGTAACACCAGACAAAAACTGGTGTAAGATGGGAATTAGTCCCAGAACATTTGAGCTTCCCAATTTTGCCTTTAGTGAAGTAACAAACTAAATTTTACCTTCCTCATGTGCTCCCTACTTCATGTTGGTACGGTTTAGATCAAAGTTCTGTACCTTTATTTGCCAAGATTAGAAAATGCAATCTTTTATTTCCTAAATGAAGAAACTATGAAGCTGAGCTACTAGATTGCAACTGGCTAGGGCAGGCTAGAAGACAGAGCGCAAAGCTTACTTTCCCATATTTGATTTTGCTACTCTTGGTCTTTCACGCTTTTAGAGCTTTTCCTTTTAAGATGGTCTTCATCCTTCTCAGCTGTTCTAAAGCAACTAGAAAGGGTCACATTTGCACAAGGGTGTTACACAGCAGAGAACCTTCAGCCCCAACTTATGATGTTCTTCACCAACTGCAGTAAATGTATCACACACAATTGAAAGCAGAACTTCATTTGCACTGTATTCCAAATAACGAAGCTATCTTCATTGCATTTCAGTCTGCCTCTGACATGCACAACAGTAGGTTTTTTTTAAAAAAAAATCACTGCAATCAGTAGGATTGTGTGCCATCTTCTCACATCAGCTATGCAGATCAAGCCCTGTGGTGGGACCCTAGCTTTAATCTAACTTTTCTTAAAACATTACTGAGTATCTGACATAATCGGGTGAGTAATCAAAAATCAGGTGGTTAAAAACAGTGCTTGTACTGGCTGAGGTGGGCAGGTCTTTGCCCAAGATTTGCCATTCAAAACAACTTATGATGTCTTTGTGGTTCCAGGCCAGAAGAGCTAAAATTCTTATACTCTCACCTGCTTATATGGGGCTCTAGTGCCCTGCCAGAAATTGGTGCCATGTCCACTGGCATTACTGCTGCAGCGGACAGCCAGTATGAATAGTCATTGCGAGAAGCAAAACTACAAACATCATTGGTGTTACAGAATAAGAATGGCATGGTGGTAAATCTCTGCAAGCAGCTACCAGCTGTTCCTAAAAGACAAAAGAGGAGAGGACTGTGACAGACAGGAGCTTGTATTTAGTGCAGTGAACAGAAGAGACATATGATGGCATCCAACCTGCTATACAGAGAATTAAGACGGTAACTGTAAAGAGAAAAGTGTCTGTACAGTGGAATTATCCGAAAGCAAAATGTTTATGGTATATATAAAAATATGTATATAAAAAATAAGGGCTAAGAACAGAATCTGCTAAAGTTTTATCTTCTTGAACAGTATTGGTCCTTGACACAGCGGCAGGGACTCAGCTCCTTGAACAAGAGCTTCTAGTGCTATTTTTGACACCCTACAACATCCCATTTGGTCTCCAAAAAAGCAAGATTCTCTCTCAGATCCTCTGTTGTTACTGTCAGTCCTGTGCAGATGTTGGAAACATTTATACTAGACATCTATCTGTAGGTAACTGAATTCTTCCTCAAAAATGGCCAGGGATAGCAAAAGGGGACTATAGGAGTGCAGGAAAGAAAGATGTCTTTCGAGCCACGATTCCTGGATTGACTCAGAGCAGCAGACCACTCTGGAGACTGATGGTAGAAACCGGTGTTCCATCTCAGACACTTACTGTGAGTTTGGTTTCATGACAACTTAGCGTTACTGGACTGTAAAGAGAACAATCTGAAAATTTTTACTGATACAGTACCAAGATCTTGTCCATGTGCTCGTTCATTTCCTTGTACAAAAAGCAGTGAATAGCCAACGTAGATCTGTGATGTCCCATGTGGGCATGAAGGAATCTTTGTTGACTGACTATGCCGGGTAAAGATAAAACCTCTTCTTGTTGGACCAGCAATGACAGTGCCTGGTGATCCAGGTAACCCCTGTACACCTGGGAAGCCAATCAGTCCAGGTTGTCCTGCAGAGGGGAAAGAAATATGACTGCAAATATTATGATTTTGTATGAATTTTTTACTTCATTTGAATTAGTGGAACCACTTGAAAATTAACCAAAAAAATGTATTAATCAGAAGATACATCTTGAAAATTGGTAGTGTTTGTTGCTAGGTGTATTAACTCCTTCAGACCTAGCTCAGGTAGCTTTACATTACATAGTTTCATGGAATAGTGAGATATTTTAAAGAACCATGGCCATTTTTACCAAAAAAGTTGTAAAGTAAAAACATTTTATGGTGACTAAATAAAAATATTTAGTTCCATTCTGATGTCGTATAAAGGCACACTGATACCTAGGGATTTCAAGTGGACAAATAAATGTGATTAATAACAGAAGAGCAGAGTCAAGGCATATTTTTGTAAATTATTATTTCAATTGTGTACATGTGTCTGTTAAAAGCTAAGAATGTTCTTAAATATGCTTGTGGCCCTAAAGCTACTGCAAATGTTACAGAATCTCAATATATGCAAGAGGAAGGATTTGCAGAAATCAGGAATACAGTTTAACAGTAAATTCAGTAGTAGCAGTCAGAGACGTCCGCTTCCCTGTACCTCTTTGTCCTGGAAATCCCCTGTCTCCCTTTGGACCAGGCAGTCCTGGTTTACCTGGATGACCAAAACTTCCTGGTAAACCTTTTAGTCCTTTAGGTCCTAAATTGTAATCAAGAAAAAAACAGAAGAATGTAGCAGTAGTTATTCTAGATTTTAATAACTAATTAAGTTAAAATCCCCAAATAAATGTAGCTGTGGTAGAATAAAAATATCAGCATCAATTTACTACGTTCTGAGACTGACTATAGTGTTACTGTAACCGTATTTCCTATCAGGAAGATTACAAGGAAATATTGAATGTATTGTAGAAAAATATGCTTCTCATGAGAAATGTTTACGGAAACCACAGTAAAGAGCTTTTTCTTTTAGCATGTGTCATACAATAGTAACAGGCCATAATCATCTTGGTCAAGGTTTGTAATTCTAGAAATAACGCAGCTCCTTTGTAAACTGACTTTAAGGAAAGTGTAGCACAATTCTTTGGTGCCTGCTTTGTTATGCTGGAGGCAACTGTCATTCCTGAGTGGGGCACGCCTCCTGGCAAACCTGCCCCCTGAGGAGCTCCCTCCTGGGGTGGAAAGCTGTGGTACTGAGAAGGGTGGCCAAGTACCCACTGCACATCCTACCTGCTCCTGAATTCCCCATTCCTCACAGCCATGGCAGGCTTCACTTCTAGTGCCAATGGAAGAGAAGTAGCCAGCTTCTCCTCTCTTTTCCCACCCCCAGACTATGACAGACACAATCGCTTTGTAGCACATCTAGAGTACTAGAGTACTTCTATTACAACTGGTAATTTCCCCCTCAAAATGACAAACATTCTGAGCATGGTTCTGGTTGTATGAAAATGGTGAATGTTTTGATCCAAGTTTACTTTTTATTCCATTATTTTTCTTAGGCTTATGTTGATGCAGAAACATACAGACTGCGAGGGTGGAGGGCAGATGGAACGGGACAAGTTATAAACACAAGGCCGTTAAGGTACAAAGAGCTATTTTTAAATACAGGGAGGTATTTTTAAAGACACATCAATTTTCTATGCAGAAACATGTTCTCCCACCAAATCAAAATGTTCCACTAAGCAGCACACACAAACATGTACAGAGATAATAATATAAACCACCTTGTAGTCCAGGAATCCCTTGAATTCCTTGATCACCTGGTGTTCCTGGGATTCCTGGCAGCCCAGGAGGACCCTTGCTTCCCGGGACAGAGAATATTCTCCCAGGGACTCCAGGTGGACCTAGCAGCAAAAAGATAATGCAGAGCTACTGCTTTATATTAAAACAAAGCAAAACAAACTACACAACAAACAAATCAACTTAAGTCAGGTGGTATGAATGAGAAGGGTTGGTTACCATGCTGGCCCTTTGGTCCCCTTGGCCCTTCTGCACCTTGTGGTCCAGGGGGTCCTTGATTACCCTTTTCTCCTGAGAAAGAAGATTGGAGATACACCCGTCTGGTTTAAAATGTCAAAAAAACTGTCACAAGTTTCAGAGGCTTATTTAAGAGTTCTGCATGATCCATGCAACCTTCCCAAAGAGTAACACAGCCTGTAACTCATTTGAAACGTGAAAGTGGACTTGTATGTCTCTGCTGCTACTGTATAATTTATAGGCCAAGTACGGTCAGTTTATAAGATGATGTTTCCATGTCTTTCTTCACATAATGGCTGGTCCCACAAACCTAGCTTAAAAATCTCCATTTTAGACTATGTCCTTTTTATCTTACACGTTTTTGTCATTGGGTTTGCAGGTCAAGTGCTGCCTTCAATGATGCTGTGCAGTTCAACTCCCTTGAAACACTACTGTCAGTTGTGATGACGGCTCTTAGGATGGCTGTATAGTTTTTCAAGTGTTTGAAACTTAATAAGAAATTCTTTTCACTGTGCAAAATATGAGGTTACATCCATACTACTCTCCACAGCTCTGCTGGAAATTAAACAAAATAAAAAGTATTTTTATCATCAAGTCAGGAGATTTGACTGACTATGCCATGAAATCAGAGCTTTTTGCTTAAGCAAGTATCATTACTATCTGTACGGTGACTTTTCAAATTAGAAAAAATTTACAACACACAATAATTAGCATGGAACACAAACCAGTAGGTTAAACAGGTAATGACAATTTTGTGTCACTGTAAATCATGTTATTGAAAAATGAGAATATTGAAGGAGTAATGCAGACCTTTATCAGATTTAAGTAACTAGAAAAATGTCTAAATTAAAAGGATTTTTATCCAGCTACTGATCCAACTAACTCTCAGAAATATGAAATTAACAAAGCCAATACATTTAACTGTTCATCTGCTGATAAACTGGTAAATTAGATTATAATTGGGACTATTCTTACGGCAAACAGAGGACCCAGTGCTCTGTGTTGTAATTACGACTAAATGCTCTTGAGTTCTATAGTTAAGAGGTTGACTAAAAGTCACATCTTCTAGTAGTGGTGTGGCACTTCTATTTAGTAGACTCAGTCCCAAAGTTCTTACACATTGTTGGTCACTAAGAACAAACTTGTTTTGAATTTGCTTGGAATGGAGGCCACTGAAGTTCCAGCCCTTCCTCACTTTAACATCAGTGTGGACATCTCTGTAACATCTAACTGAAAGAACATGCTCTCTTAGTGAACACTTTCATTTATAGCTGACCTACATCTGGCTCTCGATGGAAAAAACTTCTCTCTAGTATCACACCTGGTACTATTACACACATACCATCATAATGCAACATGTACGTGGTTGTATTCAGCACACAGACATGTATGTAATAAATACATGAGTACCTTTTACACCTGGGAATCCAATAAATCCAGGGTCTCCTCTAGCACCAGGATAACCTGATCGGCCTTCTATTCCCTGCAAATCAAATAACACCAATAATAACCAGGAAGCAGAATCTGCATGCTATAACCAGGAAGCAGAATCTGCATGCTATGAAGTACATTTTCTTTTTATTCAGAATACTCAAAGCGTTATGTTCACAGAACATGCTACAACTAGAATTATCTGTTCCATTTGTGAGCATGTTAGAAATAGTCATATAATTGTTAATACTAATCTATAATACAGAACAGCCAAGGAAATGACATACCAGAAATTCACAATTATTTCTTTTTTTGACTACTTAAGCCCATAAAATCTACTTTTCATATCCATTTTAATATTTTTCCTGTATTACAAGGAGTTCTGGGGAGGATGTGGGCTTTTTCTTGTTTTAGTTTGTTGGTTGTGTTTTGGTTGGGTTTTTTTTTTTCAAATTGTCCTGGGTGTTATTTTCATAGTAAGAGCAAAATTAACAACATAGTAATAAGAAGGTAATAATCCTTTCACTGACTTTTGGACCGGGCGGACCAATGTCGCCAGCTGGGCCTGTTGGCCCTGGTATGCCATCTGCCCCTCTAACACCTTTGCTTCCTTTCATGCTGAGAGCGGGAAGACCAGGAGTCCCTGGAAAACCAGGGGGACCTATACAGAAACATCAAAGTAAGTAATGACTACCACCAACAGCATTTCACATTACATACAATGCAGTGCAATGTTCAACAACTTTATAACGGTACTCATGTTTACCACCTCAGTGATTCCTAAGGAAATACAACCTTTTTTTTTAAAAAAAAAACAGTGCATTTTTCCTAGCTTGCTAATTTAATTTGAGATCAGAGTTGAGTTCTTGCAGTACTCTATAGCACTACAGTTTTTTGAATACCCTCCTGTTGCAGTTATGCCTGTAATCATAGAATCATTTAGGTTGGAAAAGACTGTTAAGATCATTGAGTCCAACTGTAAACCTAATACTGTGAAGTCCACCACTAAACCATGTCCTTAAGTGCCACGTCTACACACTCATGCTACCTCATCTCTTTAAAGAAGCTGGAGCTCAGCTGCCCTACAGACCACATGGGAAGAAAGCAAAACAATGCAATTGAGTGGACTGCAAAGTTTAGTATTATATTCATTTACATCACACTGCATAGACCATCACGGTGTTTGCTATGGTAACATTGCATAAAATGGTAAAGGCACTACATGTTTAATTATGAAGACCCCTTTCAACCTTGAGTTCTGGACAGGCTGAATTCTGCTTTCAATTATCAGTATATAATTTCAGATAAATAAGGAGTTATAACAACACACCTGGTCTTCCATCTGCACCAGCGATACCTCTGATCCCTTTTTGGCCAGTAATTGCCACGCCTGTTGAGCCTTGAAATCCAGGCAACCCCACTAAGCCAGGAGGTCCAATGGGTCCTTGATCACCCCGAACACCTTTTGCACCTGGTGGCCCAGGAACACCAGGCAGTCCCATGTCCCCTTTAATTCCTACAAAGTACAAGTATTACACTTGGGGAGAGCTGTCAAGATGGTGAGATGATGTGACTATGCAGAATATGTGCATTTACTATACCACAAAGGTGGAATTCAGCCTTTGTTTTCAGTATGGAGAAGTCCCCAAAGCTACCTTGCTACTATAAAGCAAAGTAGCTGTGAGAAGACTGGACTCCCTGCAAAGTAGTGTACACACTGCTTCTTTCTCCCTACCTCCCCTGCCGTTTTAAAAAACGAAACAAAACAAAACTCCACTTCAGAAACTGCTCATATGAAGGAATAAAGTTGAGAGGAGAGTAGAAAGACCAGAGCAGGGAATACTTGCTGATGCATAAGTAGAAGAAATACCTCTTTTGAACATCAGAACTGGCAAATCCTTTTAAACTAAACTCCAGCTAAAAGCATCAATATGAGTACAATAACATTAGAGACGACTCCAAATCCATTGTTCTAAGGTTGATTTTAGAGTCCATGATCTACATATGGAGGACATGAAGACAGATTTTTTTTTTTTAAAAGGAAAACAAATCAATGGATTTCTACTAGTACTAGAAATACAATGTGAAACTTCCAAAATGGGAAGAGTAGCCTCAGTCAAATGTTCATCAGTATAAAAGGGAAAATGAACAAAACTGAAATGCAGTCACTGCAGCTTTCCTACAGTATGCTTAGTACTCAGCAGCAGCATCTGTTTTCATTAGAACATACTCTGTTAATCAAATTATGTCTCAAAATAAAATTTCAAAAGCTCTAGAATATGTATACTACCTCCACGAAACCACATTATTTATTTCCCTTTTACAATAGTCTTAACCCTACAATCAAGAAGGCTTGACAGTTAATACACAGCACCAAATCATTGATCAAAAGCACAGAACCACTCTTGACTGCCTCTGACACTCTTCGTGCCATTTCAAGCACCCAAAAGCAGGAGGCGACTTAAAAATTAAGACGATGATTCTGGTATTTAAAAATTAAGCTTTTGGTTTCTGAAAAGACAACTCACCTCTACGACCAGGAACACCTCGCAGGCCAGGGATTCCTCTCCCTGGTGCTCCTACAAAACATTAAGTCACTTTATACTCAAAGTCCTGAATAATTGTTCTAAACATCACAGTTGTCTAATATTTCATACTTTTCTTCAGAATTCACTGAATCAAAATGTAGATTTGTTATATGCAAAATACAATTTATTGATTATTTCAATTTCTTGTATTCAGAAATATAAACTAAATATGTAAGTTTTTCTTTATAGTAGGAACTCTTACTGATCAATCATATCTGAGGTACATTCTACAAGAATAAGCTTTGTCTTTTTTTAGGGGAAGAAAAACCAGAAGAACGATCTGCATTTAAGTTAGTTACTACAAAAAAATAGAAGAAGAAATATAAGTACCTAAAAATGAAAATACGTTAACAGTGATTACTTCAAACTTAATATGAAAAAACTAAAATATTATGGAAAAAATAAAAACTAAATACTATGAATGCCTTCTCAGTACCCTCTTTATACTAATATGCAAAGAAACATTTGCACTGTAAGATATGAAAATACTTTCTCTCAGAATTCAGTGGAGGACTAAATCTGTCTGTGGACGTTGATAACATCAGGAGTGACATTTAAACGAAAGGTTTTACAACCAAAAGGCCAGCTGATGGAAACCTTCACTATTCCGGTAAGTAAACTCTGTGATTCCTTTTATCTTATTTTCACACAGAAGAGGAGGCTCCTTTAAAAAGATTTTGTTTCTTTTTGTCTCTGAGATTAAACACGTAAGAACTGTTAACAGCAATCCTTTGGCTCTTGCAGACATTAACATTTTTAGGAGAAGTTATGACAAATCACATGTATAATAGAACAGTGACATATGCCTTTGGGTTGTTGACAGCATGTACAACAATTATATAGAAAAAACTGAATTACACGAAAGTGAAAAACCTTCTACTTATAAACTTTTCTTTGGCTCCAAGAAGCGCCTTATTAATCCTTCTGAAATAACCATTGCCAGTTTAATGAGGGAAAAAAACAACTGTAAAATAGAATGAAAATGTTTCACTTGTGTTACCTGGTTCTCCCTTTACTCCCAGGTGACCAGGCATACCATCTTGACCTTGACTACCTCTTTCACCAACCAGTCCATTTTTTCCAGGGTCTCGAACAGCACCTGTGAATTACAATGCACCACAGCATCGTTTTCACTTCTGTTATTTTGCATTTCAAAGGGAGAAGATACGAGTCCCTTTTATTAAAATTTAATTAGTTCATCTACTTCAAAGATAGATGTAACTGTGTTGGTACATAAACATTTGTAAAGAGAGGCACACAATTTGTATTGAGCTTACTGGTCTTCAACGGATTTAACACCCCCACTATTTCCACAGGCAATGACTTCCTGTCTTTCAAAGACATTTTAGGACCCTGCCTTTGATTTAACCCATGCCGGTGGAAATCCATACAGGCAGCGTGGTTTCTCTCCCTGGCTTTATTACAATTTCAAGGTTTCTCTAAATAGGGAATAGATTCTGAGATCTCTGCTGATAAGTCAGTGCAAGTTAAAGTCTACAAAACTGCAACATCATAATTTTGATGAGGATCTCTGAATATAAGAGCATTCAATGCTCTTTTTGAAGACCGTGACAGGCACTCACTTTAATAAAGTCTGCATTGCATACCTCAGTGTTGCTGCATATTTACACACTCCCCCTTAAGTATATTTTGAATGGTTTGACCTTTTCTGTTGCTTTAACAAATAACTACAACTCTGTTCCCTCTTACCACTCTAATTAATTTTCTTCTTCTCCTCATCTAGCTACATCTTAGTTTATTCTCTTTTAGGAGGTAGAACAAGCCTTTCTTACAATTAGGTGGACATTACATCTTGAGACCTCTGAATGAAAAAAAAAAGGCAAAAAGCTTTACAAAAGTGAAACAAAATTAAAACCTCTTGCCTCAGTGATAACATTGAATGCAGGCTGTTAAAGACCTTATCTGGAACCACAGAAGGTAAACAAAGCCTCGAACTAACATAAACAGAGACTGCAACTGCATCTGTTAAATTCTAAAAAGCTCAGAGGAACAAGAACACCAACTGCCTCATTATAACGAAAATAACAAACCAGGGGGCAGTGATTTGAGGGAGATGCCATATACCATACCTGGAGGGCCTGCAATGCCCTGTTGTCCTGGGCGGCCCTGCTGTCCTTTAACACCAATATCTCCAGGAGGTCCAAGCTTCCCTGTAAGAAAAAAGGGTGTGGGAGAGGAGAAAGGGCATTATCACTAGATCCAAACTCAGTCCGAGAACTTTGCTATCATTTCTGCTTTGGACAGCTGTGAAAGATTGCTAGTCGCTGTAAGCCAGCCTGGCTTCGCTGACTACAAAGGAGCTGTTTAGGTTTACAGCAGGTGAATATAAATGTGCCGCCCCCAGGCACTCTGCGTAGTTTATGAAGAAATTATCTTCTAGAAGCATGTCTACATCTCACCACGCCTCCAGAACAAAAAACAGACCTGGGATCCCTGTAACTCCAGTTTCCCCTCTGATCCCCTGTGGTCCTGTTACTCCTTTATGTCCTGGATGACCTTGGGATCCTCTTTCTCCTTTGCTGCCCAGAACTCCTGGGGGGCCTTGATCTCCCTGAGAAAAAGCAGTTGCACACGAACAGGTTAAAAAAAAAAAAAAAAAAATCACATTACATTAAATACATTACTTTCCGTATTTGAACAATAGAAAAATCATATGTAACTTTAAAGGTTAAGTAAGTGTAATCATGGTTCATTATGATTTTCAGACAAAAATCAAAGTAGACTAATATGAAGTCTTCTCATAATACCACTGATCCTTTAGACACAGCTAAGAAAAAAAGACTTTTCTTCAATCTATACAAACCAACTTCAGTCTTTAGGTGTTTTCACCAGCACATAGACTTCCATCAATTTTATTCTAACAGCTCCTCTTTCGATCCAAACATACATTCCTTACATAATACGCAGCTATACAAAATACTGAAATGCATATTTTTTTCCTTGAATTCCTACTGACTTTCATGACAGTAATCTCATTGTGGCTATCCAGCTAATACAGAAAAAAACCAGGTAATTTAGACAAATTACAGGAGTTACAGTACATACAGCCTCAACCACGTATTTCAGATAATCTCATATGTAAAAAGACTCCCAGCTGTTCAACAAGCAGAATAAGTGGAGTAAAACTGTATCCAACTTACAAGAATACTGTTTTTTTTTTTTCTTAGCAACATGTATTACTGAATGTAATATATACTGAACATAATATATATTTCTAAGAAAAAAAAACAATTCATCTTTGTCCTGGTTTTCGTTTTCTTTTAGAATCGGTTCTGTTTTAACCAAAACCAGGACAATCTTGTGTAATGATATTAATCGATTGTCAAAAACCAACAGTACAATTTTAGACTACAAAACTTTCGCATTTCCTATGATTATGTTTTTCTGTACTTTTTAACATACAAGTATGCCTACTGCTGACATTTTAAGTGCAAGTCCCTGCTCTGAATGGATTAGCAACTTCTATAGAAACAAAGTTATTCCTAACATGTTCCATCTTTAAAATAAGAAATTCTTGCACCAAGAAAAACGAAATATAATGAACTAAAAAATTTCTCCTGAGTAATGACAATAGAATTTTCTTATTTCTTATCACTAAGAAATCATCTACTCCTGCAAACTGCAGCTCTTGCTTACATGTTGTTCTGTTTCTATAGTCAAAGCCTCTGCCTAATGCCTAATATGACAATGTTTCCATTGTCTTTATACCTTTGGACCAGGTTCTCCTGGAGACCCAGCAGATGGGTACCCAGGATTTCCTTTGTCACCTGGAAAGCCACCATAGCCCGGTGGACCAGGGTCACCTGATGGTCCTGGAAAGCCTGGAGATCCTTTCTGTCCTTTTGGACCTGGAAAAATACAGATACTGATACCATTCTTAAATGGATCATAATTGCATACAACACCTCGTGTTTTCTGAGCTACTGCTTGAACATTCACATATTCATTCTTCATTAATGGTAATTTACACAGCCAGTGATTTTATTTCTAAACACATTAAAAAGAGTTTCATTTAGAGAGAGGGAGAACTGCATTCTGCAAATCAAGCAAATGCTGGGGTGGCGAGAAGTCTATAGATACTGCAAAGAATAAATCCCAGTTTAAGTATTGTTTAGTTCACTTACAGTAATTGCTCAGATCTGTGCAAATGCTTCTATACAGCTCTATGAATTTGTAATATAGCTTGACAGAAAATGACCTGGAATTCCCATGTCCCCTTTGTTTCCTGGTGCACCTGGGAATCCTTGTCCTCCAGGAATCCCTGGAAGACCCATTACTCCTTTGACACCTGCAAGATGAAGAAATAAGCATCATCTTCACGTTTACTTTAGACACTGGCTATCTGGTAGAGTTGTCATGAATATAGAATCCTCTACTGCACACCTTGTTATGGTATCTTACTATTTTGTAAATCAACATGCAGCCTCTTGCCCCAGACACAGATAAAATTATCATTGTTTTTGTCAGAAAGTCAAGGAAATAGCAAGCATCTTATGTATCAACATTGAAGTTAAGGTTCATGACCACAGCACTTCAGGGCAGCAATTGAAACACACTTTTGCTAATTTTGATCAAGATCATGAATTTGTATTTACGCACTGCATTCTCCTTTCATTGTCCCCCTGAGTTCAGTCTGGTTTCTGGGCATGTCCCAACCACATTATTACTTGCTCATTATGCACTTCTCATGACTAGCATACTCGAGCTTTTTCTTATACGGCTTAGGCACTTCCCCCTCCCCCCCCCATTCACTTACATTTAGCTTAATTTCGCTGCATTAGCACTCAGTTTGATGACTACAAGATCTAGTTGCACCTAGAATGTCCAGATGTCTACATTCCAAGGTACTACCAATGCCTGAACATTTAGGCAGGTGAAGTCTTACTTTCTTCCCTAACAAGTTAGAGAATAGAGGAGCATTTGAAATTTTTCCTGTGATGGCTACACTGCAAAGACTACAAAGGATGTTAATGACAGAATATAGCTGTGATGCTATAATGACATCAGCAAGGATAATTTCCATCATGAGAAGGGCCATTTTGATTACAAGTTTAAAACTATTTCTAATTGTACTATTTTTATGTATCTAATTATAGTGTCATGTGGTTTTCTAGAAAGAAGTTCTCTCAAAGAATCAAAAATACAGAATACAGAGAAGTAAAGATGTTTTATTAGCATTAATTTGAAAAAAACAGATGCATTGTCTCATGCAAGGGTCAATATGTATCATTATGTATGAGGTTATGGTAACGGCAAAGCTAAACTTTGTGAAATGGCTTAGGTATGTTTATAATTTATGCAGGTTCTTTTTAAGTCTGCTTTTCACTGAAGGCCTGGTGACTTTCAAAATATAAGCCAAACATGTAGGCTTGAAAAGAAAAACAGAATCAATCTGAAATAAAAAAAGCTTCTGAAATACTTCTGTGCACAACTGTGATGTTCACATTTTAGAATTCTTATTTTTTTATAATATTGGGAATTCAAACTTCACTTTTACAAATACCAATTTTTATTCATTGGTCTCGCCAGCTTTTAGATTTCAGAGTTATTATTCAGGATTTAATATTATTTTATATTTATCACCCCAAACAATGGTCTATTGAAGGAAACTAAGAATCATTCGGTGGTAGCTGCTATGATTTGCAAATAGCAGCTTTTGAAATTGCTCCATTTCAGAATTCTCAGAAAAGCTTCAGAGTTAATACAGAGAACGCAGTGCTGCTGTTGAAGCCTAGTTTATGTGCTAGCTAGGTAGTATTATCTCTACCCTCCACGTGATACAGTAATTTTCAATGTACAAATCCTGTACCTGGTAGACCATGCATTCCTTCGGATCCATCAAGACCTGGGGGACCTTGTACACCGACATCTCCTTTTTCTCCTCTTGGACCCATTCTTCCTTGCATTCCTAAAACAAATTTTCATCAAAAAATATTACAGAACAACATATTAGAATATAAATGTTATGTAAAGTTTGAAGTATTATAACTCTTAAAACTATTGAAGCAGCAGTGGAGCACAGGATTTTCACTTCATGAACACATACAAGCAAGACACGAACTCGCAGTTAATGCCTTCTGTATTTCTCATATGGAGACAAAAGGAAGTTTCTGAATGCTTCCATAGGAAAAATGTTACACAAAAAGACAGATAGCATTAGTTAAGCATGTACAACTCATATACAGAGAGTCTACATTAATACCACAAACGAATTCTTCTGACAGTCAAGTATTTCTGAGCAGACTCAATTTCTTCACAACCAGCATCTAGTTGGTAAGCACACCCATTTCTGTGCTCATGGGCTACTACATGTGTAAAAACATGAATGTATAGCATATATGTATATAAGCCTCTTCCTCCTACTGACCTATTAATACTGTTCTAACTTTACAATAAGACTTTTTTTAAGAAATATGGATTTGTTAAAATGGAAATGATATTCAATGTAATATCCAACTATCCCATAAATAAAAAGGCAGTTACAATTCAGCAATAATTATTTCAAAGCCATGTGAATACTCTCAGTAGTAGAGTCAGTTTCTTCCATGTTTTGGAGTCCACTGGAAGTGCAACACAGATGACAACCCTAACTAGTTTTGAATGACAGACCAATGAATGTATACCTTTTAAGCCTTGTTCTCCTTTAGTCCCAATATCAACCAAGGTCTCAGATGGTCCAGGAAAACCTTTATCACCTGGTTCGCCTTTCGCTCCAAGAAACCCTTTTCTTCCCTTTAGTCCTGGGAAGCCAGAAGAACCTGCAAGAAAATATAATTAAATTTTCTGAAAAAAACTGACTAGAAAATAGCATAAAGGAAGCAATGGAACTCCTGTCTTCAAGGGCAACTACATATGTAAATATACATTCCAAATCAACAACCTAAACTAGCTTCTTAATTACTCCAATCATCAATAAACATCTATGACCACAGATTGTGGCAAGAGACAGTAACTATTTCTTATACTGAATATATGTATAATCTTGAATCTGTTGAACAAATTTACTAATGATATTTGGAACATGAATGAGAAAGAAAAAATAGAGCAAAAAAGCTCTCTGCTCTTTATTTAGCAGATCACCAGCCACTTTTACAAATATATTGAAATAGAAAAGGTGGCAATTCAGAACTGCTGGAAAAAAATAAATAATGTTGTTATTCAGTCTGTAGACTGCACATATACAGAAGTCAAAGATTTATCAAGACTCCAAGAAATTCCAGTACAACACACGCACTCAGGAGTGATAACAGACATCAAGGTGGATCACAAGACTACTTCAGCATGGAAGTTTCTATATTCTAAGTAATAATGAAGGCAGATACTATGGCCACTTGCCTCTGATACCCGGGTTGCCTGGTCTTCCAATTGTGCCAGGGCGTCCAGGAATTCCTAACAGGCCTATTATACCTGGCTCTCCCCTTGAACCTGTGGAATAAAAGCAGTAGGAATGTATTTGTTAGTATTTGATCAGTGAAACAGAACATTACTTCAGAAAACTATACATATGCTTGTCATTTAGTGTTTAATTGCTTATTTTATTTTTTCTCCATTTCTAGAACATACTGTTGAAGCTAGTTTTCCAGTCTTTAACCACATGAACAGCACTTACACACACAGTAATTCCCAAACTACCTAGATTAGTAGCTGCAACAGCTTCTATCAATGAATCAAATAATTGACTGTGGGATAATGTATCTGGGATATCCACACAGGGATAGGAGACCTGTCAGGGGATGTTCTGGCTCAGGAGCTGAAGGCCAGCTGGGACATGACAACTACCCTCAAATGACATCCAAAACCTGAGTCAAGCACTACATACTTATCGTTAGTTTTACAGGTTGCATATATAAAAGGTATGTACGATCTCCTTCCCACAGAATAATGCAGGATTTGATAGTTATGAAAAGTCTCTGTTAGAGATAAGAAGCATTACATGCCTGATTTCTTTTATTCTACAAATCAAATTTTAACACATTTCTGGAAAAAAACTACAGGGATTATATACCTTAAAGTTAGCTCTGTGCAACGTGACAAGAGTTTAATCTGACTCAACTCTGTCAGACTCAAGATCTGAACTTGCTTTTTCAGAGAAAGATGACAGGATTAACAAGCTACCTGTTTGAAAAGGGATGTGGAGTAAAAACTGCTAAACGCTTTACACTTCCATTATTCTGGGGAGTTGCTTTGCATGTTAACTAGTTCATGTCCTACGGCAAGGACATTACTGTACAAAACCAATGTAAGGCAGCCTTCTGTTCTCGGAAGACTGTTATAGAAAATCCAGTGCTATGTCATGACAGCTTTAAGATATGCTCACCATTTAGGTAATGATGATATGTTTTCCATATAGATCTCAATGACATATGAAAGCTGTTCATGGAAAAATATTTCAGCATCTTCAATTTGGAAAAGCATGACTTTTTGCAGAGACTGACGTAATTTCTGTATCATAACAAGTACTGAGGGAATCCTTACCCGGCACACCAGAGATTCCTGGCCTTCCAGACTGTCCCTTGGGACCAGGTAATCCTGTACTTCCCTGAAGACCTATTAATCCAGGGTCTCCAGGTTTTCCATAGATTCCCGGGATACTCAAGCCAGGAGGACCTAGTTTTCCTTTTGAACCTTGCAAACCTCTTCCTCCTAAGAAAAATGCATGACAGCATAGGATGATACATCTGTCTGGAAAATAAACCTTCATCTCTATCTTGTCATCATGAGCATGAAACTCTTCTTGAACTCCACCTGTTTGAGGGCAGCATGTGTTTACGAAATCTCAAAAGAGCTGTGGTGGCAGATTTTTTTAAAAGAAATAATAATAATAATAAAAAAAAGCGAGAGTAGACAATTCCGTTCCTTCTCAGAACAAGAAGAAAAAAACAAACATGAAAAAACCCACCAATTCTGCATTCATTCTCAAAAAAAAAAAAATCTTTTTGACATCAGATAAAGGAGGAGGACTGTGCTGGGCACCCAGGTGTTTTTCTCTTAGAACAGAAATCATATGCAGTATATGCAGGTATTTTTTAGTCCCTAAACTGGTTTTCTACCCAGCTGAGCTCTTCCTCTGTTCTGTTTCTTTATCAATTGCATTGCACTGACGAATCTAAGTTCAGCCTCATATAGGAGACTTGACATTTGGGCCAGTTCGTGATTACTCTTTATACTGTACAATGGAATCTGAATCTTAATCCAGCTTAATCAGCCCATGTGTTTCCTCCATCTGCAGAAAGTGTATCTTGTAAGTAAGCTCACATTTTCTCACATACTATGCTATATGCAATATCCAAAATCAATTTCAACTCCCTGAGGCCACTGGAAGGCAGCAACAAAACCCAGACCCACACAGCCAAATGGCACTTTTGATTCAGAAGGTCCTACCTGGTGGGCCTGTAGCTCCCTGGCCACCTTGCAAACCTGTCAGGCCAGTAAGACATTCAGCAGGTTTCCCCGGAAAACCTGGATCTCCAGGAACTCCAGCTGGGCCATGATCTCCTAAAAGAAAGGAGACAGGATTCAGAACGATGTAAGTAGAAGTTTCAGGCTTTGAGTGAGCATTGTTTGACTTGGCTTCCCTTTTCTTAAAATAACTTGCTGTGCTCCTTGAGCTTGTTTGACAACAGTACCTCCTAGGCCATCATCACCATCATGTCCAGCACGCCCTGGTAGGCCTGGAAGTCCTGGAAATCCAGTTTCACCTTTTGAGCCAGGAATGCCACGACCTCCTGGTGAACCAAGTCTACCTGGCTCTCCAGGAATAACCATGCCTGGGTCACCCTGCAACAAAGAGACAAATGTAAACAATCCATATGTACTATGTTTTGCAAATCTGCCAAAATATTTCTCCACTGTTTGATCAATTAACTTCTTTAATCAGGGTAATTTTCTCCATTCCTTGGGGAATCTTTCACATTATAACTTTTAATGGCTCCAATTCAGCAGACCACTGGATGTTGCTTATCAACCAGCTGTAGGTTCCATACCAGAGGAGTAATTCGTCTAGACACCTTTTGAATGCTGTCTCCTAACTCTAAGAAATTGCTACTGAGCAGTGCAAGACGCTTTGCTCCATCTGGCCTTTATTGCACTGTGATGCTTGCTTTAGCTGGGAAAAGCTTTGGACCTGTAGTTGAAAATTGGGTTGAAGTTTGTGTAAATACAATTTTTCCTTTATTTTATATGACAGCCATATTTTTATCAAAGTATTTATTTAAATAATCAAGTCAGCACCCAGATGTTTCTCAGAATACTCAAACACAGTTATTGGGTTTTTCTAATCATTCTTCTGAGCATTGTTTTCCATGAAGACTGTTTTATCACAAATGTCCCAAGCCTGTTCCCTGAACGGAATGTTTGAGTTGGTTTTTTTGGCTGACTGAACTGCTAGGTTTTTTGAGTACTAGCTTTGAGTATCAGCAAATCAATATGTTCATAAAGCAGGTCAGTAGAGCTGAGCTTATACCAGTCACTGACGATATACTTGGACCACAAAGGCCACTCCACATCCAGCTGTTCTGTGACAAACACAGATTAAATAATACTAAAATCACACAAAAGAATGATGTATCACACACAAAAAAACAAATGCCACCTTTCCAAAACATTTAGGTGTTATTATTTTGCCCCTGTACTCGGCACTAGTGAGGTCGTATCTTGAGTACTGTGTTCAGTTTTGGGCCCCTCACTACAAGAAAGACATTGAGGTGCTGGAGTGTGTCCAGAGAAGGGCAAC
>Ga0181612_152915_pt1 | contig 20750 bp, 12 predicted proteins | sample HoacroProtozoa21_FD_119630 | JGI IMG/M metagenome (GOLD analysis project Ga0181612, IMG submission 119630) | Hoatzin crop microbial communities from Cojedes, Venezuel. Combined Assembly of Gp0051906, Gp0051904, Gp0051908
CAAAGCGGAGAGTAACTGTGACTGACAGTAAATAGTTGTTCTTTGACTTCACCCAAGACCCTTGTTCGTAGATAGATCTGGTGGTAAGTGGACTTTGCAAAGAAAGCCTTTTCAAGTCTTAAGAGACTTTTCCACATCACTTGAGGGTATTGCCGAAGTCAATAACTCACGTCTTTTTCTGGGGTAGTCGTATAAAAGAGACTCCAGGTTAGCTGTCAACCTTCAGCTTATTTTAAGGATTGTAGACTGTTGGTTCTCTGTAAGACAACAAGAAAAGGGAAACTTAGATCACCCCTTTCTTGCAGTTGTAAGCCTATTAATTACATTGAAGTAGAAGGGAGTATGACAGCTTATGACATATCCAATAACTGATATACTTAAATTTTTGTGAATTCTTGACTATTGAAGTATATAGCGGTTTTGAGACACCTGCAAATTGCTAAATCTTTTCTCATTTTTTATACAGCATGTTTCTGATAGATAATTGTGCACTGGTGGTGTATAAGCCACCTCTAGCTTCCAGTTAACAACTGTCCTCAGTTGTTCCTGAGTTTTGCCGTCATTTTTGCTTCTGGATTCCCTTCACACTTCCAATTACCTTGTTCCTATTTGTTACCTTGACTGATCCTGTGAAACTGTCTTTGGAGAGCTGGGTTTAAGCCAAAACTCTTGAGACAGCACATTCTACAGCACTTCTTCCAGATGATGCAGACCCACACAAAATTCTTTTCACTTGTGGCTGCCTGATACAGTCTAGAGATTAAACCATTTTTAAAAGAATCACAACTTGAAAAACTACACTTCAAAAATCAAAACCAGCACTTTTTGCTTTCAGAGTGAGTGAACTGTTCTTGTTAATGAGAAAAATTCTGTCCCTCTTTTCAAATAATAACAAAATTACCTAATAAGAAGAAATTTCCAGTTAGGTAAGGTTTGCAAGAGAGGTCAGCATCCCTAAAATGGCAAATGGGCTAAATCAAGACACAGTGAATAAGAGCTGTTGAGTGAAAGTACATGAGATAAGTGAGATCTGACTGAAAAAACTAACTGAGATTCCTTTTTGTCACAATACTTCTCTTATTCCTGATGAGAAGTGTGCATGATTGTTCTTATAACTGATTACTTGTAATATTCACAATTCCTTTTGCACCTCGGCAAACAGAAACATTTTTCAGACTGTCTCTGTTTCTAGAACTGAAAGGCTTATAGTGTTTTGAGAAGTACTTATACACACTTTTCTGTCTGTTTCAGTGTCTAAATGCTTTTAAATCAATAGATGTTATGCCCTTTGGGAAGGGCTAATTTCCCAAGTTCATTCCTAACTAAAATAGTCAATAGGTTCAGTTAAATTTAAACTTTTTGCATCAGAATGTCCATACAATCCCTTGCTTCGATATTTCACTGGTAGACATGAGCCATTGCAAAAGTCGAGCAAAAGCAGGGAATGCACACCTGCAAAGTGAGAAAGAGCAGTGAAAAGCACTGAGTGAGTAGTGATTTAGATAGGATATATCAAATGCATGGAACTGGTCAGTTATTGGCTGCCTCCTTTATGTGGAGGTAAAATACCACTCTCTGTGGTGAGAACTAGATTTCCTTGTATTCTTTTAAAGAAACTGCACCTTAAGGAATTTAATAGTCAGATTAGACCATGAGTCATTCCCCTACACCTGTGAAAGGGGCCATTATGCTCAGAGATAGAGCTGCATTTTGTAGTGATTGCACTCAGGCATTCAGATTTTTAAGGTGTGACTTTTTACTGTAGTTTTTACATAGACATGCCTTGGGGCTGGATAGTAGAGAGAACAATTTGAACATTCCTGTGGTGAACAACTCCCAGGTGAGGTAGGGACTACAGAGCAAAGTATCTGTATATGTAGTCCCGTACAAGAATTTAAAGCAACCCTTTCATTTGACTGAGTACTGTGCTGTTCTGTGTAGGGTGAGTTTGGCCCCAAGAGCACTCTTCTGTCTGAATGATCATTGCCAAGCTGAGGAATTTCATTAGTATTTCCAGTGTTTTGCTCACAAAATGAAGTGATGCCATGGAGTGCTCTGTCCCATCAGAAGGCGGGTTGATGGACATGTTTCATTAGCCTTGTGGTTCAAAGTGTTTGTAGTTGGCAGTCACAGACTCAGTAGCAGTTTTTGGAGGATCACAAGAATTATAGACAAATATCTTTTCTGGACCCCTATGATTTTTGCATTGAACAAACATGACAAATAAGAGATGTTTCTCAGCACTTAATTTCAGAAGTTCCTGGAACTTCACGTGGTCCTGCTACACTCTCCCTTGCAAAATACCATGATGCAATGCCCTTTTAAGAAAAATCCAAGTCACTTGTGAGATTTGAAAACTCGCTATGAAACTGTGTCTTTGTTAGGAGACCACATATTTCTGAAGATGCAGGTAAGATTGTGGTTTTCTAGTTATACATCTACAGGTAGCATGGTGACCAGTGCTAAACGTTTGCTTTGGTTTAAAAAAGGAAAAGAAAACACTGTCTTGTCATAAATTGCTTAGTCTGCCATGATTTATTCCTAGTAGACTGGTTTAGTTTGAGTTAAAGTGAATAATGTAAATTATGTGTTCACTTACTTCTGTACTTTTATCAGCTATGTAATCAGTACCTTAGAGCTGATGGTAGCTGAAGATTATATGATTATCTACTTGAATGGAGCAACACCAAGAAGGAGGATGCCTGGACTGGGTTGGATGAAAAAATGTTACGAGATGATTGATCGACGGTGAGTAGTATTTCCCTTTCTTATCCGTAGCCATTATTTTAAACACTCTCAATTTCTGTTATTCCCCTTGTATGACAGTGTTCACCATGTATGATCTTTCTGTGTGCTTTGTAGGCTGTTTCTTTTTTTTTAAGAAGCCATTTCTTTTTTAACTTAGGTTACGGAAGAATTTGAAATCATTTATAATTGTTCATCCATCATGGTTTATCAGGACAATTCTGGCTGTGACACGACCTTTTATAAGGTATGTAGTAAATACCAGTGATTTTGTATGTCCCTAAGAATACAGAAACACCCTAAATCATCAAACACGGCTGTTAATCTTTCACTGAAGAGTACTCATTTTACAATTCATGTTGGGATTTTGACAGTTGAAGATGACTTTCCTAAAGCGAGTGGAAAAAACCCTGTGGTTTATATGAGTATCTAGTTGCAGGCATCACAGGCACGGCATCGTAAACCTGTATGTGTATGCAGAACTGGGAACTCAGTCCCTTAGAATTGTCTTTGTTCTAAGCCCAGCTAAAAGGCATACAGAAAAGGAGTCTGCCTGTAATGATAATCATGTCATTAAAAAAAATCCTACAGGACAAGATTAAGCTACAATTCTACGTTTAAAAAAAATGAGTTGCTGCTCATGCAAGAGGACTGCCAGCACCCTGAGCTGTTTGAATGCATAGGAGTTCTGGTTCAAAAAAAGATTTAGTGCTGCCAAAAATAATGGCTTGATTAGTAAAAAAGCAAAGAAATGTTACAGACACTGAAGACCTCACAATTTGTTGAAGAAGATGGGCAAGCATGCAGTTGAAATCCTTGAGATCAGGGAGAGCGGACTGAGAAGTGTGAGAACGAGTTGCTTCAGGCAAGAGAAGAAGCACTGTCTACAGAAGCCGCCCAGTGAATGACATACGTTATGACAGACCTCAGAGAGGTCTGCCCCAGCCTGCAGATGAGGACACTGGAGGTCTCTGTCACAGGGTGCTCTGTCCTGACAGGGTGGCATTGGGATGGAGAAGCACATGAGTTCTTCCATCACTGTCAGAGTGTGACAGGTAGAGTGTCGTAATGGACCTTCTTCTTTCAAATGTAGTGTCTTTAATACCAAGGAGAAAGTGACAATTAAAAGTACCCGAGTAACAGGGAAACAGTACTTGGAATTATCATCAGTAATTATGTGGATCCACTGAGTTGCCTTTGGTGCCTGAGATTCTGTTGGCATCCTGTTTTACTCCCAGAGGAATGGTAGGCAGTAACATTTTAAAAAAGCAAATATGCCAGATCTGTTTCAGTTCATTCGTCATTTATTCAGAATGACCATACTGAGCAGAAGTGACTAGAAGTTTTGCATTGCCAAACAGGAGAAGATATGCTCTAGATAGTTTGGCAAAGCAAATTAGCAGTACAAAAGTAAACACAACAGAGACCAGTTAAAACTCTTCATTTCAGCCAAGCACATTGAGCCTCTCTGCAAGAAGAAAGTGAAATGCAAATGGGAGCTGATAAAAGGTGGGCAGGACACATGGCCAATGTGACTTTTGTGGAGGATGGCGTAAGATATTTGAACCCTCACCGAGGACTGAAGAACACTATGAAAAAGCTGAATGAAAAACTGCAGGAGGCATGAAAAGAGAGAGTCAATTCAATAACAAGCAATGGAAGGAGATAGAAACTTGATTAGGTTGAAGGCCGATGGCTGCAGCTTCGTTTGCTAGTCCCAAGCTGTTCACCAAACCACTGACATGCATGGTGGGAATTTCAGAGTAATAAATGAATTGGTCTCAAGGCAAGCAGAGATTTCAATGAGATAGCTAAACATGAGCAACTTAATTCTATTTCAGCTGAGATGCAGGACAAAACAGTAAAAATCAAGAAACTGCAAGACAACAGAATGGCAAGGGACAGTAAAGTCACTGAGCGTGTGCTACAGTCGATTCCATCTCAAAAACTGGCAAGGTCATTCAGTAGAGTCTGGGACTTGACTGGCAAACACTGAGCAGTGGTCAGAATACACAGGATGAAAGAACTAATGCTTGCAAAGATAGATCCTGGATATTCTTTATGGACCAGATATTCACACTAGAGGAGATCTTAGCTGTGCTAGGTATGAAATTAGATTTCTAATAAAAGAAGTGTCTGTGAAAGGTACTTGGCATTTGATGGAAACATTTAAATAAAGGAAGTTTACCACTACCACTATTGGCAGCACGTCTCCCCTAAAGTCTGGAAGAAACAAGGACTTCTTATTTGGTCATGTATTTGGGATGCTTGTACACAGACTCCCAGATGAAGCAATTTCTTAGAAATCGATCACTGTGGTGGAATTAATAGACCCAGCAGAATCCTCAAGTGGAAAAATTAACCCTTGAGAGGATTTTTTTTAATTCCCCTCACCCCTGCCTTTAGAAGCTTCTGATTGGCTTGCAGCTTGCTAAGTTACTTCAGCTCACTGTTCAGATGATGCAGACTATGATTTACATTTTGGAGAAAATGTGAAGAATTGTCTGTATGTTATCATGGCTTTGACTGGACAATTGTGAGTGAATTCATGTGTCTTAAAATGTGACCATTGGCCTGCTCCAGTATGTCTGCCTATTGATGCTAATCTGGTGCTGACACAAATTAAAATGCATGAGCTTAAACAACTATTCACAGTGCCTTCATGTGTCCTGGTTTCAGGTGTCTCACTTTACCTTATTAGGAGGATAGGTATGGTAAGGGGAGGGGCCTTAACCTTCTGCTCAGAGCTGTTTCAGAGGCTTCATGTTGTCTGGTCATACCCCCAAATCAGCAGTAAATAGGAAGAATATGTTCTGTTTTTCGTGGCCTACACTTAAGAACATTTATGGTCAATGTGCATTCCTCACTATCACTGATGTTAAAAGACCGTCTAAATACAAGCAGAGCTAAATTTGGAAGATTGCTTTATGAGCCAAATGAGAGCTGCTACCTATCAAATAATTCAGGTTAGACAAGTGAATAGCCTTTTTTTTTAAGTGTGTTTGCTGAATAATTTAGCTTTTTTCCAAGTGATCATTTCTCAAACACAATAAATGATCATATAGCACAGCTGAAATAAACAAGAGAGGTATTTCCTCATAAGAAGGCCCTGCAGTAAGAATAGATGTGCACAGAAACAATCAGATCTGTACTCATCTAAACAGATGAGGAAGTTTGCTTTTGTTATGTTTGATAGAGAATCAGTGTCAAATGTAAATGCTAATTCATCATGATCACTTGATGTTAATTCATCGTGACCCTGTGAAGTGAATGCTTCCCATCTCTTTTTTCATGTAAGTATGCTGTAGGGGATTTGATTCTTTTCAGAATTTTAATACATCTCCTTCGAACTGTAAAACTAATCACATTGCCTAGTATATGAGCATTAGAATTTATAATGTTGTCCTAAATACTGTGATTCAGCCTAAGCAAGGAACAGCAAAAGGTCTGGACTTGATTTCAGCCTTACTAGAACTCAGATGTGCTCCTGATCAGCTGAGCTCTGTAATTGACATATTAATAATAAAATGTTTAATTATTTAATACATTAAGTACATGCCTTCTCTTTTTTTTTTTTTTAATACGTCATAAAAGATTTGGGGGGGAAAGTCAATTAACATCTTGTTTCTGTTTCAGCTCAAAGTTCAGCAGTAAGATACAGTACGTCAACACATTGGCGGAGCTTCGTGAGATTATTCCAATGGAATACGTGCACATACCAGACAGTATTGTCAAGTAAGTGATGTACAGTAAGCACGTGCATGTTCTAATAGAAACTATTTCCACAAACTAATAATAGTGTTTAAGAATCTGTAAGGAAGCCCCTTCCTGATACAGTTGTAAATGCTTATATGTCAAACTCCTAAGCAGGAAAACACTATGTGGTGGAAGCACAAAACACAGTAAACACATACTTCTAGGGGAACCAATGTTTATAGGAGGAGGAAGGTTTTGGACTGGACCAAATGATACTGCTGGTAAAATCAAGAAAAACTTTCAGGCTGAGAGTCCCATCATCAGTCCTATGGCTGTATAATCTGAATTGGAACAGGCTGATCACTTGTTAATTGCAACCCAGAAAGAAAATAGGAAAAAATCTTAACCCTTCCAGAGGTATTACCTATGCTATACCACCATTTAAGTAAAAGTGGTTTTAAGTTTTAGTCACACAGAGCTTTGAACTGAAATAATAATTCAAAGATAGCCTGCTCAGTAGAAAACCACTGAAAGTCCATAGGTTCACCATTCCTTATATTGCTGATTTTCATGGTTTAACCCAGAACCACTGAAAGACAGTATCTCAAGTTCTGCTTCTTATGTGTAAAGGTTTTTTAATGTAGGTGTTTCTAGAGGAAAGATATCTATTAAAAATTGTAGGAAGTTAATTTGAATTGCTCACCTCAACTGGGTTTTTTTCAAACCTGAAAACAGCAGACTGAAATGGTGTACCAAGACTGAAAGCCTTGGAAATCAATCGTGGTTTTCATGTGGGTCATTATTAAAAAGATATGCCATTCAGGAATGCTTTTTTAAAAAAATTATTCTTTTTATCAGATGTCCTAGGTTTTGAACAGGTGAACATTCTGTTCTATAAGGTATTTTGATGGGTAAATACACAAGTATGTTTGTATTTTCCTTATGGTTTGTCAGTGACTAGGTATGAAGAACACTTCTTTTGGAGCCGTCATAGATCTCTTCAACCCAGACAGGAGTTTTCACACCTGCCTCACAGTAGCTGTGAAAGCAGCATAATTTTCTTCAGCAAGCTAGTGGTTGCTCTGATACTTGTGGTATAATTCCAGGGAGCAAGAGGGAAGCTCAATTCTTGCATTGGCACTTGTAAAAAGAATAAATTACAGTCATTAAATCAGGGATGATAGGGAATGTCAGTTGAATTTACTTGCTGCTGCAACTTCTTTAGAGGTGGAGTGATGCTAGGAATGCGGAGCACAGATGTCGTTGGCCACCTGATAAAGAGATGTCCAGAAAGTTTTGACATCCCTAAATTTTTATCTTCCTTCCATTCCTTGTGCCTTCCCTCCCTTCCTCTTTTTATTCCTGTAAACATTTTAATTTCTCGTAGTTTCCTTTGATACAGACCTTAACCTGATACTTCAGTGTGTGTCTCTCTCTGCTTGCTTGCTGTGTACACACATCAGTGTTACACACATCTTTTCTTCCCTGTAGACTAAAAACTGTTTGGAAAGTGACCACCTCTCGGACCAAAGGTGAAATGATCACAGTATGAGTACCAAAGAAACTTTAGGACTTAGAGCTTAAGATATTTTAGGGAACGGCCTACTTCATGCCATCAGCAGCCAGATGAGAGGTCATGATTTTGCTGAATAAAATATCAAAAGGTGACAAGCGTGCCCATGGGTGGCAAGCATTTTTAGGATGTTGTGATACAAACATGTAGTGGATGTGTGCACTGAGCGCATTGTGAGTGGTTATTCCCATGCTCCAGGGAGAAGAGTAGTGTTCAGCTGATAGCTTCATTTCTGCTGCAAGTTGAGAAAGATTCCTGTAGCAAATAAAAAAAATTCAGCTTTGAACTCTATAATCGCTCCACTGGCAAGAACGGAAATGCCATCTATGGTCATGAGGAATCCCACCTGTAAAAAGTACATAGGATTATGCCAGGATTTGGGTTGTGTGGTGGTTTGGTGGTTTTTACTGAAGTGTGCCCGTTGTATCGTATGAACTTGTACATCTTTTCTCTTCCTTCACCCACTCTTATGTTGTAAGGTATGATGAAGAGAAGTGTATTAAGAGAAGAATGAGGTAAAACTTGCTTTCTAGCCCATGCTGCTGCTAATAATGGAGTGAATCTGTGTGACAGCCTTTCACCTGTGGGCGACCTCAACAGCTGAATGAGGGCTTGCAATGATGTGGAATCTTACTTTCCCCTTCAAGCTGTTGAGATCAGCCTCCCTTGCAAATAAAACTTACTCAACTGTAAACGTCCTTGACTTGGCCCAGGCTGCAGCTAGTTTAATACGATCTGATAGAGCAATGGAATGCTTTCAGCTCTGTCCACTGGGCATGCCTCAGATCACTGCTGCTTTTACGTTTCTGCCTCCAAATGAGCCAAATAAAGTGTTACAAATGAAAGGTGGGTTAAGTGCAAGGATAAATGGTGTCATACCGAACTGAGGACCTTTAGAGTCAATGCGTAATACTGGGTGCCTGTTTTAGAAGCATGTACTACATTTGTACTTTGCTTTGCTATTGCACTGCTTTTCTCTTATGCTCTGCTTGCTTCTTTGTTTCTTTATATCAATAACTTTTACTCACGCAGACTGGATGAAGAGCTGAGGGAAACTTCAGAAACAGCTAAGTAAGATAGCTTTCAGCTGGATGCTGTTGTTATATTTACTTGTTTCACAGGAATAGATTGAATGCAGTAGTACATTATGTGTTTGGTACAGCAATCAGCTCATAGTTTCAATTACTATGGAAGCTGCCACATTTGTGAATTGACTTCCCCTCTCACTATAAGCAGCCTGCTTTTGTACTGTTGGGTTTTGGTAAGGAAAAATCATATCCTTACACTGTAAAAAACATTTTTGCTATTTTTTTGTGATTTTTTCTGTAGTCATAGGGAGGACTGAAGCCACTTCTTTACTCCTTTAAAATGGTTCATTAAACATTTTCTTCCCTTCACCGATTATGTCAGATGATTCATAAAGTTTTTAGGAAGTAGTTCTTTCTAAAAATTATTTTTTACACTTTACTAAGTAAAGAATAGCTGTTGTACCTCATTCTCAGTTAAGGTAGGTAGGCAACTTTTCTTGTCTTTCCAGTGTTTGTTGGATAGGACGGTGGATTAATACTTGATAATATCGTATTGTCTATGGTCGCTTAATAAATCAGTGTCATCTGATGATCAGATACTTTAAACTCTTAACTCTGTGCTTTGACTTCAACATACTGAGGCAGTATAGTGTAAAGTACCACAGAAATCCTTAACTGGAAGGACACAATCCTTGACTCACTGAGCAGACCTTAGAATGTATCCAGTGCACTTTTTTAATGTGTGTGTTGTACACAAAATTCTGGAGAAGGGAGCTGTGTCTTTTGATTCTAGTATGACATTTTCCCTGAGGTTTTTGCAACCAAAGATTTTGAGATTTTGAAGCTTCTTTTCAGTCTTCTTCCTTTAGCTTGTTCACTTCAGAATTTTGATCTTACTGCTTCTTCTTTGTTGTATTTTTTCTAAAGGCTCATCTTTTTCAGTACACGTTTTCCTTCAGTTCCCCTGAGATTAGCCTTTAAAATGACCGCAGAGAAATATCCAAAACACTGGCCACTTTTTTGATTCTAGCAGTTACACTGCCTTGGAAGCAAAAAATTCACATAACTAGTTATCTGTGACCACCTGAATATTTTGTTAAACAAAAGAAAAGAGGCCCACTCAGCCTTGAAATGCAACATCTATTCCTTCCATTCAAACATTTTTAAATGCATTGTAGTGTATGACAGTGAAAACTCTGTAGAAGAAAGCGGCTTTCTTGTTACGTCGTTCATTCAAAAGAGTGCAGGCTGCAGCACAGCAAGTGAAAGGGGAACTAAATATTCATATGAGGCGTCACTGATTATTGTTATTGTTGGATGTATGAAGTCGCTGTAGTGTATTTCCCTTTCCCAACTTAAAGAAATAGCTTAAAAATTTATTACTAAAACTAATTTGTGTTGCAGGCACTAAGCTCACTACTTTCCTTAGTAACATTTGTGTGTTTGTGCCATCGAAGATGTCATATTTAAAAAGAGAAAGAAATAAACACAGAAGAAATGTTTACTACTACCTCTTTTTCCTTGTACCCAGAACTAGCTGCCTTTCAAATGATCCAGAAATGACTTCAGTGGAGCAGGAGTAAGAATTTATCCCTAATACTGTCATTACATTTTAACATTATTTTACAACCATGCTGCTTAGGAACTGAGGCTGGGTAGACTCCATAAAGCTTTTTGGAGACCTAAACACTTTTATAGTTATTTTCAGGAACTTGATTCAACATATGCTTGCAGAAAAAGCACTGAAGTTAGGATTTATTATATTTGCATTGCAGATATGTTTAAAGTGTCCTCAACAATTTCCAAGCAGAGACAGATAGAATTCTTAGCCTGAGGATATTCAGATTAAGTTATGTGAAAAACTTGCCATTCTCGTTCAGAGATTAAAAAGTCTTACATTTTATTTCGGTTTCTGGGTCGTGCTCTTGGTGTGTTCCTTCTCTTTGCATTTTGTGCTTCTCAGCTTCGTTCATAGTTATTTCCCCGATTAAATCTCCAGTATCTTTATGTCTCTTCCTTTCAAAGCTGAACTGGTTCCTTTGGAAATGGGAATGTGTCAGCCCTCTGCCCTGCTGTTCCTCCTTCTGATACCATAACTGAAGCATGCGAATGGAGCACCCTGCGCTGCCCTTACTGTGCATCAGTGAGGGTGTTTGTAGCTGCAGTGTGCCACACAAGCACCAACAGTTCATTGCTAGAATAGCATGTCAGGAGGACTAGCCATTGCAGCAGTGTGTGTATTCCTGGTCAGTGTGTGCAGGGGAGGAGTGACTGGGGACTTTGCTGTCCCTACTTATCTGACTGGTATGTAGGAATACGCTAGTGTCTCACACTGGAATATTATTCAGGAAATGTCTGATAGTAAACTTGACTCCTCATTAAAAGATTCCATCAATAAAAGGAGTATTAATAAGCAGGCAAATAATTAGAACTACATGTAGCAAACAGATGTATAGATAAAATGGAGCTTCTCACTTTTTTAAAATAAAATTGTACTCTCGTCAACTGTCACAGTATCGTACCTGATACACATGTTAGAACCATAAGCTAAATTCCTGATTCGTAGAGCAGCTGGCATAAAATCTCAGCATCGTTTTTTTGTTTCTCAGACACTGGTTGTTCTGTAACAAGTAATATGAGAACTGTTTTTTTAAAGTATGAGAACACACAAAAAAAACCATGTTAAGGACTATTTATGATTTTTGATCTTTTTGTGTCTTGAAGAGTTTTCTTTTTCTCGAAAGAGAAGCTGTGTAGCAAAAAGCAATATGAGAAGAGAATTTATATTTAGCTTAAATAAATACAGTTGAGGCCAAATTCATGGTAATTCCCGCTATTTATTTTCATTGCATAAATACTAATCTGTCTTCAGAAGCGGCAACAATTTTCCTGTGGTCACATCATTCATTTCTGCTGTTGTTTCTTCAAGAAATAGGATTTCCCATGTTAATGTCTCCACAATAACAGCAGTTTTACACAGATTTTTCTTCTGTATGCTTTCTGCTGAAACCTGTCTGGAGTCTGCCCAGCTCTTAGTTTGCTTCTGTTGTCTTTTTGATATATATTCCAAAGGCTTTTGTCTATTGTCATGCTCTCTTGTGTTCTATTTTCTTGAACTTCTCGCACTTCCTCATGACTTTAAAAAAAAAAAATCATTATGAAATAATTCACAGTGACAGAACCCTATGTGTTCCGTAACAGATCATAAATATTGTGGATGCTTTAAATAGTTATGTATTCTGTCAGGAAAATTATATTTTGATGAATGTTTATGATGACAACTTTGTATTCTGAAGAATGTTTCTAAAGTATTTGATGACATATGCTTCGCACTAAATGGCAAAACCGTACTCTTAGAAACATTTTTAGGGGCACGCATATCTTGCCATACTGTCACATCATTCCACCAGTGGATCCTTCCACATCTGGTGTCTACTTCAAATTGGTATTGCTGGGAATGTAGTTATTAATTTCAATAAAACAGTAACAGATCTTATTAAGGTGTATATTTTCCCTATATAGTAGGTAGAATGTGTATATTTGATACCAATGCATTTAAGTAAATGAGAGATGAGGATTCTAACACTTTGCGAGTGCTCAGGATTGGGGAAGTGACTAGCCATGTGTTTCATACGACTGATTTCTTTTTTTGTTGTTGTTCTTTTTTGTTTGTATTTTTGTCTTTAACATATAGCATTGACATGACCCTGAAATAAAAAGCGTCGCTGCCAGGCATTTGAAGAAGAGGTTTTACTTGGATTTTCGTCAACCAGACACCCATGACCATGGTGTGCAATAGGCAATTTGGGTTGATTTTGTTTTGTTTACGATTTTTCAGTGTCATTCAACAATTCAAGAAGACCAGAAGGGCCAGTCCTGTTGCCATGGAAACAGCAGAATTTTGGGTCTAGTTATTTGTGTTGTTTTCAGAAATAGAGTTTTCATTAGGAATGCTGTATTGTGTAGCATTGGTTTCTATGTCTGTGTGCAATTTCTGTTTGAAACGATACCATTCTACTAACAGCGTGCCTCATGAACAAGTCAATGAGGATGTGGATTTTTGTTTTGTCTTTGTCTTCAGCATATTAATGTTTATGCATAGCTGAACAGAATAGTTATTGTTACAATAAATCTTAGCTTGGTTGTGTCACAGAGCAGCAGCAACTTAATTGTTTAAAAATAATTCTAGAAATGATGCAGGACTTTCTTGAATTTGACTGTTTCTTGCTGTCCGAAGAGTCTTTCCATGTTCATTTAACCCTAATGACTTCTTAATTCAGTCACAGAAAGGACTGATGTACTAAAAAAAAAATAATTATTTATGAAACGGACTTCCCAGAGGACAAATGAGTAACTGAAATTAATTTTATTTTAATAATTTAGTTTAGTGTCTTTATTTTAGGGATAGTTTTTATAGAAGCAGCTAATCCTGTAAATCATTGTCCTATATTCTAAAAGCTGTGGAGCATTAATTAGTTGTTGTTGTTTTCTACATCTGTTTTTCCAGAACTTTTTTTTTTTTAAGTTATGAGTCTTCAAATAGCATCCTAACTCCAATTGTAAAGGTTATTAATGCTATGAACATGGAACAAATAATTAGTATTTTCTACTAACAACTGAAGGTTAAATGTATAAATGTACAGTTGGGAGTCGCACTCCTTTGTTAGGAATAGATGTCAAAGTATTATTCAAAGTGTATCGAATACAAAAAAAAAAAGTATTACAATGTGGTTTATTGCCTGTGTCATAGAACACAGCAGTAAAAACATGAAAAGGACAAAAACCCTAAGCATTTCTTGTTTGCTGCAGTCGTGTACTGGCACAAAAGACACTGCAGTAAGTCCTCATATTCACTGGAAAATAACTGCAGTCTCTCAGACCATTCTTGCGCATGAGAGTGCAAATTAATTGTCTGCTTTAAAAAGACAAGAGTTAAGAATATTACTGATGCTTTCTCTTCCCCTAATGAACACACACATGTACTTTCCAAACCTACTGACTCACTTGCCTTTTGGGATGTCCTAACAGAAGTAATAGTGTTACGCACTCTCTGAAATACTGTTCTTATCTTCACGAGATTCTCATAGGCCCTAGAATTACATCTGTGGATTCTCTGCTTTGTCTGAGAAAAGTCCTTAGACAGAACAGTTCAAGATAATTCGCACCGTCTTTTTACGTATGCACTAACTCCAGTCCTGCTTCCAGTCCAGAATTATTAACGAAAGAGAAGACAAGTTTTTCTGGGGAATAAAGTTTAAGCAAAAGGCACGAGCCTTGATTTTTCAGTAGGATGTAAGCTGAGAGTGAAAATTGTATTTTGTCCTTCATTTAAAAGATTGATATTTTTACTTTGTGGTTTGCACATTTCTATCTCTGCCAATTTGTATCTTGTATTTGCAAGGTAGTCTGCAGGCAAGGAAGCGGGCATCCGTCTTGCCAAATGCTTTCTTACCTGCCAGCATCAAAACCGAAGCATCTGCACCTCTGCAGTCCTTGGTCTGAACTGACAGGTGGTGCGCGGTATCTCTGTCGTACTAGCTAGTCTGCTGTATCACATCGTTCCATCAGTTCCTGTTAATTTTCACAGAGGATGGGCCTAATCCTGCTGATCATTGTTACTGCTCTATAACCTTGCCCTAAATTAGGATCTGGTAGTGTCCATCTTTTCTCAGATATTTGAATCTTGGTTTATGTCTGCCTTATAAAAGTGCTGTCACTTAGTATATTGGGGATAATGTTTTATGTACAGATTAATATTTGTATTAACTTTGAGATGCTATTTAATCTTCACCTAGATCTAAACTATTAAAACCATTTAGTAGCATGAAGTCACATCTTCTGTAGGACCTGTAGTTTAAGCCACCTAGAATGAGCCAGATGACTTGCATTACTCTATGGGTGAGAAGTGTTCGCTAAAAGAGAAGTTCACCACAAAGCAGAGGTTTGGCACAAATCTTTATGCACTGTTTGAGACCTAAGTGGGGTATAAGAGATTTGCGTTCTTACTGGTGGATATCAGCTCAGAGGTGAGTTTAATTCTAAAGGCTTTGCGTGAAATTACTAAACAGCAAAGCTATACATGAATTAATATGGTTAATGTGGGTGGACTAACAGTTGCAGCCTGAGACAGAAGGACTATGTTTAAGCCAAATGTCACATTAAAACAAAATGGGGCATCTGCGTGATGGTGCAAAAATGATTGCAAGATCAAGGTGTGGTTAACTTTGCTTAATATATTTTGAAAAGTTTTTTAATGTTATGATATGGCAATTCTATATTATACTACTAATAATGTATCAATATTAATAAATCAGTAGTTTGTTGAAAGAGGAATATAGTACGTATAATTGCACAGATATAATCTTTTATATACGGATTTTTTCTACTGTGTATCAGAGTGCTCAGATCGAGTAAGATTAATAGTTGCAATTTTTTTTTTTTTGTTAAAAGATCAATGCTGACTAAATTAGAGATTAAGCTATACAAGGATATCTAATATCATTGTATGCATATATATACAAATGAATCAGAAATAAAGAACTGCAACCCACCACCGGAAGTATTTCCTTTTTCAGCTCTGCGTTTTTTTGTTTATTTCCTGGGTACATGGAAACACTTGACTGTTTCAAATCACAGTTCTTTGCATAGTTAAATATTTTTTTCATGCCATTCTTTACCTGTCCTTCCAAAAATTTATTACAAAAACCTGATTCAAAAAAAATTGATTCCAAAACTGAGTCAGTTCTGTGTCTCGTGGTGTTACTCTCCACTTCCATGTATTCAAACCCTTGCTTTGCTGATAGTAGCAATATTGTTCCTGGAAGAATGCAGTAGGAGCTCTTCAAATTTCTCTCTAATTTGTGCTTATGCCGTTATCTAAAAATCAAACAGGTAGATAATCTCACTCCATCTCATATGGTAGGCAGAAAACAGAAGCTATGGGGCAGAAAGAGATTGACTGTGAAAGCACCTTGAGTGATTTAACAACCTTGTTGACTACGATGAAGGAAGGAGTCAAAGCTGGTGGATGTTCAGTCCTCTCAGCTACCTGGTCCCATGTGCCCACTCCTGTCCCAATCTACATCAGCATCAAATGGGACAATTTCTACTGCCACTACTTTAAGTAAACCTGAATGACTCTTGGACAGCTAACCTGGAGCATTGGCCCGTGAGGCACCAAGTATGAGCTAAAAGGCGATAACCTATGGCCTCTTAATTGCCACCCACCTGCAAGCAACTCTGTGAAAGCTCCTAGACCTTTTCAGTGTGAAGTCAAAGAAGCTGGATTAAACTAACCTTTCATGTTTGTTGACTGTAGCCTCCTTGACTTTTGATAGGTTTAAAGATTGTCAGATCTTAAGGGTTGATAAGTTAGGGCATAAACTGAGCCTCAGAAGCAGACTTAATTTTGGCCATGTCATACAAAAGAGGTGCTGCTAGATTTCAGGAATCAAAAGTTGTGTTTTGGTTTTGCTTATCTTCTTCCAGGTCCTTCCCATATAATTTAATTACAGTTTGTAATTTAATTACAGCTTTGGTGGCAGTTGATCTCTGGTGTACAGTAATTTGGGATCATTTATACCCTAAATCTTAGGGCCTGGAATGGCTACTCTTAGGTCCAGCTGTAATGCTGTAGCTAGGAGAGCTGTGGATCATCCTAATACCATCAATAGCTGCAGTTAGAGCTCAGATGCTTTCTCCTCCTTACCTTCCGTGTGCCTCAGCACCTGGCAGTTTATGTCTTCCAGTAATTTGACTAATGTTTTCAGAGTGCTGATTAATGGCTTTTGTGGCTGGGAACCCTGGTGCAACAGCCACAGCTATTTGTACAAGCAGAAACTGAAAATGCAGGTAAGTAGTAATACGTAAGTCTTATTTTCAAAAAAGAAAACCCTAGTATGTGAAGTGTTGACATCTTCCTGTTCTTGATACTCTCTAAGTAGTCCATGTTGTGAACATTAGGAACATCTTAACGTTTTTCTCAAGAGTAAAGGTGTGAAAGTAGTTAAACTCCATATTCTGCTCATTTGCTCATTCTTCGGGAGTGGAAAAAAAAGAGATTTTCTTTTCTCATACATTTTCAGTGGAGGATTGTAATGAAATCGGTTTTCACCACAGTTCAGTGGTGCAAAATAAAGTGTATCAGCTGAAAGGGAAATCCATTGCCATGCAGTAAATTAACATTACTGCTCATTTCCCAACTGCATAAATTTTCTGCCTTCCTGCCTCTGTAAGATTTATATTCCTGTTAGCTCAGTCTTTAGAGCTAAAGCAGGAGTTCCTAACATGGATTACTTTATGTGTGGGAGAAGTATTATAACAAGCTGAATGCAGGATATTGTGAAAGGAGACCATATTTATTTACAAAAGTCTCGAAGTAAGTTGATCCCTCCTGCTCCCACTCACTCCTCACATAGGCTTCATTCGCTCCTGCGGTCACCGCCACACGCTCAAAAGCACCAGGACGTGTGTTCCCAGGGTGATGACCCTGAGCAGTTGTTGGTGGTACAGAGGACAAGAGCTGCTGGCTACCAAGTCCTCATCATGTTTCTTGTCTTTTTTTTACTGCAGACAGCTAGGTTTGGGTGTGGGGATTTGAGTCCTTTGTACAATTTAGGAGTCAGTAGCTATCATTGCGTGGTCCTTTGCTTCGGGGTCGTGCTTCCTTCAGCCTGGTAAATCTAAGGCCTCTTGTTTTTCCTTTGTTTGAAGCGTATGTTTGTCCTCTTGGTGAGTTATCACATGCACACCCGGTATGTGATATACTGTATGTCCTTTTTGCTGCGCTGCTGGTGTTAGGTGGCAGGGCCTTCCACTGACAACCTCTGGTCTCCTCAGAGTGCAGGTGTTATGGTCCTGACACAAAGAACAGATTCCTCGATTTTACAGCTGGGACCTGTGTCCTGGAAATGGCGCTTTGTTATCAGTCCCTGCTGTTGTTCTAACGCCGCTTCTGCTGTTTTTTCCACTGCATTCAAACGTGCATATTTCCTTTTGTAGAGCATTTGTACTGAACTCATTTGTCCTGTTGCATATTTCTGCAGCTTTGCAGGACAAAGAATGCTGCAGATGGTAAGTCAGGAAAGTGCTATTGACCGAACTGTTGGGACCCATCACTGTCCTTTAGAATAGCTACAGAAAACATAAAGGAAATCTAGTTTTCTGAATGAAAGAAAGTATTAAAGGTTCTTCAAGTGTAAGTACAAATACAGAGTTGTGAAATGGTCCTGTATTGTTAGTTTGGAAGTTACTGGACTAAACGAAAATGTCATCTTCCAAATTAATTTGAGAATGGTTTGGGTTGGAAGGGACCTTTGAAGATCATCTAGCCCAACTTTAGTCCTCTTGAGTGATCAGGCATTTAAGATGTGTAATGTAAATGCTTTTAAAGACAGCAAATAAGAGACTTCCTTACCATTTTCTGCGAAATAAATGTGTGGTGGATGCATCCACCTGATCTTGGTGTGTCTCTTGTGCTCTCTGAAGCCTTTGGGCTGGTAAAATTCCATCCTCTAAAATTTAAACTTGTTAGTGTTGAAGGCATGTGACAGTGCTGGCAGTGTATTTTGTTAGAAATACAAAAACTACAAACACAAATTTTGAAGTTTGTGGTACAGTCTTTTGTAATTTTGACTGTTGGAAGTACCCCTCAATTTGCTACTATTGCCATTAGTGGGAATAAAAGACAGATCCCAGATTGTGTTAGCTGTTTAATCGTGTACGGTTATTTCTGGAGACAAGGGGGGTGTCCCTGTATTACCTGACACAGATGAAGCCGACTGAGCAAGCATCAGGAAATTTGCTGTTCTACTCCTCATTCACTGTCCATTTCCTGCAGCCATGCAACCCCTCTAGCACCTTGTTCCCATTGCACAATACAACTACCCTGCAGGCAGATGGTGACAATTAAGTATGTGTTTCGGAAGTTTTAAAAGAAGGGTCTAAGTTTATGAGGGAGCTCATAAATCTCTGAGATGTGTGGGGAATTTACCAAGGGCTTTAGACCACTGTGTTGTTACAGTAAGCATCTGATTTTTGCTAATCCTTTCTTCGATGCGTGCTTGCCCTTCAGGGCAGCTTTTCCCACCCCTGTGCACGTATTCTCTGTGCATCAGCATTAGCAGTAGGCGGAGGTAAACATTTATGACTTAGGTGTTTTGCTGGAGCTTGTTTTGTTTTCTAAACAACACTTACTGGTCTGCCATCCAGCTGGTTGATCTTTCTTGATACTTGTTGTGTTTGTATTTCATTTTCATATCTTGCCATGTGCCAAATACCAACATCTTTTCATTGTAACCAGCAGCTTTGTGCAAGTGAAAAAAAAACCCAAAAAACACCACTAAAAATCCCTTACTGAAGAAAGCATTTCACTTTCCAGGTCTGCAGTTAGGAAAAAAATCATGAAATTGCAGTCATGGCTTATAGCATAATTTAACTTTTATTTAAAAGTAGCTTCTTGGTAGAAGGCAATATCTAGTGAAGAACAAATTATTACCTATATACTTATATATACTTATATTATTACCTATATACTTACACCTGTGTACTTATAGACGCTGGTCTGTATGATTAGCAGCCTGTGCTTAGGGGAAGGTCGAAGAATAGCACTGTGAAGTTAAAATGGTGGCTTTTCCTGTTTGCACTGTTTTGGTTTACAGTTCTGCAATCTTTGCCTTGACAAAGGCTCAACTACTACAGAATACAACCTCTCACCCAAATAAATTATTTCCCAAAGCTACTGAAGCCTATTTAAAAATCACGTGCTTGGTTCTTACAGTTAATTTTCCTAGAAAGATCCACCCATGTAAGAGGAAATTATCATTTGCTGCTTGCACAGAGTGGCTTCTGTCAGCAGTCCCTCTAGTGACTCTGCATTTGTCTGTTCAGTTGGAGCAATGGAGTTGGCTGGGATGAGCTCTGCCGAATTTGAGAACATGAAACAAAATGCAGCCTGAGCCTGCCATCTCTTTTTGCTTCCTCTTTGCTTTCCTCAACTCAACATAACCCTATGTTACTTCCCTTTGTGGAAGTAAGGCAGAACACTTCTCAAGGCTTATAATACATTTAAAAGTGCCTGGCAGTTCCTGTAGCAATAGTTATTGTTAAGGAAAAACACAGATGACTTATTCTACAAGTACACTTGCAATCTCCTCATTTTTCTCGATTATGGAAAATCCAGTGTCTTGGTCTTTTAGGCAAGACAGGAATAACACGACAAAATTACAATGGTTTTTTTTGTTGGGGTTTTTTGAGGGGGTTTTTTTTGTTTGTTTGTTTGGGTTTTTTTAAGAATTGAACACTGTCCTGGCTTCAGCTGGATAGAGTTAATTTTCCTCCGAGTAGCTGCTGTGTTGTGGGTTTAGCACAAGAAGAAAGTTGATAACACTGATGTTTTTATTTGCAGCTATGAAATCAAGGACTTATTCCAGTTTCCCATATCCAGCCCATGAGCAGGCTTGCAGGGCTGGGAGGCAGCACAGCCAGGCAGACAGCCCAGGCTGGACAATGGAAATATTCCATACCATGGACATTGCGCTCAATTTATGAAAGCGGGTTGGCCGGGGGGCGGAAAGCTATTGGCTCTTCTTGTTTCTGTGAGTTCGAATCCTCTCTTGGCCAGGAGGTCAAACTATTTGGGGAATTAAGCAAAATTCACGATTTCCAGGTTCCGGGTTCTGTGATTGCTGCTTGGGGATTGGCTGTGAATC
>Ga0181612_129253_pt1 | contig 20749 bp, 8 predicted proteins | sample HoacroProtozoa21_FD_119630 | JGI IMG/M metagenome (GOLD analysis project Ga0181612, IMG submission 119630) | Hoatzin crop microbial communities from Cojedes, Venezuel. Combined Assembly of Gp0051906, Gp0051904, Gp0051908
AGGTAGACAACATCCACGGCTCTCCCTTCGTCTACCCAGCCAGTCATGTCATCGTAGAAAGCTATCAGATTGGTCAGGCATGATTTCCCCTTGGTGAATCCATGCTGACTACTCCTGATAACCTTCTTTTCTTCCACTTGCTCCAACAGAGTTGGAGCTCTGTTATCATGAAGTGTCCGTAATACAGATTGATCAGTTTGAGAGCAATGTTAATCACTTTGATAGAATGGCTGAAATTAATAGGAGTTTGTGGTGAAAAAGGAAAAACAAAATTATTCAAGTCGAAACATTTTCTTGTAAACTCTTTTAGGTAGCTTAGGACCAAAGGCCAGACCACAGAGATTCAGGTGACACAAATCAGTTCTGGAAGGAGTTCTTTGTCAAGGCACAGGCAGAGGATCCAGCTTGGGAGTTAGGTACTTGTCACAGGTGCTGCCTGAATTAGTCTCAGGTACTTGTAAGTGTTTAGGTAAGAACTATAGTTGTAGCGCTACTGTAAACCCCCCTTTCTCTAAGAGATTTTTTCCTACTGATAAAATTAATGACTCTTTTTAAGGTAGTCGCTGATCAGAGATGCCAGAGGGAAGAACTGTAAGTGCTGAACACAGCCAGATGTGTTAGCTAAGAGCAGCAAATACAAAGGATGCTGGAGTCTGTGGTGGGAAAAGCAAGTGAGAAGCCAAGGCATGTGCAGCACCGAAGGGGGTCATGCTCAAGGCCTGGGTTGGACAGAGGAGCAGGTAGCCGGGTGGCTGTAACATAGCTATCCTGTGGTGTTGCCATGGTGACACTGATGGGGCTTTCGGAATGTCTTAAGGCTGTACAGACTGATTCCCCTTTCCTCCTTTCAAATAAGTATCCTTTCCAGTGCTAGGGATAACTGACTAGATAGATTGAGCATAGCATAATGTAGTTAAACCGTATGCAAAAGTGAATGTGTGGTGCGGTTACATGTTTTGTATTTGTTACTGTTTTTTAAAAATTTTATGCTTGTTTAAAGTGAAAAAATTCCACAATTTGAAATATTCAAAACGTCAGTTTGTATGTTTGTGTGAACATGAAATTGTATATAAAAGAGTTCATGAAGGAACCTCTTCATTGTTTGATGGTATAGTGAAGTTGGCCATTTTTGGAGTGTTTCTGTTCGCATCACAAATACAATAACAAAGCAGATTTTTCCTCTGCCCATGCTGTGGGCACTCACTGAAATCTTTTTCTTCCTTTTTGAAGGCACAGGTAATGGCTACAACATTACTTTTTTTATTTCATACCACTCTGGATTGAAGTGACACGTAGACACTGAGAGTGTCTTTGCTTGATCATGCTATGACACTGTCACTGTGGTGTTGTCCATTAGGATTATGTGAAAATACCCTACTCCATCAGGCCTCTTGCCAGTTCAGGAACCCTAGCATTGCTACTGCCTGCGTGTCTTGTTTTTTTTGCCCATGACACACACGAGTTGAGTCTCTTGAGGACTGATAAGTGATCTTCTCTAACCCAGATTGTTGAGTTTCAAAGAGAGAAATAACCTGGGCTAACGTTAGTGGGTTACCCTGCGTCTGCAGCTCATGATGTGAGGCCATATGTCTATGGCTAATCCTGGTGTAGGAGGCTGGAAGTCCAAGGACACCTCCTGAGGCCTGTTAGGATATAGCCCTGTCAGGATGATCCGAGTAGAGTCTAGTGTCTTCTGGTATAGGAAATCAGGTCCTCAGGTCAGCTCTTCTCACCATGAACTAGGAAATCTGTAAAGCTGTAATCTGGACTATTAAGAGGTTTTTCCTTTGCCAGGGTTGAAACTAGAATAGGGGCATATATTCTGCAGGGCAATCTGAGGGTTTCCACTAGCTGAGGAGATGGTCCATTACTGTCTGTCTTTCTCCCGTTTGCTTTTAGCTCATGGGAGGACATTCAGATAAACACAAAGTTTTAATAAATAAGAATTTTATAATAAGCACTTCCATAAAAATCATTTTTTTAAGAAAGAAGGTGCTTCCTGGCACTTTTCATCCTACTTCATTTTGGCTGAAAACCCTGAAGATATCAAGTACCTGGAATGGAAAAACATGTAGCACAGCTGCCACCGTAGCAAGTCATTTGCTTGCTCTAGGTACTGCTGCTGTATTCCAGTTTTTTTATCATCCTGAGAGAACTGGGGAGTGGAGAGCCCACCTGTCCCTAGCATCTATGCCAGTAATGAGGTGGGTGGTAGCAGCAGATGGGTAGGCAGCCTCTTCCCTGTCCTTGTTTGGCTGATGGAGTGGAGGGTGCAGTTGTGATTGAGACTGCTGAGCATGAAAGCCGTGGCAGAGAAGAGAAAGCATTGGAAAATGCAGGAAGAAATTTTGTAGGTGCTCACTTTCCTCTGGCAGCAGCAGCAGCAGCAGCTGATGTGACTCAGACAAATTTGGCCCATGTTGTGCTTTCAGCTCCCAGAGGGTAACACCTGGGATAACAGTCTCTTACAGAGCCTTTCTGATGGCCCTGGGTGTTTTTAATGCCTCATGTTTGTGACTACTTGTGTGACTGGATTGAGCACCGGAGGTAGTCCTTGCCAGAGTATGGCCCTAATGCTGGGGGTTAAACTGCTCTTGCTAGAGACCGCGATCTAAATTATCTGTTTTCTTCATTTAGTAGTACAAGAGAATATGGAAGAAAATGAAAAACTAGGTTTACTTCCAGAGAAAATACAACTTGAGTTTATTTAAGCATTAATGGTTGCAGTCACCTCCAAAAGTACGTGCATTTGTAAAACATACTTTGTTGTCGTCTTGAAAAATCACTGCACAGACATTTTTATGGGAATGTCTGAGCTTAGCAAGTGATAATACATGTCTCCCCATTGCTTTGTCCGGTGTTATAACCATCAATCACCCTAAAACTACCACTGTAACAAAAATAAGTTGTCCATTTGCATAATATTTACCTGCATTTTTCAGTAATTGCATGTGTTCTCGGCCAGTTTAAAGGGAATCTATAAACGTGAGGTAAATAAAAGTGTGCTTTAACGATTAACCTGCAGGATTACTGCAGCTCTTTAAAACAGGGTATCTGGCTCACATGCAACACCTGTTTGTTACTATGTTTGTAACTCTACGAATCAGCAGATAGAGAGATGTGCTTGTACATGTGAACTGTTCAAAGTTTCATTCAATTTAACAGTAAGTTGACTACTTTTTTCTAATCTAGAAATTTTGTATTTGTCTTTAAAAATGTATGATTTTCACCCAAAGTAGTTTTAGTATTTTGATTTCAAAATGGAAACTGAACAGTTTTTGAGTTTTTAGAAAAAACGTATATTCCAGTAAAAGGAAAATGGTTGAATATCTACTTGTTTGATACAACCTTTTAATCTCCTTGGATATCACGGAGAGAGAGGAACTATTCATTTTAACAGACAGTAAAGGCTGCAAATTAAGATGGTAGAGCATTCCTGTTACTTGCATTATTTTAATTGATACTTACCTGAATTAATCTAAAATGAAACTAGCAGTATTTTTACTATGGACTTGGACCTGAATCCTTAGTCTTTTCTAAGCAATAATCATCGTATGGAAAAATCTTCATCTCTAGTTCCCCAACAGGAAAAAAAGAGAGTAAATTTGAGGAGGGAGGAGAAATTTTCAAGATCTGGTGAAGGAAATTTAGTCTACAAAAAATACTGAGGAGGTTAAAGGCTTTCTTGCTTTATTTATTGTCTTTTCTTGGTGGATTACTCAGGTACATTTGCTGTTTCTTCTCTCTGTGAGTCTTTGTGTCAAATCTTGAGTTCTTTAATCAGAAAAACCACTGGATGATCCAGGATTTTTGCTTGGCAATAGCTGGAACACTTTGCTTTCTTTTACTGGTAAACAACAAATAGTGTCTTAGAATTTCTTCAGCCTTCTTCACAGAAAGACATTTTAAGACTTTTTTCCACTACACTCATTTACAGGTTTTGAAGTGAATGTTTTTATTTGCTGTGCAGCAACAGTATGCAAAGCTTACTAGTGGTTTTTTATTTTTTTGTATTTGTGCCAAGACTGTGTATTATGTAATTTCAGCACCCAGAGGAACTTCACATTCGAATAAATAGTCAAAACACCAGTTACAGCAAATTGACACAATTATTATTTTGAATAAAACATTGAATGCTTGCTGTAAAAAGTTAATAATCAGTCCAAAATTCTCCAAGAATTCAAAGATTGTTTTGAGTAACATACAAATAACTACTTATGGCTGTACCAGATGGCAGAAAAAATTGCTAAATTAATGAAAAAAACTTTTTATAATCAATGTTCTCACAGCTTTCTCCATGTTACCATTGTTCAATTAAATTTAGTGTGAAAGCATTATAATTAACATGAAATTTTCAGTATGATTCAGATGAAAAGCAATTACATCCACTGAGATATTTACCTTGTCCATTCTGTAGGGGTATTCTGTGAAAGGAGGAATGGGCAATATATTTTAGAGTGCCTTGGTTGTGTTTGTTTGTGAATTGATACCTATGTATGTGTAGAGACAGAGGATTTTTAGTGATATACAGCTATTTCTGAAAAAATGAAAAGGCTCTTTTTTATTCTAAAGTTGTATACTTTTGCCTAAAGACGTTACTGGAAATCTATCATGTAAAGATATTTTTTCTCTTCTTTATTTTTTTTTTTTGTAAGTAGAGCTTTTAATGCAATTCACTAATTTAGGAATGAATGACCTTGAAAATATCTGAGCACAAAATTCCAAAATCACAAGCCAAAGTGGCATTCATATATGCATGCAAAAAGATTAATGTGTGTTAATGTACAAACATTTTCCAATGCAAAAATTTTCCATTAAAAGATTTCTTGCAGAAAATTCTTGAGTGTGATGCAGATAGATTAGAAATATTTTGCCTTTTACCAAAGCTCACCTAGCAAAGTGTAGGTTGGAAATTTATTTTTAGAGACGTTTTTACTGTAAAAAGAATCAGCATGACTGTGATGGAGAGCACTGCTGGTTGTAAAAGTTATAATGAAACATTGAAAATGGCACAGTTAGAACCTATCTAAATGGAAGCAACCTGTAAAAGGAATTGTGATAAAATGGCTTTCAGTGACACACACTCCGAAAAGTAGAGTGAAGATACACAGTAAGTTCTGCTTCTTTCAGGTGACCCATTGTATTCCCTCCAGTCTATCCAACACGTAATGGTATCCGAGAACATAAATTGATACTAGGTAGTAGCAGCATTTGACACCTACAATTAGTTCTCCGGTGATGAATAAATGATAATAGAATCAAAAGAACCTTTTTCTAGCATTAAAATGCTTGTAAGGCTGAGAAAGGGAATATTCCTTTAGCACTTAGCCGTCTGCACTGACAGGAGGATGACACAGAGCGCAGAGGGGGAACTTGCCAAGGGCTTTTGTTCTTGTCGTAGCGGAGCGAAGGCCAGTGCTGTGTGGACGCCCCGACGCCTCCCCGTACAGCAGCTCCACTCCTGAGCAGTGTGGCGGCAGTGGCAGAAACCTACGGTTTTGGGTCTGTGACCCCAGCTGTTAGTGACCTGCGTGTACTGTGCTGCTTGGGCTTAGTACTGAGGCTTGCAAGGCTGGCTCAGGGTCAGAAGAAAAGAAGCCTTACATTATAGACTTCAGAAACAAGCGTCACAAAAGCCTGGAAGTTTCCAGGGCTGAAAGTATTCCTCTTAGTCTCTGGTCAGAAGTAGCAATGTATAGGACTTGAGGCCGCAAAGGTGTATTTGGTCTTTTTGAGAGTTATATAGTTGAGAATTAAAAATGGCTTTCTCACAGAACTTACCTGCTGGAAGCATTCCATGCTGAAATGGTTTTCATATATGCATACAAAAAGGTGAACCTAAATTAGCATGGAAAAAATTACATGCAGCAAAAAATTCCTGCCAGTAAGTTGAAACCAAAATTCAATAAGCTAGAGCATAACACCACCATAGCCAATCCACCTATGGTCAATTCTTGTGACTCAGAAACACCCATCTTTTTAGATATTTCAGGTTTTTTTTTTTATTTCAAGCAAGAATCATCTACCTCTTCCAAGAAATGGAGAGTAAATCCTCAGTTCTTCTGTTGGCAGGGTTGATGAAGAAAACCTTATTTTTAATCTACTGCTGAAAGTATCCTGAGTCCAGAAGACAGGCCATACCCCAGGATATTTCCCCACAGTGGATATTAAGATCCAGGTTCTCCCTGTTCTGCTTTGCCTTATGTTGCAGCTGCATAAATGAAGTGATTCACAGGCAGTAAATAAGCAGAGTGCACACAGTGTCAGAGAGATTGCTTGAATTCTCTAGTGACGAACATTGCATATGATTGCATGTGCCAATCTGGCATTACTGGTTCCAGCTGCTTTTCGTTTTAAACTGAGAACAGAGTGAAAATGGCTGTAAATAAATATTTTTGGTTTTTATTTTTGTGTACTACAAGCTCATGCTAAAGAGTGATTTATACATTAAAAATTACAGTAGGCTGGGGTAGAAAATGTAAGGACCTCTGTGGTTCTTAACCTAGGTTTTCCAGTTCCACCTTTCCTCTCAGTAAATTCTTACTGTTTCAAAGAAAAACAGTGGTTGGGAAATGGGGAGGCTTCATGTCTCTTGAGGGTGCCCTGGGAACGTCTGAGGATCTGGTTGGAGATCCCAAAGTCCCTGTGGGAGGCTGGAGATCACCAGAGTAGTTGTTCATTTTAAAGCAGACTCCATGGCATTTGAACCAGCCTCTATTACAGTCACTGTCTTCTAGCTAGATTCTGTTCTGGAGGTAACAGTCTGATCTGAGAATTGCATGAGCGTCTCTAATACCATGATAAATCAGGACTGTTTCTACTGAAGTGCAGGGATTAGGATTTGTCTCTTAAAATGACCCTAACAATTGAGGAAAAGGAAAAGTCCTAGAAGTAAAATTAGAAAATATGCAAATTTTAGAATCAAGTAATAAATCAAAAGGAGTATTTTTTTATTATTATTTAAGGGCTTGGATACTCGTGCCAGTATGTCATCCTTCTGGCTCTATGCAGGAGCTGCGAACAGTCTCAGAATACCATAGGAGCGGGAAGAAGCAAATGGTGCTTCAGTAGAGCCCTTTCCTGGTTCTCCACAGTGGGCAGGAAATCCCACCACTTTTTATCAACAGCAGGTTGAGGAAATAAGTAATGCTGGCAGCAGTCCTGCACGTCTTTACAGAGCATGGTTTAGGGTGGTCAGCAGGATGCTTACACCACATGTATGCCACTTGCTAAAGAAAGTTTTTTGAGACAAAGAAACTGTGAGAGTGATACTCAGACTGTGGGCAGTTGTCCCACGTTCATGACACTTCTTGTTCCCTTGTGACACTTACAGGCAAAACTGTGTAGTTGTCAGAGTTATTAAGGGTTTTACTATGAACTTGAATAGAAACAGGCTTCCTCTCTAGATTGAAGGTTACTGCCTGTCACCCTCCTTTGCTGGATTAACATCAATATAGTTCCACATTAATTCATATTATTTATTGTATTTTATATTATTATACTATTTATATTTAATACTAATTTATATGCAGATGAAATCACAAATTATACCATACTAACATTTTGATTTCTCTGTTCAGTTCTTAATTTTAACCTTTATTTTCATTACCCTTTATATCATTATACAGTGAGCATCTTTTTTCTTAATGGAAACTTGACATTTAGTTGAACGTATACATCCGTGGAGCCGGTGAAGAACAACGTAGTATCAACTGTGAATGCCTCTTATCTATTGACTTATGTCAAGAGATAGGGGATTTTAAACAGAGCCCTACTTGGAGGAAAGATTTGAGTTTTCTCAGCTGTGGGTATTTTGTGGAGAGACTGAGTGAATCTGAAGGAACCGTGCACACAGTGAAGAGAGGCTATCCGCTGTCACATGTCAGAGGAAGACTGGGCTGGGAAAAGAAAGGCAGGGAAGGAGCTTTGCCTTGACCAAAGCAAAGGTCGGACTTCAGGTTTACAGGAGTAAGGGCACACTGGTGAAGATGGTTTGTTGCAGAATAGTTTAAACAGATCTTTTATCTTGTAAAGATCTGCAATTGTCTGGTGTTTTGTAGAAACAAAAGTGACTGTGGTTAAAAAATTCCTTGTGTGTAAGTCATCTTGTCCATTAAAGGTTATCAGAGAAGCTAAGTGTGCCTTGCTACAAAGAATGCAGTCATGAAGGAGTATTTAAGCAACACACTAAGTACATCAGGTTTTAGTGGGTTTTTGGAGGCTATGGTTTAAGAGGTCTTAAGCTGGCAAAATCTAGGTCTCAGGAAAGGAGTAAGAGAAAAGCAAGTGCCCGTCAGACAGTGTTCTTGAAAGACACAAACTTTGAAAAGTGACCCAGCTCTTTCCTAAACCATTTGGATTAAGAAAATTTGTGATAAACTGCATGTGTCTGTTTGGAGCTGACTGATGTCATCCGAGCAGAGAGCCTGGACTTCACATTTTATCTAACAGCCCAGCTTTTTGGGTCAGCCTAGGTCTGCCGCTGTTTGCTAGTGCTTTCTGATTCAATACAGACAGAATAGATTGCACACAGAAATAAGAAGTAGTGAAAGGTAGAAACCCGTTCTTTCTGTGGAGGCTGTTTGGGTCCTAATAAAAATATTAAATTAGTTTTTACTTTCTTCAGACTGGTTCCTGATCTCTACTTTTCAGGCTGGGAAATTCAATAACAAAAATACATTTTGTTCGTTCAATGTTAGAGAAATGCTGTTTTTTGGGGGCGCGTGGGGGTGTGGGACATCATGATGAGGAAAACCAGGTAGATAGATCACAGGTAGTGATGCCTGTAGTTTCTCTAGCGGTGATGTGGATTCATTTTGTACTGGTACAAAGCTGATGTTTCATCCAGGGATTTTTTTGCTTATGTGTATGGAGAACTATATTGAAATTACAAAATCAGCATTAAGGCAGCTAGAGGGCACTGTGGCTAAACATTTGTAATCTGCCTTTTAACGAGACCTGATTTACTTGCCAGACATGAGTTATAATTCAGAATTAACTATAGCTTTAAAGTTACCCCTCATGTCTTTTGTCGTTTCTAGAACACATCAAAATTACTATAAAAAAGCATTTGAAAGATATGCTGTTTGTGTCTTTCATAAGCTTTTGAATGAAGAGCCAAAAATATACAGAACAGGGTATTATTGAATTCCCACAAAAAAATATATTGACTATAAACTATATACATATTTACAGTACCATCTTCACATTTTCAGATGTTGAAATCTTCTATCCATTACTCACATTTGTCTAATTAATAAATAATTGTTAAGGGAAGTTGTTATCCATATGTTGTACTAGGATCTTTATGTGTGTAGATAAGTGACAGATGAGATATTCCTATATATGTCAAAAGTTGCTTCTCTGGTCAGGGATTCAGTGCAGTGCATAAAATGTTACTTTTTGACTTCGTTTGGTCTTTACTCTGAATGTTTGGGAAACTGAGTCAAACAAAAATGGTTTTCCGTGACCTGATCAGTTCCTTCACACATAACCAGCAATATTGCATCTGTGAAATGAGTCTCATGGAAATTTTACCCAAGAAAGATTCCAGACTTTGACTTACTGAGAATGGCAGCTTCTGAACACTCAAGGTTGGATTGAGGGTCAGATTTTGTTGTATAGATTTCCTCAAGGAATTCCTTAGCCCTCCTGTGACCTCATTTAAACCAGTAAAACAACCTATTGTGAATTGGTACTTGTGTGAGCAAAGTACACCGAGTCTGTCTGTAAGTAAACTCCTATGAATTAATAAGTCAGGTACCAGGTAACCCACTTCAAATCACAAGGTAATATTTGCTGGATATGTGCTACATGCATAGCTAATGGAGAAAATACATAGCCTTTACAAAATCTGTCTTTGATATATACAGAAAAATATCCTGAGATACTTAGGGCTATGGTGCAATTTAAAATAAGTGATTCAGAGTGCTAGCTTTTGTTTCCTATATAAAAATAGTGATAATCAAATGAAGTATTACGTTATTTATCACCATTCCAGAGTTCTTGGCTTAATATTTCATTAGGATGCAACATGGCTATGTATACGGTTCTTTAATGCAAAGTTTACATCAGACATGTCTGAATGCTTTTATCTACATAAATCATACCAATTAACTGCTGTTAATTACACCATCTATTTGATGGAATAATTTATTAATCCCACCTAATTTGGTGTGCGCTGGTAGCTATTCACAATTATGCAGTTCAGCTGGGATTAGTTTCATGCTGCGTGTTGCAGCTGCACCATGACTCAACTCCTCCCTTTTGTCTCTGTGCTGTTCAGGAAGGTGGCAAGATCAGTAACAGCTGAGCCAGTTATCAGTCTGGAGTTTATTGGTGGATTGAGTGCACACTCAAGGCAAAGATAAAATGATTTCTGCCCTTAGGGAGTGGCATTTTCCCTTTTCAGGCTGCTTATGATTGAGCCTATTGTTCCTGATTTTTGTCCGTGTTATTTTCCCATGTTGTTGAAAAATATCTGTCTGCACCTTTGTGGAAGCATGAAGTATATCCTGTAGAACATCTGAATTTGAGTAGGCTCGCAAACAGTAAATATAGATATTGAATTTTTGTCGCCCTACCAGTCGCTGTTCTACTTCTGTGAATATTGCACAAAATAGACTTTTAAAAATATTAATTGGAATCTACTGTGCTGACTTAAACAAATAGTTGCACTAAGTGTATTAAATTCATGATTTGTAAGATTTGTTACCAGTTTAACCTTCAGTACTTTTAATTAAAGGCAACTGATTTTTATCAGTTCAGTCTTTACTTTCAAGGAGAAAACTGCTATAATAAACCACCAAAAAGAAAGAAAAGTTTATTGGGGTAGGTATGAAAAAAATCAGATTGAGCTACTAGAATCCTTAGATTAAAGGGAAAATACCCAGGATAAGTGATTCCTCTCACTGAGACTCAGAGTCTCAATGTAGAAGTAACTCTCTGCATTTACACTTTGTCAATTCCAAGTTATGTTTGAGGCAACCAAACATACACTGGACCATTTTTATCTGTTTTCCCTTCCTCTGTCTGAAAGGAGACTTGTTTGGGTCCCTTCTGTCTTGTGGTATAAAGATCAAAGCTAGAGTAGCTCAGGTATTCCGTACAGTGTGTGTTTGGAGTCCTAGCAGTTCATTCTGCATAACACCTGTTTTATAAGTGTAATTTTGTATAATCTCAGAAGTCCACAGAGAACTGGTTTGTCTTTATTATTTAAGAAGATTAATGTAAACCAGGAGAAGTATTGCTCTGCACCAATGTTTTGTGACTGCTTAAACTGTGATTTCATGTGCATGTAATGAAACCTGAAAACTGCTTTTATTCGGATTGGTTGACAATCCTTTAAGCCCAGCGAGCAGTTTTGGTCCCTAGAATAATTCTTTGTCATTGTTGACAGTGTACTGTACATGTAGGTATTATAAGACCAAACACAGAGAAATGCCTTCTCTTGCACCTGTGTTTTCCTTGTCCATGCACTGTAGTCAAATAGGCAGTTAGAAAAGCAGGATGGATCCAAGTCTGATTTACACTGATAAAAGCCTGTTCTGGACAAGTGAAGACAGACAGGGACTGATTATGTGTCAGGCTGTATTTTTAATAAGGAAATGTTAGAAGAGGGTGATGTATGTCCAGTTCCCTGCTTCTCATGTACCTGACGTTTATGTGGGTACCAGTGGATGCACAGAGTTCTCACTATATGGCAGCCTGTGATTCAGACGAAACTTCTCCCTTAACCTGCTCTTAGGGACGAGCTTACTTCTCAGTCCTCCAAGCTTCGTCTGTGAAGATGATATTTGCCCTTTATCCCACCTTGCCTGCCTGTATATTGGGGGCCATTAAGCATCACCTAGCTCTGAACCTGAATGGGTTTGATAGGGCTCAGATATACTACCCCCGAGGCTCCTGCCCTCTCTTGGTAACAAGCACTAGGACATACACACTCCGCCATCTCATGGGGGAGAATCTGCAGCTCTAAAATCTGCTCGATCCGGAGAACTAAATACGTCAATGGACAGTGAATCTGCTGCTTCCTTTGGTAGGCTCTTCTGAGAACTGTTGTGCTGCTTTTCTGGTGCAAAAGTTTCCAGCTCTGACTCCTGATGTTTTTATGTGTTTCCATAATAGATTCTGTCCCCAGTGCTTTCTTTTTTTTCCGTGTGAAGTTGTGTGCATTCTGTGACCAGGTCACCTCTCAGTTCTATTTTAGTTAGTTAAACAGGCACATTTTAGAACTCACTGTATGTCTTTTCTCCAGTCTTTTTTTGACACAGTTTTTCAACATGCTTTAAAAATGTGGACTCCAGAACTGTATGCAGCATTTTGGTATCAATGCTTACCAGTGCTACGTGTAAAGGTAAAATGATTTATGTCCTTCTGCATAGTGCTGCTGTTATTGATGCAAATTACCTGCACATTTCCCTAAATCTTTTGGCTTGCATCCCTCCTCTAGTGAAGTCTGTCATTCACATCCACCCCTCAGTTAGCTAATATTGCTCCTGGTATAAGCAGGATATTAGACTGGTCTAATATACGCTTTGATGTTTCTCTCACTACCTGTGGATATTTCGAAAAGCACTGAAAAAAGCCCTGATTAATACTGCTTTACACCGAATTTTTGAGTATAAAGACCAGTGGTGGTGTTTCATTGTTTATTTCTGAAACTGCTCCCCCTATAGAGGCAATTGACCCTATGATGTGTAGTACCTGTTGCTGTTTATTCCTTTAGACATTTTCTGAGTACAGTGCTACTCTTGGAAATGCGCAGGAGAACCTACCTCACAGAGCTTATAGTGAAGGTTATGTTGGCAGCATCTAAGGCAATTGCCACATTGATAACCAATTACATTGCTCCAGAACAACTTCCCGCAGCCTGTGCTGACAACCTGAGTGAAACAGTGAGATATCTTGACACCACGTATATGAGGAGGTGGGTGGAAACTGTGACACTTAGCATTAACCCTTGTCACACCTAGAAGTATTGGAGCCATGTGAGATACTGAAAGAAAAGGTGTTTGGTGCACCTGGAATCCTTAGTGATTTGATTGGTTCCATCAGTGCTCATCCAACAGTTGGGTTTGCATTGGTGAATACCAGGATGTACCTCACACCGTGCAACTTAATTCCTTCTGTTTTTACTACGGCCAGAGCGACTTCCAGTTTAAACCTCTTCTGGCCTCTGTAACAGAGTGCCTGTGTTTTGGAGGAGAATGAGGGTTGTCTCAAGACACATGAATACATGGTATGTCACAGGCTTCCCCTGGAGCTTCAGGAAAGGGATGGGATACGGGAGCAGGGTGAAGAATGAACCTGGCAGGTTGCATAGATGAGTGCCATGGAGGCAGAGCTCCTTGTGACTCACTTTAATATATGATAGAGCAAATACTGATGTTAGTGCATTGCAAGTCAGTTGCCCTCAGTGCCCAGGTCTTGCAAGAACACCGTGTGGCACGGACAGGAGGTGGCAATAAGGTTTCTGTAGGAGGGGCTAAGTCAAAGTGCAGCCAGTAACACAAAGCTTAGAGAGGGTATTTGAATTCCGTATACTGGCACTGTGCGTGCTAGTAAGGAACTGCAGAGGTGGTGGTCACTTTTGGATTACAAGTATTTCTGTTATGATGGTTTGTTTCACATATAATTGTGCTTCCTTCATCCCTTGAGTTTCTGACCATCACAGTGTTTAGCTAAGGCCTTTTGAAGCCGTTTACAGTTACAGGAAACTACCTTGTTCCCTGCTGAGAGCATTTGTTCAATAGCAGCTGTTGGTTGGTTTAGTTTGGTTTGGTTTTCTTTGTTTATAGTAGACAGTACGTTTTCCTGTTTGCTCCATTATTAAATAAAAGTGATCATTACTAAACTCACTGAAAATTCAGTTTTCTGTCAGGTTTCTGATTGTCCTAAAACATACTTCTGATTAACAGTTCATGGGTTTTAACATATAGTATTTAGTGACATTTCTCCAAGTATCTTAAGAAGATATAGGGTAGACCTACCTTCTGGTCTGAAATCTCATGGAACACCATTGCCACCGTGCTGCATGGGGCAGCTAGGGCTGTGGGTTTTAGGCATTTTTGGATGTCACTAATAAAAGGTGTTAGTGAGGTACTGGCAAATAGATAATAACTAATATAGTTTGTTTCTGGATGAGGTAGTGGAAACATTACAAAAGATACACCTTCAGAAGAAGTATGTAAAATTTAACCTCTAACATCACACTAGACAGGCTGGCAGCTTCACAGATGGAGTATACTTTGAAAGAAACTAAATGATACTACAATGCAGAGTAGAGCTTTCCAAAATTTCTGAAAGAGTTCTGGAGAGCTGGGCCATGTAGTTCCTGGATTTTTGTCCATTTTACCAAGCATGCTTTGGAGAGGGAGTGTGTTGCTATAGTTGAAAAAGTTTTGTGGTGCAGTTTGAAAGCCAAACTAACTTAAAATTTCAACATAAAAATAAACTTTTGTGCACTTTTGCAGTTCCTGCTTTGTAATGTGCTTGGGGGAAACTGGGAAACCATAGCTGCAGAAGTCTGACATCCGTACTGGACAAGCTGGTGGGATCCATGAACTGTAAACAAATACGTTGTATTAAAGATGACTCTAAAAGATTCCTTCTGCAGAGAGAGGTCATGCCTTACAAAAATCTGTTAGAGTCTCTAAGGCATCACGGAATATGTAGACTAATAAATCCAGCTGGTGTAACTTGCTTGAATTGTCTTTCAACATATCTCTCTTCTAAGTCTTTCAAGAATCTTGGTTAGGATTAGAGTGAAGATGTTTTCAGAGGTGAACAGCTTGTTAAAAGCCAGGAGACAAAAGGTAGAAATAAATAGTCAGTTTTAAGAATAAAGGGAGATTATTAGTAATGTGTTAGAGGGTTCTGTGCTCATGTCTGTGCTGCTTGGTATTTGCAGAAGTATACCCGAAAGGAGGGTAAGGAGCGAATGGCAAAGTTTTTGGTAGTGCTGCATTATTCAGTGTAGCAAAAATGAAAGCTTGCTGCAAAGACCTAAAGAAGGATTTCACAACACCAAGTTAGTAGGCAACACTGTGGCAGATGACAAGCTATTGCCTCTCAAGGAACAGAGCTTGGAGTTCACATATGTAGTTGTATAAAAATGTCAGTGCAAAGGCAAGCAGAGGGCAAAGGAGAGAATGTAAGGAATTATTAGGAAGAGAGCAGAGAATAACAAACTTGGGTTTAGAACAAGGAACAGAAATCCCTGTGCCACTGTTCATGCCTGTAATGCTCCTGCATCTTGAATAATATACACGGTTCTGTTCCCCCTTCAGAACATAATATGGAGAACTCAAGCATACATAAAGAAGGGCAACAAGGATGATCAAAGGAACGCCTTCCATATAAGAAGCTGTTAGGTAGACTGGAGTCTATGAAAAGGTCTATAAAATCATGGTTGGCACAGAGAAAATGAACTAAGAATATTTTTTCACTGTTTCTTATGCTATAAAATTTAGGAAATATCAAATAATATCCAGTGGTAGGATGAAAACAAAAGGATGTACTTTTTTACACAACACATGCTGTGGAACTCATTGCCACAGAATATTGCAGATGCCTGTGTAGATGCAAAATTGATTCAGAAACTCATGGAACAAAAGTATATTGGAGTTTTTTACACAAAATGGTATCACCTTTGGCTGAGAAGGCACTTAAGCCTCAAGTTGCTGACAGCTGGGGGAGTCTGTGATGGTGAGCTATCACCAATAGCGTTTCCCTTTTCTAATACTTTCCTTGGTTGTCTGTCAGAGGTGAAATACTGGGACAGACAGATGTTTGATCTGGCAAAGTACAACCATTATTATATTCCTATTGATCTGGTTGCATAGGTTTCTTAAATATCAGCTCATAAAAACAGAGCCGTTTCAAAAAGTGTCATGTTCATATTAAGCCATATGAAATACATACTGAAGAGCATTACAGATCACATGCCCAGCATACTCATTCTACTGTTCTCTGAACAGAAAATTCATGCTTTTTGAGGCTTCCTCTAACTAATCGTCTCATGAAAGATAGAGATTATCTTCCAGATGTGTGAACAGCTGATAAGATCCTGAGTGATGACCTTAGAAATTTGGACATGCTTTGGAGCTGAAACAAAACTTATCAAGAAAGTAGAAAAAAAAAAAGTGAAAAGAAGTGAAAAAAAGTGAAAAGAAGTGAAGTTTCCTCTTTCATGATGCATGTATATAGACTTACAAATGGGAAGAATGGTTGGAAATGCTGGCCTGTGTTTGTTTACCCGTCTGAGATTCTGGTCTTGTGTCTAATTCTATTTGGAATTCTCTTTGTGTGCTGTTCTACTTGGAATAGTAGCATTTGATTCAGTATATATTATTTAAGAGTTGCAGCAAGTACAAGGCCTTCGTATCAACTAAATATCTGTCGGAGAATGAATATTTTCTCATTCTCACGATAACACATAGGACGGATTATAATGCAAAATATAAGAATGTTGCAAAAGAGCAAGTGAGATTATGAATTATTTAAGTGTTTTGTGCGAAACAGATGAAAGATTGGTGAATGCTGTATAAACATACTTAAGTTCTACCAGCAAGCTTATGAGTTGACTTCTATCAGGCTGTTTAATGTTTTTTATTATGAATTCTTGTCCTTTCGTTTAAAAGAGACTGTGGATGAAAGAAATACATGAAACATGGACATGAGAAAATGAAAATGGGAAGTATTTTGAAAGCCTTTTGTGGTAAAGAAGAGATAACATTGTAAATTCCTTGGGGTACACTGCGTGTTCTAGTTCTGTCCAAACCCTTCTGTTAACAAATCTATACTAGAGACAAACTGCGTATTTCATTCAGTCAGTCTCCAGTTCATTCACTCACTTCATACAGCATGTTTTAGACCCTGCACTTAGTATATTCAGTCAAATGTTTTCCCTACAGTCCTAAAATATTAGCTAAATAAGTCATCAGTAACCTGACCATAAAGAGTGACATCTTGTTATAAATACCCAAAGAAGGAAACATTTGAAACCTTGACAGGATAAATCACTCCTCTTAGTCTCTATGACACCCATGTATACATATGCGCGTGTGTCATGCAACATATCAAACATTCAAATTAGTTAATGTTAGTTAACATTAAATTAGTTCAGTATCTGTCCTCGTATTTGCAATTTTCATACTGTTTATCACCACAAGTGTACACATATTATGGTTTCCTTTTTACAAATCATGTAGATAACACATTTTTGTTGCATGTCACTAGAATAGTTTTGGTTTTGTCAGCAGACTGCTAAATGACAGTGAAGCATCTGCAGTGTGCATAAAGCAGCATCTTGTCATAGACTGCAGGTCCCGCGTGAGAACTTACAATGAGTACATTTAAAGTTGCAGCAATATAGCCTGAAAAACTGCGAACATTCATTCGATTGTGATGTGTGCATGTATTTCTTTTTGACATGCCTGTATGCATGTCAGTGTAACTCTTCCATGAAGATCAGTGACAGTATTATGAACTCCAGTTAGTGGCCCAACCTTTTACGTAGCTAAATGATGCTGGTTCGCAGAGAGAATATCAACAGTTCTGCCTTTTCTGTAGAACATGTAGAAAATTTGATGGTCTTGAAAGGCAGTATTTCAGTATCGCTAATAATGTGTACCTGTGCGTTCAGAAACACGTTGCTGAGTCTCAAGGATTTCCTGCGCAGGAGTAGGATGCAGGACAACAGATTAAATTTTAGCTACGTTCATGTAATGTAAATGCAGAGGATTAGTAAAATACTGCAGCAGTGCAGCTGAAATGAATGTGGTGGTGTTTTTTGTCCACTTATACCAGAAAGTCTGGAAGCTTTTTGCATGATACTTTTCTTAAAAAAACCACAGGTTTTAGAACTGAGGTGTGTGGGAGGCATCTCTCTTTACCGTCATAAATTCTACTGCATTACATTGGGTGGAATTCATAGACTTTTAAAGTCAGGGCATTTCCAAGGTTAATTGTTTTAACTGTTAAACATTCTGCCTTGTTTCTGCTTTGTGTTGTTTAACTTAATCTTTCCAGCATTTAATGTTGTTACTCGCTTTTTGGATGGATTTAAGAGCTCTCTACTACCAATAATCTCCCATGTAGGTACTTGTATAGTGTAACCAAGTCCCCTCTTAATCTTCGCTTTGATCAGATAGACACAGATTCCAGAGTCTGTCATTGGGAGGCAGGATTTGCAGTCCCCTGATTATCTAGTGGTTCCTGTATAAGTATTTTTCCTTTTTTATGGTGTTTTTCTTCAGAGCATCAGAACCCGAAACAGCACTCTGAAAATACACGTGCTGTCTGAAAATAGCTCCATAATTAGGAGTAATACCATCATTGCAGTCTTGATAGGTATTCCTCTGCTTATATTCCCAGGGATGTTGTTATCCATGCTGTAGTGCTGCATTGGGACCTTGTATTTTGTTAGTTGTAATGGTGCTTACAGTGTGCTTTCTCAGATGATATCCCTCGTTTTACAGATTAGCACTATTTTATTGAATATTACAATGTTATTTGAATGAACACAATGTAATAAATGATCCAGATGACATAGTTGTACCTGTGATTTGGGGTATAGCTCTATGTCATCTTCATCTGCAATTTTATTAACAGTAAACTTGTAGTGTATTCAGACCAGTGACAACTGATCTTGTAGGACACCAGGACAAATATGTACGGGACTGCATTTACAATGCAGAAGAATTCACTGCCTGTTCTGTTAGATCTCAATTTTGAAAATTTAGTTGGTTTTTGCATTCAGGCAACACGATGGCTTGGAAGGGTTGTATTCTGTTGCTGCTACACCTGCTGTATGTGTTTGAAAGATGGCCTCTAGTTGGTGGGAGTATGAAATCAGAATCTTTCAGAAGACTCACCTACATGAGTACTTTTTGGAATAATCACCCACATGAAGTCTAGTGTATGGTGCAAAGGTACGTTTCAGGTTGTTAGTGATAATCTGTGGAGTGAAATAATGATGAGGGAAAAGTCTTTGTCAGCCATTTCAAAATATGGATCCTATTTCTTTTGTGAAAAAGTTTACCCAGCTGCTTATGCATAAAATAACTTTTTCAAAGAGAATCAAATCCAATAGGCAGTATCCTTGCAGGTTGGTTGTGAAAGGTGCTGTCTTTCTTGGCTCTTCAAAAACTCACCTCTCCCATTGCTGAAATCAATGGAGCTAAGAAAATTTTTATTAGCTAAGGACCTGGCTTAGCCTATGTAATAAGTGTTGAATTCACTGGCTAGACTGACAATCAGATGTTTTGAAGCCAGCCTTTTGAGAAAAAAAAATAATTGTTGCCTTGGAGATATGTGTCTCTGCTCTATCATTCTTCCTCTTACTACCTCCAAAAATACTTCACTTGCTCTCCCAGAGTGGGTGAAGTTTCACAGAACATTAGGAGGAAAACAGAGCTGTCCTCTCCTAGGCACTGCACTGATGAAGATACCCTTTATCTGAGCGTTATGCTCCACTTTTCTAATCTTTCTTCTTGCCGTCTGTTTTTTTCAAACCCAGATGCCCTTACTGCAAAGCGTATTTTCTGACCCGAGCAATCATTAAACTTGTTTCCAGACATGTATTTTAACAATTTGGAGGTAAGCACCTGGCAACCTGTTGTTAGGGACCAAGTTCTGCATGATGTCCGGCCAAACTGACAGTAACAATTAAGCGATTTGACTGCTACCGTGGTACAGGAAGAACTATATTGGGAATTTTGTTTTCCTTTCAGTGGAACAGCAGTGACTGCTGAAGACTGCAGGCATGAAATACTTGTCTTGTAAGAGTGTTTTCTTCTTGCTACCATCTGTGAAAATTTGAAGCTTTAAACATTTGTCTCATGCATTTATGTGTGGGAGGTGTGATACTTTCAGTTTAATAAATGAGTCTTAGCTTGTTTACAATATATCAGAATTGACTATAATTTGGACAGTGTGCATCTGTTCTGGAAAATGTCTAGTGTACTTACTTTATAATGGAGTGTTGTAATGTTTATACTTGATTTCTCCTGCACAATGAACCATAATTAAAATTTAATTTGTAATCCTTTGGTAATACAATATGAAGCTGCTGTCAATTAATTGGAAGCAATTAATTCATTAGATAGAAATGAAAGTACCACAGGAACAATGGGCATAGATAGCAGAACAGTGAAAACATCTGTGGGAGACTGACAAGTGTAGTCCAAGTCTCCAGGACACAGATTTTCTTCAGCAGTATTAGTAAACCATTTGCTACAACCTTTTTTTAAAACCTGTTTTTGCTTTGTAAATTCCTCCTTGGAGTCTGACTTCATTTGTGCATGAGCTGCCATTGTGCATTTGGAAATCTCCTTCAGACTGATGAGCATTTGCTTTGGTTTGGCTGTTGCCCTGCCTTTCAGGGAGGCAGGCGCTTGAGGGAGGGTTCAGGGAAGGAGCAGGGACAGGCTAGCCGCTGAGTATTACTTGATATCCTGGTTAATTCAGGAAACATTTTTTTCATTCCTGGCTAGAGGTGAGTTTTCCAGCCTGGAAAATGGAAAAAGAGAGTCAAAGAGGGGAAGGAGCAGAGTCTGAGGAGCACCACCTCCTAGCAGTTAGGCAGGAAAGTCAAACAGAGGTAGCCAGACTACAGGGCTGTATGTCTGAGGACCAGGCAAGGCACAGATTCTTTGGATAGATCCGTTGCTCGCCACCTCAAGAGAGGAGGGGATTTAAGATGTTTCTAATATACTTAAGTAGTAGAGGACTTCATATGACTCAA
>Ga0181612_136954_pt1 | contig 20749 bp, 9 predicted proteins | sample HoacroProtozoa21_FD_119630 | JGI IMG/M metagenome (GOLD analysis project Ga0181612, IMG submission 119630) | Hoatzin crop microbial communities from Cojedes, Venezuel. Combined Assembly of Gp0051906, Gp0051904, Gp0051908
CCGCCGCCCCGCCGCCCCTCTCCTACCGTCCGGCAGCTCCACGGTGCGGGCGCGGCGCAGGGACCTCGTCAGCCGGTTGAGCTGCTCCATGGCTCTCTCCATCCTCGGGGCACCGAGCCCGGAGCCGCCGCCGACACCGCTCCCCTCAGCCCATGGCGGCGGCAGCAGACCGTACGCTGCCCAGGCCGCCGCCGTCTCCCGGCTCTCTGCGCATGCGCGAGGTGGGCGGGAGGCGGGGCCTCCCCAGAGCTGGGGACATGATGGCGGCCGGGAGGTGAGAGAATAGCTGCTGCGGTCCCGGCCCTGAAATTGCAGCCGGGCTGCGGTGTGCGGATCAGAGAAGGCCCAGGCCAGGGGAAAATGGATTCTTACCAGCAGAACTCTCAGGAGCTGTAAACCTGAGGGGAGACTGGAAACAGAGAAGGAAGCGCATAGCGAGGATGAGAAGCGTGACTGACTTTGCTGGCACTTTAGAAGAAATGCGGGAAAAGGAAGATACAGGAGCTGTGACCTAAAAAAATATAAGCATTGTTTAATAATAGCAATAATACGTAGAGTAAGATATGAAGCGCAAAGAGCAAATGTTCATAAATTATTGGTCATATTTTTTTGTGTCAGTTGTCACTCCCAACTGCAACAAAGCAGATAAAGCATTTGAACCCAAGGAGAGTTTGTTACACTCTGAAAATAGACTAAGGAAAGATGGGTTAGGTGCTCTCAGCTCAGCTGCCCCTCATGAGCTCCCTCCTAAGACTTGCCAAGACCTAGCTGAAATGGACTCCTGGAGGAGTGGTGGGCTTCAAAAAGAGCAGGCGTAGTACCTGCCAGTGTAGGAGAGGAGAACCCAGGGACTTATCAGCAACACTATGTAACTTAAATTCCAGAAAAAGTGCCAGAACAAAAACTGTAGATACCTAAAAGTCAACAAGGAAACAACTGCCAGGGTGAGCCTGTCAATAAATTTCTTCTTCTGGCAGAATAATACATGTTGTCAAGTGTGAAGAAGCATTCAATGTCATGTGTCTTGGCCTTAATGATGCTTCAGATGTTACTTAATGCAAACTTGGCAAGCCAGGGAAGTGTAGGTTACACGAAAATGCTATAAGGTAAGAATGTATAAAGATGGTGGGATAATCATACCCCGACAAGTTGTTATTATTGATCTATTTCTGAATGCAGGAATGTGGGAATCCACAGGGATCTGTCATCCCTGACATCTGATTCTGTGTAATGGTTTAATTGTTTCATTCTGTACAAGGTTTCAGTGAGATAATGCCATAACGTGTTCCAATGACTCCGACCTGGAAGGACAAATTAGAGAAAAGAGATCTAAGAATTGGAAAAGGTTCAGAAAGGACAACAAAGACAATGGAGAGATGTGGATTGGCTTCTGTGCAACTGAGAACTGAGTTGGAACTCTGCTATCTGGAAAAGAAACACTGGAGAGGTCACAGTAGAAGCTGAAAAATTATGAGTGGCATGGAGAGAGGAGATGGGGATCTAGTGTTCACTGTCTCCCTGTAGTCAGGCCAGGGGACACTGAACAAAGGTGGTAACAACTAGTTTCAGAAGTGAACAAAAGAAGGTAGTACAACTGCAGTTCTTGCCAAATGATGTGATGGTTGCTGAAAACTGACATAGTAACGTTGGAGAAGTTCATGGAATGAAAATCCACAGAAGACAACTAAATGTATAAAAGTCGTCAGCCTCAGGAAGCCCCTAAATGTCCTCAAATTGTTTGGAGCTTAGATTTAGCTTTGATACTAGAAAAATATTTCCTGATAGCCATAGCAGTGGTAGACTAGGTGGTCTGAGGAAACATAGGACTACATAATTTGCGAGAGGAGCATTTGAGCAGTGTGATGTAGATCCATAAATGTTCCTTCGGGATGATGAGATGACTAGGTGAACACCTTGGTGTCCCTTCCTAAAATTCTGTGGAAAATACTAGATATTTATTACTTATATCACAGGAACACTGATGTATTTTGAACAAGAATTTCCAATCTCAGTGACAAAAATAAGCAAGTTATGTAGTATAAAAATAATCCGAAATGTGAGGAGGATAATTTTAAGTGAAAATACAGAACTGTTGAGGAGGAATAAAATTATAGAGTGAGTTTTAATGTTGTAGCAAGGGGTGATGGAATGCTGTTAAAATGTAAAAAAACTATTCAATTTTTCAAAAATAAAATCTTCTGAATACCCACAGCGTTGTAAAAAAAAACCCTCTATAAATTAATGTGATGAGCAGATTTTCTATTTTGAAAATTCTAATAAGCTTAACAACAAATGAAGCTTTATCGTTAATGTATAAATGAGATACCAGCTAACAAGGCATATACTTATTTGAATGCAATTTTAATAACTATCAGTTTGTTAGATGTGTGTTTCTACTAGTTAGCATTACATGGAGTATTGTAGTAGACTAGAAATGGTCAGGTGAACTGCAATATCTAGTTCTGTGTGCCAGATTTAAATACCTAACTGCTTAAGATTTACGTATCTGTCAAAAAAGAGGGAAAAGAAAGATTAATGTCCTGCATCAATAAGATCCTATCTCCAACTAATACTAGAGAAGTGGTGGCTAGACTCCAGTCTCCTCTAGGAAGTTATCAGATGCCTTCCAGTCCTTTTATCAGATTTATTTTTCACAGTGTTTTTTAAAAGGTAGTTGGGATGTTGGTTATGCAGGCAAGACTTGTGAATTTAACATACCCCGATGATGAATGAAAGGAGTTTGTGATAAAAACAGGGAAGTTATTTAAATTCTAAGACAGCCTTTAGCAAGAGGAGAAAAAGAACAGAAATCAAATGAAGGGTCAGACATAGGAAAACAGGTTGCTAACCTGCCTATGTATCTTAAAAAACCTCAACATATTATAACACTGCCTGATCTTCAGAAAGCTCCTAGGTACCCGGATGACAACCTGAACTCCCCTGGTAGATGACAGCAGCCGAGGTGTTCCATCTAAAAGTGAGTCAATTAAAATATCTGGAGAATGATAAAAGGGCATACGCAGCGAAACACCTTCAGCACTGGAATTCATTGTCTCCGTTGGTCTGATAGTCTGAATATGAACTTTCAAGAATGTTGCAAGGCCCATCTGTTTTCTCAAGCCGTTGTTTTATTGGTGATTGGAGAATATTGTTTGCTTTTAATTATGAATGACAGTATTAAAAGCTGTTGGTTTTATAGCTCTTTAACATGTAAAAGGAATTGGGAGCAGAAAAAAATTATATATTTTGAATATTATGGGCATATGTCTGGTCAACCTGGCTCAGAAAAAAAGGTTTCACTACCTCTGAAAAGTTACAAAGAGAAGCAAGATGAAAGGTCAGTGATGTGGAATGGCTTGTCTATGAGGTAAAGCAAACAAGACTAGGACTCCTTCACGTGAAAAAGGTGGACTTGAGCAGACGTGATAAAGATTCTTAAAATCTTATTAGTGTGGAGAAGGTGAGTAGGAAATGAAGTTAACTGGCCACAAGCATGAAACAAATGTGTTGCAGAGGCCAGGGTGCAAAGTGCATTCCAACAAAAATTATGAACAGTTCATGGAGTACTGGGTCGTCAGCAGATTTTAAGCACGGTGGGTGTAGGTGCAATCTGACTCAGTCACGGAACTCCAGACAACCAGCAGTGGAAACCAGGTAGAGAATCACACTGTGTACACCTTGTTCCATAAAGGCTGTAAGTATGCAAGAGATGGAAGAAGACATATTAATCTCCCGCCATGGTCAGAGACCAGAAGCCAGACTGGCCTTATGTGGTATGACAGTTCTTACCTGGAACAGCATGTGCTCTGGTCTGGTGATTTTAAATCCATGTGGATGCCTTTGCTGATCTCTGCAGAAGAGCAAGTGTGCCTGTCTCTAGCTGTGTTGCCAAAACACTGATTTCTCCTTGCCTTGTTCACAGGGTTCTGCTACCTGGATCTTGCCATGCTTTCCTCCTTCCTTTCCAGACCCTGGAAACATGATACTGTTGTCAGGACAATATTCACCTGCAGCACTCGTACAGAAAACTTTCTCTAAGTGTGGAGGCTTGGGTGTAAGATGAAAAATGGATCCTATATACACTCTTTAGAGCACAAAAAATGAATATTTATTTTAAGTATTGCGTGAACAATAAGTGGTTTATTTTGCTGCAGCTACTTGATGGATTAGAGGAGCCCTTTCAACAAGAATGTTGTCCCAACTTGAATTTATCACGTTTCTTCTGACCAAGCAGAGAGGCAGATAATGGAACAAGCAATAGGATATAAATGAGGTGCCATCACGTTATTCATGGTTTTGAAATCCATGCTACGTCACAGGCTACCTCTACCAAAACATTCTGTGATTGTCTTTTTCTTATTTCATCAGTATTAAGATGAAAAAAGGACCAACTACAGAATGTCTCCATGCTTAAGTATTCCTTAGAAAAATTAGTATGTGAGTTCTATTTAAGTAAAATAAACAGTGTAATGCAATTCTGAACTCCTTGGTCTATTTCTGTAGGTGAGTCAGCAACACTACACATTCAGCTTTGCCAAAGGCTGCTGATGCTGCTAATAGAAACAAACAGTATTAGCGTGCTATTAAACAGTGATGATCTGCAAGCATATCCAGAGCTTTTTCCTTTTGTTCCTTATTAGTTTTGAAGAACTAAGGTTGTTCAGGGGGTAAGATTAGAGCTTACTCCAATTTCTAAATGGCCTTACAAGGTAGAGGATTAATTAAATGACCTCTTGAGGTCCCTTTCCTTTCGTGTGTGGTACATGGCATACTAGAACCACAACATGTGTGAACAACAACCGTTGTTAGCATTTGCTCATCATAGCAATCAAAGAGGAGAGAAGCAAGGAAACTTGAGAGTATATGTCCTTTCTAAATGAATGTCTTTTGAGACCCCCTGTGAGTGCAATGATATTTCAAGGGTACACCACTGCCAGAGGACGTATTTAGCAGCATCTTTTCAGAGCATCAAAATAAAGGCCTGAAACAAAACAAAAGCATGAATGGTATGCAATCAGTTGCAAAATGTTATAAATTCTTATATATTTAGCTTCCAATTCAGTGCCAAATGAAAAATAAATTCAGGGATGCACATTCAAAATTTAAAGGATTGTTAGAGCAATGATATAAAATCCTTAGTAAATTTTGTTTTAAATCGAGAATGTTTAGCAGTCAAGTGCTGGAAGCACTGTAATCTGCAGTCAGCGAAGCAGAAATTCTACTAGAGAGCAGCTAGACAGTGAAGAGATAACATAAGCTCTTGCTCTTACTTCAGCCAGAGTTGCTTGAGCTTATTGTGGTTTTAAGATTTTTCTTAGTTCTTCTTGGGACACAGAATGGACAGAATCAATGGTTATTACCTTCCATGTTGTCACAAACTGCTCAGGAAGGAAGGGAAGGAGGATCCCCACTATGTGCCTCCTTTCCTTAGTAATAAGCTATACAGTCTCCCAAGCCTAAATACAATGTCTTGCTCGACCTAAAGACAGGGTCTTCCACTACCTACCTCATGAGATCTGCTGTCCAGCCAAACAGCCTGGGCTTCATCTAGCTGGGAAAAACAAGACCCTTTTCCCTGACTCATCAGGGAAGATCGTCAGCCAAGCCCCTTGACTAATTTTGCTCCTCCATTTTGTGATACTACGTCAGGTTTTCTTGCACAAACTCTTTCTACTTGCCAAGACTTTCCCAAACAGATAGGACATATTGATGGCATTTGCAGCTTTGAAGCCTTATTCTTTCCACTGTAGCAGGAAGAAGTCTACAAGGAAAAGCATCTCCTGAAGTCTGACAACTCCTTTGGTTGATGACTGTATAAAAATGCAAGGAAGGAAAATCCAGTGGAGGCCCAAAAGCAAACGAGGTAGTGGTAATGTGATCTCAGTGATTACAAATTTCGGTACCACTTTCAGAGGCTGACTTAAAACTCCAGATCCAGCTGCCGGTTTAAGGGCTGCATAAATGGCTAAGGCTCTTTCTTTTTAGTAGACTACTTTATAGTAGACTTCCTCATCCAAAAACAGCCCAGCTCAACCCTATGAGCTATTAGTATGTCCTGGGAAATTCGTATTTGAACAGTGTGCTTTTCCAGTGGTATTGCTACTGTCCATGCCTATATTGACTGCTATGGAGAATTAGGCACCTCCAGGTGGTAAGTATTTCCATCTAGTTTAGAAATTGGTATTACACAAGGATGAAACACCTGCTGAGGTGTCTTGTCTGTAAGACACCTGTAGTAAGACTAGGTCTCAAATTGAAAACTTCTAAGTGACTAAAATTAGCTGAAAGTAGTAAAATTAGCTAAATTTAGTACACCATGACAGGTATCATCAATAATACTTCTAAATTTTATTAACTTCATTGATGTCAAGGAAAAAAATGTCATCCCAAGGAAAGACTAAGATTCCCAACTTACTACTTACAGCTTACAAGTCATTTGCTAATTGAATGCTGTTAGCAGAGTTCTTTCCAATACTGAGATAAGCAGACACTACATCTATCCATTGGACTCGCATATCTAAAAATGTCATGTACAGCTGCCTAAGATCAGCTGGTCAAATCTGTCTTTCACAGTGAATGAAATCAAACCAATTATCAGTCCTGCGAGAGAGACACTGTCCCTGGATTTTACAGGAAGTTCATTGCCATGAGCATTCTCAGGGGAGACCAGAGATAGACTGTGCTTCGTTTCAAAAAGATAATGCCATCAAAACAATTGAAACTGGGGAGCTCATAGTATTTATTTTGCTATGAGCAAAGTCTTCTTCAGAGATATAAAAACAATTTTGTTTTCAGGATTTGGAGGAATACAGATTGTTGTCAGAAAGGGAATGCAGTACTAAGTAGAAATAAAAACATTCAGTTCTTTCACTATGTTTTTCCTCTGTACATGCTTCACACAGACATACAAAATTATAAGAATTTTAAGCTAGTTAGCCTACAGTGCAGAAGAGAGGAATTGATATTGATATTTCTGGTTTTAAATCCCCGGACAAATTTGTAGCATAAAGACTTCAGTGAACTTTGTATCTCGTTTTTTGTTGCATCTTGTCTACCATTAGATTCCTAGGTCTTCACAAAGAGTCTTCTCCAGACAGTGCTGAGCCCAAGCATCCAGTCCTAAACTGGACCTTTTTGGCATCACTGGATGCCAAAATATAGGAATGAATTCAATGTGTGGGAAAGCTCATTTCAGCTATATTCTGTTGTCTCCTTTCACAAAAAAAAAGAGGTTCTGCTGAAGTTTAGATTCACTTTAACAGGCCCTGTTTAGTTACTGGCAAACTGTGAGAAAGGACGACTTGAAAAGAAGATCAATTCTCTTCAGAAAGGAAACATATCATTAAATATTTACAAATAGGTTAAAGAGTATCTTTGTGTGTGTGTGTGTGTGTCTGCCACTCATACTGAAGGAGCAGATAGTGTGGCAGCTCATGCTTCACCAAGGAATGAACTAAAAATCTAAGAGTGTGACATTTCTATGGGATACTCCAGATTGGCAGGCATGATCCGATGTGCTTCCCCTGCAATTCCATTAGCCTTGATTCCCTTCCCTAGCAGTGGATTCACAAGTGCTATTTGACTTCTTCCTGGAAGCTACTCTGCCAGCGGAGATTTTCTTCCCCACTGCATTGCAGTGTTAGGAGTCAGCACATCCTCAGCGTGTGGCTTGGAGCCATTTTTCCCAACAGCCACGTGCTCCCTGGGGACTGCGACGGCTTTTTCTGGACACACCAGCAGGCTGAGGTTGGAAACTGCCTGCATCTTCTGTGCAGAAACTTGCCTGTGCTGAAGATGAGGCTATGTAACAGAGGACCTTTGCAGAATTATAGCAGAGATCAACTTAATTCAGAGAGACCTACTTCAGCTACCTTCCTCTTTCCTAGCTTACCATCAAAGAACATAAAACATGCACAGAAAACAAGTCCACGCTGCTTTCCCTCTGTTCAACAGGACTGCTCTTACTGCTGGATAGAAAAAAAATCTATCTTTAGCCTTTTTATCAATAGTATTGAGGGTAAGAAAATGTAACATTAAGATGTTTCACTTTTATCTGTTATCTGGACTGGAAATCAATTATTTCATTTGCATATCTATCTTAAAAACAATCAATGCAACCTCACTTTGTTGTCAGTGGGATTTATAAGACAATAATAATCATATGGACTATATCCACATTTATTTCTACTGCCAAATGAAATGTGAACTGGCTGTGTTCAGATTTGGGTTCTAAGCCCCATTATTTGTGCTATAGGTGCCAAAGCAATTCTAACAGAGGCCATAATAATAATAATAATAATAATAATAATGGTGATAATCATAATGGTGATAATAATAAATCGTCTCACAAAATAAGATCTATTATTTCTATGTCTTGTCTTATTCTTGAGGAACATTATTCTATGTAAAAAAATGCTAGTTTTATAATGACTTACTGGGATTTCTTCAAATCATTTTAATATCTTCTTTTAATGGGCAAACTTAGTTCCGTAAATAATGCTGAAAACCGTGTTCTAGAAAAGTACAAATTGTGTATACTTTGCCTGGGTTTCTTTTCATTTTGCTATGAAGAGATTTCATCAAGGGGGGGAAATTCACTCAGAGAAGGCTCTGAAAGCACTGCAGTTGCTTTGATTCTTCCAACTGACAAGTAAGCAGCTGTGGGTCAGGACATCAGGAAACTCCCCATCACCTTTTCTGGTTTTATTTTATCTGCATTGTTGAACTATTTAATTCTTTCCTTCTATTTCTTTTCTGCTTTGCTATATGAACTATACTGAATCCTGGTTTCTCTTTCTGAAACTTCTGACAGTGCTGCAAAAGAGGTCCAGATCTTTTCTAAATTTGTTTTAATTCTAATTAGAATCTAACATAAGGTTAAAAATGTTACTGTCTATATTTTATGACCCACATGATTTACACTGACTCTCAACATTTCTAAACTAAAGGACCATCAATTACAGTTTGTGCAGCATCCATTTCTATTCTCTGAGGAGCAATTAGTGCTACTTGACGCCTACCTACATTTTCTTAGAGCTGAGTTGCTGAAATTTCTCAGTAATAAAGTGACCAGGCTTGAAGATAACATTTTTTAACTCTCTCTTTGTCTAGTACATCCGTGCTCCTGGTCTGAAGCAGCTCTGTCAGTTCTGTTATATTTCTGCTGTTTATCTTTGCTACATTTCTGTTGCATTAATTTTTCAAAAGGAAGTTTTGCTGTTCCTCAAAACAAATCCACAGTGCTCAAGGTACAGAGTGAAGATACTTTGAACTATTTTCGTAATGTCATAGCCCTTAACTTTGCAATTTCTTTACTGGAGCTTGAAAAGCTTACAACTGTATCTCATATTCAAAAAACAACATCTCTCTTCTTTCCGTAAAACATCTTCTGCACAAAGCATTTTTGAGCAGAAAATACCAAAGGGTGAGTAAGACAGACACAAGCCTTTGTTCTGCTGATCATTATGCTCCACTTTGTATTAGCCTAGGTGGAAGAAGTGAAGATCCAACTATTTAAACATCTGCTTGTGCAGTAAGGATTCGATAATCATTCTGTCCTTATCTGTCTACCTTCGGCGATGCCGTTCTTGTGAGATTCTTGCTGGCTGTCATGTCTTCCCTATCGTGTCATTGGTTAGTTGTGTTTGCAACTTTATTCTGTGCAGCTGCAGCTCTCTAGTAGGTTTTTACCTACAGACAGTTATGGCAGTTTCTTTATATTCTGTCATGTTTCTAGCACACACATATTTACAGTTCCACAATAGTAATCATGACTTAAGGTCCTGTAATTCATTATCTCTGTACTCAAGCAGAGGTTGCAATAAAGAAACCTGCAAGGTGAACAATGATGAAATACTGCATTACATCCTGAACAACAATATAAACATATTAAATGAACAGTGGAACTAATTATTTTGTTGCATTTGCTGCAAATTTAGAGTTTAGGATATACTGAGATTTTCAATATCTATCCCTGTCTCAGGTCCTTGTTAGTGCTGTAAAAATTTTATTTGGGCTGACATTATTTGCTGTCATTCTAGACTTGATTCTATTTTGAAGGACAAGAAAATTCTATTAATTTGTTCCTGATCAACTAATTTCCTTCTTGGGAGTGTATTCTGTCCCTCAGAAAAGTTCAAAGGAAGGCAATCTCTTTTCTCAAGCAAATAAATAAATGAATTAATTATATGCACAGGAGAAAGTTCTGGGTTGATCTATCCTTACTTAATACAATAATAACTGGAGATAATTGATGTGCTGTTTCTCTGCTACTGGTGCTGATACTATACAGGTGGACTCCCCTTGGCATCCCAAACCTCCTGTCAAGTGTTGCTGCAGAAGCTGTTGATGCCTGTAAACAAGATAATAAGGTACCAATAGAAAACCAGAAAATTTCAGATAAACATCCAAATTACTTTCCAACTTTGTATCAACAGATTGCAAGTTGCAAATTGCTGTCTGAGAAAGAAACTTCTACCTTTAAATTCAGAAGAATATGAAGGTGTAGCCTCATATTGTCACACCATTCCTGAGATTAAAAAAATACTGTAGCAATTGCTATATTGTTTGGACTGGCAATAATAGTGTTTCGTGGTCTGAAACGGATCCTGTTTTGGAGACATTGGAGGTGTGTCTTTTACGCTTGCACCACAATAAAATACGTGATGAAGCCTTGGGGAGCCCAGCAGTGCTCCCAGAAACTATCTTGACTAAACGTAGGCAAAAGGCAGGCCTTGCTCCACATGTTCTACTGGATGCTGGCAGCTTTTAACTCACAAAAGACAAGACAGAACATCATTAGAGAGATTTTCAAACTAAAGTATACTCCTTTGTTACTCTAGCCAATGCCTTTAAGTTTGGTGTTCTAGGGTAGGATTACTAACAGTTTAAAAAATATTTAAGCTGATAAGTATCAGCATGTAAACAGAGACATGTTAAAGAGGGCTGTGATCACAGTGGTAAGAATGCGTTTGTACATTAATAATTCAAAACCTTAAAGCTCTGAAAAAAATGGAAGTAAATTTTGGTACCGGCATTACTTCTTTCCTCAGGTCCCTGTTGGGCTTACTGAATAGTTTTCAGAATCGTGAGGCTAATACACAACCAGTGACACAGAGAAGATGTGCAATAGCTGTTTACGCCAAGGGAGAAAGTCGTGTTTTTCCAAAGAAGTCGAGCAGAAGGCGGCATACAAAAAGCAACCACAAGATGTCAGCCTTAATGAATTACAGCAGATTGTTCAGATTGGCTCCGTCCTGGTAAGTAACTAGATGGGGGGAAACTATTTTTCATGTTAAAAATTTTGTGGAGAAAGTAATCTAAGAATAACATTTCTAGTCATAAACATATTCAGAAAAATGCATCATCAGCTCCAAATATAGTCCTTATGCACATTTGTTCCTAGTAGAAAAAAAGCTGACGAATTAACCTTCCTGCTTGAGACTCATAGGAAGGATGTAGCAGGGATTTGTCCCTCCCCATTTGCCCGTTTTTACACCCTTTCTCTAAGCAATTGCTGTCAGAGCTGGGGTATCAGACTAGATGGACTTTGGGCTTCTTCCTGTAGAGCTATTTTTATTTTCCTAATATTCTTGACCATGTTCTCGTCCTACAGTTCTGAATGCTTGTAAGATAATAAGAAAGTCCAATTTCCATTTCCAGTCCAGGTTTGGAGCCATCCAAGTGACAGATATTGATCATTGTTCCTGGAATACTTTGCAATCTGTTCCTCCGTAGTTCGCCATTTGAAAGCTGACAAAGGAGTTGTGCTCTCCATTGCTTTTTCTGAGGGACGATCTATTTGCCTCTGGCTACTCACACCAGCAACGTTCTGGTGTCTGGTACGGGTTGCTCACACTAGCCAGGTTTGCCATTAACTGCTGCCATCAGTGGCGACCTCCTGTTGTTGTTCCTGCTGGTTGTTCGCGCTGTGCTGCTTCGCTCTGCCCTGTTCTGCAGCAGAACTGCTGGCTGCTTCTGTGTCTCTGCTCAACCCTTTCTTTCTGCAGTCCATACAGTCTTTCAGCTGAACCTAACAAGTTGAGGTAATACCCAGGATCTGCACAGGGACCTTGCCACAACAGGCAGGTTTCCCAGCAGGCTCTTACCCATGCCCTGAAAAAAATGGACAAAACACCAAAAGATGCTTTGACCCGGATTTGCTTTTGGTTTCTTCGTTGTGAGACACAATGACAAGCTGCAGCATTTGCTCCCTCGACAATCACAGATGGGTTGCCCAGAACACAATTAAAACCCTTACACATCAACTTGTAGCTGAAATATCCCGAGGCACCGCAGCACTTCACCAGGAAATTAAGCCCTGAACCGTGAGTTCCTCCCCTGGCTCTCAGGTCGCTGCAGGCAGGCTGGCCGGCTGTAGGCTCCCACGGCACAGGGTTCGTGCACAGGCTGTAGTCCTCCCCTGCACCTCCCACCTCCAGCCTTACAAACCACTTAACTGAAGTTGACCCACTCTTTGTCATTCAGCTACGAAGTGAAAGCATTTTTACTTTGGCCTTAAAACTCCATTCACCTACTGTGTCTTCAGGTTCCATAATGCACTGTTTGATGGTTGCCAGTCTCCCTTGGGGCATTTGCTTCTGCTTTCGGAAGAGGGCAGGCATCCCAATATGCGGATAAAAGGTGCTGTGGGGCTCAGCTCTGGGTTTTTGGGTGGTGAGAAGACAACAGAGAGCAGGTGCACCACCCTGCAACTGCCTAATATTACCCCCAAAGCAGGGACAGCCAAAATGCAGCCATACAGGATGAGGCGGGAGGTGCAGAGGTGTGGAGCCCCCCAGAAGTCTGAAAAGTCACCTGCTGGCTGGGACCAGCATGTCTGCAAACATAGGTTATTTGTGTGCCTGGCTGAAGGATGACTCATGTTCTGCTGAGATCTGTTCTGTGCTTTGTAAAATGAATGTGTTATGGTAGGATGTTTCAAAATTTAGGACGAAAAATGTTTCAGGGTGTTAAAGCTGCTTCCTGATACATCACTTTCTATAACAGCATCCTTTACTTATAGTAATCCATTGCAAATATTAAAAAGGTAAAGGATGAAAAGCTGTTATTTCTTGTTTCTTTCAACTTCTGTCTTGTAATTTGTCTGGAATGTGTCTGGTTTTTGGTACAAAATCAGTTCCTTCCTGTGTGCTTTCTTCTCTGAAAAGCAACTAGACATATTGACTACTACCACAGTCACAAGGGATATAGAATCATAGACTCAGGAGTTAACATACATTGATTTAGTACTCATCAATTATTTTGTAATGAGTACCACTGGAGAAATACAAAATGTCAGCAAGACAATGAAATACTGGAATTTATCTAAAAATATATCTGAAATAGATACTTTCTGCGGAAAGTCCAATGCTTCCAACATACAAAAATCAAGTTTTCAGACCAATCAGTTAATTGTATTTATATTTTTCAACATTCCTAAACACGTTCTATTAGAATTTGCCATCTATAGAGCTTGTTCACATCACAAAATTGGTTAGTGTATCTCCCCATCTCTTACACCAGAAGCTTGTAGAGCACTTGGTTTCGTGGGTAACTTTACATTAGTCAGTATAACCTGAGCTCAAGTTTCATTGAAAACAGCTAACAGAGTTACTGTACTCCATTAAAGAGTTTTCTTTCCTTCCCTGATGCTTAATCAGCTTCTTAAACGTTATTCACTTGTTCAGCTGTTCTCAGTACATGATTTTCTAGTTTCAACATTTTAAGACAAAGTTATAGATCGATGTTTCTCTCAGCATCAGTTTTAACCATTGACAGTGATGATGACAGACGATGTATACCTTCCCCCCATGGCAAGACGCTAATTCACAATCCATTTCCTGCCCTGCATTCCTAAGCTTACGAATCACATTCCTTATCTTCCTATTCTGCCACTTTATTCGGATTTTAAAAACATGCCCACCCACAACCGCTACCCTCACCCTTCTCCTCTGCAACAGCTTCCAGTACCACTTTGGGCCTACAGAACACACACGGGCAGAAAAGAAACCAACCCAAAACCAGTGAGACATGCAGAGTTACTGGTTTTCTGCTGGTTTTCCTTCTTGCACCAGAGTGTTTCCCAGAGGACGGGATGGGGGTTAGTAGTGTGTCTAAAGAGCTAGCCAGGCAAATGGGGATGATGTGTACTTTAAGATAAGGTTTCTTTTTAACAGCTCATGGCAAGGCCATGGAAGGATAGGATTATTTGCATTATCCTGATCTCAGCTTCCAAAAGACTGTGAAAACCTGTTTTTCCAGATTTCTTTTTTATGTTCTCCTGTACTCCATGAAATCCATATCTGGACTTTGAAATTTTCAGACCTGTCGACATCTTAGTTGGCCACTTTTTTCTCCTGAATCTGGACAAATGACAAGGTTCCTGTGGCTCGCTCCCCCCTTGAAGCACTGTATCATGCAACAAGGGACCTGCTGAGGGGCAAAACTGTAGCTGGAGACTCTGTTTTCCAGCACATACTGCTGGTTGCTCGTCAAAGTTGTGGCCTCCCTTGTCCTCCTTGACAGATGCAGCTGGTCGGCTGGCCTTTCAGCTGCACCTGGCCTATGGGACCCCGAAGCCAGAAAACAGATGCAGGTTAGCTTGGGGATATGTCCTGGAGGTAGCTGGTTGTTTGGTACCACGGCTTGCAAACATAGGACAGGGGGAGGTTGAGTGAGCATCAATTTTAAAGGGTGATTTGACATATCTAGATTTGAGAGGAAAGATCATTCATTCTCTTTTACTGTCTAAACATCTGACAAACCTTGAGCACCAGAGCACAAGTAAAAATGATAATAAATGATAATTCTATTATTATTCCTTGTTATAGTATTTTTTCTTTCTTATAATGTCTATCATTTGTCAGAGATATTTGTCATTGGGTTGTATCTGTTGCCAAAGAATTTAACTTTATGAGTGAAAGCAACTTTGTAAATGAAGAGTTAATCATCTAAAATATATATATATGGTTGGGAAAAATAGCTGTATAGAATACCCAGTCTTGTCACCCTTGTTTATGTCATCATGTCATTAACTTCCTCGGAGCAAGGAGGGGACGTGGATCCTGGGAAGAGAGGAAAGGGTGTGCAGGACAAGAAGCAGAATGTTTTACATCACTCTCAGCTATTATTTTAGGCGGTTACTCATTTCCCTCTTTGGGGCCACCTAAGAGAAATCAGTGAGATGAATGGTCTACTTTGTACACTTTTGAAAAATCCTCCCCATTTATAGGTCAGTTCTTCTGAAGACCATGTGTGTGTAAAAAGATTAACCCAAGGAAAAGGAAGCTATGGTAAAAGCAGCTATGGTAATGTGCTAGAAGACGTAGCCTTAGCCAAAAATTGGCACACAGGCACAGACCATTTGGCAAAGTTTTCTCACACGTTGGTTATTTGTAACTTGAGTTACAGAAGCGAGGAAAAGTGACACTCTCCAGCGAGCTGCTGCCTGTAATATGCATGGGATGCCAGACAGGGCACCTGACAGCAAAGAGCAAGGGCACGGTATGCCCATGGTGTTAGCGGCCATGTGGGACCAGAAGACAGGAATGCCCAGCAAATAGCAGCAGCAGAAGGCTGCAGGGAGATAAGTGCTACAGAGGAGTTTGATTTATTGCCTGTCGCTGTCTTCCAGGGACTGGAATGAGTTTCCCATGAACAAAACACTACCAGCAGAGCCCTTTGCTCAGGCCACACGTCCTGACTACGTCGCAGGGCTGCATGGAGCACCAGGACCGTGCTCTGTGGAGCCTGCCCAGAGGGACAGAGCAGAAACCTTGAGTTCTGAAAATTTCATGTGCATATGCAAGGAGGTTTAGGGCGTGAGGTCAAGAGCCATCCAAGCTGTCACATAAAAATTGCTAAGGCAGCCTAGCACTTGCACTGTGCTTGGCTTCCACTTCCCTTGGCAAATTTCACAGCTGACACAACTTAAATTAGGCTGTGCTAGAATAAGACATGCCGGATCTCACATTAACAATATACTGTACTACCTACACATAAAAATATAGAATATGACAGACTTATGACAGACCACTAGGATGTTTTCAGTTCTTGCAATGACCTAGTTTCTGACTGTTCATAAAAGCAGACAATAGCTATTTTAATCTGAAACTTTGATTTTCATACCATACCTAAATAATTAATCAAGCAACAAAAATTATCATCTAAACATATCCATCTACAAAGGTAGATGCAGCCATGTATATGCAAGAGAAATGTTGGGGTTTTTGTCTCTGTCCCTAAAAAAAATCCCCTCAATAAAACTGGAACAGCGGTTAAATAATATTTTTTTTTGTCAGTTTTCTATTTATAGCAAGGGCATCAGATAATGAGAAAAATATTCTTCCTTGTGAGTAAGGGAATCAGAATCCAGCCATAAAGAAATTAATATCTATCTATTTACATATAAATTATGCCCTTCTATAAATATTTAAATAGAGTATTAGGGAGATATCTGTTCCCATGCAAGGCCAGATTTGTATATGGGTATGTAAGTTAAAAATTCTTTAATGTGTTATTAAGCAAAATCTGATTTCTGGATATGCTAACTCTGCAGAACTTGTGTACTCCAACCATTTAATGTCTGTATCTAATCCTGATTATTCCTAATCTTAAATCAGGGGCGATCCTTCCCTCTCCTCTGCAATCACCTGATCTTGATTCCTGGATTACCCTATAAATACTTAATTGCATATTAAAATGAATCATCTCCTTCTTCAAATATGTGTTCTATATAAATAAGAGGTATCTTTTGTTTCTCAAGCCTAAGCATTGCTCTCTCATGCTGTTATGTCTCCTGGATATTCTAGGTATGCAGTAGAAGAAAGCAGCTGGACTCATCTAATTTCTGGACATTTTTCTCCTGCTCCAAATACAGAGCAAATACAACTTCATGGATTTGGGAAGACCTGCATCCACTCAGCACACACACCGCTGTACCAACTTTACCCACCCTGAGCTTCCCTGTCTATAAGTAAATCAGTGCCTGGGACTGTTGCTGGGCACTGAAACTGAAGTGCCTGTATTCCTGAATTGTTGAAGGAGTTCTTAGAAGAGTTTTTACCCAGGCACACCTCTCCCAAGCAACTTCCAGTCGTAGCTCAGGAACTGGCCAAGGCCAGGCACCATTTCCAGCAGGGCGTACATATGCCACCCTCATTTAGAAACCAGAGCCAACACGAGCTGGTTTTTTTAGCCCCAGAGAACTACTAGTTTGTTTAATTAATGGACCAGCAAGCCCATTCCTTCATGGATGAAATGTGAGTTCATTTTATTTTGAAGAGCTGATGATGACTCCTGAAAAAAGTCCCACACTAGGTCTGGTAGAAGGAATCCCAAGCCTCCCACAAGGCATGATCTCCCTGCAGGCACTGTCTCTTCCAAGAGCAGGCAGCAATGATGCCCCGTGGTATTTGCATGGGAGAATGATCCGTTTTCCTGGGTATATCGACAGAGAAGAGAGAACAAACAGAAAACATCATTGCACCACTGAATATTGTGGGCAGTTCTGCCACTTCACCCAGCTCAGAAAGGATATAAAAGGATGTCAGGAATGGTCGAAGTCGTGAAACTGCTCCCATCTGACGAGTTTCTAGGTACTCAAAGACGAAGCAGGGGGTGAGAAGGAAGGTATAACAGAGCTCTGTAAAGTCAGGAATAGCACAGAAGAGATGCACACAAAGTGATTATGGAGCATCAAGTGAAATTTCCAGGCAGCATTCTGAATATGAACAAAAGGAAGAATCATTTCAGACAGCACATAGGAAACTGGAACTCATTGCCACAGGACATTGTAGTAGGTCAAAGTATAGATGGGTTCAAAAAGCAGCTAGAGAAGTTCCTGGAAAAAAGTTCATCCAAGGCTGTTAAACACACAGTGCTGGATACAACTCTGGCTCTAAAATGCCTGTGGACAAGAGCGGGAGAATATACTAAGTATTGCTAGATGCTTTACGTGCTTTAGTGAATCATGCTGATCATTCCTTGAGATGAGGATATTGCGCTTTACGTTGAAGTTAGTAAAATCATACTTATTTTCTGTTCCCCAACAGTTAATTACCTAGTTAATTACAGACTTAATTGTAAATTACTGCCAGGCCATAATTTGCATTGCCCATTATATAATGACTTTCCTCTGGCAGTTTCATAAACTGTTGGTCTGTTTTAATGTGTGTTAATTAATGCAATTATAAATTATAGTGCAAACACTGTTTACATACTTATCCCATTACTCAAACATTTGCTTCTTAGACATGGTTAATCAAAAATGTATTTGTCCAGTCTATAATATCTTAATCATCTTAGTCAATTAATGTTCATTAACTAGAGCATAAACAGAAATGAAAATTCAAGTTGGCTTTATCAAAAAAAATCTTTCCTTTGGATCTTTGCCTTATTTGAACTACTTGGTAACTTTGAGGAAGTATGATAGCACCGCGTCAGATACTGGCCTGTGAGATATCCGAGATGTGCAATTGAATACGCGCCAGGGACTGTTTTAAAAGAACAGAGTAAGGCTTCCATGCCTGTTGTTAAAGGGATATATCATCATTACTGTAGCTCAGAGCTGGATTAACTTTGGATTTACAAAAATAGCTTCAGCAGCTGTGTAAGGTGAGTTTTGACTTTGGAGATTACTGTTTCACAGGAAGAAAAGATGTTCTAACAAAGTCTCTACTCACAACCATGTCTCAGGAATTAATAGTTCTGAAGCCAGGCCAACTAAGCTGATGAATCACTTTGGTAATGACACTGAAAAAGCTTGACTTTATGTAGCTATGGACCTTATTTCTGCTAAATTAGACCCTTAGTAAGTGAGTTACAAAAGAATGGGCATCAATGTAGCAAGTTCTGGGCAGCCACAAAAAGTTTATGTATTTAATATCCTGAAAGACCAATAAGCTGAGCAGTGAGAACAAGTTTGTCCTATTTCTTTCCATCTATTCATCACACATATGTTCTTCTGTTTTCATATTTCTCCTTCCTTCAAACCCTGTCAGAGCATGTATGTTGCTGAGCCTGACGAGAATAGCACTACACTATCTAAAATCATACAAGGCAAAGAAGCTGTTTTTACTTTGTAACCACTTGAGAGCTTGGCCAATGAGCTTGTGTAGATCTGCACTTGTTAAGCATTTTCCCCTCTGTAGCATATAAGCTTAAAGTTTTTGAAGCTCAAAGTAATATTGCTGCCAGCACAACCTTAGACTTAGTTAGAGGTCTACACCAGCTTTCAGTCAGCTAGGCTTTACTGCCTCAGCTTTCTTTTGAACAAATCTGTGCAATTACTGAATCCTCAGCCCACAGTTTAATAGCCTGGGATGTATGCATAGAGTTGTTATAATGTGTATTAGTGGAAGATAGGGTTATGGAATAAGTAATCTGGTTAAATGGAAAAAGAGCATCTTAAATGTAGTCCTATGAGATTCTGATTTCCAAATATGGCACTAAAAGAGGTCCTAGAAAAGAGCCCAGCAGTTTATTCCATTCTTGAGCTCATTTGTATATTAGTATCTTAAATAATCATATTGGAAATATATGTACGAGCTAAATCATGTCCCCACAGGCGCTGAGGGCAATGCAATTTACCGTCAGTGAGGTGGAAACACTGGCTAATTCAGGGATGCAGGGAAAACTGTGGAACTGACAGAATTGCCTGAGAGGACAACTAGCAAGAGGGCAGCAAGACAAGCACTGTGTCTTGCAAACATGTGCGGACCTCCGAGCACATTACCTTGACATCCTAAAGGCACTGAGCTTTCCATTCCCTTGTGTCTCCCTAGAACACATGCTGTTTTCTCCTCCCTTCATGTTCCATGATGTGTAAATTAGCAGCTCTCCCTAAGTGCCTGCGTACACATGAATCTGTGCAGGTGGTGTGCTCAACAGCACAACTGGATCTTCTCAAACATGTGGTCAGGGAAGAGTTATCTGTGAATAATTGTTCATATCTTTTTTTCATCTCAAAGACCAAAGTAAGAAGCCTTCCAGGTGGCATCTTGTAGACATACAAGTTTCTCCAAGGGGACTGAGATGAAAAGCAGTTTAGCTGAGGAAAAAAACACATCATATACTTGGTTTTTGAGTTATATGTATTTCAACACTTTCCCACAGAAGTCCATAAGTGCAGACATAATACAGGTTAAAATATTGTCCTGGTTTGGCTGGGACAGACTTAGTTTTCCTCCCAGTAGCTGCTGTGTTTTGGATTTAGTACAAGAAGAATGTTGATAACACTGATAGTTTTAGCTGTTGCCAAGAAATCAAGGACTTTATTCAGTTTCCCATGTTCAGCTAACGAGCAGGTGTGCAGGAGCTGGGAGGGAGCACAGCCAGGCAGCCAGCCCAAGCTGGCTGGTGGAAATATTCCATGCCATGGACATCGTGCTCAGTTTATAAACGGGGGTTGACTGGGGGGCAGGAATCCTCTTTTCTGTGATTCCTTTTTTTTTCCTGGAGTTTTAACTTTTCTGTGACTTCAGTCTTTCTTTTGGGAGTTCCTCAAAATTCATGAAATACACAAGTTCCCTGTTCCGTGATTGCTGCTCGAGGACCGGCTACGCAATTGGTCATCAGGCAGTGAGAAAAAAAATGTATTGTGTATTGTTTGTTTTGCATAGTCAGAAGTAGTAGTAGTATTTTCCTTTGTTGTTTTATTAAACTGTCTTTATCTCAGCCCGGGAGTTTCCCCTTTTGTCCATTTCTCCTCCCTGTCCCACTGGGGAGGGGGAAGGGGAGGGGTGAGTGA
>Ga0181612_118461_pt1 | contig 20747 bp, 17 predicted proteins | sample HoacroProtozoa21_FD_119630 | JGI IMG/M metagenome (GOLD analysis project Ga0181612, IMG submission 119630) | Hoatzin crop microbial communities from Cojedes, Venezuel. Combined Assembly of Gp0051906, Gp0051904, Gp0051908
AGAACAACTTCTACCAGCCACCAGCACTGTGTTTGCTTCAAGCGAGAAGATAAGGTTGGTCAGTGTCTCTTGTTTCTTTCCGAGACCCCAAGAACCTCAGAGAGCCAATGGGACATATGCCCAGCATGCAGAAGTCCCCTGGCTGGATCAGCTTGTGTATCATGCATCACTGCTGTTAACCATCTTTAACTGCATATTATTATTTCATGTTAGGTGTTACGAGACCCTTAGAGCAGACAAGTAATTCAACAGTATAAAGTTTCCTGCATTTCAGAATTAGCAAGGAGAAGTTCAATGAAGTTTATCACCATCTCTTTTTCAGATTCAGAACTGCTTTCCTGTTCTTGTCTGCTGCTTGCTTACCAAGCTCCAGGGTCTGGAAGTAAACCCTGTCAGTGAAAGGGGAGCTGCCCATCTCATTGCTGCACTGCACACGAACGCTGTAGTTGGTGGAATGCTTCAGGCCTTGCACGCCGTAGGCAAAGGGGGGCACTGGGATGACTTCAGTGGAGACCTCCTGGCCATCTGGTGACTCAGCTACCTGTGCCAAGAGTGAAACAGAGAAGACTGTTACCATATGACTAAGAGGTCCACAGGGATAAGAATCCATTTCATTAATAATTTAGGAATGTGTAAAAATAGGTATAGTACCAGAGTGATGTTTAAAATACTGAACAGGGAGTTGTCAAATTAAGAACCATGAGCCATGCCTTTATTTGGTTTAAGTAACATCACTCTCACAACTCTGGCAGTGCAACAATTTTCCACCAGCTGAAAATTTGATTCCATATTTTAAAACATTTATTTACCTACATTGCAAATTCTACTGTTGATTATTATCTCCTTTAAAGAAAACTAAATGTGCTTGTTGCTTTGAGGGCTAGCAGCTGGCTTCTGAGGCTTGTCTAAATTTGGGCAATGAAAACTGGCAGATCAACTTCCCTGTTGCCTCATGCCACCTTTTTCTCAGCTCCTTTTTCAGAAGTTTATACATTTTCAATTTTGTAGTGGATTAAAGACATGGCAGACACTGGTGGCTTGGCTCAACTAAACTGTTTCAAATTAAACTGAAAAGAAACTTCTTACCACTCCTGCAACCCTTCTGAAATCTGAACTTTTAAGCAACATAAATGTTAATTTAAATCTGATATCACTGTGTGCTTTTAACGCATAGACAGGTTCAATGTTCCTGCTTTTGTACCGACAACAGCAGAAATCACTGTGTAGCTCCCGGGCTCTGCCTATCTTTCTTCTCAAATGCATATGAAATAGCAAAGCTGGGAGTAAAAGCAAGGTGTACTGACAGCAGTGAAACACTCAAGCGGATCTTATATTCATTATATAGCAGCCTTTCTCCGTGCCCTTCTGCTCATTCTCATGCACACTTTTGGCCCTCTGATTTGGCTAACAAAAAAGAAGAATCTCAAGTTTCCTTAACAGAAAAGCATATTGTGGTCACTCTCAAGTGTCATCCAAAGCAAGGAAAAAACAAGCAGACTTTTGTGTAAAACCCTGTCAGCTTGATGATGTGTTTCTGTTCAGCAGCCTGAGCAGTCGGTGCTCTTACATCTGCCCCCTTTATGCCCTGGAACATGGCTTAACAGTCAGCAAACACGGCGATTCCCTACACTGTCCCCAGAAGCAATCTGCCTGTCTGCACACAGTGCTCCTGGGGCACCCGCTGAGACTCCCGAGCGCTGGAAAACCACAGCCAAGGTTCAATCCCCCCTCTCTTTCTGGGAGGCTCCGAGCAGAAGTGCGACCGTGGGGAGCCAGAGGCGTGTGCATTTTCACAGGGAAATGTAGGTCAGTGGTCTCTCACAAGATCTCTCAACGTGGGAGACGGAGGGAGCACGGCTTTCCGTCAGCGGAGGCTTACGGCCAAGTCACCAACTGCTCCCGCATCCAAACACAGGAACTTCGTCCTCCCCAAACAGAACAGAAAAGGCTTAGAAAAGGGTTGAGAGGCTGCTGAGTGGACAGAAACGGAGCTGCTCTGATTCAGCCTGCCTTCCACACGTCCCATCCCCCCCAACGCTGCCCCTGCCAAAAGTGAGAGGGGGAACTCAAAACCCAGGGTGATTAGCATTGGAGAATAGGCTGTTCCAACTGGAGATAACTCAGTACTGTAAAATGGAGGAAGAAAACAATTTTTGACTGTGAACAAGAACAGAAGGAGCAACAAAACCCAGAGACCGGGGCCAGCTACACTCAGGCATTTTTTCTGCCAGTAAGTTAAAACAAGATGATGGTTTTTTTTTTACTTACAAAAGGGAACAAACACTGGAGCATGAAATCTCTCATTTCCTCCCCAAATAAAAGAGGACTGCAAGTAAATTAGCTAGGCTGCTTCCAGCATATCTTGTGTTTATAATCATTCCTCCTTTACATAGCTGGCAACACCCCACAGAAATTCCACTCCAGCTCAGGCTGCTGCTGTAATCGGGTAGGAAAAGCACAGCGGCCCAATATTCACACCTGGCAGATAAATCCACGGGGAATGTGCCTAGCTGTGTCTGCATGGTCTGCTTCGGGAATCACCACTTCTTTTTGACACTCAGTTACCAGCTGTTTGATCTGTTTTTACAGTTCAGTGTGCAATGCCGATGCCCCAGCAAGCAGGTCTCAAACGACCCCTGAAAGCCAGAGGGAAAGGATTTAACTCCCAGCAGATGTTGTACTGCCGCTTGCCCCCCACCTCATCGCTGCTGCAGCTGGGATGGGGGGGAGAAGGTGCAGGTGATGACAAACAGCTAAGAGGAGGATAGCAAAAGAACGAAAGGAACTGATAAGGACTAGCAGTTGTAATTAAAACAAGGTACTAAGATAAGAGAAACATCTGCTAACTTGCAAACTGCTGGAACAAGCTGCTCAAAAGTAACCTACCCTCATTATTACAATGCTAAAAGTAATGCACCTTGAATAGCAAACTTCAAAGAGGCAGCCCCCCCAGGCTCCAGGGCATGCACATTGTATATAAAACTATGTCAAAAGATATGTCTAAGCCTATAGCCAATGATATTTAATTTACTGTACACTAAACTGTACATAAACCTCTTCGTACTGGAGAAAGGTGTGCAAGCTTTATGGAGTTGCCACCTAGCACCCATCGCTGCACAGACATAAAATAAACAAGTATCTCAACCCTGTGTGTTGATAGGCTTTTTGCACACTGGATAAAAGAACACTGATTTTGGGACAATGGAAGAAACTAACTCTGCCTGAAGCTGGACACGTACCATTGTTCCCAGAAACCTGAAGAAGCAGTCCAGTTTTTCAGAGATGTTGTGTACTCAGCACCCACTGGAGCTAAAGGATCTTATCACCCTTAATTTTTTTGGCAGAATTGGTCTTTGACAATGGAAAATCAATGAAGTTTCAGAAGCAGGTCTTAAAACTACTCTGAAACATGCAAGTAGGCCTGACTTTGTCTCAAATAGCCCAGCCTGTCTCCTGCCCCCATCATGCCCACCTTTCCTGCACCTATGCTTTGCAAGGTCCTCATCCCTTGGGCTCAATGGGATGTCCGGATCCCAGCATTTCCTCTGGCACCACAAAGCAGCGGGCTGAGCTCACGTGGGAGTCACAGGCCACTGCCCCGCACTGGAACAACTTACCATGGGCCAGCTGCTCCACGCTAGCAGGGCACCTGAGCACCCTGCAGCTACGCAAGGGCGCTTCCCATAGAGCAGCATGTGCTTCACATGTGCTGCAGTGTAATGCTCTGCGTGGAGTAGCTGCCATGGAGCAAACGATGTCTGCAATAACCTGCCAGGAGGGAGAACAGGGCCAGTCTCAAATTCTCAACTGGACACTTCATGCTCAAAACTTCATGTCCTGCTCTTTGGCACCTCTGTATGCCCTGAGTTGCATCCTGTTAAGTCTCTGCGTTTTAAGACTGTGGAATAAGAATTCAAACACTGCTACAAAAGTTAGGAAAGTGAACGACAGCCCAAGCAGTGTCGTGGCTCAGGGGAGTCCCACTCTTCACACAGCGCAGGAGACAATCCAGAGGGGCCGTACCTGAAGAGTGCAAGAATGGAGGGGTGCGTGGCCATCAAATCCCGGCACCCAGACCACGCTGGCATTGCTGCTGGTGACTTGGCTGACAGTTACATTGAGAGGCGGGAGAGGCATGGCTACAAAGGAAACAAAGAGACCTTTCAGTATACACAGAACTGAGCAGGTATTCACACGAAAATGGCAGAGGCTTAAGGCTGGAAATTATGCATTGAAATCACTAACAGAAATCATACAATATCACATCGTTGGAGGGTGTCCCTGACTGTTGTGAATGAAACTTCTCATCTTAACATTGAACAAGCTATTGGCATCCATTCTTTAACAGTCCAGCGTACTTGCTTGATGCATACAGGCATCGGTTATCTCTCTGACAGCAAGGTCAGTGTGTGATGTTTACACCTTGGCTACTCAGCCCTCTTCCCTGCTCCCTCCATTGCAATGCATGACCCAGCCCTGCGCACACAATCGCCTGTGGACCTACACTGTAAATCAAATCACTGCTTTAAAATCCCTCCCCTGGTTCTCAGTCCAGCCCCAAAACCAGCTCTGCCAGCACCAAAGGGTGGCTTGTAGTGCCCCAAACACCCTGCAGCTGGATTTGCATTAGACACCAGTCAAAGGTTGGCTTGTTGTAGTGCCCCAAACACCCTGCAGCTGGATTTGCCTCAGACCCTTCATACCGCAAAAGCACTGCCTTCAGCTGTCCATTATAAAACCCTTCCCCAAAAACTCTGGGACAGAGCCTGGTCTGACAACTGTGCCTCCTTCAGGCCTGGGATGAATAAACTCAGACAGCACTCTCGGTTTCATAGAGGGGCAACTCGACGCAAAGGGAGTTGCCTACTACGTGGCTGATACCACACTACAAATTTAGGGCAGAGCCAGGAACAAGACCAGGATTCCCAGACTGGCCATTTAACCAGATGTTTGTGCTTCCCACCACCACAGAGCAGCACCAGAGGGCTGCCCCCCGGCTCTCGCTTTGACCAGACACCTCCGCCACTGCAGGGGCACTGTGGTGTGTCATCACATTAATCCGAGCACTTTGGCTTCCTTTTGGGATCCTCATCTTGCCTTCTCTTTCCCTCCTGCTGTAATTCCACATAGTTACTTCCACATAGTTACTGTTTTCATTTAGGCAGCTCACTCCTGAAAAAATTACCAGCTTTATGAATACTCTCCCCTGACCTTTTGCTCATTTTAAAAAATCCTACGCTGCTGCCATGAGTAATACTTATACTGCAGCACCTCAACAAATTGTACCCTCAGGAGTCCTCTTCCAAAAACCCAAAGGTCCTCAGGACAAGACTCTGCCTACAGACCGAATTTTCCACCTCTCCTAAGCTGTATTCAGTGGAAAGCAGCAGTGGAAAAGTACTTGCAAACCAGGATTCCTCCAGCTGCATCTTCTACTCTGCCAGAGAGCACCTCTGTCTCTCACTGCACTGAGGACAACCACAATAGTGCGTTCAGCATCTCTGCAGGTCCATCCTGCAGAATAAATGCACGGACCAAAGCCCCTTCCCAGGTCTCCACAGAGGAGAGGAGAGGATGGGGCAGCAAACAGATGGTGCCACAGATTCACCCTATAAATCCTTTGTTGTCTGGTTAACTAGTTACCAGGACCCAGGGTAGGGGGGCTGCCACCTAGATAAGAACTGTGTGTACGGGTGGGAGGCGGGGCAGCAGAGCACAGGTCTGGGATGGAAGATGGGCAGTGAGTTGTTTGTCTTTCAGTGAAAGGTCTTTGTGAGTTACCTTAGACTTTTCTGGGTCTTGGTTTCTTTCCCTTTTGATGTTGGGTATTCAGGTTCGTAAGATCTTTATGAGTGGGGAGGAGGGAAGAAGCTTGCTTTCACCACTTCCTTGGGTATCATTGAAACGTTGCCCTTAAGTCTTTTGTGAACACACTTGTAACTTTTGGGTTTAGCAACATGTAATTTTCAACACTGGATGGCAGGCACAAAGGGCTATAGAGCCAGTGAGAAGAAATAATCAACCACTAACATATCTACTCTGTAATGGAGACAGCCACTGAAGAGGGTCAGCTTGCTAGCACCTTCCCTTAACTCTGCAATTTGTCGAAGGGAGAGATGCACTCCTCCATCATCCATTGGGAAAAAACTCTGGGTGGCTGCTTCTGAAACATGGGATATGACACTAGAAGTCTTAGCCACACAGACAAAGGAGAGCAAAGCCAGACTGAAAACAGGACCTTGAGCACTAAAAGAATGAGAGTTAACTTCCTCTGTGCTTGTAGAGTGGCTGGAACAAAGGGGCTTTGTACACGGCTGGGGACTGTGGGCTACAATAACAGTAATTTTCTGCTTGGAGTACGTCCAGCACATTGTGGGCACCACAGAGCATAGGTAACAAACAATAACAGCAGCAAATAGGAAGAAATGTTAATGGTTTGTAAATGTCCTAGCAAAAATATTTGCCTCTGGAAACACAGAAGAAACAAATTGTTTAATAAATTGCAGAAAGACTTGAGAGTCCTCATTAGCAGACGGAACTGTGTAAGAGAGGAAGGCCCTGATCATGCATGTGCGGGCAACTACTCCCAGGAGCAATTTCATTGAAGTCCACATGTTAATTGGATCAAGGACTAAATAAACGTTATCTATGCCTGCCCCTGTTCCTGCTCATGTCCTTGTTAGGAACTTTGCTTTAATTTTAACAGGGGCTGTACTACATCTTCAAGCTTCTGCTCTTCACAAGAACTTCATCACTTCCCTAAGTTTATAACTACTCTTTTAGACATATCTGAGTATTACACTTAGAACTTACATGACTACAGCACCAAACTTGCTATTTAAAACCTGCTTTTTTGTCTGTAGGACATGCCACACACTGGTGCAACATTCGCCAAATCACTTAAGCTTACTTTTTCTTAGCTCTAAAAAGTGTGTGTGTGCATGCACAAGTGTGTGACAGTGACACATCCCTCCCATATAGGTTGTGTGGATTCTTTAGCTGATGATTGACCCCTGTGGAGCAGTTTTGGCTAAATGTAAATGCTGGGAAATATGAGAATTCTGAGGCCTTTACCCCATCATCTTATTAATCGTTTAAAAACCAAAAAAAAATCTGTGTTAACGTTAAAAAAAGAAAAAAGCTTGTTTATGCTACATGTTATTTCAAATTATGGCTTGATGAGATTTTTTAAAGCATAATAGCTTTGTGAACTAAATTCTATCCCACGATAAAAATATCCATAGAAGATGTATTCCACAACAACTAATTCCCCTGTGTAGACAAGCCTTTAAGGCAACAACTCCAAATGTTTCTAAATTAAGTTATAAATCTTACTAGTCCAGCACACTGCATTCTTGGCATAGCAGTAACCACAATGTCCTGAAGAAAAATACACTGTAAGAGCAGTAGATCTACAACTGGATTTTAAGCTGTCCTTTAATGAATATTAGCTAATACAACCATGAGTTCTGACACAGACATAAATGCTTGTTCTTTTTCACACTGAGCAATAAGCTACCACTTCGAACAAACGCTTTTTGTGACATGCCTGGAACTGATAATCATGCCATTTAATGCGCATTAAAGCATGACTAAATATTCAAATACAGAAGCACCACAACATGAAGAGGAGGGGAAGAGCTGATTGCTCTGATTATCCCCATTTCAGTCACCGGGATGAACAGAGGAAACGTGACATCAACTTAGGGACTTCCAAAATGGCAACTGCTCATGCAAAGGCTAGGAATTATTTGTTCTGAATGAGTTTTTAAAGAGCAAAGAACTGAAAAAGTAAAATCCATATAAACAGTGTGGATGAACAGACTTTATCGGCCACTGGTGATTGCCTTCTCTGTCTTGTTTCAGCATCTAATGTGATACCAATAGAAGCAAGCAGAAGTAACGGCCTCTTTAGCTCTAACACGACCCATCTATCTCCAAGCAGGAAAGATTTCCCCAGCTACAGATTTATATCCAGCTACATCTCTCACAATTTGACTGCTCTGACTCTCTCCAAGGAGAAACTGTTATTTGACATAACATTTCCACTCCTAAATCAGATGTGGTTTATTTTCAACAGCCTGGGGCACAGCCCCGCATAGCAAGCAGGAGCTGCTGTTGGAGCACAAAGAACTGTTTCAACTGCTGAGAGCTCCAAGAAGTGCTGGTTTCTGGCAGCTTTGAGACAACCCACTCGCTTTCAGGAGCCCCACTTTCCCTCCCCAGAGAGCAAACCCAAGTCCCTTGCCCATTCTCTTGCACTCTCTCACCTTTAATTTGAACAGTGGCTGTCCGAGATGAAGACAATCCCTTTACGTTGTGAGCTTCGCAGGAGAAAACTGTGCTTTGATTAATACCTGGAGATCAGCCAAGAAAAGGAAAGGAAACACAAACAGCTATATAATCCAGCTTCGACCTTCAGCAGCATTTCAATTATGTGTGACATCCAGCTCAAGCTGCACAGGCAAGTGGAGGGCTGAGCTGGGTGCCAATCAAAGGCATGTGGATTTCAATGTTATTAACGTGCTAAACACATTTTTAATGGAGAGAGTGTGTCAATGCAGCAAAGCTTCCACAGTAGCTTCAGCAAGCACTGGAAAAGAAGGAGGAATCTTGCAGAACAGCAGCTCACAGCGCTCAGTTAGTAGATGTCCACTTCTCACATTCTGGTGAGCATCTCTGGAGTAAGGATCATGCTGAACCATGTTCTTACACAATACCCAACGCTCTGGAACTCACACAACGCCCAACACTCTGGACCTCAGCCTGCCACCTGAGCAACAGCCATCTCCTAACTGGGCTATAAGCCAAGGCAAACTTCCCACCAGACACTGCAGATTTCAAGCTAATGCCCACCTGTTCCTCACCTTGCATCAGAATTTTGAAGACACACAAAGGAAGGTGAAGTAAAATGCTACTGCACCAGCACTGATGCACTTTCCAAGAGTGACACAACACAAGTGAGGGTTACGCTCCCTCTCTTCTGTGAGCAAGCATCCATCCATCCCACAGGGCCTGACTGAACATGGCATCATACTGATGTCCGGCTGCTCCAAGATGCATAAATTAATCAGAATTGAGACAGATTTGCAAAGCTGCCTGGAGCAGAGTATCCAGCATACATTTTCACTCGACTTGGCCCTCAGTTGCTTTACATGGCTCTATCTGAGAAGAGCTAAGGATTGGCACACTATGGGCATATAGTTTAGGAGGGAAAAAGATTTCCCAGCTTCATGGAGCAGCTTGCACAGTGTCTGTCTTTGCCCTTTGATTCATCTCCCAAGCCAGAGATTAATGGCATTGTTAAGGTGTAGTGGAAGAGAGGAGGGACCGCTATAAAACGAAACAGGAAAGTATTTCAGCTACTTCCACTCACCCCAGTGAAGCAGAGGAAAATGCTGCCAGCAGGCTGAAGGCCAGGCAGCAGAGCACAGCAGCACCTGATGCGTTCTGTCCCAAAGACAGAACCAAACACAGCCCTGCCCTGAGGAAAACACAAAACACACCACAAACCAAGATCTCCTTGCTCTCTAACACCATTGCCAGCACTGCTTCCCAGATACCACAATCCTTTTGCCAAATCAACTGCTTGCTGAACCTTCTAAATGTCTGCTTTCTAGCCAGTATTTAATTACTATTTTCTTCAGAATTTGATACTTTCTTTCCCTACCAATGCATGTTTTCTTACCAACTGTCTTTTTTGACATGCTTTGGCAATCTGACCATGCAGCTTGTGTCTTGCTACATTTTTTCCATTGCAAAGACAAGATCTGCCCAAGGGACATCCCAAAGAACACTGAAAGGGGCAAAGAAAGGTGTTGGTGACGAATATATATAACAGCAATTCATCTGGAGAATCACTAGGAGCAGGCGCCCTTCTTCAGGCCCCTATGCCACTGCCCCACAATGACAGAAGTTTTGTGAGGCCCCATGGGATGAGTTCAGTGGAGGAAGGGAGACTATTTTTTTATTGTCTTTCCCCTCTTGACTATCAGTCTTTTCGGTTTCCATTTCAACAGGCAGATTATATAATAAGGGAGCAGTTTTCACTTCCAACTTGGAACAGCGTCGAGTGGCTACGTAAGAGAGGGAGCAGATGATAAACCATTGCAAATCACAAACCAGGTTTTGATTTACATATAAATTAGGTTCTAAGGAAAGGTTTAATGGGACTGGATAGCTCAAAGGATGGCCAAAGATATACAGAAATTCTCCCTGGGTGTAACTGTATTAATACCGATGAAAAGGCCCCAGAGATGACTCTCAGTCATAAAACCTTTTCTTTCTAAATAGCTAGTTCAACTTTGGCTCAGGGCTGCTGAGAATAATAAAACGGCAGCAAAGAGAAGAAGTAACAGCAAGCTGCTGGACAACAAGTGAGAATGAAGTTACCTTTAGGAGGTAACCACAAGAACCGCTGCGGTCAGGTCCTGGTAGAGATACATTGCCCTCCCCTGAAAGTGAGCTGAAGAGCGGCCCGAACACCTATTCCCTCGTGAGGTCTTCAGCTGATGCTGCTGGGGAAGGCAAGTCTCACCACCATGCACCTAGTGCCCACTCCGGGGCAAACCCTGAGGTATCAACCAGCCCACTTCAGCACCAATACAACCACTCTAGAAGGGTTGAACAATCACGAGGCAGTCAGGTTTTAATAAGAGCACCCAGCAAGCCTGCAAGCACAGACGGGAGGAAGAGAGGGGAAAGCAGTGTGTGACATGGCTGTGCACAGAAGGAGGAGGTGGCATCTGCTACATGTGAATGCTTGGAGATTTCCAAGCCAAATGTCACCAGCAGAGTCAGTTAATATAATGATGAAGACCCTCCACAAGGTGGAACAAAAGAGGCACCCAACGCATCACCCATCCAGCAGCATCTTTATCACAGTGCCAGCCCCATCCAAGCTCTGCAAGAGCTTGCGTGCCTGAAGCCAGCAGAAAACATGCAGAGCAACGATCACCCCTCAAGATGATACGGCTTTGTATGTGATCATGAACTCTCAGCCCTCAACGTACAGTCAAGGATGATTCTCACACTATGTGGTTACCCAGTGTCACCAGGCATGATCAGAAGAGAGCTCTCCTCTTCTGATGCTCAAAGTGATCCCCTGCATTGGCAGCAGCCTTACCTGACACATTTAAGATGGAGGGGGAGATGTCTGGAAGCCCCACTCTAGAGTCTCCCATCCACCACACAATTGTCACTGGTTCAGGGGGACCAACAGCAGCACAGGTCATATGAAATGGGGCATTAGGGGACACGGATACATCCTCAGGTTCCACAGTAAAGTAGGGCACACCTAGAAAAGCAACAGACAAGTGATAATAACTGGAGACACTCCTTCTATCTCTTGGTTACTTCCACTAATACCAGTGCCCAACACTGGACACCCATCTGCTCTGCCCCTACGCCTAATCGGACTCCCTCCAAGCCCTTCACAAGAACCAAGGGTCAGATATGCTGGATCACCTCATGGCATGAATGTTTACATACTCCAATTAGAAGAAGTCAGAGACAAAAGAGTGCTTGCTTCCCAAAATGCCTTTGAAAAACCTCTTTCACTGAGTCTCCCTGAAGACTCCCCTATGAAGTAGCTTTTAGTGGCAGCATTGGCTCAATTTTTCAGCTGGAGAGACTGGTGTTTGAAAAGGCGACAGTCAATAACTTCGGCGGTGGCAGACAGCACTTTAAAAGACAGCTAATCCAGTGGCAGATAATTCTTGCCATGCATTAAAAACTGAAGCTTGTGAATGTGTTGAACTAGCGGCTGTAACTAACCCACAAATGAAGAAAGAATTCCCCCGGTGAGAGGCTGGGATCACTTGCAATGCTCTCTTCACAGCTTAATTGACTGGAACTGCCTTCCAGCATGCTCTGACACCACAAGAACCAGGCTGCCTTGGAGTCAGGGACAATTCATTCCAGAGCTGAAGGCTATCCATGGACACAGCTCTCTTGATAACTATCTGTTCCCCACCGTGGAAAGACTCCTGCTTGGTACAACAGGCCTTAGATTGGGCCCGTAGGGAGCAAAACGCAGCTGCAATGCCAACTACCTCAGGCCATCTCTAAGTGGCAATAGCTGAGCGTAACTCAGCGCAGCAAGAGATGTGGTTCCTCTTGTGGTTTCAATGCTCCAAACCAGTGACACAAAATCCACCAGCCATCAGCACCAGAGCTGACCCTCAGGACAGCTGGTGCGTGCTTCTGATGGCTGCTGGAGGAGCTGAAGGCCCAGAGAAACGCTGAGTTCCCTTTTATTGCCAAAACACTGGGCATCAAGCACAGTTGCTACCCACTGCGTCAACACCAAAATGAGATATTCTCAGCTGGAAAAAGTGTGTTGTGGAAATCGCTGATCTGCCGCCTCACAGAAACAGAGGAACCAACAACATTGTGCATTCGCATGCTTAAGTTACGCTGTCTGTCCCTGGCCAAAGATGAGAGGCCCGAGAGGCTCCAGTTGGCGTGGCAGATGCTAAGCACCCCCAATAGCAGGTAATTAATGTCGGTGCCTAAAAAAGCGTATGGAAGCCTAAGGCTTGGCATCTCCCCTATACTTCAGCTGGAAGCGGTGTCCTTGGTCTTTCGCTGACTGTCCAGTCGCTGTTTGTGACTGTCAGGTGGCAATCTCTCCGCGCCGTCCTCACCTCCTTGCCACCCCCTTTAGAGCAGCAGGTAAATGAGCAAACTACAACAGGTCTAAAAAGAGGTCACCCCAGGAATGATGCAAAGGCTAATGCTCAGGACATCATGATTTACTGCTTCTTTTTGCTTACACACTTTACTTCACTTTTTATTGCAGTCATACAGAAACAATAAAAGTGAATAAACTTTCCTGATACTAGCTGTGACACCTAAGCCTGCTTTGCCCTCCCTTCTCCAAGGAAGATAAGAAGGGAAAATACCATTGTTTCTCCTACCTGTGAGCAGTATCCCTGCCTCCTGTCCCTTTGCCATGGCACCCAAGCTAACTCTTCAGGAGGATCCTGCCCAGCTCAGCAGGTTTTCTCACTTTGGGAGCAGCTAACCAGATCAGACAAGAGGACAATTAAAAACCTCTCATAGTTCAGGGAGTGCAGCTGACTCATCCAGCTCTGGAACTTGCACTGCCCCTCTAAGAATGTTACCTTGACACCTCACTGTCTGCGACACATTTAGCCTCCCAGCTCCTGGTACAAGAGGCGAGTGCCGGCACCCCCCTGTCTCCCGACGCGCCATGGAGGCACTGAGCAGCCAGCAGCCAGAAAATCAGAGGCAAAGCAAGGAAATGAGCCTGTCTATTCCCTGTTGCAAGCTGGCATCTGTCCTACAGGGCAAATTTTCTTCTACAGCTCAGTTTTTAGACAGTGTTAATTCAGGTCCATACAGGTGTGGCTGGGGCACCGACTGTAGCCACAGCATGGGCTAGCAGCCCCAGGAACAGCCACACGGTCAGAGGTGTAATTTCAGAGGGAAACGTCTGTAAGAAACATAATCCTTATTTTTCAGGTAGTCACACTCCACAGTGTGCCACTTAGATTACCTCTCCAGGCATCAAACGCTATCATGTTCTTGGTAAGGCCAGAGTCTAGTTTCTAAACCTGAAAACAGTTTCCAAATGACTTTGTAAATTCTGAGGAGTATTTCATAAGATCAAACATTTTAGCTGTATTAAAGACACAGTTCAAACACCATCAATACAAATTCTGCCTGATACAGACTACCTAACTGGGTCTCAAGGCAGATATTGAACAGCACAGAAATCCATCCAAGCTCACTTTAAGTTAGATCACCAGCAGTCCACACTTTTGTTGTGTGGCACACTGAAGCATATGAGCACCTACGGAAGGCTGCAAATGACCAGAGTAAAGACCCTCTCCGTGTCAAAAGAGGACAACAATTGTTATCAATACAGCAACTGCTTCTAGACAAAGGTGTTATGTCCAGGGAAGAAATATATACAGCGATAACAGTGACAGTGCGACTGACAGGCTTTTGCATTCCCCAGTGTCTTCTTACACTAACAGCTGACACATTTTTTAAAACCCACTCCTTATCACTGCATGCTAATTTTTAATTTTTTTTCCACTAACTCCCATTTCACATGATAACATGCTCAGTTCAAGTTTAACCTAGCTTCTGCCGTACTTGCTTTTCTCACAAAGGTGACTAGTTGCATTTCTTTAGCTTATGCTTCCACTGTAAGCTTTGGCCTTCATTCTCAACAGTCCCCCTCACCTAGCTGCAGTTGTTTTTTGTGATTTTGGTATTTTTTGCCTGTGCTATCCAGAAGGGCTCCTTTGTTTTTCAGATGGCTTAGCACACTGAGCTACCCAATCACTCCTAATGCATCCACCATGCAAACACAGCCACCTCCGGGGCCGGCCATGGTAACTGGAATAGAAATAGAAACCCTGCACAATAGAGAGCATTTTAAACTGTAAACAATGTTCTCCAGTTGAAACTGCACCTGAAAGTTTAGGTTGATAAAAGCCTTGGATTTGTGGAAGGCAGCAGGTAAGTGTTCCTCTTCCTGTGACAACTGCTATGAATGTTTTCATAGCTCTGAATGAGCGAGACCTTTGCTGTAAAACTCCACCCAGACCAAATCGCCTCCCAAGACACCCTCCTCACTCTCCCTTTTTAAGACTGTCGATTCAGCTCTGGCCCAGAATTACCTCCCAATTGCATCCAAAAAAGCCACTTCTTGCTGCAATTACACTGTTCCTGTCAACTTCCTCAGCAAATACTAAGCCACCTTGTGACTACTGGCTTCTGAGGATCTAACACGATCGTGGCTCAAGGGAAATGAAACCAGAGGCAGTCACAAGCCACCAATCTAATCTACTCTGCCTTGGGTGACTTCTGAGCAATCAGGCGCAAGTTATTCTTTATCAGACAAGACCGGACAAAACAGCGCCACATGGAACCGTCACGGCTAGGAAGTGCTGATGTACAGCACTTCTCCTGAAACTCCCAGAATTGGGCTAAAACTGTACCTTGCCCTCAAAGACCTGTTTGGCTGATACACAGAACCAGGCCGTGACCCTGCTTTGAGAAGTGGGTTGGACCAGATGATCCCCACGGATCCATTGCAACCTGAACCATCCTGCCATTCTACGATTTATTTGGAGACCAAAGCAACAACTGATCGAGGGGCTGGAAGGAAATGTGTGTACATGAAAGGATCTTTCACTCATTTCCTAATGTGCCAAAATAAACACAGAAGGTAATAAACTCACAGCTCCTCTCCTTCGAGCTACTCTCCTACCACTTCTTACTCCTGCTCTGTAGCGATCTCACCGCAGTTAGCAGCAATGCAGTTCACAGCCACGAAGCCTGTCACTGGAGCAATCTGCTCTCACCACTTTCACCTAGAGCATACTGGTGGGTCAGCCCTGGAAGGAAACCGTCACTACTACTACTCCTCCTTACCTTCCACTATGAGCCACACTTGCTGTGATTCTTCCTTCTTCCCCCCGTTCTCAACCTGGCACCAGTACTTCCCAGAATCTGTCCGCTCGACGGATTTCAAGCTGAAAAAAGTCAAAAGCCATATCGATATTTTATGTGGATAAAGCATGTTTTTGCCCCAAAGGACCCTCCAGTGTTTGGCAAACCAGATGCACGGAGACGCAGCCAGCTCTGGGGAGCAGGGCAACAGCGAGCCAGCATGAAGCACGTGGCAGAGCAGCAGAGACGGGAGGCTCCTCTCTGAAGTGGGTGGAGGGAATTCTCAGCAGAGCAGACAGCCTTCCTCCAAAACGTCACCACAGAAAACCCGTCATCCGTGTCCTTTGAGGACAGGGAGGGGTTGGTCATCTCGATCCTGAATCATGACTCTAGCTAGCCTTCCAGAGCAACAGCCTGGCCTACAATGTCCAAGCTAGCAGGAAGCTCCAAATCACAAACCGCCAACGAGCCCGACTGTTTCGCCTCATTCAGGTGACAGGACTGGTGACAGCCTCACCCAGGAGCAGATGGGTCAGAAAAGGCCCCCCCTTGCCTCAACTGCGCTCAGTGTTATTCTTATCCCATGAGCGCCTCACACTGCAAAACTCCTTGGGCCTCTCCATTTGTGATTTCAAGGGGTTACGCTGGCCTACTGCAAACCCTGAGAACTCTTCTGTGCCCTCCCTTGCTCAGCATCAGCTCCCCTTCCGAGAAGACGCATCCAAGCAGGGAAAGGCAGCCACGGGGACCGAGCAGCATTCAAGTCGCAGGCCTCCAGTTCAGGGGAGAAGTTCTGCGCCTCGCTCCACCGCTGGAAATCTGCAGTTTCCTCACTGCTTTTTGCAACACCAGGCTAGCGTGGCGAGTAAGGGCAGAATTTGGTCCCAGAGCGACAAGGTCTCAGCTACCAAAGGCACCAGTGTGACTCTGAGCGCCTGTCAACGTATCAATGTCGGCTGCCCGCCGCAGGATGTGCAGCCATGTGTCTGCTGCCATGCAGGGATCCTCGGCAGGTCTGATGCCCGCCTCTCTAACACTAGCAGTCCGCCCTGGGGAAGGGGAAGAACGTCTCGGGAAGGAAGACGGCAAAGGGAGAGTGTTTGCTGAAATGCACAAAATGGGCCCACTACAGCCTGATTTTCAGAGCTGTACCTTCAAACGGCATCAGCTGTCCTGCCCATCCAGCCGCATGTTCTGAAACTCAGCGATCGCAGCAGAGAGTCACACAGTGGGTGGTAGAAATGATCACTTTAGGAAGAGAAAGGAAAAAGGAGAAAAAGATACGGACACATCTACATTTAGCACCCTAACTTAGCCCTGGTGCTACAGAAAGTCCTCAGTGGAGGAAAGCAAGAGGTGAGAAAGGAGATCAGACTGAGAGATTGTGAGGGGCGAAGAGAGTTTAACTAGTGGAACCATGGGGAAGAAAATGGTATAGTTTCAAGATAAACTGATTCCACAGTGTAATGTTACGCAATAGTTCTACTGGGTACAGATACAGACAAGCTTTAGCACACAGAGACTTTTAGTTGCTGGAATTGAAGACTCCATGCAATGTCAATCCAAGAAATCCAATGGGAGATGAAGCCAGAGCTCAGGGAAGAGTGATTCTCAGTCAGTCAACAGTTTTGAGCCCTCTCAGTGATGGCATGCTTGCTTGTACAAGCTCTCTTTCTGCACAGAAAAAGCCAGAGCAGAATCTTGGGTCTTGTTTAACTCAGTACTTCCAGAACTAGCTGACATCCCTCTTCTGCTGAAATAAAGGCACAGTGAGCTGTTTTGCAGAGGAGAGTTTTTGCGAAGCTGAGTGAGGCAGGACTGATACCACGTAGTGTAAATACATTAGCAAAGTCTCTGCAAAATGACTTGGGGATGGTTCAGGTGAGAAACACTCCTCCCCCAAAAAAGGAAGGGGAGGTAGTCCTGGGACTCTGATTTCAATCAACAATCCTCACCCTTTAGGCAGACTGACAGCTCAAGAGAGGGACTAAGAGAACAGAATGAGTACAAGAGAGAAAACCTATTTATATAAGTCAGACCTTCGTCCTCCTGCTGCACAGCAGAACAAGGTGAACAAACAAGGCAAGAACATCCTTTCACCTTGAAGTTACGTCTCAAGCATCACAAGCATTAGCAAAGCACCTCTCACCACAGCAGTCAGGGAACCAGTATGGTTCTAGTGCGTAAAATCTCAGCCTTCAGTGGCTTCAGTTCTGCTCTCAGTTATGCCCTTGCCACGAACTGAACTGCAGACCTAAGGACCCTGCCCCGCCAAGGGCACTGCAGTTGCATACATATAGCTGACAGCAGAAAACTGTGCAATAGTTTCCACGATACTCTTCCTTCTCTGCACCTGTTGTACCTGAGGAAGCCGATCCAGTGTTCTTCATCTATTGGAATGTACACCTGGTCTACGCTTTGCACCACTGCTCCGTCCTTGATCCACAACATCTCGGGATCTTCCATTCCCTCGAGGCTGCAATTTAGTTTGACGGGTTGACCCTGGGACACCTTTAATTTGATTGGAGATCCCGTAAATTTCATACCTAAAAAAAAAATACTACTCCGCCCCACCCCCAGAAGAAGGGGGGTTGGAGTACAGCAAATTACTCTAGGTTGGTGGTCTGGAATTACACACCCTACCAGCACACACTGCAGAGGGGTCTGTTAGTCTCAGCACTGCTCTACTACGCCTGCTAAGCAACAGTCAAAGGCAAGCACTGAAAGCACAACAGCTGGAGAAAAGCGGTGGCTCACTCTGTACATGGGGCTTTTTCCAACTCATGTAACAGCAGCGTGAGCTCCTACAGAGCAGCGCCCAGGCAGAGCCAGACAGAAATGCTGGGGGCTTCATCGTGTCAGTGATCCAGCAGTGCCAAGCGTGTTTGCTTAACACAGAACCACACCTCCCTCTTTTCCCCAGGCTTGAATTTCAGCTATGGCAGTCCTGCGCTGCTAAGGAATCATCGTGCTTCCTCCATTGTATGCATTTGTAAAGAGCTGGGATACGAGAAGGAATCAATTATGTCTCGTTATTCAGCATACACTGTTCCTCTGCATTACAGAAAGCTTCTCTGCAATTTGCAAAACCCGTGAAAGCAAAGCCTATTCCGCAGCACACCGCGCCGAGGAGCAGAACTGTATACAGAACAGATATTTCTGCCGGGTGATGTGGGCGTGTGCTCAAACGAGCCTCCCTGATCCTTCAGTCCCGCCAAAGGACCACATTATACACAGAGCTATATAGTTGCGACCCCAGAGCAGCAGGGCCAGAGTCAGTGGAGCTGCTCAGGTTTACACAGACACAAGTGATCGGAATTTGGCCCGGAGCACTGTTACATGTGTGGGTGGATGGGGAGTGTTTCCCTCAAGCAGAAGCGAATATATGGGATGTGTTACCATGAGAAAACACGGAAGCCAGCTATATAAGCACGTTCAAGAAAGAAAGGCATACGCAGACGGAACCAGAGGATCAAAGGAGACCGTGAGAAAGCAGGAAGGTGGGAAATAAACATAAAGTTAGTTTTGTTAGGGAGAGTTGGCCGTTTCCTATGCAGTGGCACAAGACTGACAGACCAGAACAGGTCTAGCCGAGTTCAATATCACGCCCTGGCAGCAGCCTCTACACCCTTTAGAAACAAATGACTCCACCGCTCTGCCGCTCTTGTACGGCCACGTATCACAACACATTACAACTGCACCCAGTTCACCGGCTGGTCAGCTTCTCACAGGCTGCCTCACTAGCCTACAGAGCCAGACAGAAAAATGCCAGTTGTGAAATCCACAGTGCTGCTAAGTAAGGAGCTCTGTTGCTCTTGAACTCTGTTACAGCCTTACTGGTGACCAAATACAGTGATTTCTCACGTGCCACTTCCCTTCTCACCCACACACCACCCTCCCACAGCCACAAAGGCACCACCTCGGAGGGCAGAGCAGCAGCGGAGCGACTTGCAGCGCAGCTGTAACAGCTGGAAGAAGCGGGAGCCAGCGCTGCGGGACCAGCCCACGCTCTGCCGCCGGTACCCAGCAGAGCACCAGTGGTCCGGGAGCAATTCCAGAACACTGGCAGGAGTACTTTGTTCCCCCGGCCTGTTAACAGCAGGTTTCCCACACTCAGTCTTTGCCTTTCTATCTGCTGTTATTAATTTGGCCAATTCACAGAGAGCATTGGAAAAGTGGTGAGATGATTATTTCAGTTTAGTTGCTACAGCTCATTTGCTGGGCTAAGGATTTAATCACCTTGGGTGAGGATGATCTAACCTCGGATTACTTAACTCATCTGTAACACAAATTACATGTCTCAGTGCATGCCAGAAAACATCCTCCTCTTCACCACTCACAATACTGGAATAAAACACGAGAGCTTCATAGCAGCTCTCTCTGCGTTAAAGAAAACTGATGTAGCCAGGCTGCTGAATGCAGGCACAAATGGACAGGCACTTTCATTACAGGTGCCTTCATGGAAAAGCAAACTACTTGGCTTTCCTCAGACTGCCCTGCTGAAAGAGTTAGCCACAAATTAAACAAAGAAGTGTTGTTAGAGACCCTTTATGGTTTTCAGTTCCTATACAAATTAATGATGTAGGAAATTAATATACAGTACAAGCGTTCAGCCTGTAATTCTCCACATCACCCAAGTATAATCCCTCCATCAAGACCCACTGAAATGAACAAATACAGGTCAGGGATTTTTTAATAAATTCACAGGTTTTTGACAAAAATCCAGTTTTAGCTGCAGCATCTCTTCCCGCAGGTATCAGGAAGATTAACACAGGAGGCCAACACGGATTTTAATTTCCACCTATCCCTCCTTCTACTCTCCCACTCACGATTTCTCATCTGATAACATTCCTGCCAGTGCAAGAAACAATCTCATCGAACGAGGTTCCTCCAAGCCTACCTGTCAGAGCTGCGGGATTTGAAACGTATAGCTAGGAAACAAAATTCTGTTAAATTTCTTATCAACCAGTTGTCAGACTGAATTGACAGCAAACAGATATACTTAGTTGTCAAAATATGTGTCATCTCTGGGTTTTGGTTTTTTTTTAAAACTTGCCATCTCTGAATACTTTGATACCTAGGGACAGCAGCGTGTTTTTCGTGAGGATGGTCTGGGAGCGGAGAGAGAGGCAGCTGCCTACCCACGCGCGCCCAGGGAGGGGCTGTCGGCTCCTCGGGACCCTGATGCGGCCCCCGCCCGCCCACCGAGGGGTTCGCCGGGGCGCCCAGGGGCTCTGGCCCGCCGCCCTTCCCCGCCGACTCGGGGCCGAAACTTCGGACAGCGAATTCAGGAGGGAAAAAAACCACCACAAGCC
>Ga0181612_158668_pt1 | contig 20744 bp, 7 predicted proteins | sample HoacroProtozoa21_FD_119630 | JGI IMG/M metagenome (GOLD analysis project Ga0181612, IMG submission 119630) | Hoatzin crop microbial communities from Cojedes, Venezuel. Combined Assembly of Gp0051906, Gp0051904, Gp0051908
AAGGCAAAAAAACAGAATAAACTCAGCAGAAATAGTTGCATCAGTCATGAATATTTTTCCTGTTCCACATCAGGTAATTTAAATAGACTGAATTTCTATTTTTAGAGGCAGCTCTTCATGCCACTAAAACTACACAACAAGAATAACTATCCTTGCCCTTAGCAATACAGTATGGATTGCTATGGACAAGGAGCAAAACAGACAAAATGAGATGCAAAGGTGGCACATCTTATATAATGGTCCCCACACATCTGCATGAAAAAAAGACAGATTGCTTCTGTACCTTTACCATTTCATTTTTCTAGCTGCAAATTTCTTACACGCATACATTATGCATGTCTGAGTTATATACAGGAGTTATTTCCAATTCTGCACTTCCACTTTCCTCACAGTATATTTTCAGAAGTAATTTATTAAATTACATTTTGGGAAGTTTCTTTTTTTATTGTCCATCAGCTGAAGCCAGGCAACTGTAAGAAAAGCTTGACAGAAAAGCTCAAAAGATCAGAACGTCTGCACTTCTTATACATTCTCAGAACTTTCTCGAACAAAAGAAATAAATCTTTACTAATGGTGTAATTTTGATTCTACAAGACACACTGTATTTCAGTGCCTGTGTGTCCAGTGTACTCAAAATTGGTATGACATGTATATTCTGTTTATTGCAACTGCAATAGTTTAATAGATACTCTAAATAATAAGCAGGTACAAAAAAGGAACCCACCCTTTTCCAAGAGTGGAAATGCTCATTAAGCAGTTTTACTATTTTACTAAGGTCAAGCCATAGGAAAGACTGCAAAAAACTTCAAGCTGGTTGAGTCTCACCTACTGTTAATGAGATAGTTTTGAATATATAGGCATTTCAAATAGGTGTTTTGATTTGCCATTACCTGGTAGGTAAAAACAACCCTGAGCTTCCTATTACACAGAACTTAAGTTCCACATCTTTGGTGTTCTTCGTCAGACGTATGGCTCAGTATAATCTAAATTAGGCAGCCATTCACACTCTATCAAAAGGTGTCAATAGCTACCATGCTATCGGCAAGGTAGAATCCAAATACCAAGAAAAGTATTAGTCTGCTGTTTTAGAATATATGAGAGGCCCTTTTTTTTCCTAAATGAACTGCAGAAAACACATCTGAATATCATCCAGGTGCACTTTCTTCTGGAATGGATGCAATCTTTAGCAATTAATTTCATGGAAACGCAATGTGCCAGATATTTTACTGAGCACAGCTCTAAAGAACTCAAATAGAAAGCTATGTGAACTGGCAGGTTCAAAGAACGTTTTTATGCTTCACCAGATTTAGTAATCTAGCTCCTCCCTTACAATCCTATACTCCTCGTTCTTTATTTTTTCTTTCCTTTCTAGCTCTTTTCCCCCAGCAAGCCACAGAACTATGTCTGCCTCATCAAGATCTCAAGAAAACAAGAATAACTAGGTGTAGGACTCATTCTTTTCAGTGGAGAAGGAAATCTGCAGCAAGTACATCACTATACAGATACATCTTACTCCTATTTTAAGTATTAACGAGTACCGATTCAAAAATTCAGTGGTACCTGGCACTCAAGAAACTTGCAGATTCTGGACCTCCGCTATAAATTCACACTTGAAGTAAAAATAAAATCTAAAAACCATAGGAAGAATTAAAACCAGAGGGGTCTGTGGCCAGGCACTATTCTCTCCCAGCTGCACCGGACCACTTCAGTCCAACAACTACTGGCACCTCCTATTAGAAAACAAAGCCAACCCTGCTGCCTCATCTGATTTGGGGTTCTTATGAAAGTGTAATTCCAGGGTTCCTCACAAATACTTATTCGTCCTGAAACACAACTACATCAAATAAGACTACTATATTTTGCTGCCAGATTACAGATAACCTCTATGTGGCATGTATGAATGTCCTGAAGCAATCTCCCTGAAACTATCTTCACACATCAGTTAAACCTTTTCTCCAGCTTATGGAGAGGTCCGACATTCTTCTGAAAAGACTGTTTGTAACCATGTAATTCTTCATGACATGCTTAGTCACATGCACATTCATAGCAGATATTCATATAGCAAAGACCTGAATTTTTTGGACCTAGAAGTAGTGATCATCACCTCTCACACAGAGAAAGAGCATGTACAATCCTCATTTCAGCTGACCCTTAGAATCCCCAATCCTTTCTATTAAGATCCCAAAGACAGAAAGAAAGATTGATCATTCTACAGTGTTGTCTGTGTACTCATTAAAGAAATTCTACAGCACCAGGACTTCCTTCTCCCCTTGTGTTAAGAAACATCAAGCTTTCAGTCAGACGCAGTCACGGACTAAAGTTCATTGAGGCAAGTTTTCAAAAGCAGAGCAACAACATGCACTCAGTGACTAAAGGAGTCACTCTACCATCTTCTGCCTTCCCTTTCTCAATGAAAGCAGCTTTTTATTGAGGTCAGAGATCCTGATTACAGTATTAGCTTAGTTCTGGTGCAAAAAGAACAAAAAATTCCTATTGATTTTTAAGAGCAAACAGATGATCCCTATGGTACCTGCAGTCTTTAAAAAGAAAGGACTAAAGAACTTTTTACTAAATGTATTACTTGTGATCCTGCAAATTAAAACATCCCTGCCAGGACATCTAACACTTCAGAAAGTCAAGCCAAGTGTAAATATGACAACACACATTGCATTCAGAAACTGAATGCCTCTCTGCCTGCCACCCCGAATGTTTAAATACCTTCAATGTAAGAAATCTAGTATGTTCTAGCCCTTCAATAAACCAATACTTGGGTAAGCCTCCTTGGGAAATGCAGATTTCCTGCTCCCCATGTGAGAATAACTGGACAGCAGAGAAACACCTGGGTAACAAGGATCCAAGCCATGCAAAACTTCAGGCATCAGTGCTGAGCCCAAATGAATCCCCACATACCTTCTTAGCTGAGGACATTTCAGAGTGAAAGGCAATGTGATATTTTATTAGCTCCCCTGTTAGACTTCTTCCTTCCCCTTCTCCCCAGTGAAAAAAACTGAGTAAGAAGTGATTTTGAAGTCTGGTCTCCAAAGTAAAGCTAAAAAAACATACTATGAAGAAAGCGCGTCCACAATCATCCATGATGTTATTTATGAGCACTAGACTTGATATTCATAACACACAGCATTTCTCCACACACACACAATCTTCTAGGCATGAAAAATACCAGCAACATGCATCTAACCAAGGAATACAAATTCCACAAGCAAAACACTAGTTAAAGGAGACGTGATTATCAACTTGAGGCAAAATATGACATCTGAATAACCGGAAAAGTAACAAAATACCAAAGAAAACTCAGTAAAATGATTAATAACCTGACCCCAAGGAATCAAAAAGAAAGGGAGGAAAATTAAACAGAACTCATCATCTCATCAAGTTATCTTTGACTTGAACACTGGATCTCAGAAAAAAAAAAGCCTCTTTACCAGTCTTACATGCTTTTACCTACTTAACCCACTCACCCAGTTCATTGCAGTTTCTCTGTCTTTGCTGAATGTAAGGTTGTATTAAAAATCAACTAACATTAACACATGCTAGCAACATTTCAAGCTCTTTAGTCATACGTGCCCCTCAAATGATTCAAGGGCAACTCCCATCCTATTGCTATTGGCACAAAGATGGCCAGCTGTTCCTGATTCCTATCTGTGCTAGGCAGCAAAATAGCAGAGATTGCCAGTTTGCCCTATATCCCCAGACAGGAACCTAATGGTATTTAAAGTCTCAAAAAAAAACCCAAACCCTTCAACCATTCCCTCGGGTCTGCACACTAAGTGATCTACTTCCTACAGCTTGTGACCCTATAAAGATTCTGATATTTTTATATTAGAAGGGTCAAGAAGACTAGTCACTTCCAAAATAGAATACTGGTAACACTATTTAGCTGGCAACCACAATTAGAAAATACGCACTCTTTCAATATGGAACTGGACTGCCGCTTTAGTTCAGCGTTATTAATTCTCTACCCTAGAGAGGCTGGTGTTCCTAATATCAAACTCACCATCATGCTTTAATTCTTACTCTAGAAAGGTTAGAAAACTAGAAAGATTTTTATTTAAAAATACACATAAGGATGAGAAATAAAGTCAAGTTTAAAATGATGACGTCTGCGAAACATCTACAAAATATTAAAAACATCTAAAATAAGTGCTCTTACCAGCATCATTAGCATCGTCCAGTTTCGGAATGCCCTTGATTTTGCTGTGTTTCACCGATGAACATTTTTTGTTCAGCTGAGTTTGTGCCTTAAATTTCACCCAATTCAAAATACTCTCTATGATACCACAGTTAGAGGCCTATACATAATAGATCAGAATTGTGGATGAGAACAATAACGCTTCACACAGCAGATTCTTATATCTCTATTTTAAGTCACTGACCTAACACCATTTCTCAAAGCCCTCTAATTTTAAAAACTGCAACATATAAAAGGTCAAGGAATTAATACATACCTTACTGTTTAGTATTTTATGCACACAAAACCAAAACACAACACTCAAACAGCTTCTTTTCCACCCCTTGTATAATTGGTGAAAGGAGCAAAAGAGGACTAAGACCTAATAAGATGTTGTCTTGTGTTGTGTGGTTGATGTGCTGAGACCTTTTAGGTACTAAGTACCTGCTTCCTAAACTTTGACAGCAAAAGGTAACCTGATGGGATATTTATGACCATTTAAAGTTTATGGCTGAAAGACAATCAAAAGCATTTAAGAATAAGACTCTGTATCAACCACTTAAGAAACTGATAATGTTTTATGAAACACATCTGCGGTAAAACTAGAATATAGCATATTTTCTAAACTAAAACTTCTTTAGTTTCAGTTTCACATCAAAAGAAAATACAGGTGGAGCAAAATACTGTGAGCTTTGGCTTTTCATTAACCCCCATAATACAGCACTCATTGGTTAGAGATTGTGCTGCACATTTAACACATCTGGAGATCAATGTTCACTTCTAGGAATATTAGAAACACTGTAAATCCAATCTACTGATAGAAATACAACACATATAACAAAATCGATACAATAACAAGATTGTGTTCTGTTATTTTTTCCTGTAAGTTCTACAAGAATGTCACCAGTAACATAGAATTAGAAAAATAAAACACTCTGCAATAAGTGGAGTTTTGATGCCAAGAGTATTAGCAGTGGCACCGTTCTCCTTACTACTGGAGTTCCATTTATGCTGCTGGCACTAAATAGGACTTAGTATAATGAGTTCTGGCTAACAGAATTCTACTTTTCCTTCCTTGTATAAAACTACAGTAGAGGAAAAACCTCTACCATGTATTTCTACTAATACATTTATTTAAAGTAGCAATTCATAGCCCATCTACAGGCAAAATTTCTAAACTTGTTGCCTGACAATAATGATGATTTTGAATACTACAGCCACAATTTTGCATTTCTTTGATTACTGGAAGAATAAATAAATGTGACATGTTCCATCCCTCTCTCTTCACTTCAGTGAAAGAGAATATCAAAGAATAAGGTAAACAATATTCTTAACTTCAGAAAAATACTTTAGCACAAAAAAATTGGCCAAGCCCCATGTTTAGGTTCTAAGAGTCAAATTTATTTCACCCATATAAATACCAGAATCTCCAACAAATGAGCTGACCAGGTGAAGCTCGCTTTTAGATCCAGGGCAACAGCCAAAACACAGTCATTGCTTCCATTATTAAGGCCAGAGAACGAACAGAAGTTCCTCCATCCTATTTTCATAGTTTGCTAATGTGACTAGAGTACCATAATGCACTAATTAATCTTCTGCTACATAATGTACATACACTTGATCCAGTATGCCAATTCCTGCCTCTCAGAAAAAAAGAAATATGCATTACTTACTGCTTTAAAAAATTTCTCAGACAGCTGGCACTTGGACCCAAAACTTTTAGGCTGCAATGTCATGTTTTCCTTTGTCTGGGAATCAAATGATGGGTTTTCAATCAAGCAATTCACAAAAACCCATATATGATTCTTCACCTGTTGAAAACATAGAATCCAATTTACTCAACAAAATTACCATATCCTTCTTTTTCAGTTTTTTTTTGTATACAGCTACTTGCCTGAAATGGTTTCACTGAAACTCCAGCTTTATTCTTCTTTTTCACCACTTCTATCAGTTTGCCCACAACCTGATCCACCACATAATCAACATGCCTACCACCCTTAAGGAGGGAAGAAAAAAAAAAAAGAACAATTGAATTTCCCAATATCTTTTAGCCTTATTAACAAAGTTCCTGTAGTCATACTTAAATGTGGAAATCCATGCATATTAAGCGCAGCATAACAAAGGAAAATTTGGTTTAAAGTTTCTCTTTCATGTCATTTAGTTTTCATACAAGTGAGGATGATGGACGTTACACAGAACAGAATAAGCATGAGACCTTTATTCACCGTACAGTGGTTGACTTCAAATGTAGCTGCTTACAGCTTGTAACACGATACAAAACCTTAAGAGTATGGCAGATCTGAAGATGACTCTAGCACTGGCATGGTACCTGCAACACTACCTGGCTGTCAAGAGGTATATTTTTAACAGGCACATAAATAACCAGGGACCCAAAACATCACATATTCGTTCATCATATTAAACTTTCCCTATTTGGTTCATAAAAAAAATGTTCAAGAGCTCACCCTCAGATATACAGCATCCATGCCTACTCCTCCCCAAAAGTCATCTCACCTTTTCTTAGCTGTATTTACAGAACTCTTTGAATAAATGCTATTAGCATTCTTTGCTAGCCTAGGGCTTATGTGAGGGCAAAGGGAGAGCAAACTGCAAACAGCCAACCACAAGATCCAGAAAATTCTAAGAGAGCGAGATAACCATAAGGAGATGAGCAGTTCTCCTTAAAACTCACCAGAGGCTAAATCTGCTCCAAATTCACACCTGATATAGCAATGAGAGATACATACAGAGCAAGCAGTTAACCACAAGCAAACTGACCCCTTAGAAGACCACAGGGCAGTAACTTGTAGCTACATAATCATGCTGCCACCTGTCTTATAGCAAATGAGCAGTCAGCTGGACTCCCTTACAGTTACTGCCCAAATGCAGAAGGAAAAAAAATGGCTTATAAGCAATTTCTTGCATCACCACAGTACTAGAAAAAAAAGGAAAGAATATATAGGATTTTCGTCCTCCATTGAATCATAACAGCTGAAACATTCACAGTGCCCATCACAATTCTTCGCTTTACCATAGCAGAAAGCAGGACCAAGCACTGGTTATCCTTGCTTAAGGCTTTCCCAACTAGATATTTCAAGTGAAGCCATTATTGCAAGAAAACTTTTGGTGGAGGCAATGTATTCAGCTCCCAACTTTGATTCCTGGAACAATAGACCCCAAGGAAGAAATACTTCTATACCTAAATTCTGGAAGTAATAAGTCAGAAAAGTTACTTTTTTGAAGCCATATATAACTCATGATTTGCAATACAGCAGGGTGATGAAAACACAGATTATTTTCAATGATTAAATAGTGGGTTTACTTTTGATGAAATTCAGTCTAAACAGGGAAGCACTATAGTATTTGAACACCTTCAGAAGGTGCCCCAAAGCTTCTATCACCTTCTCTAGCTACAATTCTTTTTGCACTTAAACTTTAAACCAGCTACAAAAAAACCCCGAAAACATACTGCTAAAAGACAAGTAATTTTGAAATTAAATTGCTTGGAAAATAAAAGCCTTTCACATAAGCCTTCTGGAAAAAAAAAAAGGTCTATTATACATCTATTACATCCTAACAATGACTACTGATTTACATGTGTAAAACAAACTTAACAATTACAGAGTACATTCTTCGATGCAGAAGTAATCTGAATCAGCACCACTAGTAAAGACTAAAACAGTACAAACATATCATAGATAAAACATTACAGATCAGGAAGAACAGCTAGTATTTGAAGATGTGTATCCTGTAGTATTTAATTCTATGTAAAAATGACTACAGAAATGGCCTAAATCAACGGTGATAAATATGTTTAAATATTTATAAGTCCAAGGTGACACAACCTCCCTTACAGGTAAGATAGCAGGCTTTCTTTGGGAAGATGTCAAAAATATGAACGAGCCTAAAAGCCCTGGATATCTGAAAGCTGTTTACATTTTTGATTATCCAAATGACTTCCTTTAAATTTACAGACAAAAAGGTACAAATAATAATGAGATCTTAAATTCTAGTGGCTGTTATAGAGAGTTCATAATGCTTTGACTAAAAAGCTTGTAACAAAGAATGGAGTGATGCAGGCATATCCTATACAATTAAAACATACCTAACTCAATGCTCAATCTTTTACACAGCAGATCACCTTTGCTTAATATCAATTAGTGCCTTACAAAAATACACACTGAAGAGTGGATTCTGTTCAGACGAAATTGCGTTAGGACAGACAAAATACAGAAAACATATCTACGGAGACATTCATCATGAGGTAACAAACAAAAAACCCTCCTTCTTTAAAGCTGTTTTAAAAACAGAACTGAGGAGAGAAAAAAATCTTTTGATGGGTATGAGGAAGAATAGGACAGATAAGAAATAAGAAATGGAAAACAACTAAACCAAGAAAAAACAGCCAAAGAGTCAGAGGAAGACAAAGAACAAACAACTAGCAAGCAAAACCCAAAACTTAGGACTCTACACTTTAAAGCAGAGTATGCATCTGAAAAGACTGCAGAAGATGTAAAGTGGCTGAATTGATGGGATATAGTAGCTGCGTTCTCAACTTCACATAGAATGTAGAGATGAAAATAAAAACAGAGAGAGGAGGTAAAAAAATGGCTTAAGATGGTAAATATTATTAGTCACAACCAAACCAGTACTTGCACTTCAAAGAAACCATGTATGGTTTTTGTCATTCTCTCAGTCACCTACTAAACAGCAACACAAACCACAAGTGTGTTTTTTAAGCACCATACATACAAGCAGTTTTTCATGTCATTTCTTCTTAAAAAAACTAACAAAACAAAACCCCAAAACCACCAAAATTAAAACACAAGTCCATCATTCACATATGGATGACAGAGATTCAGCATGGGGAGAGTTCAAGTGAAAGTTGATACATCAACATCCTACCACTGTAAAGAAAAATAAATCCATTTCTAAACCATAAGAAAAGCTAATACAGGAAACTATCAAATTGTGTGATTAAAAAAAAATTCCACATTTAAATAGCAATTTTAAAACGTGTTACTTTTGTGAATTGCAATACTGAAAACCTATGATTATTGAAATACCTCAGTATATTTTTCTGTTTACAACTTGAGCAATTTTTATTTTTTTTTAATTTTACCACTTCAAATATTTTGCTTAAACTAACATCTGACATATCAAAAAATAGCTACTTACCAGTAATTCTTGTTCTTGGACGATATTAGTTATCATAACAATTCCCCATTCCTGTGTCCATTCTTAGTGTGTAGCAACGAGTGAGGGATGTTCAGAGCTCAAAGTTGGGAACCTCTCAACCATCTCACCAGTAGGTGGCACATTTACCCACTATAGAAGCATAACAGCCTATAACTGCCTCAACTGTCAGTACATTTTAATACGAAACAGGAAAAGAAAAATACCCTCTAAATCTAGAGGGCTGTCAATAATTATTATGGCTATTATGAGAAAGAGCACTAAAACTGCATAACCTTCTTTTCCCAGAAGGTAACCATTATGACTGAATCCCAGTCTCGCAAACTTCAGAATCCAAAGACACCTAACGAAATGGTAACAACTAAAATCTTGAAAATGAAGCTTAGACTGACTGCTATATTCATATATATATTCTATTCATACTGTCATCAATCGCCAACAGCCTCAATTAATTCCAAGGTAAGCCATATTTAAACTCTATGGACAGATAAATGGTTCATATGGCAAACAAATTCAGAAGCTAATTATAAATTCAAAGGTTTTGTTCAATTAGCTACACAAATAAAATCCTATTTGCTTTTGCATTTGTTTTCTGTTATATTTATTTGATTAGAATAAATCTGAAAATGTCAAGTTCTGGAATGGTCCTGAATTTCTTGCTGAACTCCGGCAAATTTTAACAGGTTGGGATGCTCCCTCCACCCAAGTCTAGTATCTGACACCGCATCTGTATTAGCTGAGCATTTCTGCTAAAATGATTAGTCATATTACAGTTAGCAGTGCCGCTCTATCAAAAATATCATTAGATTGCCATGTTAATAACTGAACTTTCTACTACAATTTCTACTACAGCTACTATGTGAAATTCAGAACTTGAGAAGAACACATTTAATCAGTTTATATACAAGTCTCACTAAAGCTTATCTGCACAACCGTAATAGATACAAACATTCTTTCAAATGCTGCCTCAGAGCTTGAAGTCAAATTCTATGGTGGTCTACTGTGGCAAAATTGTGAATAACTGAGTATCTGACCAAGGTAACCAATTTACAAGAACAAAGCAAGGGAGCTGAGCCTCAACATACTGCCTGACCTTCTACACACCCCTCAAAAAACTCCCCCGTCAACCTAAAAAATACTTTTTTGTAATTTAAAGCAAGTTTAAAAAAAGTGGAAGGGAAGTTATGACTGGGTGAAATTTCTCCAGGAACAGAAATGAAAAGCTTTCAGCAAACAGCGATAAATAACCAAAAAACAGCTGAAATGAGCTCCTCACCTGTTAGCAGATAAAGGGACAGGCAGTTGACGCAGTTAGTTACTAGCCATTATGTCTCATCAGTGGGTAGTTGCACATCAATTGCTGGTGAGGTGGTTCACCGCCCCGAACATTCCACATCCAGTCACACACATAAGGCATGGATTGGGAGAGCGGGAAAAACTAGAAATTACAACACTTACCTTTGAAGAATACACAGTACTTTTTCTATGAATTTTCTTAAAGAATATATGATAACAATGTATGTGTAACTGCATGATGGGTGAAAACTGATCCAAAAGAGTCAAATTCAAAATCTTATGAGTAAGTGTATGCAATATATTTAACTTAGGAGCCAATAAGTATTCATTTTTTCCAAATACCTTTTCTTCACCTGATTATCAAACATTATTAAGTTTCTCTACACTGCCAGCTTCTTCATAAAGGTATAGTAAACATCTTTAAGGTCATGCTATTTTCCTCCTTTATGTTGCATAAAGAGGCCTGAATTAAAACTAAGTTTTAACCTTTCAACTACCAGATACGTTTGTTATCCCTACTTTTGACAAGTATCATATAAGCATTTAATTGAAATGCACACTTAGAAAGTAAATATTCCACAATGAAATACACTGTTCCTCTTACCACTGAACACTGCTTCAGCTACACTGAAAATGACACTGGAAGAAGTGTAGTAAAAATTACATACTGCCAAAACACTGGCTACACATCATCTACCACCAAGATTAACACTGATATTTCTGGGCAGGACCCCGCTTAGTATAACCACTTGTGCTACCATTAGAATTTTCTTCTGTTTGACTCTTTCAGAAAGGATCTGAGCAAGGAGGGATTTTGAAGTGTCTGATTACAAATTCTTATGGTTCTCATCTTTTGGGGAAGCTCATGGTTAAGATCCCCTAAAACCAGCCTCACCAATCACTAGAATTGCTTGACTGTTCTCAGATCACTCATCTGGTGCAATCTGTGAAGAGCAGAAATGATAAAGACCTTCTTTCACCATGGCAGATCCCAGATCCCTAAACCTGGGCCACACCAAACTGGCACACATGAGAGTTCCTTAGTTGATTTTCAGGTGACTGCCTTAGTGCCTGACCACCCCAGCACTTTAAGAAGCACAAAGATGGTGGTATGCTGAGCATATTGCTGCTTCATCATAACTGAAGATTTGCTGTGATATTGTTTCACTACTGCTACAGTTGCTAATAAGTACAGAGAACACCTAGATTCCCGTATACAGAAACACAAATAAAAGAAAATTAATCTCAACATTTCAGGCCAGTTTTATACATCATAAAGCAATAAATGGAAAGCCATTCTTCAAGAACACCAAAAGCTGTTTCTGCCTTCTAAAACTTGCCACTACTAGCTTTAATGGGGTTTGTACATTTTTTTTAACCTAATTTCAGAATTATTTTATTACAATGTGTTAAAGTGGAAGGAAAAAATAGTCCCATTCATTTTATATTTAATCAATACAATGTCTGATTACATAAGATATCAGTAGAACTGAGATAATGACTACTAGTGTTTTAAAAACTAGTGCCTATTCAGAAATACTGCTATAGATGTATTTTGATTGCATCCAATTGCTCTGCCAGATCCTCTCATGCAAAGCATTATCTCACCTATTTACTTTCAGTAACCCAGATGTACGTTATTTTTCATATATCTAACTGGGCATAACCTTAGCACACATTTTTGTCATTTACATTTTTTATCATTTAATATAACTACTCACCTTTGTGGTAGCTATACTATTTACAAAGCTGATTTGCTGAAACCCTTTTTCACTTAAAGTGAGGCACACATCCCATCGTTCATTCACAACTTCGTGAATAACTTTTAGTGCAACTCCAGTTTCATCCAGCTTGTCTTTTACGTAAAGATCTACATAACTGCGAAATCCATTTACCTATGAGTAATACAGGTGACAATTACTATTCTTTGCATAAAATACTTAGTACACTCATATTTATTAATATTTTAAATTAGGCTCTTACAGGTAATTTCTTCCCATTCAACATGACTTTGACTCCTTTGCATGACCCAGCCAAATCATATGCTCTTCTTGTCATGAGGGCCACAATATCCTTATCAAGCTTTTCCATTTTAAATTTAGATAGATCTGGTTGGAATGTAATGCATGTGTAGTCATCACCATCGAAATGCTTAATCTTGGGTTCAGAGGTCTTCATCATATTGTTCATCCAAGTCTTTGGAAACAAAACATTTTAGATGTTATTTCACAATATGTGTTCTCCTCCTCCTTTGTTGCATTTTCCAGCTATGCTAGGATTGCAACAGCTACACAACAAAGACCTCACAGACTTCTTTTAGAAGTTTCCTCTGGTAAAACACTACATGTAAAATTAATTGCTTTATCGAGATTTGCACAAGCATAGGTGATGGCAGATTTGTGGTTTCTGTAAATATGCAGGTATCATTCCACTGATGGACATGATTCTAATGCAAATAGAGCCCACCACAGAACTGACTAAATTAGATACAAATGAGCTAGCTAAACAGTCCTTATTACCCATCCGTTTAACGCTTTCAATCTACTACACACTTCTATAGAGAGGCTTATTGGTGCCTGTGCAGAGACTCAGTAGTCTCCGAGACAGCATCTTAGTGGCTGTACAGAGTAGCAAAGGATACTTCTGGACAAACCAACTTGCTCAGACTTGACTCGGGAGTCTTGGTATTGCCCCCTGTTTAAGAACACGGGCACATTTATAAGACCAAGCAGAATGCCTACTCACAGCATATATATCACAGTTCAGTTGTATTAAATTTTCACTACTTTTGAAAATACTGGAAAACGTAACACTTTATCTAAATCATAAAGCATGTCATTTTCAAAAAGTACACTCGACCCAAATTTAATGTGCTTTTTGGCAATCAGCAGAAAATACTACATTTTTAAAGAGAGAGATAAAGCTATTGCAATGTATTGTTTATGTAGTGACATGACAGCACTGCCATAAATTATTTACTTGTCCAGAAAAAAGTAGAACGAAGCCACCAACTGGGAAAGACTCCAAAGCCAAGAAACTTTGGTACCTAATACTCTAACAAAGTTCTTCAAACTTTTAGACAGGTGGCCATCTCAAAGCTATATACAGTAGATCAGATTACATTCAATCCTTGGTCTGTGTACTAACAATGATAACAATGAGCAATGGGTACAAAATGGGGAGGGAGGGGAGTTTGCACCAAAGTCCAGCTAGACTTACGAAATTCATGACATTAACACTGAAATATCTTTTCCTTAACACTATAAAAATAGTTAGATAATTGCACAGCTAAGTAGAAAGGTTTTTTGACAAACTACTAACAGCAATTACAAAATGTTTCAGTTAAATATATTCCTTCTCACACGCACAAAATACCCCTTAACAGAAATTTGGTTTTCGTTTTCAGTCACTTTACACTCCGAAGAAAAATATTACTTAACAAAACCTCCAGATTCCAATACACAGAAGTACCAATTTTACTGACTGAACTATCTAGCCTGCAAATTCTACACGTCCATTTGCATGTTAAATGATTCATTTCATGAAATATTCATGAAATATAGAAAACGTTAAATTTTAAATTTATAATTACAGCAAAGGAAAAAAGTTGAGATCATTTCTATACCTGCTTAAAGCTGTGTTTGTACTCCTTGCAAGCAGTTTCAACTGTAAACTTTGTACTAAATATGTTACAAAGCTTTGCACCATAGCCATTGCGTCCACCTGAAAAAAAAATAATAAAAAAAACCCATCCAAAATGTTTAGTAAGTTTTTTACAGTAGAATCATATTTAAGATATTCAGAGTATGCCAATGAAGTAACATGTTGATATGTAAGACAAAGGTGGGGCCACATGTCAACAGCTATCAAAGGATGCCAGAGATGGAGTTTCACACTACCTCCAATCTGGTGCAACTGCTTCTGCCTCAGAAATGAGCAGTTTGCTCCTCTCCCCAAGGCTAGGACGCTCCCCTTGTTTCCCTTAGGTTGATCTACCCGGTTGCTTGCTGAAAGCCAAGTGACCTCAACAAACTGACCAGCTGAAAACTAGGTCACGATCAGATCCAAATCACTCTGCAACCACACATGATAATTGGGGCAAAATATATGGGGTAGGATAGAACAGAACTAACTTTCATTCACGATCCAAATAAATTAGGGTTACTTCACATTTAGGATATTAAATCATATCCTAATTTATTAAATTTATTTTTCCCTTTATTTCAAGAGTAAATGTTTAAATGCTTGCATACATTATAATTAAAATATGAAAATATGTTGTTACTGACATTAAAGATGTAAATATAAAGTTCTCTGTAAACATTGATATTAAAAAATAAAAATAGAAGTTTAAGTAATTTTACTTTAACAGAGCTATAGTAAAGTTGGCTAAATGATCATCTGTTATGAAACAGGACAGAAATAGAAAAAGTAAACAGAGAAAGCATACTGAAAAGCAAGCAACGGCTTAATTGAATAAAACAAAGCATGTTAAATAGTCTTGCCTGTAACTTTTTTCTCATCATCATCATAGTTGCTGGATGTTAGCAGCTGCCCAAAGATTAGCGCAGGTACATATACTTTTTCTACTTTGTGTTCCACAACTGGTATACCCTTTCCATTATTCCATATGCTGATAATGTTTGATTCCCTATAAAATAGTGAGGACATTAAGCCAATTAATGTAATCTTGAAAACAGACTCCTGCATACGTTTTACCTGTTTAAATAACCACATAAAATACAATAAAGGACCGTGTTCTTACCATGTTTATTCACAGCTCTATGAATTTTAGTTACAAAAAAGACTTTTTTGTGCTTATTAGATGTCTTAGCAGAAGGAATATAACTGCCCACACACGACAATATTTCATATCATGAAAATAACTCCCAAAAATCTGTTTGAAGAGCTTTCACTATCCACATGATCTGGGACAGAATCCTGAAGTTTAGTTATAGAATTATACTTAGAGATGTAGCTTTTTAGGTTTCATTGAAGTCCACACAGACACAGCCAAGTTATCATCTGTATGAAACTGTTATTTCCCAGTTATGATAAACGTTGTAACTTATTTAATGCATCAATGCCAAAATCCATCAACCTCTGGCATTGTTAATACTTGTAGCTCTCATAGAATTTTCATTTCATAGTATTAGAGAGTTCAAAATGATGACAGATCAGGCAGGTTTACACTACCATTTCCCTCCCACTCCATGATAAAAACTATTTGGCTACAGAAACTGATAATGCACTGAAAACTTGCAGAAAAATAATTCCTCAGTATATTTATCCTAAAGATTAGGTGTGAAAATTGGGTCTCTCAAACATTTATTATTCGGTTACACATCACGGAAAATGTACTACTAAAGGAACCCAATCAACATCTATTTAACTATGGTACTTCTAATTAGGAAATACCTCCTTAAGTATTTAATATCGAAAAACAGTGGTAGTGACTTCCTTACAATCTGCAGTTTCAGTGTCATATAGCTGACTAATTCAAACATAACCTTATGCTAATGCTAAAGGAGTTAACATAGAAGTTCAAAATGTGCAAAATTATGTTACTAAATCTCAAGGCTGGTCTTTATGATTTATAAGTAACATGGCTGGTTATAGTTATGTGCTGCCAAGCTTTCACCTAATCATGAATTTTATAATCTTCTGGTTTTAAGTTTCATTCAATTAAACATTAATGAGTGATTTAGGAAAACATATTATTATAAATTCAGAATGGTAGTACTTACTACTAACCACTTTAAATTCACCTCTTCATCTTAAAATATGAAGCTAATGGAAATAATTCCAAAAATATTATTTTATTTAAAAAAAAAATTAATTTCATTTAGTAAAATAATTTGTACAAATCTGAACTACAATAGCACTGAAAGGGAAAGTAAATTAAAATATGCTTTTACTTACGGATCAATGGATATTTTAATACAAGTCATATTCTTGTCCCTCTGCTTATTATCAGCAGCATTTACTACAAAACAAAGTAGCACAAATTAACACTTTATAGGAGCAATAATTAATTACTTGATTTGTAAAACTGATTATATACATATTCCACCACAAGTTACAAAGGTCCAGGTATTTCTTAATCTGGTATCTTTTTGTATACTCTGTATCTTATTACTGAAATCTATAAATACGACCAAGTATCTGCAAGAAGATATTTTTCAACCTTCTTCTAATTACTGACTCTATTTCTAGCAGTTAGACAATCTTAGAAATAAATATAGAAGTGTATTTTTTAAGCCTGTTCTCTAACTGTTCTTAACATACTGAACACTTCATTCTTCTGTTGCTGTACTTGTTTGGATATTTATTACAGATATTACACTATGTATGCTAAAAACCCTAGGCAATTGTATGCATCACCAGGTCAGTTTATGCATCCTTTTGTTACCAAAACCCAATCCTGAAAAAGTCACATCCATTAAGGAGTGCTCTGATTGCAGCAAAAGTTATTTCTAAAGTGCCCGTGAGACTTATAACCAAGTTCTAAGTTAGTTCCTAAACAGTTTACACAGTTTAGCATCAAAAGAATAACTAGAAAATCAAAAGAATGATAACTAGAAGTTAAATTTTGATCAGAACTTAATTAAACTGCACTCCAATGCATATTAACTACAAAGAACAGAAATTAGAAATGCGACTATGGGCAGTAATCATGAAAGCACATTTACAATAATTTTCAGCATTTGTCTCATCACCCACGAAATACATCAGAGTAAAGCCCAAAGCCACTGAAGGACATGAAGACAAATCCACTAAAATATCTTAATACCTTAATAGGTTATAAGCACCTCAATATAAGATCAGATATTTCAAGGTGCTTTAGATAAAACCATTAAGTGCAGTTTCATTAAAAAGTATGCACAGATACAATGTCAAATTTTCATAATGTTATTACACTGACCCATAACTCTCAAGCTACACTCTGTGGAGCACTCATCAGTGCTACATAAAGAAGAAATAAGCCATACCGTACTGCAATAATGATATGATAATGATTTTCCTTTTGAATGGGACAAGATAGAAGCGACTCCCTCCCGTGAAAAGCCTGTAAATTTCATCTATTAAGCAGCACTCAAAACAAGAAATGACAAAATATTTTCATTCCTGTATTTCTCAAATTAAGCAATAAGTAAAAACCAAAAATTAAAAAACCTTCTTTTCCAGCTGGCCAAGATATAGTCTTCATTGCCTCCAAGACAAGAATGCTGTAAAGCATAGTTTTAGAGGTGTGGATAAGTGCTGAACCCCATGAAGGTCATGGCAAAATTTCAATTGATCTCAATCAACCATAATTTAGTTCACAATGTAATCCTGCCAATCCTTACAACATAACTTCATAAAAACTGATTAGCCCAAGAATTCACGTCAATTAACCCAAAATATCAGTTCAGCAGACAGCACACTGTTCAGATGTTGTACATCTCTACTGCTGGTTAGTCGTCAATGTGTGTCTGTCACCAAGAGAGTATCATGGACTAGTAAGTCATAGTGACTCATGGATTTACAACAGAATTTTCTAAAAAACATTTGTTTGTGCCTGGTCATCATGCTTTTAAAGGGCAGTATGGTAATTATTTTTAAAACTGTCTGAAGTCTAGAAATGATCCATGTAAGAATCACCATAACCACCACTATCATTCTGTACAGAAGGAGGTAGTTTTAAATGATTCATGAGATGATGATTTAAGTTAACACTTAGGTCAATTTTCAGTTGTCTTCTTTCTGATGAATAATCTTCTTTCAAATGTTATTTAAAACTGTGGCCCTGATCAACTTTGCAGATTAAAAATCTTGCAACAATACTGATCATAAAGAATGATCTAGTTTAGATATTCAGTAACAAACCTTTACATTGGTTTACAAGTTCAACTGGAAATACTCTTCTCTCTTCAAACTGTTCTGCAGTGCTGGAATGCACTAAAATTTTCATGCACTGAAGCTTAGTGGGACTCTAGGTCTGTGATTTAAACTTAGATACAAATTAATGTGCTTTGAGAGCTCTTAGAAAACCGTGTACTCCATAATGCTAACACAATATTATTGCTAAAAATACTCACCAAGGATTTCATCAAAGATCTTGTACAAGCCTGGAACAAAGGTAACTTCTCTGCAATTCATTCCTACATCTTCATCATAAACCCACATTAACTACACGGAAACAAAACAAAAATATTTACTGTCCGTGATTCTATAAGATCTATTTACTTCAGGAGTTTTACTCTTCCAATCTGATTGCAGTTGTCAAATGAGACAAAAGCAGAAGTTTGGCAAAAATTACAACTATACCCACAAAGATTTCCATAATGAAAATGCATCATTTTCTGCTTGGTGGGGAACTCCAACACTACAGACAGTGAAGTTTGAAGCAATTTGCAGCTTCACTAAAAATAGCTGAAAAAAGTGCCAGCAGGAGGCTTAAATTCTCCGTTCTCTACCTAAACAAACAGACCAAAGCATTTTTGGACCCGGAACAAATGCTACTTACAAATATGTATACATATTTGTGTGCATATAGCCATGTTTGTAAACACACATATATACACATACCTGTGCATTTACACACATAGGTATGTGTTTACATTTTGACTGCACTGCAACATCTTCTGAGCATCTTTTTTCAGGTGAACAAAGCACTGCTTTAAAGTCTTCTCTTGACCCCTTCCTACACACGCATACATAAACATGACCATAGTATTTACCATGATAATTTAGAATACTCAGAAAAGTAGAGAATTGCCTAGTTATTAACCAGAATAGTCATTTCCTGGTTAAAACAACAAAAACTATTAAGACTTAGTGACACTTACCTGAGTTAATGGTTCAACTGACCCAATGTAGGTATCTGGACGGAGGAGGATGTGCTCAAGCTGAGTCTTTTTCTGATAAACTCTCTCAACAGACATCTTCTTTGAAGTGTCATTTTTATTAATGCTTTCTGAGTCTTCCTTTTTTGAAGCATTGATCTGATTATCAAATAATGTCTAAAAAAAAAAAGACCCCCATCAACCTCATTCATTCAATCTGTCACTCTCAAGTTATAAACAAAACCTAGCAGAGATTTAAATTACAATCAAAACTTGTCATGTAATTTAAATGTTAAGTTTTCAGATGTATTAAGATCAAGCTATCCTCTCAACAGAAAAAAATCAACAGGTTATGTGACAGTTTCTTAACAAATTATCACACAGTCAAACTTTAGTGATTCACTAAGCATGATAAACCAAAACCAAGGAAACAACAGTGCATTGCGGAAAACACCTAATTCCTCAGGTTAAGTATTTATAACATTCATTTTGTGCTTAAGCATTTGAATCCAAAACACCAAATACTGTTCTGAATGAATAACAACAGTAAAATCCCTCTTTTACATTTTAGTTCAGGTAATTCATTCGGTGGGACTTAAGAAAAGCTGAAATGCCTCTCCTATGGCTTCCCAATTGCTATAAATTATGTTCTCTGTTTAACTGAAGTAACTAAACCTGATATAACCCCAGTTTAGAATGCTTTCTGATGAAATAAGCCAAGGACTGTAAAAAAAAAAAAAAAGATAATTACATCGGCTAATGTTGTAATTTAAACAGAAATCAAGCCTAACATGGCTGGAGATGGTGAAAAATGTCACAACTGGAAAAGCAAGCAGTGTTACAGCAAACTAATCCACTTTTGGGGGGAGGATACAGGGATTTGGTGCATCTTTCAGCAAATTTTTCTTGATAAATACCTCCTTCCCACTGAACTGAAGACACACAACAGGAAAAGTTAAAATCTCTCAGAGCAACCAAATCTAGAAAAGCCCCATTCTGAGATAGTAAGAGCACATCTACCAAGAGATTAGGTGTAACATTTTACAGTATACTTTCTTACCTGTAAATTGGAATTATCTTAAAAATACCAGTAAACAAAACTTGAACTCACATGATTTACTTGCCTGGCTAGCAGACATGACGGAAAACAAATTTCTGTCACCATCTGCCTAATACATGAAACAACCTTCTTCTCTTACAGGGAGTTTACCAACTGTTTTGGTTTCGGCTGCCGCCGG
>Ga0181612_104605_pt1 | contig 20743 bp, 12 predicted proteins | sample HoacroProtozoa21_FD_119630 | JGI IMG/M metagenome (GOLD analysis project Ga0181612, IMG submission 119630) | Hoatzin crop microbial communities from Cojedes, Venezuel. Combined Assembly of Gp0051906, Gp0051904, Gp0051908
CGGTGGTGGGGCAGGAACTGCCGTGTTGCCTTTATCGAGCCCAAAGTCCGGGGGGCCGTTCGCAGCTCAGACGCCTCCGTTAGGCCGCTGTGTGCCTCCGCGGGGCTCAGTACCACTGCCCTTCAGGGTGTGCATGTCCTGCTGACACCCTCCGAAGGATGGCAAGACCCTGCTTGTTTAGATGCTTTATTCAACCCTATGCCCAACACCCCCTGTTACTGGGAGGGAACTTGGTGTTTTGTTGCACTGAATTGTACAGATAAGGGCCTGCCGTGACGCTTGGATGCGTGGTTCCTCTTCCCTTCCAGTTCAGGGGAGGTTCAGGTCCTGGCCTATTCGCGTTACCTAGGAAGCTCAACAAAGCAGACTTACAAAGCAGGCCAAACGCAAACAACATTTAAAGCTTCATGGCCCCTTACTAATGGGCCTATGCTGTGTCAAATCTCAATAGCTCACACTTAACAGCCATTTCATTATGGAGTATGAGCATACAACTGCTGTTAAAAAGAGAGTGAGCGAGGAAAAATAATAAAAAAAGACAAAATGCAAGAGGCTTAGGAGGCCCCTGGTTTCCTTAATGGAATTAGTCCCTCCTTTATGAATTCCAGGGTTAGATGCTGTAAATGTGATTCGCGTATTCCCTCCCCTCACCAAAGCAGAAAGATCTGCTAGACACATGTTAGGAGCAGAGCGGGGGAAGGTATGACGTGACTCAAGAGCCTGGAAGGCTAAAAGGAGTAGATGAGGGAGAGCTCTGCAGCCCTTGATCTTTGTAAGATTTACTGCCTTTGCCTCTTGCAAAGATCTTTTTTTTTTCCTGGAAAATTGCTAGCTTCTAGCAATTTAAAAAAAAAAAAATTTGGCTGGGGCAGTAAACAAGATCTTTGAAGGGGGAAGGAAGCCAAGAGAAAGTCAGGCCCATTAGTCACGCAGCTGCATTTCCTGTCACAAAGGACCCCAGTTGAGTAATCACTCAAAATATGCTTGTTATTTTTTCCTATTTTATTTCAACTTTCAGCCTGCCAATATCTACTGTAAGAAAAAATTAAAACAAGAAAAAGAAAAGTTTTTTTAGCCTCAGAGGGGAAAACAATGTAGAATCAGACATTGATTTACATTATTTTTCCTTTTCTTTAATTTTCATAGCCTAAGAACACTTCAGTCATATGAGAGGAATGTTGGTAGTGCAGAGTGGGTCTGAGACAGTCCTGGTGTTTTCAGGGCATAATTTCAGCAGGAGTGTGTGTCAAAGTTCCTAAGCTACGCTTCCAGCTGCTACTATTAATTCGCCGTATAACCTTGATCGAGTCATGTATTAATTTATCTGTAATTTATTATGAAAAGTAAAGATGATAATAGCTTCTGCATAATTGTTTTGTCAGGCTTCATTACTGGTGCTTATAAGTCATGTTGAGTCTTCCGATGAAAGCTTTGTAGAAGTGTTTGTCTAAAGGAAAATACAGTCAAGACTGAAAAGAAATAAACTTGTAATTTAAAGCAGAACTTACATAAAAGAAGGTGAAAATAGGAGCAAGACTATGAAATTAGAAGAAGGAAAATCTTGCTGACACTCTCTCTTGAGACACTTGGAGGAAGAAAAATGCAGCAAACCTGTCATAGGGAACAATCGCCTTCGTGATGCTGGAAGAGACCGTATGGCTGATTGACTGTACCACCTCCCTGCTTCTAGATCTTGGATTGTAAGATGCTGGCTCTGGTTGATCTGGTACCAACTAGAAAAAGAAGCCACAGATACATGATGAAACTAAAGCTGGAAAACCTCTGTTTTTCCAGATTGTTGCGGAGAAAATACCTCTTTTATCAACAAACACAACTCCAAACTACAAACCCCCACTTTTTATTTACTCAGAAGTAATGAGTATGGTGACCAGGCCACCTATGAAGAATGGCCATAAGCATGCTTCAGGGCACATAACAGTTTGTAACTTACATTCCTGACTGGGGTACCTGACTATATGGCTATGTGAAAATGATTGCAGAGGGATTGCAAATCCTTGTTTGGTTTGCTATCTAAGTAAAGAGTAGATGATTGTAGTTTATGCTGCATAATGACATGACTTCAAATACTGCACAAAAAACTAAGCTTATATTTGCATGTAAGTGACTGGTAATGTCATATAATTCTCTAATTTGCACACATTTGATACCACAGATGTGCAAGGTTTTCAAACCACAGCTTACGACCAGATGTGATTTACACAGCAATGTAAATCACAGCTTCCTAAAGCTAGTTAAAGGGTGCAAACTCAAACAAACGTCAGATTTACCCCAATTTGGTTTAAGAGAGACTTTGAAAAGCTGTTTACATATATTTTTAAAAGCAATTCAGAATGATTGTTTATGCATATTTATACTGAATGGAAAAGTAAAACTCTCACGAGTTATGACTCAAATATGAAAAATTCTACTCCAGATTATCTTTATAAATTATGTTCATCCTGTGTCTTTCCAGATGGCAGGCGAGGCGAGCTGTGCTCCTCAATGGGCACACAAGTGTACACTCCGTGGTTTGTGGTCAGAGCTAGCACTAGGTCATGGGGGCTGTCTGCTACTCTCACACCAAATGGCTTTCACTGCTACATGTCCCAGTCTACTGGATCCCCACATCATACGACATTCTATGCAATAGCCATAGTTTTATGTCCCCAAAACTAGCTGTGCTGTGCTGTGGGTTTATAAGGGCCATTTCCAATGATTATTGATATCTACACAGTTTTGAAATCATATACTGATATGTATGAATGAATGGAATTTATTTGTTTACAAGAGCAATATAAACTTTGTGCATTCCCTTTTATGATTACTGCAGTATGTGATAATATTTCCTATACTAGTGTTGTAGGGATGTATTAGTATAAATCACACCAGTATCTAATACATCAGACTGTATAATAAATAATAACCACCTATAGAATGAATTATACCTGACCAGTATTTGGGTAGCAACTAATATTTCTCTGTTTACCTACCTGGTTATCTTGGGAATTTGTATGGCTCTGTAGCCATGCTATCTGAATATCTCCAAACCTCTGAACCTTTGATGTACCTGTTCTCTCCACACAGGTCTGATGCATATTAGTACAATTATCCCTGTATAGTTGTGCCACTGAAGTCCTAAAATGAATGACTAACCCAGAATAACCTCAGAAGTCTCTGACCTCTTGATTCACCTGCTGGCTGTGAAGAATTACTCTCTCTCTTGCATAGATGGGAAGCTGAGTCATAAAGAACTAAAGTTACGTGCCCATAAGCACATAGATGGCAACAGAGATGGAATCAGAGCTCATTGTGTACGGATCCTCAGTCCCTGGCTCAGTGGATGAAGTTACTCTCTCCTGTCTTCAGTGAACTGATCATATTTGGTAAAATAGCTAGCAGTTGTTGCTCTTTGCAGTGCAATGCTTCTGTGATGTGTGTGAAGAGGACTTAGCAAATAATTGCTTATCAAAAAGCTAAATCAAGAGGGGAGCAGGGCAGTTAGTACATTGACAACTGAACTTATCAGCCCTTCTACTAAACTGCCATGTGAATTTGGGCAATGACTTCACATCCACATTCTGCCATTTTTCTAATTTAATATAGGGATAATAACACACTTGGAGGTCCAGGCACAAAAGTCACCGTATAGTGCTGCTCCACTTCTTCTTTAGGACAATGGAATGAGAGAGAAAAGGGAAGGAACAGGGAGAACAATAAATGTTCCCATTTAGTTGAATGAAGTTTCTATGATACAACTCAAAAATCTCACTCTTCAAAGAAGAGTGGCTGGTAAGAACATTTTAGCTTGAAGTTTTACGTTGCAAGATGCCATGTTGATGCAGGGCTGCTGTGCTAGGGAGGGTGTAGACTTTGCAGCTGTGGTTTGGAGCTTCTGCACCCCTTGCTAATCAGCACCGGACGGAGCCCTCTGGGTCTGTCTCAGAGCTGATTTTTCTTTCCTGTGTAGGTGTGTGGAATTGGACTGTATGTAGCAGACATATAACTTTCAGAGCAAAACTGACTAAGAAAGGGTTAACCCGACTAATGGCAACACTTCAGTAAAATTGAGGGAGGTGGAACTTAAGGCCCAAGTCTTAATAAAATGCAGGTGTTATATTGTTAGGTTAGAAACTCCTCCTCTTAAGACTCCAGCGAGCATTTAAAAACACGGAAAAAATGTGCTATTGAATAAGAAACTTGGAAAAGCAACAACAGGCTGTGCAAGGCTTTTACAGAGAATGCAGCATTCACTGGCTAAGGCCTACATTAAAGTTTATGGAGGGAAAACAAAACATAAATATTAGATGAACGACACCTCTCAACATGCATCTGGCCTCCGAGATATTACACCTGGGATTAACTTTTGACATTCTCCTGTCCACTGTCATGACTTTGCTGTCTGCCAGCTCCCTGCAGAGTATTTGTACTCTTGTTTTTCAACCTTTCCATCTTCTTGTTTCCTAGTCTGTTTGGGGACACGGCAGGGTGACAGGCAGTGTGAACACTGCAGTTGCAGTGCACAGATAGCTCCATCGTGCTTGCAGCTGCTTTTCTGTCAGTGATAGGACTTTTATTTGGGAAAAACCCCCCAACTTTAGAACTAGTTGGTAAACAGAAGTTGTAAAGAAATATTAGTCACTGTTTTCTCCTCTTTCACTTCCCCTCCTTATCCCAAGGAAGCAGAAAATTTTGGGGAGCATTTTTCAGTAAATTGCACTGAGTTCAGGTCACAGAGTTAAGGGATTGCTCTGCACTTTGAGCTTTAGCTTCAAGTTCTTCATGTATTTGGAGAATAAAAGTAGTTATGACTTACTAAGGGGAAGTGGAACATGAAGAATGAGAGCAGTCTGTATGTGCTTATGGTGGCCCAAGGCCTCAAATTACTTTATCATCATCATCCCAGTGGGCCCTAATTAGTGTTGTGGAGATGAGCTGGGTATTTTTTGGTACCTGTATAGGGAAAATAGGTAACTAACTGCCGTCCTTAAAAACTCATCCCTCTGGGAGAAAGTCAGGCATCAGTTTCCCTGGCCTTAGCCTTGGTGATATAAATCAGCTGTCACTACTGGAGGAGAGCGATGGAAATAGTCCATGGAGTACCTGATAGGATGGGAAGCAAAAGAGTAGATGTTGGGTTTTGATGCAAGAGTTTCACAACTGCAACTTAGCAGGACGCAGAGAAGTGACAGTGAAGACGGTCAATCTGTGAGTCATTTAATTTAGGAGACTGACAGGTGAGATGTGGACAGTACTGAGTGAAAAAATACAAATGACACACAGAAAAGTCTAAGGCAATGAATAAAAATTAAACTGATGGAGCAGTTGAGCTTATATACATGAGTACTTGCCACCCGTTGTTCACAAGGAGCAGAGTGATCTGGACAACTTGAGTAAATAATTCAGAAAACCAAAGAACAGAAATCAAAACCCTCCGTAATCACCGCAGGAAACCCAAACAAGCCCAGGCCGTGTCCCCTCTGTGCACCATTGCACTGCGTCCTTGGTACAGTCGCTGTACTGAGGGATCCAAACTGATGGGCTGGAATACAGGCATCAGGCAGACATGGCAGAAGTGAAGGAGAAGGGTGAAGTGTAGATCAACCCTTTTCTTCACACACCTCTGAGAATAACCATTCTTGACTCCCACCCATCACTAAAACCAGATGTATTTTTAAGAAGCATTTTATGAAAATGCAGTGGAAATGCAGACTGCAGATTAAGAGAGGGGCAAAAAGTAGAAATCTTCATTAAGAGTATTTCAGAAATCCTTGTAGGAATCTTTATGTTGTCCTGAATGTGGCCCTTAAGGAATGATAAGGCCCTTGCGGAAAATCAAACAGGAGAAGTCTCTGTCAGCATTTGCTAGCTGCTCCCAATTTTAGATCTTCTGTGGCCTTCTCCTTCCCTCCTTTGCTTTGTCAGGCTGCTTTTCGTCCCACTCGCACTCTCCTTCGCAGCTGCCAGTTCCTGTTACTAGTGTCAGCAGTTCTCAATCTTCTCAAGCAGCCCTGCTGTCATTTGTGCCTTTGTATGTGAGGGAAAAAACCCATGCTTTCTGTTCCCCCATGAAAAGTCACTGTGGCTCAAGCTCCAGCAAAGCTGGGCCAGCCCCTGCTCAGTGCAACCCTTGTCCAAATCCAGCGTGTCAGGCTGCAAAAACTGGCAGTGCCTCTGGTCTCAGCGCAGGGAAATAGTCAAGATAAAAGTTAGAAGCATGGTTTCTTTATTCTCTCATCAAACTGACCTGTATTTTTTCTTTCCCATCTTACAATTATACTGATCTTTTCTGATGTATGTTATCTCTGGGAGTCCCTGAGAAGTAGTGGATGAATTTGCAATAAAATGTGTACAGTCAGACCCAAGTGTTTTCAAATTAGGTTGTGTCTACTTTGAAATAATAATGATGTCAGTCATTGAAAAACTCAAGGCAAGTACTTTTTACTAGTACTAGGTATTAGCAACAATCACTAGTGTTAGGCCTCATGGTTATCCTTGCAGATACTGTTAAGTCTTCCATATCATGGAAGAGAGAGAAAGATTCTTGCTCTAAACAAGCTCACCATAAAATTGTCTTGTATTTGACTTAAAGAACGGACTGGTAGCCTTTGCATCCTGTTTCTTATTCCTCTGTCTTTGCATGATGAAAGTTCCCCTTCCAAATTTCATTTCCCTTGTGTATACTTATTTTAAATGCCTGAAATGAAAACAAAAATCCTTTGCAGCTTTCTTCTGTACGTAGAAAATGTTAACTACTTGTAAAAGAAGCAAATATGCCCATTTAAAAGAATAATAAATAGGTAATTCATTGCAGAGGGTGGCACCAAGACTGAGATTGTGCGAATAGCACAGAGAACAGACAAGATTAATTTCAGGATATTGAAGATCAAAACCTTTGCTTATATGCTACTCTCCCTATAGCATCTTAGTGTATTTTAAGAAATGGTTAAGATATTTTTAACCTTATTCTCCAGTTTCTGTAAGTGGAGTAAAGAATGTCTACCCTAATTTACTTTTTATTTCCTCTAGCCTAGCCTGAGAGGTTTAAACTTTGTACCTTTCACAAGTGATGTGTAGCTTTTTTAATGAGAGTGAAATGCCTGAAGTGCTTACATGCAGACAGCAGGAGCCAATAGCCTTCGTTTCACAATAGTTTAGAAATGGACTTAAAGGGCAGTGGTGCAGATGCCTCCACCCAAGCCAGGGCTCAGAAGGGATAGGTACAAGTGCGTACAAAACTGTTCGCTTTCCCTTTCCCTTGCATTACTGTGGGATACTCACAAACATTTAATTAAAGTTATTGTACGCATGCTTAACTTGGAGATATCTGTGGTTCCTTGAAACCATTACACAGGAGCACCAAAGAAAATACAAGGGAGTCACTGAAGGAAAATACAAATGAATTAGAAAAGCATAGCAACTGGAGAATACATTTCCCATAATACAACAGTCAAAGGTCATGAGATCACAGATGCTCAGTTGCTCATGCATATCTTCTATTCTCTCCACTTGCATGCTTGCGCCGGGGAGGGCAAAGCTTTAATGAGGATGGCAGTTCTCACCCTTCCTCACACTCTACATCTGAAAGAGCACTGAAAGCCTCTTTGAAGTTGGAATAGACACACATTGAACTGTCCCAGTGCACACATACAATCTGGGGTCTTCTCATCAGGTTCAAAAATACAAGGTGACTGTTCTCTTCCGGCTGCCCTGGATGTGAACAAAGCTGTTCAATCAAAGACTTACTGAATTTAGGGTGCAAAGAAGTTTCTCCATTGCATCTGTCTTTTCAACCTGCAGTAGCAGCCCTCCTCAGAGTCTCGCAGTTTCTGTTAGTTCATTATTCCTAGCTCCTTAAGAAGCAATCCTGTTCAGGCAAAACAGCGTGCTATTTACAGGAAGCTTGGCGGGGTCAAAAAGTGACTGTAAAACTGATCTCTTGTTAAAACACATACAGTATCTGCTCTGGTGTAGATACTAATAGAACTTGGCAATCTCCGACTTGCTATCAAGGCCTTGAAGGTGTTTTCAAAGTCAGATTTGTTAAACTTGGTGACATTGTGTGTGTTATCTCGTGTCCTTAGCAGAGCTAACTTAGTTCCTCCAAGTCCCACTGAATCTATCCAGCTCACTACCCGCAGCTTCTGACCTACTTACTCACTTCCTATCTTTGATTTTCGCCTTAAAGCCTCTTTTCTATGTTGGCCTGTACCTGCCATTTAATCTTAACCAAGCTTCCTTGGATTTCCATTACTGTCAAGTACAACTCCTCTCACCAGAATACCCACCCTTCTGAGTGCAAGCAAACTGATTTACAGCCAACAGTCTGCCTCTTCTCTTATGCTCTGAGTTCATCTTTGCTTTGTTTTTCTTCCTGTTATGAGTCACTCCTTCCCCAGCTCTGAGACATCATGCTACGCTTTCTGTTCCCCTCACTCTGTCAGTGGCTGAGAAGCTGCCGTGCTGGCCTTTACTGCAGAGATCTGGTATTACTGCGTGTGCCCAGCTCTCATGTGTAGATTCGGAAAAAGCTGAACATGAAGAAATTGAGTTGGCCACAGGCTGCTACAGAAAGTCAGCTAGTTTAATATGCTTTTGCCTTGGACCAGAAATGATGACCTACTCTGTTCCCTTATGCCTTTCTTAAGAGCTGCTTCCACAAAATACAGCTGTTTAGTCTACGCCTCCCAAACCTAGCATGTCCTCTGCTACTTCAGGGCACCTGCTAACTGTGCGGATGCTGTAAGGTGGGTACCAGCTTAAGGAATTTCCTAGTTCTCACTGGTTCATTCACGCTATAGTAACATGCCTTTGAAATAGACTTCTTCAGCCAGTTTCCTTCGATGACCAGAATCCAATTTAAAGGTATTCATCCAGTACCGTGTTGACTTTTGCCTACACAGGGACACTCCTCACGTGGCCAGGCCTGGTTTTTTTCCAGCTTCTTTCACCAGCACAAAGAATTTAAAAGAGGTGGCCCTGTGCTCTGTGAATGTCATATACAAAACATTTGATGGCAATGGCAGCTGAGTGTGACACGTAGGAGAGATTTGTTCAGTCTCTCCTGACACGTATACACTCTCCCGGTTCTTTTTCCGATATACCCAGTTCTGCTTTCCCTCTTCCTCCTATTTCTGTGCTCATCAGCACTCATACTCTTGTGGTTTTTGTTGTTGTTGTTAACATATGGAGGTTCTATGATCCATCACTGAGTGCAGCCTTGTCCTCTTAATAAGCAGAAAATACCATACATTTTGGAAGAAGGAATTAGCTACAGACTGTTCTCATTAAGCCTCTCCTTCAACTTATCTCAGCTTAAATTGTATTTTTGAACTGCAGTCACTATGCGGCATTGTAAGTTGAAAACAACCACTTGAGCCCTTTCCAGCGAGGCTTTGAGTGGCGCTGATACTAGGCATGGAGGGGAGATAAGAAGCGCATTGAAGTTGTAGTATTGCTGTCGCTGAGGGCAAGGAGTGAATGGAAACACACCCTCCCTCTGGCACCTCCGGGCTCTGGGCGAGGGGAGAGGAACCCAGCGGGCCGAGCGTGGGGAGAGGAGAGGAATGGGTTGAGCATGGGGAGAGGAGCGGAGTGGGCCCGGGGAGCAGCGAGAAATGGCTGCGCAGCATGGGCTCGCAGGCGCAGGCGGCGGGAGCCAGCGGCCCCTCAGCTGGTGACAGATTAGACTCAGGGCCTGGTTAGTGGGAAGACTGTGATTAGACCTCAGCAGCATCTGTCTCTAGCACTAAAGGAATTACTGCTGCGGGCAGCAATTTTCTCAGCAAACTGTAATTATAGCAGGAACCTCATTCCTGCCATTTTTCTCGACAACTTAAGTGCAAAAAAAAATCTGGGTGAGGGTGCAGGGAAGCAGAAACTGTGAAAGGAGCAGGAAAGAGACAACTGTTTATTTTTGTTCAGCTCATTCCAATTATTTTCTTTCAGTTTCTTAGATTCATATGAATCACAGACTGGTTTTTCCCAAAGGTCGGTGCCAAGGTTTAACTCCCTGAAGCTGTCCTGCCATCCACCTGAAGTTGATAGGACACATCCTCTCTGTGCTCTTGTGCCCAGGGGCATCTTAGATGAGTGTGGTGGCACTTGCAGAAGGTGCCACACCAACCTCAGCCCTGGCAGTGCCACCTCCCTCCTCCCGTGGGAGCAGCGGTGCGGGGTGTCGGGCTCTGATCACAACTGTTCTCAGGACACCTCCAGGAAGGTATGGCCTGGGCAGAAGTGTGGGGTATTGGAGATTGGGCCAGGTGAGTTTGAACCTTGCTCCCAAAGGCCCTGTTTAGACTAGGATTTAAGAGTTTGAACTTCAAAAGTGTTAGGTTGTATATAGTAACTCGCTTGTTTTAAAAGATGTAAAAAAGGCAGTGTAAGTTTGAACTTCCAATAACATCTGGTAAGTTTTGCCAAAATAACAGTGTCAAAAAAGAGAAACATTTCTTTGCAAGATTTCTCTACCAGAAAAAAACTTCTTGTTTGTGCAGTTGTAACTCCACAGAAGCCCATTTGCCATTAGCGTTTTCTTTGCTCAGAATATAAGAAGAAACAGTTTTGGTTTTTTTTCAATTCAAACCTAAGAGAGGAGGAGAAATATCTAAAAGTAGAGTTTGTCAACAGAGCTTTTCCATCTAATATTTCAAATGTAGACACGGTCAAAATGATTCAAACTGATCTATGTGCTCCTTTCTTAACTTTCCTCAGGGCTTGAATGTGACTGTTTAGTATACTTTGAAGGCAACAGTGTCTTGTCTATGTTACACATATTTTACATCGATGCTGTACTCATCTAGAAGAAAGCAGAATTGTTCGTTACCAGCATGTCTGCCCTCCATCCCGCAGCATGTCTGGCAGCACAGCCAGGCCTGAGAGCATGGCAGCAGGAGCTCGACCCTTGGGGCTGAAAGCATTGGGAGACCGTATGTTGGCAAGCAGATGCCCGTCCCCAGAGCCAAGTCTCTGCAGATACTGGTGGGAAAGATACACAGCTGGAGTTGTCTGGAACTGGCACAAATTGCTGTGGACAGAGAGGAGAGAAAGGAAGGGTTAGAAGGAAAGTGGAAAGAAAGCTTCTTACACATTTCGCTTGCTTTTCCATCTGCTTGTGTGATGTTGCTGTGAGCTATTAAACAGCTGCAGTGCTCTGCCCCAGAAGGGGACTGTGTTTCAATAGAGATGGAGAATGATTCCTACAGCTAAGCACTTTGGGAGAGCCCCTTAGAAAGAAAGGCACGACAGGAATAATGTTTCTCTGACTATTATACTAAATACACTTTGGACTGCAGCACCTGGGGCAGTAGCCAGAGACGCTGCTCTGGCTCCTCAGACATGAAGCCGCTGGCAGGCAGTGGGTACTGCTGGGTACTTCTGACTCATCCTTTGCACAGTAGGTGAGTCCCTCTTGTCTTTTGCCTTCCAGGCAGAACCTTCCAACTCTCCCGTGCTGGTTCCAGAAATTCAAGAAGAGCAGATTACTCAATAAAAAGGTGTTTGCAGACTGCAAGACTTTGTAGCTTGGGGAGATAAGGGTAGCGAAGGAGGACCAGGAGAAGGAGGAGCAGGAGTATTGCGACTGCCAAGGACTGAGGAGAAGAGCACTTTTTTTGCTTCCATTCAGAAGCTCAGATATTTCCTGCGTTGTTCCTGCAGTCAGCATGCTCCACCTGCTTTTACTTAACCATTTCCTGTTTACGGCTTCCAAAAACTTGCTGGTGAAATCACTAATCTGCCACAAGATCAGTCTTTACAGTCTCTTTTGGGCAGGCTTCACTAAGTTTTTTTTTCTCTCCTCATACACACACCTTTGAGATTGAGGAGCTGTGTGCAGCGTGTGGGCATGTCTGCATGCGTGTGTGTCTGCATGCAGTCAGTAGTTACATCAGCAAAGTATGCGCTCGCTCAGTCGCTCTTTCTGTCTTCATATGCCCCTTTTTTCCTTCTCCTAGAGCTTGCTGCTTTTTGCAAATTTGAGCAAAGAAACAAGCGGTAGCACTGAAGGCAGGTTCCCCGTTCTGTAGAATAGAGGGCTCCAGATATTTAGAGGAAAGACTCTTCCCGTTACTTTCAAGCATCTGAGAGCTCTCCCACAAATGAGGGATTTGTCCCCTGGATAGCTTGCCCAAGCTTCAGATTATTTTCTAGCTTTGAAAACAACGAGGCAATTTCTTCTAGTCTGCTGTTTGGTTTTTCAAATGTGAAAGGCAAGGTGTGAGGAGCAGGAAGGATCAACCAAAGAAAAATAAATCTCTTTCTTACAGTGTAGATGGCTCCCACGAGTCCCCGTCTCACACTTAGTCATACGCCTTGTAGAAGTCAGTAGAAAAGCATGCGCGCTTCAAGTCTACTCTCCTTAGCCGTGCTATAGATAACACTGCAGTCACCACTAAAATAAAATTTATTTGTCACTCTCTTTGCTGTTTGTTTACTTTCTGTATTTCTCTTCTGGAGCAGTGAAAATAGATTCTTTAGTTTCCTCTCTGGTTCTCATGCTCTTGCACAGCGCTGCAATGTTTGGGTTGCGGTGAGCACTGCAGGGGAATGTTCCCTTCTTAAAATAAATCATGGAAATATTTCTGTTGGAATCAGGGCTTGTAGAAGTTTATTTTTTTTTCAGGAAGGAGAATGTCGGGCCAACTTTGACCTGACACCATATCCCTTTAAAGGGAACAGGCTTGTGATGCATGTCAGTGTATATATACGGACATGTATATACATATATGTAAGTGTGCATATATGTGTGTGTGTGTGTGTATGCACACACACCAGTGTACATGCCAGTTATATATAGCTAAGCACTGCAATCATCCTCTAAGAATGCTGGACATGTTGGCCCTGTCTCCATCAGACAGATCTGCACATTCCTTAACTAGCCCTACTGCAAGCTAGCGTAAGGCAAGGTGCTTAGTCTGCTGACTTAGGTGTAGAAGGCGTAGGTCTATAAGCATGCACCGGCACTGTCGGTGCGGTGTTTCACCCTTCTGTAATTATGTTGATGGGCTCACATGCACACACATTTCTGAATGTTTTAAGAACAATGCTAGACTCCCCATTTTAACTGTAACATAAATATGCCCAGGTAGCACTTCTGTTTGGTCTGGGAGGTATGGTCTGGGCATCACTGATGTCCAGGCAGCTGTCTGCTGAAGGCGTAGCACAACCCCACTTAGATCAGAGTTTGCTGAAGCATCCTTCAAGCTGTCTGTGAGCAGCTTTTGAAATTTCTTTTTAATCAGGAAAAGGAAGCAGTTGTCTTCTGCACAGAAGTCTTTCAGATTGGCCCAAGTATGTAAAATGGTTACTTTGGTTCCCATCCAGCCCAATTCATTCAATAGTTCGTGACAGGGTACTTGTCATCAGTGGCATTTGCCCAGGGTGAGTCATGCACACCCAGGCAATGATCTGAGAGAGCCTTCAAATCTTTTTCATCTTCATTTTATAGGGTACAGCCCTAGTAAATTTGTGAACGTATTGTAGCACACAGCACTTCCTACAGCAGCTCCTTTTCTTCTAACCAGCTTTCAGCCCAAGAAGGAGCTCCTTCCAAAAGAGACTCTCTGGTTCAGTGCCCGTCTTTGTTTTCCAGATGTTTCTTTCATTGAGCCGCTTTCCGGTTACATTGCAGATCTGGGTGCACTCAAGATATTTTTGCCTCCCTCCTCCACCCCAAAAAACAGAGGAAAGCTCAACTATGTGAAAATGTAGCAAGAATGAGACACTCGGGGAAAATGGCAGGGAGGTGTAGCGGACCGCGCAGGACTCTTTCCAGGAAATGGGTAGAAGGTTCATCACATGAGTCACTGAAACCTTAGATGACTAAATTCTTGAAGAATAAACTGTCAGGAATATGATACTGGACTGGACAGTTGCGGGGGGAGAAGAAAACTTCTTAAATAGCTCTTGTTTGTTTTTTTGTTTGTGATTCATTCCTGAGGAAATTGCTGTGTCTCTGGCCAGGGACAAGGGCAGCGTGCAGGCGGTGCCAGCCCCCTGCGCAGAGGCAGCAGGCGAGGCGTGCTGGGGTCCTGGGGTGCTGGGGTGCACAGCGCTGCCGCTCCGGGCCCCAGCGCTCCTGCCCGAGGGGCTGAGAGGGGATCAGGAGCAGTCCGTGGCTGTCCTGCCCGAGCGAAGAGAGTAAGACAGGGTCACTAGTGCACATATGCTGTCTGAATCAATTCACCTCTTTCTTTGTATACTAGCAGGTATGAAACCAAGAGGAAATGAAGGTATTAAAAGTCAAATTCGAAGCTCCTTTTAAAAATTTTTCTTCCTCTACCTGCTCCAACCAGTAAACCAAGTTGTATCAATAAAATTGGCCCAGAGCTCTGTGTTTGGTTTTCAGAGAAGGTCTTGAGATTTTAAGTGCCAGTAACAACAGAAGCAGTCAGATTCCCTCCACAGCTGCCTCCAGAGGAGCTGAACCAGCATTAGCAGCAGCAGGAAATGTTTGCAGTAGTATCTGTGTGGAGAAGCCCCAATGTTCCAACACACTGCTGCCAGTTCCCATTTTGGTGAGTTTGACCCAGAGCATTTAATGTTTCAACATTAGTTCTGTGTCTCATAATGCCGCTTACGTAATGATCACTCATTTGCTTCCCATTAAAATCATAATATTTCTTCTGCAAACCACTGCTTGTAAAAATCAAGCCACCCAGTTTTTCATTAAATTGTAATACAGGAAATAAGTAGTCTGTCTGTAGGATGCACACCGTAATTCTCAAACAGAGAATAAGGGGCTTTTTTCACCCTCTTGAATGTACAAAGTTCAGATCTCAGAAGAAGGAACGTGAAAGGTCTGTTAAGGGTTGCTGAATCCATCCCCTGCAAAAACACAGTGTGGTTGCTCCCCAGTAGATGCTCCTCAGATACTATACTGATACAAGGAGAGTCCACAGCTCTTCATAGTCAGTGGCAAGAATCCTCTTAAAATTGTAGAAGTGGTAGGTGTAGCTCTTGCAGGTCGTCCCAGTGCCGCTACCTCGTGAGGCAGCGCAGAATGCAGAACGGTTCCTTGTATTATATATACCAGCACTTTGAAGAATTCAGTTTCAAGTGTCTCAAACAATGGGGTTTTCACCGCTTCCTGTGGGAGCCTGCTCTGCCGCCTAACTCATTTCACCATCTGGAACATTTTCCTGAGTGTCTGCCTGCTTTTAACTTTCTTTTAATTGTGCACCCACTATTTCTTCTTAAAGGTGGCTTGCCAAAAGTTTCTGTTGTGTGAAATTCACGTTACGTGGTGCTTTTTTATTTTTTATGAGGATCTAGTAAACCCTGAAAGATTGATGGCTTCTTCTCTTTGCTTTTTCTTCCTCAGAAATAATAAGAAGTATTTAATAATGTATTTTCTAGCCATTCTTCTCAGTGATTTGCAAGGAAGGTCAACATTGCTGTACTCTTTTTACAGATGGGAAAAACTGAACCACAGGGCAGGAAACAACTTGCCCAGGATCGTTCAATGAGCCCATGGCAAGACTTGGATTTTTAACCAGGTCTCCACAATAGTGCCCTACTTTTTTTTTACTCTTTTTTCTTTTTTCTTTTTTTTTTTTGTCCTGTCCAGTTCCCTTTGGCTTTGTTGGAGTACCTAGGAAGGACAAGCTTTCCGTGAACTTTGTTCAGAATTGCCATGTTGTAACTGAAAGGTCAGCCTCTTGAATATTTAACAGTTACTATCTTTCCAATGTGTTGGTTAAGCATCCTAATTAAGTAGTGATAAATAAAACCAACAAAGCATTTTAACAGACTGATTCAGTCCCTAGGGCCTCCGAGCTGAATTTCCTTCAGCTAGCCTGTGTTTCCCCAGTTGCAGATTGTCCAGATTGAACACAGTATATATCAAGCACACTCTTATCAGTGCATTGCAGGGAGATTTCCTTCCTCCTCAGTGCCACCGTGCTTACTTCACCTGTCGTAATTCCCTTAGCTGTGGTTTTCGGTAAGCGTGTTTCTCAGAATCTGGTGAGTTGCTAAATTGTGAATCTTCCATTTGGAACAATAACACTGCAATCTGTTACAGCACGATGCACTGGGTAGAGAGCAATCCCCAGCCTAGCACTGAACAGGCTCACCTGAGTATCAGAAGCAGCCTGGCCTTAGGAGCACAGAGTTCTCCATGGGCTGCTAGCAGGCAGGGTGTTTCTCCTACCTGCCTTAAAGCTTCTGCCTGTCCAGCCTGTCATTTCAGTGAATATCTTTACTGGGACTGGATCCACCTGAGCACGTGGTGAGATAAGTTTTGTTCCTCACCTCCCCATGAGAATGGCCAGGGAAGGCAGCCACAGCCGTGTGCTTGCAGACTAATCTGCAGCGGTCTCGTAACTGCCCCACACGGATTGGACACTGAACTGACAGCACCCATCATGTGCAAGGTGCAGCACTTTGTATGGGTGGAGGAACGTGCAGTTAGAGCTCTGGGTATGCCAGAGTTACAACTGAGGGATAGCACATAGATCTTCCTGGCTGCTGACCACCTTCAAAGTATCCCAGTAAGTGAAACCCTTACTCTCTGAGCTATTCCCCCTACTGCTCCTTCAAGCCTCCTTTATTCCAGATATCATTGAGCCAGTATCTGAGGATTTACCGAAAGTTGCAAGACTGTTGTAGGTCACTGAGCACATTGTCTTTGCTTTCAGATTGAGTTTGAGAAATTACCAGCAGTGTCATGCTTATGCCTCCTGGCCATGTGAATAGAGGAAGCTAAGAAGCAACAATAGATTACATAAAGCAGGGAAATCCCCCTCAAAGTTGTCCCAGACTATCTCAAACTGAAGCTGATTTGCATACATGCACTACAAATAACTTTGCAATGGCTTCTAGCCCCATGAAAGGGTTACATGTGCTTGCCTATAATCATTTAGGCCAGTTTCACCAGTTGAATCACTCAGAGAAAATAAAAAAGACTGAGTCAGAGCCTGTATAGAAATCTAAGCAGTTTTATGTAGCATCAGCCTACTTCAGGTAAGGATACAACTGGGTAATGCTATTCCACACAAAACCAGTGGGAAATGTTCAATACCTGTTAGTGACTAGCAGTTTTTCTAGAAAAACAGTGCTAAAATGCTATGCTAAGCTTTATAATTTGTGATTATGTATGGCTGGTATCATTCTTCAACCAAGCTTCATATACAAACACTATTTGGTGGAAAATGGACCTTACTGATAACCAGAAAAAAAGCTATAGTATCCTGTAGTTGAAATCTATGGCCAGCTGCTTTTGCAAAATCTGAGACTCATTAGGCCTGGAATTCCTGAGCGATGCTGTTCAAAAAGCAGTTGTGTTAAACAGACTTCCAAAATTCCTGTGATTTTTTTTTAAACAACATAGTTTAACAGAAGCAAACAAGCAAAAAAGAGATAGCATATTGAAAATGTGTATTTACTGGGTTATCTCAGGCTCAGAAATGTAGTTGGCTAATATGACACTACAAAAATCTTTTACATTATCTTTGATGCACTAAGAATGACATTGTTTATAAGCCTAGTGTATCATGACTATGGAATGCCTAAATTCTTCTTGAAGACAAGACAGTATTTTCTATTCCCTTGCTGACAGCGGGCTTTTGGAGTTTGGGGGGGTTGGTTTGTTTACTTGTTTATTTGTTTTAATAGGATAAGAAGATAAAAGTTCCCAAAGGCTCGGTAAGAGCTGTTTCTTTGGAAAGAATTTTCTCACCTACTCCCTTTCCTAGCTTTCTATTGAAACAAGTTCTCAGATACATTTCCTGCCAGCCCTCTACCAAAGCTAGACGGAGTATAGACAACTGCACTGATTCTTTAAGCTCTCCCAGCAAATTCACAGAAGGATTTTCTGTACATTTTCTGGGTTGTCAAGCCAGCTCTACATTAAAATGAAGTATAGTTGGAAAGGGATATAATTTTAAACAATGCTGTAGATGCCTTGCAGTAAATACCAAAGCTGTTTTAAACACTCTTAGAGGTGCTTTTGTCAGTATAGCATTTGCCTTGAGGAATTCATCAAAGGTGTACTGGCAAAAGTGGGGTTTGTTCTACCTGCATTAAGATTATCGTCATTGTCAGTATACTTATACCGGGACAGCTATATGAGCAACTCTTTTCTAGTGTAGTTGCTTTGCATATAATTAACAAACAGGGCTAGAGTGGAGGAGCAGAATTGAGACACAACTTCCCTTGACAACCTGTGTAAGCCTTGTGTTTCTTCTACAGTGTCACCTCTGTTAATATTAATAATGTCATGACCTGTTTCAGTGGAATACCTTGCCTTTTCACCCTTCTCCTTTCAGCTTTGCTGACTTTCTTCAGAGCTTTTTGATACAGAACAGTAGGAATCAGCCCAGGTAGGAACTGGCTGCTCTGCAGAGTCCCCAGTGCTACGATGGAGCTTGTCTCAGTGGGTCAGCTGTAGAGATGGGAAGAGGAGAAGTACATATTTGAATAGGCCTGGGACACCTTGCAATGCAGTTAATAGCAGCAAAACTGAGGACATGACATGATCTGACTGATGATTCATTAGTACCTTGGGTATTTTGGTCCTGATAACTGTGTGTGTTTCTTCAGTTTGTGTTCATTTCATCAGCTTGCAGGTTGATCAGGAAGGCTTTTATTTTGTTTTTTAATATCACCTCTCACAAACAACAGTCCATTTTCTACATAAGGTGTCTAATCACAGTAGCAAAGCACTTTAAAGCATGGCACTGTCATGGGGCTATGATTAGAAGAGGAGCAGCTCTCACTGTTAGGAAGCAGGCTCTGCTCTCAGCGTAGGTATTAGGAAAGCATATAGGGTGGAGCCATAATATTTTCTCTGAATCCAAGGCAATTTGCTAATAGCTGGAAGATATATTGGTATAAGCTGTACTCTGTTTATCTCTAGGAAATACGTTTGAACTGTAGAAAAGAAGCTGTAGTAGAGAATGTCAGTCCTCTTGCACATCCCATTCTCTGTTTATAGGCACTGGCTACCAAAAAGAGTTTTACTGGAAAATTAGGGTGATGCAAAGGTCCTCAGCAAGTATACGCTGGCCTTTGGAGAGCTTTGCCAAAGGATGGTAGAGGGGCCTGGGCTAGTCTAAGGTTTGGCTCCAGAGCATGAGAGCAGCATCAGAAACTTTGCCAGCCAGAATGAGAGTGAGAATATGGATATTGATAACTAGAAGGACAGCCAGGCAGGCAGCAGAAAGACAATCGTTACATATAAGTCAATCCATTTTCAGCAAGTCAGTGAAATTAGTCCATACTGCACTAATTACCTTGTTTTGTTTTGTGGATTAAATGGGCTTCCAAGTGGTTGTACGCTGGAGGAAATGGCAACTTTGTGATCTCATTCTGACACAGTGGTGTTGAGATGCCTGTCTTTATTGTGTGTTTCAGATGGAAAGGATCACACAAATTTAACCTGGGAAGGAACCAGTCCTGCCCTGCAGACCATACGAGTGAGGAACACTGCCTTGAAAGATGCTTTGCTTGATGCTGCTTTAACCAGCACTACTGGTGAGACTCCGAGCAATACATCCAATCTATAGAAAGGACAAATGAAACCTCCACTAAGAAATGAGTGAATGGCTACACTGGTTTTCAAAAATCCAGCGAAGCAGATAGTGAGCATTCTTCTTTCATCTCATTAAAGACTAACTTTAAAACCAAGTGCTGTTCTTTGTATGTATGGGGCCATATTTAACTCTGAACTTATGAAAATCCTGTATTTTGTTCAGGTTAGTTTAAGTGACATAGTAATAAAAGCCTCTGAACAACACACATGCTGCTGAAGAAGCACAGGCCACACGTGCCTTCCTAATTCACCCCATCACCTGACCAATCTGGAGGAACCGACAGTCAAACACACAAGAATGCTTGGTGTCCACAGCCCATAACATAGTGAAATGTTCGCTTCTGCTTTTTAAGAGAAATTATGAACCCACTCATTGGCTTGATTAAGAAGCAATAGTTCAGTGACCTCTTATTCCTGTAACTCGCTTGAAAATCATCAGAGATTATGTAAACGGAGTTGCTAATAGCCAGGCTCTGGCAGTTCAGAATTGAACAAGAAAAGGTAGCAATCTAAAAGGTGGGAAGATCGGTGTGTACCACAGCTGCTTAGCTTCCTCTCTCTTCAAAGCACTTCTAAAGTCTTCATGTGACTGCAAACCACAGAACTATTTACTCACCTTACAGTCTTAGAGAATGCATGACTTGCTCAAGGCCACTGAAGGCATCGCTGGCTGCACTGTGATCAGGATCAGGTTGTTCCCAGCTCTCAAGCCTCACAGCCCTAAGGGAAAGCCCTGGGTTCAGTTTGTGCCGACTGCCGATGCACAGTCACCATTGACCCGAGAGGCTGGTTCTGTCCTCTGCAGTCACAGGGAAAGCCTCCCTGAGCGAACGCTGGGAAAGCAGAGTAACCTGTACAGAAATGCTGCAGATCTGGAGTACTGCCGAAGCGACTGTAGATAACGAAGCGAGGAAATGGGCAGCAGTGGGGCCACCTGTGGTGGTGAGGCGAGCAGGTTGCTAGGCAGTCTTTGTGTGGCGAGAGAGTTCCTGGGGAGCACATGGCCCCTGTTAAAAAGTGCTGCACACGCTTACCGTGGCGCTTCAATAGACTGAGAAGCTGAGGGGATGTGGAAGCTGATGTCATGCCTCTCCCAGCCACCAAACAGGATGGCATGGAGAAGGCTGCTCTGCAGCTATCATCTTACATGCCCGCTCACGCAGCTTTGGGCTCTCCTTTAACAAGGAAGTTTCTATCACAGCAAGGAAG
>Ga0181612_169101_pt1 | contig 20743 bp, 12 predicted proteins | sample HoacroProtozoa21_FD_119630 | JGI IMG/M metagenome (GOLD analysis project Ga0181612, IMG submission 119630) | Hoatzin crop microbial communities from Cojedes, Venezuel. Combined Assembly of Gp0051906, Gp0051904, Gp0051908
CTCGCCACAGCCCCGGGCCTCGCCGGCATGAACCCCCCTGCCTACGCTCCACCGGAGAGGTTTTAAGAGAAGTCTCTGCTGTCCTGGAGTCCGTTTGTTCACCGCAATCGTTGGCTTCCGCAGCGCTCGCGGTGCTCGGCCGATACCTTCAAGGCTCTGCTGGCAGCAGATGGAAGGCGTCTTCTTCTCCAGAGCTGTCGCTTCCAAACCCAGCAGCCACGCCCGAAGGGTCAGCCTGAAGATTTATTTTGGAAACCAAACTGATAACTGTTTTCACATCTTTCGTCATTGCTCCAGTCATTTGTAGCTGATAGTTTTTAAGTGTTGCCCTCTCTTTGTAAACACTTCAAGCAGTGTCAGTAACAATTTAGGACCTGTTACATACACAGACGTGCAAGCATTTCTGTACAGAAAGATGCCTTTTAAAAAATGGCAATTTGTAGATCTCTGCAAGATGACCCTAAGTTTGCAGCTGAGTTTCGGAGCGCAAACTGTGCCAGACAGCGTCACTGCAGCGACCAGCGTACGAGGGTTTAAATCTCTTCCCCTGCAAAGCTTCAGTCTCCACGCTGGGAGAAAAGGGGAAAAAAAAGGTATCCATTTTGTATAACACACGTGTCACAGGGCAGCGACCGTACCAGACTCCCAGCCTAGGAGGAAGGGTGATAGAAACTTTTTGAATCGGAACAACTTCCCTAGATTAAAAGTAAACGAGCACACACAGTCCAGAGGGTGACTGCCCTTGCTCGAATCCTCAGACACATCCTAGAAATCAGAGGCAGAAGGCCAGAGCATCAGAGGAGGAAGCAGTGGCTTTAACTGATTATCCCACACTACGGCCTTTGTGGTGCAACTCGGTTACACAGAACACAACCACATAACTAAATTTAAAAAAGCATTAAAAGGGGAAGAAACATGTCATAAAAAAGTTTACTGAAGAGCAAGCACACGCAGAGCCAACTCATTGTGCTCCACTTGGCCTGATCGCTTCCATCCGGCTGCTCCGAGAGACAAGGCAAGCCTCAGCAGCTCCTGGCTGTCCTCACAGCCCCTGCCAAATACTGGATGGAGCGGTTCATCAAAAAAAGGCTGAGCACACACATAAGGTAACACACGTACGCTTCACTAGAAGCACGTTATTCTGTCTACAGATGTGTGTACATCTATCAGAGAGAAACTCATCTACACGAAAAATTATGTACTGCCAGCCCTGCAGTCAACAAGTGGATACAGAATTTCTTGGCTGAGGTCAAGATATCTAGTGAGCGATTGCACTACAAAAATAACTTTGTAATTTAATATTCTATGTAAAGTTCTAATTGATTTTACAGAATGTAGTATATATACTTCCCATAAATTACACACACGCTAACAGATACGTTATATACACACACAAGTAACCTCTGCTTTTTTTTTTATATAAATACATAAAATACATAAAAATAGCTCCTTTCAAGGAGATGGACCCTGGAGTATTTCACATTTATAAATTCAGCCAAAAACCACAGCACATTAGTCTCTTCTGCCAAACATCATAGACAATCTTCCAAAAAAAGTTTTCATCTGTTATGTTGGCCTTTAATATATTTTTGATTTATGTCATTTTGAAATTTTTTCCCTTCTGTAGCTTAAGAGAAAAAAGCATTCTTCTGATTCCAGATTCAGGATTTCTTTAAAGAGAAACCAAAAGTAATAAATCTGAAGTGTCATGCTGCTACTGTATCACACGAGCGAGAAGTATTACAGCATGTGTTGACTATAGCTTCTAAGCAAAAAATGTACTAAGTAACCATGTTTTCTTACATTACACATTATTTTTCTTGCCTGGAGAGTGTATTTCTTCAAGTTTGCACGCAGATGTTCTTCATATACCAATATTCTACACACACAGCAAGTTGCTAATGCTCAGGCTCTCTCCCATCCCCATCTTTCCCCATAAACACGTGGTAAAGCTGCGGGGCCAGGCGTGGTAACCCTGCCTTGGGAAGCACCAACAGCTATGCTCTTACCCGTTTCATGGTGGCCACAACCACAACAAGCTCCCCAGCATGCTACTCTTTGTACGGTTTCCACCTCAACTCCAAGACAAAGTGTGGGAGAGCAACAGGGCACAATTAGTTCCTTTTAAACAGAAAAGAAACTGAACTGGCATTAATGCTTTTACTTCTTACAAGTACCAAGAATGCCAGTTTCTTAGCGAAAATCCTTATGCCAGTCCAAACCCAAACATGTATGCACCAATATCTTATACAGCTACCTTATCTTTCTGAACATGGCAGTCTGCTGCGATACACAGATTTATTTGTACAGTACATCAAGTGGGACAACTTCCTCGCTGAGAAAAGTCTTGGGACATAGCGAGATGAAGACCTGACCAAGCTCATGAGCAGCTCCAACAAAGTTGGCACAACTCCCCTGAGCTTACCGGCATGCCCCTAGACACTTCCGAGTCAGTGAACTCCCTGCAAACCCCAGCCTTCCCCCTCCCGCTCCTCTCAACGGAACAGGGTCTCTCAGCCACCTCCAGTCCTGGCAGCAGAGTAATACAGTCAAACGTTGAGTTCTACAGACCACGTACAGGTATCAGAACTCAACTGTGTCCAAAATCAGCTGCACTAACCATAATATTCTTCTTTGGGGGTCACTATGAAAGAGGAGGGAGAACAGCCTGAGAGAAGCCTGGAAATGGAAGAAAAAATGAGCAATAAACCATGTAATGCAATAAAAATGGCGGTTAGTCTAGTGAGTACATAGATACCAGGCTTATTTCGGTTTACCACCGAAAACTAAGGATAACTGCAGGGCACTGTAAAAACATTCATTCCTTCGCGTTAATTGCTGTTAGAGTCATGGTTCAGTATATCCTACCAGCCTCAGCTTGCTCTAATTCCTTATCCCATTTGCTTTAGCCAGGACACTTGAGAAAAAAAAAGAGAAAATGCTTTTAACAATTATTCAAGGCGGTACGTGAAAAGGTATTACTGAGATGTTCTGCAAGACACAAGGATGCTCCTCAAGGCATCCACTTCCACTCCATAAGACGTACAGCTGACAACACAGCTTTCGCATGCACACAGCAAAGTCGAGCAGAGCCTCCTCCCACACACCACAGCTGAAGATGTTGGGCCAAAGATCCGCAAACCAGCTCTCATGGAAACCTGCCTGGACGAGGTCCTTTGCAGCCTGCTGTAGGCGACCCTGCTTGGGCAGGGGGTTGGACTAGATGACCCACAGAGGTCCCTTCCAACCCCTGCCACTCTGTGATTCTGTGATAAGCAAGTGCACGTTCGAAAGCAGGGCCAGACACACAGAGCACTGTGCCCATGCCCGGCGGGACACACTTCTACACCAACACCTTCTGCTACCCTTGAAAACGGGCACGAGCTTGTACACGCACACCTACACGCAAGCGAAAGGGCCCAGGTCATCGGCCCTGCCAGGGCTGAGCACGCCGAGGGCAGCGGAGGGCTCTCCCCACAGGGGCAGGGCTGGGGCCCCCCGGAAGCTGGGGACACGGCCGCCCTCCTGCCTCGCCGTCCCTGCCGGGCCCGGAGGCTTGCGAGCGAGACACAGCTCTGCAGAGCCACCAGCAAACTCCCTGACGCAGATCCAGAACACAGAAAGAAACAATGGCAATTAGGCCCCAGAATGAGTATTTGAATTTAAAAACAACAAACAAGCAAACGAGCCCACACACCAACAAACCACACAGACACAGAAAATCAGATATCGCCAGTGCTGATGGTATCATCTCTGGCTTCACAAGTGATTGACACCAGTCAAGTCTCTCCATGTTCCTGGGGAGGGAATATAGCACCTCTGTGCCTCAGAAGAGACAACCTAGACACACAAATGCAAAGCAACCTGCATTAAAAAAAAAAAAGGCAGGCAGAGGCAAGAGCCAGCTCATTTCACTCCTGAGGTATGAACACCCAATACAAGACATAAGAGCTGGCATGGCTGCTTCAGAACTGGGTTGCCAAACTCCAGCAAGAGTCTCATTACCAAATAATTGAAAAACAAAGCTTTGTCATCTCCTCTTTCTCTGAGGTCAGCCCCTTGGCGCTAGCACACCTGCCTCCCCGGAGGGCACGGGTTTGGTGCGTGGTTTTATTTGCATCGCTTTGCAGCGGAACAGGAACCCTCTGACCACAGGTCAGGGCACACGCGTGGCATGGGGCCAGCACACTGCAATCCAGTTCAGCACGCTGCCTACTGCTCAGCTCGTGGAAAGAAAAATAATTGGTGCTTTCTATACAACTTCATACCTATATTAATTTAATGTACATAATCATACAGATTACTTAATAACTGCATTATAAATATATTTACCTATACACAAATCATTAAGAATCAGAAAAGCACTAAACAGAAAAAGGGAAGTAAAAGCTTTTACAAAGCCACAAAAGTTAAGTCACAACTCCGCACAGAAGTTTGCTTCCTCGAGACTAGAATTACAATGCACATTCATTTTGTATCCTTTTATATGAATGATATCTCTAAACGCTTTATGATGTTAAATAACACACAGCTGCACAATTTAATGAGCTACAGCAACAGGGAAAAGCTGTATTAGGAAGTAAAAAGAAAAGATAGGGAAGCATCTGATTTTCAAGTGAAAGTCAGTGAAATGAAACAGCAATGTAGCAAGCATTATACAGCGAAATCATTCAAGATGGCAGGGTCTTCTAAGGTAAAAGCTCTGAGAAAACAGAGCAACAAAGGAAGCAGATTCACTCACTGGGTGGTTAAAACCAAGTGGGTTTTTGAACTTGGAGTGAAGGATGACATCTTGGTTAAAGGACTAGATTGTGAAAAACAAAGAGTTTCAGACCCTGGCTTCATCACAGACCTCCTGGGTGACCTCAGACAAATTTCTTCACCTCTCCCCAGAGTTCAGCTCTCCCTCTTCTAGGCAAAGATGATCTTGTTGATCCATTTCCCCAAAACATTTCCTGCCCATTCTATTTACCTTCAAAATCTCTTCAGCGAGGTCCCATGCCTGGCAGCTGATACATATCAGGCAAAAAGGGATTGAAAAGGCAACACATCTTAAGGGCAAAAACGAGCCTCAGGTTTCATCTTAGGGAGCTTTTTATGACAAACAGACTTTCAACAGAATACAAATAAATCAACAAGTAAGTTGTGTCAGTGGTCGGCAGTGTTACTGGACTGAATACTCACTAAGGGTCTCATTTACAGGACATAGCTCCTGCACTGCGTATGCCCTGCAACGAACTGGAAACTCTAGCATTCACCCTCTAAAGTCATTATTCAACAACAAACGAGTACTATATTTAGAACTTTTTCCATGAAGTAGCAGTATCCAAGGGCCAGAGAGCCAAGAGGCATTCAAAGGTTAAACAAGCCTACCAGGCTCTCCCCCCACGCCTCAGCTTCTCTAGGCAGGTTACACTTCAGCTCTCTCTTACACGTGCATCTCAGTTGTATAAAGCATCTTTGATCCAAGGAGTGAGATGCTGCACCAGAAATTATCCTCTCTGGTGCATGTGTCTGGGTAGTGACCTTACAATTACAGAAGCACATATACACAATTACTTTGACTTAATTTAAAAGGTTTCGCTAGCAAAGATTAGTTCAACGCATTAAACAATCCAGAAAAAAAAACCATAAAACCCCCTACCTCCTTTTCTTTCAGCTACTTCAGTCAATATTTCAGCTTCTCATGCTGCTCTGAACAACACACATTCTTCATTCTTTGATTTTGTTCATATTTTAGGAAACAACTGTTAGATCATGTAGAGATTTAGATTTCATTCTCTGCAAGGAAGTACGGCCTAGCTACCGAAACAAGCAGAGAACAACTCTTAGCTCCACTGGAGTTATAGGTAGTCTTCAGGAAATTAAAACTACTCCAGCACCAGTCATCAGCAGGGCTGGAAAACTGGGACTTGCAGCTCCTTAACACAATATCCCATCACTTGAGCTAAAAGAGCAGCATGACTACATCGCCGTAGGAGTTCACTGCTGTCCATGTACAGAAGCCATGTGGGAGGACGGGGCATAACGCAACACATTTTAGAAGTGTGTTACAAGGACAATTTCTCTGTGCATCATTCCTCTGCCTCCCCCTGCCTCCAAAGGGTAAGGCTGTGTTACTTTTCTTCCAGAGATGACACATGGCTTGAACGATGTTTGCAAAGCTCTTTTGCACCCTGCGATAACCAACATAAAGACACATAAAAGCTCGAGACAAACAGATGAAAGTTCAACAACAGCTGTGGTCTGCTAAACTGAAGTAACGGATAAACCAGTCCGATCATGTTAATAAAAAAACATCCACCTTGCTAAACAGACCAAGACAGAAAAGCAGTCTTGACCAATCAGTGTCTTAAATTGTTGATTGTGTTTCCCCCCAAGCTCTTACGAAACCCAGCCAGCAGGGCTGGAAGACTCAGCATTCAAGGACAAAGAATCAGCAGGCATGTAAGCACCAACATTTATGTAGCGTATGTCATGTTCACAGCCACAATGAAATCATTGTCTTCCAAGGGGGCTGGTATGTTTGCAGCACTTGTTTGTTATTTCTAAGGATGCAGGAGGCAAAGCAGTTAAAAATAAAGAGGTCACTGCAAGCAAAATTAATCTTTAACTGCCTACATTGCTTTAAATGACTTGTAAGGATTATAGTGCTCTCCCCAAGCTGCAAGTACCTTTGTTAACAAACAACTCCTCAAGAGGAGGTAGAGGGTAGGCCACTAATAAAAGTCAGCTGGCATGCTCCATCAGCTTTATTTACTCCCAGTGGCTGCTCTTTCCCTGTTTTCATTCGGTGGGAGCTCTGCCCCCACACGCTGCAGCGAGCACGAGGATGGGCGCACTCCAGGAGACCTTCGAAAGGCCGGCAGGAGGGGCATCGCTTGAGAAGCGGGCAAGGCAAAGCCTTACCCAGCCTTACCTAAACCCATGCTTAAAATGGAAGGAACAGAGTTTTAAAATAGTCTCATTCCTCCTGTGGGGAGACAGCAGAGGATTCCTTTAAAATGCAACTTGTGGCAACAAGAGTTGTTGAATGCTTAACACGATGTTACATGCAGCACGACTTTAATGCTACACACATAATCCAACCCTGAAGAAAAGCAGGAGGCGGCACACGGCGGAGATGTTGTTTCTTCCCCCTGTAGCAAAGGATGGTTGTTAAGTACGTGGCTATCAGCAAAGAAGAAACTTCAGCATTAGTTACCAAGGTGCATCATAAAAATGTAACTTCAAAGAATTTAAAACCTGAACCTATACTTGGCATCTCCAAAGAGGAGCCGCCCAGCTCCGAGATTCACGGCCTGCAGTATAAATCCACAATGGACAGTCTGGAAAACTCTCTTAAAGACAGGTATTATAAATATATGTTAATATAAACACAGAAGCCTGTTTTTAGTCTAAGAGGTAATCCCTGGACGGCCTCTGGCAGTTTCCCACAAGTCACAGTGCCATGTCTCAGTTTACCTATCTGAGAAACAGGAACAGCAGCTTCCTATCTCCCAGCGCCTTCTGAAGATTCACGTTTCTCAAAGCACTTCTAAATCAGGACAACTCTCTTCACGTCACCTTTTCGAGCACAAAAGAGACAAAGCAGCAAACTGCTGCAAAATTCACCAATTCAAAGCAGCCTCATCACAGATGCAACAGTTGGAAACTGCTTTTTCTGAGAGGTAAGGACCAAGGATACAGCCACCCACTTTGTTCACTAAGAAGTGTCTAAACCATGTCAGCTGTATGTGAAGTGGCTTGCTGCACGCCAGACAACTGGCAGGGTAACAAACTGTCACCTAGGTGACAAAATAATGACCCTTCTGTGAAGCTCTTGCAGCGTCTCCTGGCCATAATTGGACACTGCTGTTCAAAACGCTAAGTGTGGGAGGGAACGAGATGGTACGACCATGGATTTGGAAAGGCTGCAAGCTAACCTTTGGCTCAGCAGGCTAAAATGGACTGCTGCACGACGCTGTACTCAAGAGATCGTGATGAGGGCAGTGGAGAGTCTTGCTGCATTGGCAGGTCTGCAAAATGCTGGGCAGAATCAGATGGCGCTTAGAAGGCAGGTCTGGCCTCCACCAGTTCTCAGCCACCAGCTCAGCCTCCTTCCGCACCGCAAGGCGATGCGACCCGTTGACACACCTGCCACGGTTGTCATTAGAATAACAAAAACATTAAACGTGAGACACCACTAAGTATTTTTCCCACTCTGTAAAACACTCATCATATATTTAGCATCTTGTAAGCACTATATCCATCTGAGAATAGCCTACCTGAGCTCCACAACAACAGGAATGCTGTTCTGCAAGATCTCAGAAGCTACACAGGCCTATCTAAACACAACAGCAAGAAGGAGGGGGCTAGAGAATTTGAAGAAAGCAATAGTAGGCTTTGAACTCCACAAATTTTTAGTCTTCCAACATACAATCCTCTAAAAACAGTACAGCTTTAGCTGGCATGACGTTAACTACATTGATTTCCAGCGAAAGTATGAAGGGCTTTGCCAGTCCAGCAACAGCCTGAAGCTGCCGTTGCAAGAACTGAAAGCGCAAGTATTCCCTCCACACTCCTGCCTAGGGCAAGCAGGGCTGTGCCTGCCACCAGCACGTTGAACAAAACCGAGCTCTTCAAGAACTCGGAGGAAATGCACTGAAGAAAGCAGAGACAGATATAGCCGACAGCTCCACACTCAAAGATCAGCGCAGGTGGAACGTAAGCTACAGACACCGGTCTGTGGTGGCAGAGGGTCTCCCACCTCTTGGCCCCAAAGGCGGGCAGCCAACAAGACAGAAGCAAGCTGGCTCAAGTTAATGGAGTCTAATTCACAATAAAACAAACAGCAGTAAGACTTCATGGGTTTTGTTCCCAAATGAGCCTTACACACTCGGTTTTCCTCAGGAATAAGCAAGTTCACTCACGAAATCAGGAGGCATTACTGCCCTCTGAAGAGGAGCCAAGGAGTGAGGCCACCAGGTCTTGCACAGATAGCCATTTGCAGCTGAAAAGTCATTCCAAAGAGGTCTGGCCTGGAAAGGGTTACAAACCACCTTGCTGCTGGTTTGTGAGGTGGCACAGAACCAGCTTCCCAGCTACCTACCACTTCCTTAACGCAATGGGAGAGGAAAACACAGTATACAATTCATCTATTTGAAAGAATCAGGTTTAGTTACAGGCTTGCTGTACCAGCAGACTTGCTACAACTTCAAGTCAAGTACATCTTCCCCTCAGGTCTGTTAGATTGATTCTAACATTTTAAAGTGTTGAAATACATTTGCTAAAGCCATGTAATGCACATACTTGAACTCTTACTTTCTACAGAACCAGCTCCCTGGCAGCAGACGGTGTCTGAACTCATCAGGCTGTCACACTTCATTAGAGTTAACTGAAGAAGATAAGCAACCTGGCTGTAATGACAACCGCTTGGTCAAGTGGGCTAGGCATGCTATCCTCATCTGAGGAAACATAAGCTTTGGCCAGTCACAAAATAAAAGCCCGAGAATACAAGTTTAGGCTCATTAACCTGGAATGCAGCGGAGCAACCACCGCACCGGACACGGCCTGCCCCGGAGAGCTCAGGAAAGCCAAGTTTCCACCTGAGCCTGGAGCGCATGCTGGCACATAGCCATGTCAGGTAAGGAGGAAAGTGAAAAGTAATAAAATAATACTAGGTGATAAAATAACGTAGAATAAAAATATCACTTCCCGTGGCTCCACTGAAGCAGCACTTCACAAGAAGTAGGGCCATTGCTTTTCACAACCCTTTGTTGCACATCACAAATCCACAGTAAATATTAGACACATGCAAAGAAAAAGCATTTGCTTAGTGGAAACTCACTGCCGTTCAGGACCAGGAATGGCCCAGGAGAAGTCTGACTTCAGAAGAAAAAGTGAACTGAGCACACTCATTTCTGTTCCTCTTGGCTTACTCCTGTACGTCAGCTTCTAAACAGCCAGGAATAGTTTCCACTGTATTTCCCCATAAATTCTGCCCTGATCATTCAGATAAGCATTTGTTGCCTTCCCCCTGAAACAAGCATAAACTTTTCCATTCCTGCTCATTCCAAATCCAAACATCTGAGAAATGAAGGCAAAGAATAGAAAATATTTATATGCCCAGGAGTAGGTACGGCTCCTTGCAGCCATCGGGGTAATGCAGTAATGGGGGTTACATCAGAAGTTTAAGGAGGCAAGCTATAGCTTGACATGAGCCATGGAAGCCCAACATAACTCCAGATGAAATGGAAATCACCCTCTGACTAAGAGGTTTAACCAAGATTAAAATGGCAAAATAGGAAAAAAGCATTGCTCAGCTAATCTTGCAACCCTCTTCAAGTCCTATCACATCTGCACTGGCACATCTGCACATACCACTAGACCGGCTCCAGCCAGGTGAGCTACGGCAGACGCAGGAGAAAAAACCGTCCATGTGCAGAAAGACTTCCTGCGCGCAGGTCAAGCGAAGATGAGACACCCAATGCTGGGAGGACTACATTTCTTTCTCTAAAAGGGGTATTTCCATAACCAACATTTGAGAAGAGTGTTTTGCTTGTTCAGGGACGACAAAAGGTTGGCTCCTTTTGATCTTTCCCTTTATCCTCCTCAATAGAACTTTTTTAAGTCATTTTCTTTGGTGAGCTACAGATCTACCCGTGAACTACATTCCCAGGTGTCAGCACGTCAACTCATAGCCTCGACGGGACGACATCAGCTCCCAGGTGGGTACAGAGGAGAAGACACTGTATGATGTGCAGTGTTTCTAATCCAGGTCGTAGGTAAAAATAGTAACACATGCCTTGTGTTTCCCGTTTCCTTCAAGCAACATTTCCTATGGCTACTGGCAAGTTTAATTGTTTTGTTCCTTGATTACTCAAGAAGGTCCTCCTTCCAAAAGGCAGAGCTGGAGACTGTAATCACTAACATCTAATCCAACAGTCAATCTCATGAGAGACAATGAGAAAAAAGTGAACTAAAAGGCAGCAGGTAAAAAGACGACAGCGTAGGACTCTGACAGTATTTCTGTCAGTGCTACCAGCTGGCAAAAGAACAGCCTCCAAAGCGATATTGTCTACTCTCCCGTTACTGTTATGGACATTCACACACCTAAAACTTCCCTTTAGCCATTAAGAAACCAGTGGTACGACAGCAGGACCCTTGTGACCGCTTGCTCAGGACTGGCCCCCCAGGGTCCTGCGCGTGGGTTGGCACTGCCAACGCCACTGTCACCAAGGAGTACACGAGGGGGGAAGCCTGCAAACCATTTGCCCAGAAAAGCTCCAGAGTAAACTACGTACAAGATGAACAAATGAGTTATCACTAGGTACCTATAATGCATGACATGCTACTAAATGAAGGAGAAGAGACATGTTTATACAGATTTCCTGCCTACATCCTGCGGCAATTCTGTAAACATCAGAAAATTTACATTTAACAAATCAGCATCTAAATTTTAACCGGAACAGGTGTTCCAGCCTGTAAGAACCCTCTTGAAAGCCTTACTGGAGTCTTAATCCTTCACGTCGTGCTCTCTTGAGGTGATGAGACAGCAGCTTGTGGATTTGGCAGGTAGAAGGCGTGGCTGCAGACGGGGTCCGCTGAGCAACCCCTGCAATAGCAGCGGTGCTGTGCGTGCAGCTGTACCCACAGAACGGGCGACGGTCTGCGCCAGGCTCAGGGCACCTCCTTGCTGCCAGTAATTTAGTCACACGTCCAAGCTCTTAATTTCTAAAAAGGCATCTTTCAAAAAGATTTAGCAATGCCTCAGTTATTTTGAGGCTCCAAAAAAGAGATTCACTAAAGCAGATAAGCCCATTTTGTTTATTTTTAAAAAACTGTTTTCTTAACCTTGGATTTGAATGGAAGATTTGACTCCTGGAAAGCCTATGAAGTGAACGAACACACAAACACACACACCAGGCCCCCCAGCGTTACAGCAACTTTGGACAGCCAGAGCTACAACCCGGTCACCTCCTGATGGAAAGCCACAGCTTCGGAACCGCTTGCTCTTGCAAAGACCTGCAGTTAGCTCCTGAAATACAGATATCGTTATTGTCTCTGGGCTCCCCATGGTAGCAAAGACTTTGCTCTGAGAGCACCCAACTGGCACAGTTAGCCAGGTCCTCTGAGCCCCAGAAATCTAATTAGATAGACTAAAAACCACAAAAGCCTCGAAACACACCAGCAAATGAATTTGAGAGGAACTGTAGGGAAATAAATGCTGCATAACCTTTGAATCCAAACTGTATATCCAAAACTGGATTTATTTTTTCTTTTAAATAATCACCAGTCAGAAAGCCAACATCCAAGGGTAGGTAGCAGAAAACATTTTCAGAATGTTGCAAGAGTAAAAACTTTCATGCACATCTAATGGAGAACCTTCAAATATGAGGATGTTGATAAAAGTAAGAAGGATGCATCTGTAAAATCCCATTTAGGTGCAACAGTCACAGCAAGCTGCAGACTTGATCAAATTTTTTTCTACTCTTTGCTTTTTGGACAAATACTCAGGTTCTAGAGCCACAGAGGGACAGTTCTGTCTCCAGTCTTTATCAAGGGCTTGGCAGTCGGAGGGTGAGATTTCCCAGGAACTGTTCTACCAGCCAGCCACACAGCAAAGGTCACTTTGCCATCCAGACACCCCTTGTAACTCCTCCTGCCCCCAGGTTTTCTGCTCTTGTCCTAGGGAGGGAAACACAGGGGATGAGAATCCCATCTGCCTGGGGACACGGAGCAGAGGGATCAACGTCTGCTTCTCCTGTGGGCTGTTGCATTCCTCCACAGCTACTGAAGAACTGAGCCTTGTCCCAAGCCCCAAGCTGTTCCTCTCACAAGCTACTGAACTGAAGCCACATCAGGGCTAACTGGTAATGGAAACAAGATGGTGGCAGTGCCTACAGATACTAGTTCAACAGGCTTCGTTATCTTTCAAATTAAGTTTACACATGAAATCTGACTTTCAGTTTGTTTGGAGTCCCCCGCTACCCTCCGAAGGAACCAGAAAATAGTTTTCTACCCTTACTGATCCATCCATCATTCATTTACGGAAACGTGAATTTTCTCTCCCCTGCATTCTGGAGAGGAACCAAGCCAACAGGGTTTTCATGCACTCCCTTCCCTGCGTGCCAGAACCTCCCAAGGCGTGCAGAAGGGCGAGCTGAGCACACAGCAGGGCTGCTCAGAGGGTGCCTGGGGTTTGTCTCTGCAGGGGGGTTCTTCTTGACGATCACAGCTAACTTAGGTTTACCGGCTGGCGAAGGATCGGCTCAGACGCTCATTACTTTCCAGCCAATTAATGAACCAGGATTTACAGGAACATAAAAATTCACAAGGAAGCTTCACAAATCTCAGCTAGTGTGTAAATTTACATCCAATATGTTTGGAACATGTCAATAAAATATTTACCATTACATTGTGCCTCTCCCAACTGTTGTGTTTTCCTCTTGGCAGAGGTTAAAATGACTCCCCCTCACCATCCTGTGTGTATGTTATAGATACACTTTCAAAACTGACTGCCAGCAGGGAACAACAAATTTGGTTCAGGAGCATACTCTTTAACATTAAACTTTCACAGAACAATTCAGATTAGGAGAGCAAGACTAAGTGTTTAATCTTCCCCTGCAATTCTTGACAATGTTCCTTCAGGGGGAAGAGAAATGCATAGCAAATCAGTTTTTCTAGTAAGCATTTCCTATCACCAAAACCAATTCAGGACATGGAAACCTGACTGCTCAAATCAGAGTACAGCTGAAGAGTAATGGAAATCTGTATCGATACAAACCACCTGCACCTCTGTGCAACGTTCCAGGTTTGGCTAGTGACACTCACCCACAACAGCTTGCTACTTGAATGCTAAACAGCATCCAAAGAGAAGCGGGCACTCACATCAGCACCGCACTCCCAACACCCACTCGTTCTGTAAAATGCCCCTTTAAAAAGCCTGAAACCATCAGGTACGAATTTGTTAAGAAAAAATTACAAACACATTGACAGACTTACACACATGAAGTATACACACATGCACAAAACCAGAAAATCCCATTTGTTCAGAGACTTTTAGCCCTAAAGGATCCCAGTTGCTTTCCAAAGCGCAGGAATTCATCGGCTGCAGCACGGTCAGATCTACACAATCACCTTCCGAGCAAAACACCACCACTGCTTTAGCGACAAACGAAACAACTGGAAACAAAGAAAGGACAACGAGGAGTCATTTCAGGTAGGCAGTTTCTTTTATCAAAAAAGTAAAATGAAAGCAGGCCTGAGCTTCAAGTGCCAGGGAACCCTCGGCGGCTGGTAGCTTACATCTTAACCTTGCACTTCAGTAGCACCAGAATTAATATTCGTCACTTATCTCCTCTGGCTAATGTCACCAGAAGATGTGCAAAAGGAAAAGGAGGGCAAATATCAGCCTCTTTCACCCTCACCATTTTCCAGATGTGGGTGGTTGTGGGAAGACACAGATCTCCCGATTCCTCTTTTCAAGCAGGCTTATGCCTCTCCTCCTTCCCCACAAGTACCCCGTTCAGAAGGAATTCCCCTTGTGGGCTTAAAAAAAAAATCTGCCTGATACAACTTGAACTTAATTTTCTTTGGGCAATTTTCCTGAAAGAAAATAATAATAATATGGGAGTGTCCTGCTGAGGTTAACCACTAATGTGGTAAAATAAGATGGAAGGCAAACGGTGTAAACCTACTTTGAATTCCAATCAGAAGCTGGGGGAGTATTAGCTGTCAAACAGCCCGTGGCACTTACATTGCTCCCTCCCTTCTTTAACTGCTACCATAAGAGAGCAACAAGCTTTTACTACTCTACATATGGCTTCAAATACATATGTAACAAAGCCTGAGAAATGAGAGGCAGATGAGCTGTCTTAGCCCAGAGGTAGGAGGTTAAAGTGACCTCAAATCATAAAGTCTAGTACAAGTTCAATTTTCTTTGAAACTAGAAATGCTTATAAAAGTCAGTATTGATCAGCTCTTCGTGCTGGCCGCCCTCCTGCTGCAATGGAGGCACTTTGCTCCAAAGCAAAACCAAGGAGCAAAGGCTCATCTGTGGAAGAGGAGGAGACTGCTGCTAACGGTGACATAATTTATAAAAGTCAACAGAAGAGAAACATCATCCAAGTTTTCATGATATAAAATAAAATATTAGTTTTACGGGGTAGGGAGGAAGATTTGCTTCAATTTGTTCCATTTCACGCTGGTTAGACTTGGAACTCCACTTCGTTAATAAATACATGCAGTAAGCCATGTTCTGGTAGCACACGATCTCCGTTACTGAGACTTTGGTGCTGCAAAGCTGGAGCAAGAAGAGTACAACTATTACGGTGGCTGAAGACAGGAAGGAATGAGAGACAAGACTCACTGCACTTGAACTAAGTTCTCACTGGCCCTGTCACCAAGCTCTTGCTTTTCACTAGCAATCTTATTTAAAGCAAGCACTGAAGTTGCTCCTCACATTTCATTAAAAGAGGCTCAAGAGATTCCTTTCAGTGAGAACTTCCCTTCAAATTTCATTAATAAGAGATGGCCTTTATGCTGCAACATGTTTAACAATCTTTCCCTCCTGATCCAGGAAAAACTTCTCCTCTTCCGGACTACGCAGCCTGTGCACCAAGGAACATCCTTGAAGAGTCAGGCAGGATCCCAAAGCTCACGCTACGAAGCTCTGACAGCGCTCGCACACTTGGCTACGCACACTCACAGCCATATCTCTGCTAGCAGAGACCTCGTCCTCCCTGGCTCCTTGACTACGGGCTCCAAAGCCCAGGGTCACTGATGTTTATATTTTGGCAAGTATTCAGATCTCCCAGCAAACCAGGATTTCAGTAAACGTTTATTTCAAGTATCCATTCTTAAACAAGGAAAAGGCCACAGAAAACAGCAAGCAGAAGAAAAGTTATTTGCTTAACATCATACATACGAAACAGCAAATCATAGAATCACAGAACCGTTTGGGTTGGAAGGAACCTTCAAAGGCCATCTAGACCAACGCCCTGCAGTGAGGAGGGACATCTGCCACTGGGCAGTAGCAATCTCAGTATCAGTGCAGACCTTCCTTCTCCCAAGAGCTCACCCTCCAGCACTGCCGAGCTAAGCTCGCAGCTCTGGGAGTTGCTTTTTTCCTTTTGTATGCTTCAAACCTGAAGCCGTCTCTTCGGGTTCAGACTGTTATGGGACAGAGCCTCTGAAGTTTCTAAACAGCAAGGCACATCTGAAATTTCACACGTTGAGCTTCCAAAATTACAGCCACTTGAAAAAAACCCGCCCACAGTCTTCAGCAACCCTGAAACGGGGGACAAGCTACGCCCAGCTCAGACAGCAGCAGGCAAGTCCCCTTGCCTTGCATTACCACCATTCGGCGTGACTTCAGGGGACTCCTCCATGAAGCCAAAATGCATCTTCCCCCTTGCTGAGGGACTTGGCATTTGCTCTTTTTCTGGAGATTGCTCTTACTAGCAAGCCCTTGCCCCTACTCTTCCCAAGACACGACTCTTACATGAAATGCTTAGCCATGCCAAGAGCACTACACAAATGGAAGTAGAACGGGCCCCGTTACCACAACCACCACCTCTGCAGGGTACTCAAAGGGTCCTTGGACCTCACCCGCAGGGAAAGAAGAATTCTCAGTGCCCAGAAAAGGGAATGCATCATATTTTCCAACAGCAGTCCTGCTGGCTCAGGAAGCAAGTTCTTATCTGTAGGATGGCAGCTGCAAGCAACGTTACAAGATGCGAAGGAATGACAGTGATGGCTTTAAAGCTGCTTTGCCCCACAAACTTTAAACTCTGTCAGAGAGGAGACTGGAAGGACAGAAAACAACATTAACATGCGCTTCAGATTCATTTTTCAGGGAAAGAAAGCTTTCTCTCTCCTCAGTATCACCCAAATATATCAAAGTGATGGAAATCGTATTATGATAGATAGATCAGTCACTATGATATATATGTTTATCACGTAAGTAGCTAATTGCAAACATTCCCTTCTCTACCCTTAACTTCCACTCCTGGATCAACAAGACTGCTAAACCTGAAATGACATCAGCAGGTGACCTAAACGAAATATAAACAAAAAACATGGGAACCAAACTACATACAACTTCTCTCAATCCCAGCATTTCCATACATCTGGAACCAGTGGCTCTTTACTGCAATATTTTTAAAACTCCCTGCCACTGTACTGCATTACGGATTAAATTGCCTACAATATTTTCCTTTGGCATAAGTGGGATTGGAGTTGCATGCGTGTCAAAAGGCATTTAAGGACGCTTTCATCATCCCTGTTATTCTCCTCATGTTCTGCCAGCACCCGCAGAGGTCCAGGGGAGAGCAGGGCCCTACCCCATTAAGGCACCGCACGTAGACAGAGCAAGACTCCCTGCTCCAGAAAGCTCACAACGAGAGCAGACAAGATACACAGAGACAGCAAAGCACTGGAGGCACCGAGAGGACACGGGACGAGCCCTAACCCATGCAACAGCAGGAGCTGAGCACAGGTTAGATACCCAGTACAGCAGGCTGACCACTGGCCCTGGCTGCTTTTTACTGTTTAAGCTCATCTTTGGCAGTCGAGCCTTCTTTGCAAAGTAGTCTGAAATCCCTGGAATCTGACATGCCGGACACAGGAAAGGAAAAACTCAACAGTGAAAAGACACAACTATTAATACACACAAAAAACTACAGCAGCTCTTCAGCGTGAGAGGGAGAGCACGCCACGTGTTTCACTATCTGAACATTTCAGCGCAGCCCAGAGCATGTCAATACGCTGCATTACCTCACACAGTTGTCACAGCCAGCTTTTCCCAAGGACTTAAAAATACCTACCAAAAATACACAATTCCACAAACATACTACCACGTCCAGCTTTTTCCTCTTGCATGGTAACTTGTACCCAGATGATATAAAATCTTGAGTCTGGACAGCTGAAGGCAATGGCAGCAGAACACAATTATTTTTTATTGTCTAAAATCCCGCTTTGGTCAGTAGAAGCTTAAAATAACTGCTGCCTTCTACCCTGCTCGGTGCCCTTGCAAATGGAGTCTGAATGACCTAATGTTTTCTCCCAAGGGATGGGTGAGGCCGGCCAGAAACACCAGCTGGAACCTTCAAAGACACCAAAGACAAAATAGTCTGTAAAACAAAATTTCTGCATCGACTTCAAGGCACAGCCATTTCCTCCGCTATCAAGCAGCCAGAAAAGGTCAAACTGGGGATGCGCAAGTTCCCCCCACCCCAACAATCAAATGAAAGCTCTTTGCAAAAGGAGACCACCTTTGATTTCCGTGTGTTCCTCCTCTGGTGCTGAGCCCACAACCGCAGCTCCTCGCCACTGCTGCAGCACGAGCAAACGCAGCAAACCCTCCTGCACCGCACCGACCACTGCACTCAGCATTCGCTTCCACGACCGATTTCACACTGCTTCCTGCGCACAAAGGATCTCACTGTCTTCCGACCCCATGAAAGCATGAAAAGCAACACAGAAAAAGAGAAGGAAAAACCTCTGAAACATCAGGTGTTAGGTGTTGGGGAAGCATGCCGTTGTTCCTGCAGTTCTCCAAGACAAAAGAATGGGAAGAGGGCTGTATCATGCTTAATTAGCATGATAAGACAACTGTGTCATCTGCTCCTCACTTTTTTGCCTTCAGCTCTGACCACAAATTCATTGCTTCAAGAAAAGGCAACTAAAGTTCCCTATTCTGCATCTATACAGTGTCCACTGATCCATTTCTGCAAGAAACTCTTCCTGTTTTCTGCTGCCTATTAGTACACCTCAGCTTCGACCAGCCATGTTGGGTTTTTAGCAAATAATCTTACAGAACATGAGTTTACACATGACAGGGAGGGAGAGAAGGTGGTTTGTTTGAACTCAGCCATAGCACTGGTCCCAAGCTCCCGTGGCAGGAACTTCCAGCCTGTCCCTCTCTGAGCAGAGAACAGGTCTTTGATTTCAGTTTGACTATTCCTGATCTTCAAAGTACTTTCCTACTGTCATATTCAGTCACAGATCTGAAAAGAAAACCAGAGATCCCTGAATAGCTTTCAGTAGGCCTACCAGTTTTGATTAGCTCAAGCCTGTACTCACAATGCAGTCTAGTTGACACAACTTGGGTTTCAAGACTAGGCATTCATGGAAACATGGCTCCGGCACCAACCGTCAGGCGCTGTCACCCCTCTACCAGCCTCCACGCCTTCGTTTTCCACATCTGCACAACGGGTAGCGGTATTTCCCAATGGAGGATTAAACGATTGCATATTGCTTTGGAAATTGAAGACGCTAAGCGTGCACTCACCATCTTTTCATCCCCTCCTCCGATTATTCTAGTCTTCACAGCATCCCTGCACGCCGCGCCCACCCCAGCGACAATCACAACTCCGACCTCCCAGTCCATGCTGTACCTCCGCGGCAAGGCAGGCGCAAGTGCTGTCTTGTAAGATAAAGCTTCTGACTCCAAACATTTTTTCCTTGAGCTTTCGTAATGACTGCAGCAGGGTGAGGCAGGGACCATCCGTGTACCAACATCCCTGTGTTGCAGGGCACTTCTTCTCCAGCAGCTTAATCAACACTGTCATATGTAAATGGCTGCAGCTCTGGCCTAGCAACTTCTTGTCAAAGCTGCCTTCCTTCACAGTGCTCAATGAGCAAATGGCTTATCGAGGTAATGGCCCTGCATCACGGAACACCAACCTCTGAAATTGCAACAGCTACCTGAAGTTAGAACCAATATGCTCACATATTGCCAACTCCTCCTTTCCCCTGACGGAGGTGACTTCAGACAGGCCACCCGACGGCTCTGGGAGCACCTCGCCAAGCCCACAGCTGGGACGCCGGACAACCTGGCCGCATTTGCCTCACGGGGCATCTCCTGACAGATCAATTTACCAGACCCTCCGGGCGGCTCCTTGGAGAGGTCTGAAACCACCTCCAGGTGACCACGTTGCTATGGAAAACCACACAGCATCTTTATTTACCTAACAATAAGCGTTATTCATGCCTTTCCCATGAAAGCTAATAACAGTCCAAAGCCAAGAAAGTAAGGCTACCGCATTCCTCAGACATGAAAGGCAACACTGAGAGGAGTGGAAGGAGAGAGCAAGAGTGCAAGCTTACAGCACGCAAAACTCTCACTGTAGCAACTGGGTAACACAATAAAAGAAACACTAAAAACAAACTTCATTGAAAAATTCACATACATTTTTAGAAGCAGAATTGGTTCAGTGAAGTAAAAATTAAAACAAACTTTTCCTATTTCCAAGTCCCCCTAAAAGAAATTTTGGTTTGTAGATAACCAGTCATTACTGAGACCTGTAACAAGAAAACTCCTTTTTAAAGAGAAAAACACACAAAACAAAAATATATGTGGACTATTTGTATAGTTTTCTCCCTTTATCAACTATAGCCTTTCTCTCTGTTGTGCCCTATCCTTCCAAATCAGCTGAAAAAATTAAAATCCTGGCTTTGCATAACACTGCTCCCTCACTAAGCAGAGCTGGCAGCGCTTCCCTCCGGAGCTTGCAGTGAAAATTCAGGTTGCGAAGCACAGAGCACACTGTTCACTGCCTGTCCCTGTCACACGCCCTCCGAAAAAACAAAACCTCAAAGCACGCACAAAAAAAAGCTCCCCCCCTTGGGCAGAGCTGCCGTCCCTACGTCACCAGCCGTGACAGCAGCGCTGGCGCGAGCGAGCAACGCGGTGCCCACCGAGCCCAGCGTGATCCATGAGCAGGAGCCGGCTGGCCCCGGCACAGGGGGCTCCCTC